>Ga0326727_10004120_pt1 | contig 44516 bp, 44 predicted proteins | sample MB2enrmetagenome_FD_207643 | JGI IMG/M metagenome (GOLD analysis project Ga0326727, IMG submission 207643) | Lab enriched peat soil microbial communities from McLean, Ithaca, NY, United States - MB29MY | ecosystem: Environmental > Terrestrial > Soil > Wetlands > Peat | place: USA: New York... | reverse complement strand
CAAATAGAATCGATATACCGCTTAAAGCAAAAATATAGTTAGGTAATCGCTTGAGAAGCGCTAAACACTGCATAAAGTAAGCCTTTTTAACCATCGACTTCTAATAACTTGTAAACTTACGCTAGCGTAAGTTTACAAGTTATTCAAGATAGGAAGCCCTAAAGCCTTGGGACTACTGTGATTAGGGGCATTCTAAAGTGATTACCTAACTATGAAGAGAAAAACTACCTGTTACTGTCCAAAATCATTGTAGCATATCTGATTGAGTTTGCTTTGTTAGGTAATACGTAAAACACCTTATAAACACCGATAAATTCACGCTTAGATGCTTTAAAAATATATAACTTGTAAACTTACGCTAGAGGAGAAATACACCCCAAAAGTTTTAACGGAAAAGGAAATGGAAACGATTCATAGCGCGGTAAGGGGGACGAGAGATGAGCCTATAGTCCTTATAGCCGCGTGGTGTGGTCTTAGACGCGGTGAGATATTCGCATTAAAATGGGATGATATAGATTGGGTCAACGGCACACTAAGGGTTGATGAAAGTTACAGCATAAATGATGATAATCTATACGAAGATAAACGTCCGAAGTCAGAGAATGGAATGCGTGTTGTAGCTGTTCCGGACTACCTCCTTGAACTCTTAGATAATATGAGAAAGGCAAAGTTGACCAAGGTAGATTCAAAGAGCAAGAAGGAATCTTCTCTTGAGTTAAACAAAAAGGAACTTGGGCATAGAATATTCAATATGCGACCTGATAGTTACTCAAGTTATTGGGCCGAATTTGTAAGGGAAAATAAGCTGCCCAAAATAAGGTTTCACGATCTTCGCCACTACCACGCCTCTTGGCTATACTCCCAAAACATCCCGGACCAATACGCCGCCCAAAGACTTGGGCACGATATAGCTATTTTGAAATCAATTTATCAGCATCTTGGATTAGATAAAAAGGTAGAAATAGACGACAGCATCAGAAATATGTTCGGAAATAAAGATGCAAAAAAAGAGACCCGCCTAACTTCCGATTAGACAGGTCTACTATTTTTAAAAAGTTTGTTGGGCATTTGTTGGGCATTTGGATTTTTCCTTGCCTAACCAAAAACCTTCAAACCATTGAATTTACTGGTCGGAGCGACACGATTTGAACGTGCGACCTCTACCACCCCAAGGTAGCGCTCTACCAAGCTGAGCCACGCCCCGACTTATTGCCCTTATCTGAGGGACTTATATAGGATATCATATTCGTGTGAAAAAAGCAACCCTAAGTCTGACCAATTACTTCTATCTTCCTTACTCCTTGGATTTCTGCAAGCCCAAACAAAAGATTTTCGGGGGTACCTGCCATTCCGGCCGTTTCAATAGAAACCGAGACGTTGGCAATTCCCTGCAGAGGAATCCCCTGATTAATAGTCAAGACGTTGCCTTGAACAGAAGCAATAAAATTAAGAACATGAGAGAGTACTCCTGCTTTATTTTCAAGGATGAGGGAAATCGTGATAATCTTTTCCCGACTCGCCTCATAAAACGGAAACACGCCATCCTTGTATTTATAATAGGCACTCCGACTGAGTCCTACACGTTCCACTGCATCATTAATTGTATAGACATCTCCTTTGACAAGGAGCTCTTTCGCCTTTGCAGTCTTCAAAATGGCTTCCGGCAAAATATTTTTACTGACAATCAAGAACTCATTTGTCTTGCCAACCACCAAATCGCCCCTATCTATTTCTTCGGTCATTGCGCCTAAATGTTCAGACATATTATAAGCTAATCCGCATTAGTTTGGCAAGAACACTAATTTGAACAACAAGGAACTCCCACCAATCGAAGTGGGAGTTCTCTGCTCGGCTTCAGTGAGGACAGACGCCTGAGTTCATTAACCAATTCCCTCAGATGATGATACAGATAAGGCCTCCGCTGCCATCATTGACAATCCGCTGTAAGGTGTCTTGGAGCTTATGTTGGGCATTTTCCGGCATCTTATATAGTTTATTTTGAATTCCTTCACGCACCAAATCATGCAATGATTTACCGAAAATATTAGATTCCCAGACCTTCTTGGGATCACTTTCAAATTCATCTAGGATATATTTCACTAATTCTTCGGCTTGTTTTTCAGTTCCAATCAAAGGCGTGATTTCTGTCGTGATATCTGCTCTGATAATATGCAGCGACGGAGCACTGGCTTTGAGCTTAATGCCATAGTGTCCCCCTTGTTTTACAAGTTCCGGCTCTTCCAGGAACATCTCTTCAAGTTGGGGTGTGACAACGCCATAGCCGTTCGTACGGACTTCCGAAATAGCCTCTGATAGTTTATCCCATTCCCGCTTGCCATTGCTATAATCTAAAACCAAGCGAAGTAAGGAATGTTCTCCTTCTATTTCTATCCCGGTAAGATCATGTAAAACTGTTTTAAAGAGCCCTTCGACAGCGGTAATTTCAACATTGGCAACTCCTGTTCCCAAGTTCATCTCTTTGAGGAGTACATCTTGCGCATATTGGCATTCAGTCAAGGCATCTAAGGCTTGATCAATATCCCGCAAACGCCGAACCCCTTCAATCGCTTTGCGTACAATGTCCTCAAAAGCAGCCCGAATCGGGTGAGTGGTATCGAGTTCCTCGACCCATTTTGGCAGATCAATATTAACTTCAGCCACGGGAAACTCATATAGTACCTCTTCCAAAATCTGTGTGATATCTTCCTCTTTCATTTCCAGACAATTAACAGCTAAAACTGGTATCTCGTATTTTTCTTCCAGGGAACGACACATCTCTAACGTATTTTCTGCATAGGGTCGAGTTGTGTTTAAGAGTACAACAAATGGTTTCCCCAATTGACGAAGCTCCGTGATGACCCGCTCCTCGGCATCTAGGTAAGCATCACGCGGAATATCAGTAATTGACCCATCTGTAATAACCACAATGCCTATCGTGGCATGGTCCGTTATGACTTTACGGGTACCCATTTCAGCAGCATCCTGAAAAGTCATCGGTTCGTCGCTCCAGGATGTTTTCATCATCCGAGGCTCTTCACCGGCTTCTACTTCATACCCTAGCGCACCTTCAACACTGTAGCCAACACAATCAACTAAACGCACATTCATGTGGATTGAGTCTCTGACAATGATCTCCACCGATTCTGATGGAATAAACTTAGGTTCTGTCGTCGTGATCATTCTTCCTGTCCCACTTTGAGGAAGCTCATCCTTGGCCCGCTCCCGCTCAAATGCATCTTGGATGTTAGGCAGGACCAGGAGGTCCATGAATCGTTTGATAAAGGTGGACTTTCCTGTACGGACTGGCCCGACGACACCGAGATAGATATCGCCTCCTGTACGTTCTGCGATATCACTAAAAATGTCTATTTTCTCCATTAGCAATTTCCCTCCCTTTTGAGTGCTGTCCCAAAATTTGGGGAAGGGCCTCCACCTTCTCTCCCCTTCCACCCCCCTGTAACACGTGGATTCCCGATATCCGGACTAGCACATTAAGCAGTATAAGTATATGATTCTATTGGCTAAATATGACAACACAACAAAAAACGCAGAAAAGGTTTAAACAACCTCTTCTACGTTTATGAAAGAAAGCGCAAAAATATGTATACCTTATACTATTTTAACCAATTCATCTCCACAACTTCTTCCAATTCATGACGTTTTCCGCGCAACATTAAATTCGCAACTGCCGCCTTCGGATCGGCACCTTCAAACAAAACTTTATAGGCTTGTTCGGTAATAGGCATGGAAATATGCTGCTTGACACCTAGTTGATAGGCTATATTGGCCATCCTTACTCCCTCAACCACCATCCCAATGTCTCGAAGCACGGTTTCCAATGACTTACCTTGGGCAAGAGCGATACCAGCCCGACGATTTCGGCTATGTAGACTGGTACAGGTAACAATCAGATCACCAACCCCCGATAACCCAGTAAAGGTCAAGGGATGCCCACCAAGGGCTACACCAAGACGAGCAATCTCCGCTAATCCTCTGGTCATCAGAGCCGCTTTAGTGTTGTCTCCAAACCCTAACCCTTCCGCAACTCCGGTACACAAAGCAATAACATTCTTCAAGGCTCCGCCAAGTTCAACTCCGATGACGTCCGGATTCGTATACACTCTAAATTTCGAGGTCATCATTAGGTCTTGAACCGCTTCTGCGGTTCTTACATCCGAAGCAACCACTACGGTTGTCGGCATATCCCGTCCAACTTCCTCTGCATGACTCGGACCGGACAAGACGGCAATCGGATTTTGAGGAAGCTCCTCTGTCAACACTTCTGAGAGGCGAAGGTATGTCCCTTCTTCCATCCCCTTAGCCGTATTGACAACAATGCAGCCCGGTCTGAGGTAAGGCTTAACTGTGCGAGCAGCTGCTCTGACACTGTGGGAAGGCACACTGAAAACAACCAGCTCAGCATTTAAAAGCGCAAAATCCGTTGAGAGTGATAGTCCCGAAGGCAAAACAACATCCGGCAAATAACGAGCATTTTCGCGCTGTAGGCTCATAACTTCCATCTCCGCCGACTGCCGACCGATAAGTGCAACCTGATGGCCAGCCTTCGTCAAGAGCACTGCTAAAGCAGTCCCCCAACTCCCGGCCCCATAAACCGCTATCTTGGGCATACGTTTACTCCTTTCGCGAGGCGCGAGGCACGATGCTCAAACCTTCAACATCCTTCTTCGGTCTATGAGCCTCGCGCCTCGAACTTCAAGTCTCGACTACTTCTTTTCCCCAAACCGACGTTCCGTTCCTTGTAACACCCGCTGCAAATTGGCACGATGAAGAACCAAAACGATTGCTGCACCTACCAAGCCAAAAAACTTATACGCAGTCGGTTCCGGAAAGACAAATACCATAATAGCAACTGTGAGAGCTCCGACAACTGATCCCATAGAAACATAGCGAGTCGTTACTACTACCAACAGAAACAAGGTGATTGCTATCACCATGATCTTGGGCATTAAGACAATAATTATCCCGAATCCTGCGGCAACCCCTTTGCCACTCGGCCGGAAGCCAAAAAACGGATTCCAGCTATGAGCAGCCATAGCCAGTAATCCTCCAACAATTCCTCCCCAAGGCCCATAAGCCCAGTAGCCAAGTGTAGCGGACAATGCCCCTTTTAGGGCATCTCCCAACAACACAAAGATGCCCCATTTAGCCCCAAGCAGGCGAAAAGCATTCGTTGTACCGATATTTCCGCTGCCGTGATAACGTACGTCAATCCCTTTGAATCGGCCAGCGAAATAGGCAAAAGGAATAGCACCTAATAAATACATCAGGATAAATATTAAGTAGCGTGGCATGACTTACTCCTTCTCTTCATCTTTCTGTCGAACAACAATTCGAATTGGAGAACCCTCAAAGCCAAAGTGTTTCCTCATCTGATTCTCCAAATATCGTTTATAGGAAAAGTGCATCAGTTCAGGGTCATTGACAAAGAAGACAAACGTTGGCGGCTTAACCCCTACTTGAGTGAGGTAGCGAACCTTTAAACGCCGCCCTTTATCGGATGGAGGGGGATTGAGATGGAGCCATTCCTTGAGTAAGGTATTTAAGGTAGCCGTCGTCACCCGGGTGGCATTTTGCTCCACTACAAAATCGACAAGTTCCAGAATTTTATTGACTCGCTGTCCGGTTAAAGCGGAAATAAACATTGTCGGCGCATACTGCATAAAACCTAATTCTTCGCGAATCATCTTTTCAAATTTATTAATGGTTTTCTCATCTTTTTCAACAAGATCCCATTTATTAACTACCAAAACAACGGCTTTACCCGCATCATGGGCATACCCGGCAATCTTTTTATCCTGTTCCGTGACTCCATCCACGGCATCGATCAGCATGAGGATCACATCCGAGCGATCGACCGCCCGCAGAGAACGAACCACACTATACTGTTCCGTCAGTTCATCAATGCGACCTTTTCGACGCATTCCTGCCGTATCAATAAGTATATAATGCTTCCCTTCATGTTCAAAGGGAGTATCAATCGCGTCTCGGGTAGTTCCCGGAATGTTACTGACAATCACTCGGTTTTTGCCAAGCATCGTATTGACTAAAGATGATTTTCCCACATTGGGACGGCCAATGACTGAAATACGTATGACATCCGGATTATACTCTTCCTCATCATTCTCCGGTAAGTTTGAAATCACAAAATCAAGCAAATCTCCCGTATTCATGCCATGAACTGCAGAGATAGGAATCGCTTCCCCTAAACCCAGACTTAAGAAGTCATAAAGTTGCCCTTCGACCTTCTCAAAATCTTCTACTTTGTTCGCGGCGAGCAACACGGGTTTCCCGGAACGGCGCAACGTACGGGCAATCAGCTCATCATCCGCTGTAGGAGGTATTTGCGCATCCACGACAAAGATAACAACATCCGCTTCTTCCATGGCAATTTCCGCTTGCCTGCGCATCTGGGAAGCAATTGGCGTCCCCTCATCCTTAAACTCAATTCCCCCTGTATCAATCAAAGCGAACTTCCGACCCAGCCATTCTGCGTCGCGATAGAGACGATCTCTCGTCACTCCGGGCATGTTTTCTACAATGGCCACGAGTCCGCCGGTGATCCGATTAAACAACGTAGATTTTCCGACATTTGGACGACCTACAATAGCTACAACTGGTTTACTCAAATCCTTTTACCTCCCAAGAATATCCAATCACATGTTCTAGAAATACTAGCCCATCATTTTCGACAATACTCCCCCGGCCATTAACTTCTTTCTCCAACCATTGAACGCTCCGATCATCCAGAAAGAGATCTTCATCCGCTTTGAGCATGACCCGCGGAATAAGAAACTCCGCTCCTTTTAAATCTCCTAATTGGCGGGCTATATCCTGAGCCGTCACCAATCCGGCCACGGTGACAGATGCACCAAAAAAATCATTTTGTATGACATGAACCGAAAGCCTCAAGCCGTTCACTTGATTCATTAACCGATTCCGTAACCTTTCAAAAAGCTGCTGAGCTGACGTTCCGGTAATCAGATGCAGATGACGTTCTGAAATTGCTTCGGGCAACTGCTGCCAAACGGATTCGATCTCCATGATAAATTTTCGGGCCATGCCCACACCGTTTTCTAATTGCGGAAACTCGTCATAAACAGTGGCTTCAGGAAACTCCCGCCCTGCTAAAACATAAAATTCATCCGCAAAATATACAATATGCTGCCCAGTCTGTGCATAAAAGTCGGTTTGCCATCTTCCACCCTGATCCAGGATTTGCCGCGCTTCCTCAGTTGTGAATCCGCGCAGCGGCGCAAGCTTTTCTCGATAGCGAGTTAGCCCTACCGGAACAACAGCAATCGATTGTACCGCCGGATAAAGTTCACCTAACCGTTCGACAGTTTCTTTCAGCACATCGCCATCATTGTGGTCTGGGACCAATACAACCTGCGCATGAACGATAATTCCCGCTTCAGTTAACCGCCGAATCTGCTCCGGCAACTTTCCGGCCTGAGGATTTCTCATCAGCCGCGCGCGTACATCAGGGTTCCAAGCGTGAACAGAAATATACAGTGGGCTAAGATGCAGCGAAATAATCCGGGTTAATTCGTCCTCACTCAAATTAGACAGCGTAATAAAACTCCCCTGGGTAATCGATAAGCGATAATCATCATCTTTATCATAAAGAGTTGGCCGCATTCCTTCCGGCATCTGCGCTACAAAACAAAACATACAATTATTACGACACAATTTCAGACCCGCAGCACTTATTGTCTCTACCTCTAAACCTAAAAATTCTCCGGGGGCCTTTTCTATCTCAAGCTCCCATAGTTCGCCATCTATTTTCTCAACCAGCAGCGTAAACTCCTCATCTGATATGCCTAACTGAAAATCTATGATATCATTAAGTTCTTCTTCATTGACAGCAAGAACCCGATCTCCAACTTGGATCTCCATTTCATTAGCAATACTCCTCGGAGCGACGGCGGCAACCACAAGCCCTTTAGGCAAAATATTTCATCCTCCTGACATTCCGGATCAAGGCGAATTTTTCCAGCCTCAATCGTTTACAAGTATACTATAAATCCAACCTACCTGCCACTGGAGTTCTGTTCTTCCACTTGCTCGTAAACCCCTACTCCCTCTACAGTTACTAACTGCTTGACGCCCGATTTTTGCTTTTCACGTTTAAGCCAATGTTTCCACCCGAGACGCAGACCCGCCCACCCAACAAATATTCCCACACCCAAATTCCAAACATAGGTATCCGGAAACTCCGCATACCTCACAATCCCCTCATTTATGAAACGTACTAAAGCTTGGTTCAAGAGAAGACTGCCTGTAAAAGCGGCTGCTGTTCCCCAGTAACTCTTTGCCGACAGCCAAGCGATTAAAAGCAACGCAAACGTAAAAAGCCAAGTTCCACCGGGAATGACCCCAGGATCATTAACAAGAAATAATGTTTCCACGCTCAATAAGAAACTGGTCGTCAGAAACGGCAAAATCCGCCGCTCAGAACGCTGCAACGCCCATACCCCAAAAAACAGCATAACTGCCAGACGTGCAAAATGCCAATGCCAAGGCATTGGCGAAGGGAAAACGAGTTCTAGGCCTTTTCCTATCAGCCAAGCGATAATCAACATAAAGAAAAATCGCCGGGAGGGTCGTTTTTCAGCCCAGGTGGCGAGTGCTAAGCAAAGAATAACCCATTCTCCATAGGGAAAAATCACATTAAGCCCTCCTTTAACGAATCCCTTAATCTGTATTATTCCCATTTAGGTCCTGTTTACACTGTAAATTCTGGGAGATTCATTTGCGGATTACTCGTCACTGCTTTTTTACGATAGCGGGACAGGTTGAGAAGCAAACCCAGTTCAATCAAGGTTATGACGAGAGAACTCCCACCGTACGAAATTAGCGGCAGCGTAATCCCCGTGACCGGCAAAACCCCGGTAACAACTCCCAAATTTATGGTTGTCTGAATCGCCAACGTGGATGTCAAACCAAAGCCCAGTAGTCTCCCGAAACGATCCGGACATTCGCGAACAACGTGATAGGCACGTGCATACAAGGCAATAAAGAGAAAGATCAGAAAAAAGGTGCCCACCAAACCCAGTTCTTCCCCAACCATAGCAAAAATCATATCTGTATGGTTTTCCGGGAGAAAACCATACTTTTGCAAACTTCGACCCAAGCCCACTCCGAACAAGCCACCCGAACCAAAGGCAATCTCAGCATTTGTAATCTGGTAGCCAATTTTGTCTGCATATTTCCAAGGGTCTAGCCAGGCTAAAATTCGGTCCCATTGATAATGAGTTGGCTGATCTTTGGTGCGATAGATCAGATAAAAGAGTGGCAGCCCAAGTGCCGGACCAGCCAATACAAAACAGAAGGTCGGAATTTCCGTCTGCAACAGCATTACTGCACTCGTCAGCGCGATGACCATTGTCGTCCCCAAATCCGGCTGTTTGTAAACGAGACCTAAAACAAGGATCGTAACAGGAATCAGGATACCCAATGGACTAAGCCAATCCCTTCCTTTTTTTATAGGGTAGCGATCTAAGATATGCGCATAAAAAAGCACCAAGGTCAGTTTGATGATTTCTGAAGGCTGAACCGTGACGCCCATAACTTTAATCCAACGGGCTGAGCCTTGCGTCGCAATCCCTTTATCTGTAAAAATAACCGCAATCAGCAACCCCAGGCTAATCAGAACGCCAAAACCTGCGAATCTTCGCCAGAAAGCATACGGGACTTTAACGGCTACAAAGGCAAAGAAAAAACCAATGAGCATCCATTTCATTTGTTGAAAAACATAGAAATACGAGTTTTGCGTATCATTAAACCCGCGCACAGCCCCGGCACTTAACACCATAATTAATCCAAATGCTAATAGGGCAAGGGTTAAGAAAAAGATGGGGAAATCAATCGGCACCGATTTTCGTTTAGCTATCTTGATCACCTTCCTTCTAAGTCCTCTTAATAAACTTAAATGAATGTATATTTCGTTTGCTAGAGAACACACAAGCACATTTGCGTCCATGAACGCTAATGTGCTTGCATGACAGCTCCAAATCACACCCACTCCGCCGTAACCATTCTCCCCCGCGTCGTTCCAACCCCCGTCAGTTCCAACCCTGTCGACCTCAGGCCAGAGGAAGTTTCTTAGCTAATGAGCACTTAAGCGGAATTGCGTCAATGGGCGCAGACGCTAAGGCGTTAAGACAACCGTTCACCTGTCGAATGAAACAAGAAATGCAAGCACGAACCGTCCCTACTTACAGGTAGGCGAAGCGTATTTGCGCAATCAGCGCAAACAGCGTCACAAGTTCCTCTCTCCGTCGTACCAAGCCCCCGTCGTACCAACCTCCCGTCGACCCCAGACCCGAGGAAGTTTCTTAGCTTAGTGAAGCACTTGAGCAGAATTGCGTCCATGAGCGCAGACACTAAGGCATTAAGACAACCGTTCATCTGCTGAATACAAGCAAGAGATACAAATACAAACCGTCCTTACTTGCATGCAGACGAAGCGTATTTGCGCAATCAGCGCAAACAGCGTCACAAGTTCCTCTCTCCGTCGTACCACCCCCCCGTCGACCCCAGACCCGAGGAAGTTTCTTAGCTTAGTGAAGCACTTGAGCGGAATTGCGTCAATGAGCGCAGACGCTGAGGCGTTAAGAAACGCAACGGTTCACATGCAGTAATACCCAGAGGTTTTGCGTTTTAGCCGCAGCGTCAAGCGAATAGCAATGCAGCGTGTGCAAACGTGCTAAGACACTTCCTCCCCACTAGTTACCGGTGTTTCCTCTGGCCGTGAGGCTAAAGCTTGAGCATCATTTCCCTGGACAGAATCTCTGCTCACCTCACGAATGCTGAGACTGATCCGTTTTACTTCGGGCTTACATTCTAAGACCTTAGCCGTAATCTTCTCCCCGACTTTCACAACATCTTCCACCTTATTGACACGATGATCCGCCAATTGGGAAATATGAACCAAGCCATCTATCCCGTCGGCGAGTTGAACAAAAGCGCCAAAGGTAACAATTCGCACTACTATCCCTTCTACGATAGATCCTACCGGATAGTTTTCAGCCGCCTGAGCCCAAGGGCTCTCTTTGAGTTGTTTGAGTCCTAACGATAGTTTTCCCGTTTCTTGTTCCAGTTTTAAAACCTTAACTGTCACTTCGTCCCCTATTTTCAAAATCTCCGAGGGATGCTTAACTCGAGTATAGGCCATATCGGAAACATGAAGCAGACCATCAATCCCACCGATGTCAACAAATACTCCAAAATCGGCCATCCTTCGAACAACCCCTGTCACCACATCTCCCTCTTTGAGAGTTTCCAGTAGCTGTTGACGCTTAACCGCCTGCTCTTCGGCCAAAATTACTTTTTGGGAAAGAACCACTTTCCGCTTGGAGAGATCAAAATCAATCATCCGCAAGCGAAGTGTTTGACCTAAAAACTGATTTAGGTCTTCGACATAACCAAGTTGGACCTGAGAAGCCGGAACGAAACCTCGTATCCCCAGATCAACAACTAAACCACCTTTGACAACCTCGACAACTTTTGCTTGAATCTCTTCTTTGCTCTCCGCTATTTTTTTAAGGCGTTCCTCAGCCCGCTCTTCATCTGCTTGTCGTTTCGAAAGAACCGTATGACCTGCTTCATTTTCAACCCGAATAACTACTGCCGTAATTTCGTCTCCAATGGCCGGAAAATTCTCCGCAGGTGTTTTGCGGGCTACGGTTAGCTCTTTAAGCGGGATGACACCTTCCGATTTCCAGCCAATATCAACAAATATTTCGTCATGGGTTATTTTAACAACTTTACCTGAAACCCGGGCACCAAGATGAAGTTCTTGAAAACTTTTATCCCAGCTAGCCATTTCCATTTCTTCCTCATTCATTTCAGACATCTTCTTATAAACCTCCTCAATAATCCAATCCGGTGTAGAAGCCCCCGCAGTTAAACCGACACTTTTAGCTTCTATAAACCAGATATTTTCTAATTCCTCAGCTGTTTCAATCAAATATGTTTTTGTAAGTTCCGCGCAGATACTTGCCAGCTTCTGGGTATTAGCACTGTTGCGCCCACCAACGACCACCATAACATCAACTTCTTCTGCTAACTCGCGGGCCGCCTTTTGTCTCTCTGCCGTTGCATTACAGATCGTGTTGTGAACGGTAAGGTCTTCAGTATGGAGTTTAAGCTCTTCGACAATCCCCTCGAAATTTTCCGCTAATTGGGTCGTCTGGGCCAAAACGGCTAAATGAGGATAAAACGCAAGTTCTTTAGCTTCCTCAACCGTTTGGATGGGTATGGCCTGTTCTCCGGCCCACCCCAGAATTCCTTGGACTTCCGGATGGAGCTTGTCTCCCATTACAATTACTTGTTGCCCCAGCTGAGCAGACTCAGCAGCCAGGCGTTGAGCTTTCTGCACAAAAGGGCAAGTAGCATCTACCACCAGAATGCCCTTACTTTCTGCCCCCTGATAAACGCTGGGCGCTACACCATGGGACCGGATAATCAGAGCTTGTTGGCTCTTCACCTCTTCTAAATCATTAACAACCTGAATTCCTCGTTCTGCCAAGCGCTTCACAACCTGCTGATTATGAATGAGCGGCCCGAGGGATACTGTCGGAGAAGTTCCCACTGTTCGTTCTGCCATATCCAAGGCGCGCTTGACGCCAAAACAAAACCCGGCTTTTGCAGCCCGCTTAACTTTCAAATCCAAGTACCCCCTAATATCGTTCTATAAAATGAAATACTTCTCTACCCTGTTCCTAAATTCCTGCAAGTTTGTGTAAGGTATATTTGGAATAAGAAACAACTGCTGAAGTAAAACAAATCAATTTGCCTTCGACAATTCCGACAGCGCCTGCATAATTTGATCAGCAATCCATTCTCGGCGGTTCCCTACCCCTTCCGGCGCCTTAAGCATCTCAGCCGTCAAAGGCTTTCCGACCACAACCGCAAGGTTTCCCCATCCCTTTATTAACATGCGCCGCGTGCCGTAAACCTTGATGGGGACAACGGACGCTTTGCTTTTTTCCATTAAAAGAACCATTCCCGGCAGGCCTTTTTGAATTGTCTCCGTCTTTGATCGTGCCCCTTCAGGAAAAAGTCCCAAGACCCGCCCTTCTTTCAGGATTCCCAAAGAATGTCGGATGGCATTCATATCTCCCTGCCCCCGTTTCACTGGGAAGGCACCAAGCTTTAATAAAATTCTCCCTAAAACAGGTATTGAGAATAATTCCGCTTTGGCCATAAAGAAGACCTGACGGGGCAGACTGCTCGCCGCAACAATGGGATCCCAGAAACTGTTATGGTTAATCGCTAAAATAACCGGACCTTCGGCTGGCATATTTTCCACGCCTTGCATCTTCCAGCCCATTAGCCGAAACTGAAAACGAAATACTTTTTTCGCAAAATCATATAATTTCATCTTCCATCCTCCTGTGTCAACGCTACAATTTTATCGACCATCTCTTCTGCACTCATACCCGTCGTATCAAGAATGATAGCATCCTGAGCAGGCTCTAACGGAGAAACCTCTCTTTCCGTGTCTTGGCGGTCACGTTTTTGCATATCTTGAGCAACCTCTTCAAAGAATACATCCTGCCCGGCCTTGACCAGCTCCATCCAACGACGCCTCGCTCTTTCCTTTAAAGTTGCCGTTAAGAAGATCTTAATATCAGCTTCTGGGAGAACATAGGTACCAATATCACGACCATCCATGACCACACTCCCGCGCTCCGCCTCCTTGCGCTGCAGTTCAACCAAGCGTTCCCTAACCCCCACATAAGCCGCGATAATAGAAACGGCACGTGAAATCTCCGGACTTCTGATGGCCTGAGTTACATTTTCCCCATCACACCAAACCGTTCGCTGGTCTGAATGATCCAGAATAACCTCAGTGGTTTTAGCAATTTTACAGATACTCGGTTCATCCTCAACTAAAATTTTGTTTTTTAGGGCTTTGTAAGCAATTGCCCGATACATAGCACCGGTATCGACATAGAAAAGATTTAACTGCTTCGCTACAAGCTTAGCAACCGTACTTTTTCCAGCACCGGCAGGACCATCTATGGCGATTTGCAAAGTCGATTGTTGCTTCTGTTCCACTTTAATCCTCCCCTTATCACTCTCAAATCGACAAACTTGCAGCGAGTAGTGTAGCAATTATGTTGTTCAAGGCATGTAACGCAATCGAAGGATAGAGGGATTTATACTTGTCATAAAGGTAAACCAGCGCGATCCCTAAGATAAACCGCGGAAAGAATCCGTAGATTTGAAGATGAAGACCCGAAAATATGGCAGCGCTAAGCACAGCTGCGCTCCATTTTCCGAAGTAGGCCTTTAACCCTCCAAAAATAATCCCTCGAAACAATGTTTCTTCCACCAAAGGGGCTAACACACCAGCTAAAAGCAAGTTAAGTATCAAAGTATACCAGGTAGCCTGCCCCAGTAACTTGGCATACACGTCTGTGCTCGAAGGGTTTAAACCATATTTGACAAGGACAAGAGCATAACTAATATTAATCAGCCAAGTTATGGCATATAGCCCTAAAATTTTCGACATTATTTTCTTGAGTGACATAGCCTGCCAACCGAGATCTGCCCATTCCCACTTGCGAATTATTTTTAAGGCCCAAATCAAAAGTACAAAGGAAAGCTGAGTCATAAAAGCATTCAAATACATTAAGGCACGCTCGTGGGGCCACCACTCCATGATCCTGAAGGTCCCGTAAGCCAATAACAGATAAATCAGAACAATCCCGCCCAAAATCGTCACAAGATCTATCCAATTTAAGCTTCGTTTCAGCAGAGGGCGCTCAACCTGGGCTAAATTAAATTCGGCTTCCTCGTCCATATTAACCTCTTTCTATCCTCACTTTGGACACATATTTCTTTGCTCATTTTCCCAGACTAATTACAAAGGGAGGAATTGCTATGCATCCGTCAGAAACAACGCTGCAAATTTATCATCGTCATTTTAAAATCCCCATAGAACATTATTTCAATACGGTCGCCGATTTCCCAGATCCCTGGGATGAGCGTGCCTATCAGTTTGCGGTCCACCAATACTTAGAAAAAATGCAGGATACCGGCCTCATCGGCATGGTACGTCAAGAAAAGGACGAAAATTTCGTCTATTTAGATGCTGCGATCCGATATCCGCTGACTACGAATGGTCAAGTGCCACCAGCCAGACTCGTACAAGACGTTAAACAAGATCAAAAAATAACAACTTTTCTAAGTCCCTGACGCTTGAGACCATAAAATCAGGGGAAGCAACGTTCAATTCCTCAACCGACCCATAGCCATAACCGACTGAAATAACATCAATACTGTTAGCTCTGGCACCTTGGACATCATAACAACGATCCCCAATCATTACAGTTTTGGCTAGAGAATCTCCTGGCACTTTTTTCAGCACTTCAGCAATCAGGACATCTTTCTCTACAAATTGACCGTTTAACTCGCTACCCATGATAACACTAAAGTAGGAATCCAGGGAGAAATGCTGAAGAATTTTTTCTGCAAAAACCCTAGGTTTGGAAGTCGCCAACAAGTTCCTACAGCCCTTTTCTTTTAATTGAACGAGCAACTCCGGAATTCCTGGATAAACAATATTTTCGTAGAGACCCATCTCTTGATAACGCTCCCGATAAATTGTCACGGCTCTGTTCAGTAAAGTTTCATCCGCCGTCTGAAGCAAAGTTTTAAAGCTTTCTTTTAACGGTGGACCGATAATCCAATCTAAGTCATCAGCCGCTCGAAAAGGATAATCTAATCGATTTAGAGCGTATTGAACCGAAAGTGTTATTCCTTCCTTAGGGTCTGTCAATGTTCCATCTAAATCCCAGAGTAATACATCATAACGCACCACCAACGCCTCCATGCTAATTTCCTTAAACTTCTTGGATGAATTTTGCCAAAAAGGCCATTCTAAAACAAAGGGGGGAATTTTAAATGTTTTATCGCCAAAGACAACACTACCATACGCACGGATTTCTGTTTATCCTCAGTCTTATCGCAGCTTTTTGGCTCGGTCGTAAATCTGAACAGTGTGGTTATACCATTATATCACGAGGGTGCGGATGCTCTAGTAGTGATAATGAAATGAATATGATGGATGATCCCAAAGCCAACGACATCTATCCGCAATAACGCTCCGGTCCCTTACTTTCTTAATTATAATCCAGACTCCGAGGTATCCTCGGAGTCTCTTTATATCATACCTTTAGACAGTGTTCAATGGGCTCCGCCCAGAAATATTAATTATCTAAACCATTAGGAACAGTTATATTTACCCCTTGCGATGTTCTATTTCCCGCTAAATATATTGTATCTCAATTGTGGAAAAACTAACATTGCCTTTCAACTCAATTACACATATTTATCCTTGATTCCCGTAAAAAATTATATCTATATTAATAAACCCTGATTTTACAAGCATTTTTGTGTTTTTGTAGGTATAAAAAAATGCGGGATTTTAGGATTTATTTAATCCGGATACCAAACTAGGAATATTGTCCAAAAATTCTGACGAAGGTATTCAAAATTTGCCTGCTCTAATCTTAAAAATTCAAAAGTAGCACTTGACTTAAAGTACACTCTATGGTTTATGCTAGTGAGTGTATGTATAGGCTGAACCATAAAATTGTTAGAACTTTGGAGGTTGTTGAATATGGAAAAATCAAAAGTGTATTTTACAGATATGCACGTGACAATCAAGGAAAATTTGCAGCAGAAGTTAAGCCGTCTGCTCAGAGCTGCAGGTATTGCTCAAATTGATTTCCAGAAAAAATATGCAGCAATTAAAATTCATTTTGGTGAGCCGGGTAATTTAGCCTATCTGCGTCCCAATTTTGCCAAGACAGTCGTGGATATTGTGAAAGAGTTGGGAGGAAAACCTTTTCTGACAGATTGTAATACATTATATGTTGGTGGCAGAAAGAACGCACTTGACCATCTTGATACGGCTTACGTCAACGGTTATTCTCCTTTTTCCACCGGTTGTCACGTGCTGATTGGCGATGGATTGAAGGGTACTGATGACGTTTTAGTTCCTGTTGAAGGCGGCGAATATGTAAAGGAAGCGAAAATCGGTCATGCTATTATGGATGCCGATGTATTTATTTCTCTGAGTCATTTCAAGGGACATGAACTGACCGGTTTTGGCGGTGCCCTGAAAAATATCGGCATGGGCTGCGGTTCCCGCGCAGGTAAGATGGAGATGCACAGCAGCGGAAAGCCCCAGGTTTCCCAGGAACAATGTGTCGGCTGCGGCATGTGCACTGAAATCTGTGCTCAAAGTGCCATTACCTTGACAGAGCAGAAGTCTTCCATTGATCATGAAAAATGTGTCGGCTGTGGCCGCTGTATCGGCGTTTGCCCAATGGACGCTATACGGCCTGCCTGGGATGCGTCTAATGAAATCTTGAATAAAAAAGTAGCGGAATACACCTCGGCAGTACTGCATGGACGCCCCCACTTCCACATCAGTTTAGTAATTGATGTCTCTCCTTACTGCGACTGTCATGCAGAAAATGATGTGCCGATTGTTCCGAATATCGGTATGTTTGCCTCCTTTGACCCGGTTGCGCTGGATGTTGCCTGCGCAGATGCTGTAAACCGTCAGCCTGTCATGGCGGGCAGCCTTCTGGAGAAAAGCGCCCGTGAGCATCACGACCATTTTACAGATGTCAGTCCCACTACCGATTGGAAAGTGGGCATCGACCATGCGGTAAAGCTGGGTCTGGGCAGTAAAGCATATGAGTTGGTCACAATTTAAGATTAAAATAACAGTTCCTCCCAGGTCCCCGAGTAACCTGAGAGGAACTGTTATTTTATTCGTCTCATTTTTTTAAGCTTATGTACCTATTTAATGCCGAGACGCAGACGGTAGCAGAAATCGATTTTAAATTCCGTGTTGCCAAAGATCTCGTTCATTTTTTCCTGATAAGCTGTCAGATAGGGATTAAACTCCTCTATATTGGCCTTGATAATCGCCTGTAGTCCTCCTTGACTTAAGGCAAGACTAATCAATCTTTTGGCATTGCAATTCTCACTATTTGAAAAAACTATTTCTCTGACATATCGAAACTTTCCGCAGTCTTTGAGGTTTGCTAAATGGTTGTCTTTATCCCATCTCACAAAACTATCTTTAATGTTAGGATGGGTAGACTCCAGAGCTATTACCTTCTCAAAAAGCTTAAGATATTCAAGCTCTGCTTCCAGATTGCTGACCGGTGGCCAATCATAATCGTAAACTGCAAAAACGCCCCCCTTTTTCAGTACTCTCCCAACTTCATTCAAGGTCGGCTCAGGATTCATCCAGTGAAATGACTGCGAGCAGGTCATAATATCTGCACTATTATTGTCCAATCCAGTATTGTCCGCAAATGCAGAGACAAACACTACATTTTCTAAACCAAGTGATTTTTTTCTTGCTATCTCCCGCATATCAGTGCTGGGCTCAATGCCGATAACTTTACGGCTTATCTTACTCCAGATTCTGGTAGAAAGGCCTGTTCCGCATCCGAGATCTACAACAAGATCCGGCTGATTGTTTCCCAGATATCGGAGCGCAATATCCGTTACTATTTCCGGGCATTTGGGTCTGGCGTTATCGTAAACATCCGCAAAACCAAGAAACCGATCTGCATTAAGTTGTAAGTTATCATTCATTATCATATATCATCCTACTTTAAATCTTTTTATAAATATACAGTAATAGTCCTGGCCACGATCCCTACGCCCCTGTTTAAACAGCCCCATCGCTGCCGGGATCTACATTACTGGGAGATTTACAGCATTAACCGATTCAACCCCCAGAACAAAATCATTCCAAAGATAATCCCCAAAAAAAGATTCGGAACATATCTGGCAAAAATAAAGGTTAAAACCCCTGCCCATAAATAAGGATTATGGATTATAACGATCGAACCTTGCGGGGTCACTAACTCTGGAATGACTAAAGCGGCCAGCAAGGCAATCGGAACAAGTTCTATAAAATCCCGGACAAAACCTTGAACATTGTTTCCTTTAAACAACAGAAACGGTAAAACACGTGCGCCATAAGTGGCTAGAGTCATTAATAAGATCGTCTCTAAAAATTGGCTGGACATAGAACTTTTCTCCCTACTCTTTATGCTTTATAGCTTTACAACTTAATAAACTTTATAACTCCTTTTTACCGTTCAGTCCGAGGTGCCTGTGCTCGCTGTCGCCACCAGGCCCCAATTCCTGCTGCCAGGGCCACACTTAGGATGAGGTATATTTTTCCTGGAATGAGCAGTTTGAATACGAGGGCAAGTAGGGCGGCCAGAAGATAAGTCAGCGCGTTTTTCTTAGTTAAAGATGTGGAAGTCAAAATAATAAATAAGGCTAAGAGCGCAAATTGGAAACCTGAAAATTGAATAGGCAACCATTTGCCAATCAGACTGCCGAGAATCGTAAAAACGAACCACGAGATGAAAGCGCCAAGGTTAATCCCCAACATAACCTGACGGCGGTTTTCTTCTTGAACTACATCCTTCAGCACCCTAGTATTAAGCACAAACGTTTCATCGGTAAGTCCGTGGGCCAACCCTAAAGACCAGGGGAGAGTTCTGGCGGGAAAAAAGGGAACAATCGCCAGGCTCATCAACACATGGCGAATATTGACAATGAGGGTGGTCAAGCCAATCATCCAAACAGTCGCTCCCTGATGGAGCATTCCTATCGCTATAAACTGTGCTGCACCTGCAAAAACAAAGAAAGACATCAGCCCGGCCTCCCAAAAAGTTAGGCCGAGCTGAGTCGCCAGAATTCCAAAGGTCACCGCCACGGGAGCATACCCAATCGCTACCGTCAGCGATTGCCGCAAACCATAAGCAAAACCCTTGCTTACATCAAAAGAAGTCTCCTGATTCATTGAGCTACCTTCTCGATCACCGCCAGGAAATCAGGATAGGACACATCTGCAGCCGCCATATCTTCCACGCTGACCCCTTCTCTAGATAGCATTCCGGCTATAGCCCATCCCATAGCCAAGCGATGATCGCCAAGACTACTCGCTTGTCCGCCGCGCAAGGCCAACTGACCATGAATACGCAACCCATCAGGAAGTTCTTCAACCTTAGCTCCCAAAGCGTTTAACCCCTCAGCTACCGTACGGATGCGGTCAGTTTCCTTGACCCGCAGTTCAGCGGCATCCCGAATAACCGTTTCCCCTTCGGCCAGGCTGGCAGCCACTGCTAAAATCGGGATTTCATCAATCAAGCGCGGAATCAGCTCCCCACCGATCTCAATCCCTTTAAGCCGCGCCGGGCGAACCCGTAACGTAGCTCTAGGCTCGCCACAGACTTCCGAACTATCGAGCAACTCAATATCTGCTCCCATAGCTCGGAGGGCGTCCAAAATTCCGGTGCGTGTGGGATTCACCCCTACATTAGGGAGAATAATTTCTCCACGTCCCATGAGACTTCCTAAGACTAGGAAAAAAGCTGCCGACGAGATATCTCCTGGAACAGAAACATTTTGAGCAGTCAGACTTGCTCCACCGTGGACCCTTACTACAGTCTTTTCACTGAGTACCTCGACTCCAAACCCTCTAAGCATGCGTTCGGTATGATCCCTTGAAAGAGCCGGTTCCTCAACTCTCGTTTCTCCACTTGCTCTCAGCCCTGCCAGAATAATCGCTGATTTCACTTGGGCTGAAGCCACTGTTGTTCGAAAGCTTTGACCTTGCAAATGTCCGCCACTCATCGTCAGGGGAAATAAATTACCGCCTTGCCGTCCCATAATCTGAGCGCCCATTTGTTTGAGAGGATCGGCGACACGCCGCATCGGACGCGAGCGAAGGGACTCATCTCCGGTGAATGTGACAGCAAAAGAGCTGCCAGCCAATACTCCCAGCATTAGACGGGAAGTCGTCCCCGAATTACCAGCATCAAGTACATCCGAAGGCTCCTGCCAGGCCTCCATCCCCTCACCTCGTATCCAAACCTCCGTCCCTTGTCTCTCCCAGGGAACCCCCAGTTGACTTAAACACCGAAGCGTACTTAAACAGTCCTGTCCTAATAAGAAATTCGAGACATAGGTTTCTCCATGAGCCATACCGCCCAAGAGGGCTGCCCGATGAGAAATGGATTTATCGCCCGGAACTCGGATTTCTCCTTCCACGCCGGAGACTGGCTTTATAAACACGCCCCGCATAGGTATCTCCCCTTAGTTTTTCAATTTCTTACGCCAATAAACCAACTCACCCTATATACCGCAGGTTCTCTATAGAAATTATCAGATTGCCTTGACTGATGACTTATTATTTTTCTATATTTAAGTCTTTTTCTTGTTTACTTAATGCCTTCGCGAACCTCATGAGCTGCGCGAAAGGCTTCAGCAATCTCTTCACCCTGTCCCTGCTGAATGCATTCCCGCAGCTCCTTAATTCTTTGATCCCAAAGAGTAAGTCCACTGAGGATTGCCTCGGCATTTCTCACCATAATTTCCTTCCACATCTCGGGAGAACTGTCAGCGATACGCGTCAAATCCCGGAAACTCCGTCCGGCTAACGCCAGAGCCGATTTCCCCACCTGGGAAGCATCCTGAGTAGCCAAGGTTAGGGCAACCGCTAACAAATGTGGGATATGACTGACCATTGCCACTTCTACATCATGATCCCTAGGCTCTCGAAATACAACATTTGCTCCAAAGCTTTGCACAATTTCTGCCAGGCTTCGAACCACCTGTTGCGGACAATCGGCTGAAGGGGTTAAAACATAGGGGTAGCCCCGAAAAAGATTGGGATTGGCAACTCCAAACCCGGATTGTTCCGAGCCTGCCATAGGGTGACCACCCACAAAATAAAAGTCATAAGAGCCGTTTTGCAAGTTCACTTGAGATTTACTGCAGATTTCCGCCTTGATACTGCCTACATCGGTAACAACCGTTCCCTTGGGTATTCTGCCTCTTAATTGGTCAAACCCCCTCGCCAACTCATGAAGGGGAAGAGCTAAGACGACTAAATCGACCTCTAAAAAAGGGGGCATTTCTGTCGAACCGCTCTGGATCCAGCCCCTGGCTACAGCTTCATCGATACTGGCTTGCTCTGAATCAACTGCGAAAACCTCCCAGCCAATCTGATGCAAAGCACCGGCCCAAGACCCGCCGATCAGTCCTAAGCCGAAGATGCAGGCCTTCGGAATCCGAAGGCCTGACCATCCCGGCGTCAAAATTCCCGCTGGACCTTCTAACACGAACTCACTTCCCCCAATCTACGATCCAAAACGGAAGTAAGCCTTACCAGATCATCCATCATACTTTGGAATTTTTCAGGCGTTAAGGACTGCTTTCCGTCGGAAACTGCTTTTTCCGGATGTGGATGAACTTCAACAATCAAACCATCAGCTCCGGCAGCCAGAGCCGCTTTGGACATCGGATGGACGAGCTGCCACCGTCCCGTTCCATGACTTGGGTCAACAATGACCGGCAAATGAGAAAGGGCATGCAGAGCAGGAACCATACTCAAATCAAGCGTATTGCGGGTGTAAGTTTCAAAGGTTCGAATGCCACGCTCACAGAACATTACTTGGTAATTTCCTCCGGCCATAATATATTCCGCCGCCATCATCCATTCTTCTAAGGTTGCCGACGGCCCTCTTTTGAGCAGGACAGGTTTCCCGCACTTGGCCACCTCTTTAAGCAGGACAAAGTTCTGCATATTGCGAGCACCAATCTGGAGAATATCCGCATAATCTGCCACCAAAGAAACATCTTTAGCATCAATGACTTCAGTGATCACCAAAAGTCCGGTTTCCGCGCGAGCTTCTGCCAAATAGCGCAATCCCTCTTCCTCTAAGCCTTGGAAGGAATAGGGAGAAGTGCGTGGTTTAAAGGCACCACCACGCAAAAATGTCGCTCCAGCCTCACGCACAGCATGAGCAGATTCCAGGATCTGGGCACGGCTTTCCACAGCACAAGGCCCTGCCATAACGTGGATCGTACTGCCTCCAATTTCATGCCCTCCGACACGGATAATAGTATCCGCAGGGTGAAACTCGCGACTGACTAATTTATAAGGCGCCAAAATGGGCACCACTTTTTCCACCCAAGGTAACGCTTCTAAATCAAGGGCTTCAATCCGCTGGCGATCCCCAATGGCCCCCATGATCGTTTTTTCCACCCCTTGAGAGAGATGCACCTTGAAGCCCTCTTCAGTTAACCGTGTGGAAACCTCTTCAATTTGCTCTACCGTCGTACCCATTTTTAAAACAATAATCATTATATCCGACCCCTTTCTACCATACTACATTATATCGTACTAATTTCTAAACTATACAGCACTTGAGAATTCCCAGCTTCTTCACCATTTCCTCCTTCCTCCAGGCTCAGGCACATCTAAACTAAAAATAGTACAAAAAGACACCCTGAACAGAGGGTGCCGTGAATCTTAAGCGCTCCCATCCTACTATCCTACTTACCTTTGTAATTTTTCGACGTAAAGCGACTACTAAGAACCCACGGCCACCATCCTACTGAAGCTTTGCCGAACAAAGCTTACCAACCCTTTGCGAATTCTAAATTATCTTACCACAGAAAGGGCTGCTCTCACAACCCCCAAATCATGATTGAGATTGAGATCATCAAACCTTACTTCTTAACTATCGGCATCGACAAGATCTTTACGCAAATAAACAGCATTTCGCAAAAAAATGTGCCGAATTTCCTTTTGATTTCGCGGAGTATTGACATGTAACAATACTCGAATGCAGTGTGAGAGTGCACCGGGCACCGGGATTTCCGTCGCACAAAGTAGCGGCACCAATTGCCATCCTATGCCACGTGCACTAGACGCAGGAAAATCTGCATTTAAATCTGACGTAACGGTAAAAATGGCGCTTACCAAGTCTTCTGTGCTAAGCTGGTTTTCTGACAAAATCAGTTGCAAAAGTTCTTGGGTAGCTACCCGAATCTCCTCTGCATCATTATTTTCTACCGTTGTCGCACCTCGAATTCCTCGTACCATGTTCTGCCCCCCTTCTATTCTTTCGGAGCAACGCGATGTCCCAATCCCACTGCTACCTCATCTAAATGTAATAGCCCGATTCCAAAAAAAACCGCCACGCTTAAATGATCGTCCTGACGGGCGATGCCAATTTTCCCCCCGATATTCAAGCCAATGGCTTTATTCATAATTTGACTTAAGGCCTCACGCGTAGCACCGGCTACTGCCCCTTCGTCCCCATGAGTCTCCTGAATAGCCCCTTCCCGTTTGGCGGCTACGATAGCGCGTTCTACAATCTTACGAACTGAACTAATGTACTCTCCGCCATAATCTACCGCAGCGGTTTTAATTCCCTGCCGCAAATAGGACTCTTTCAGATGAGTCTCCTCTTCTCGGCTCTCTGTCATAGCCATCTTTAATGCGGCGAGCGCAATCTTCTTACTTTGAGCCATCATCACGTTCTTCCTTCCTGTATAGTTACATTGATGCGCTGGTCATGGATGACCAAGTGTCCCTGTAGCCAAGAACGGCGGAAAGGGACCACTAACCAAGACTCGAACAAAACGTTCGAGGTTTTAGAGCATCGCCAAGGATGGCTGGCTGCCGTGATGGCCAAGTGTCCCTGCAGCCAAGACTCGAACAAGGATGTTTAAGGTTAGAACACCGCCGTGACCGGAAAGGACCACCCAAGACTCATCCTTTAAAAATTAAGAATTCATTTCATCCGGCACTGGTGCCAATCTGTGGAGGTCTGACTAGTATTAAAAAGACACCTTTCAGGCGCCTTCATTTCTTTTGAAAACCGTCCCACCATTCTTCAATCCTCTATAATTATTTCACAAGAGTCATCCGAAAAATTGTAATCATAAGTAAAACCTATCCCATTCTACCGTCCTACCCCCCTTTTCTCACCCGAAAATCAGAAAAATTCACCTACAGATAAAATAAAAAACTATGGCTGATTGCAATTATAGTACGCTAAAGCGTGATTTGCAACACTATGATCTCACCGACCCAGACGAACGCAAAGGTTTCGGAGTCGTGCCTGGGGCTGCAACCGACAACGCAGCATACCTGCTCGACATTTTAATAAATAATTAGTCACATAAATATTCCTTATTTGACAATATATCTAAAGGGAATTGCTGTGTTTACAGAGAATTTACAAAGAATTCACTGAGAGTTTACAAAAAATAGTGAATTTAAAATTTACATGATGGAGGCTTTTATGCGAGATGGATAGAACTAAAAAACAACTAAGCTGTCAAAGACAGATATCTCCTCCGGATAGTTTGGATCTAATTGGTGAAATGGCTGCAGGTATAGCCCATGAAATTAGAAATCCAATGACTACTGTAAAAGGATTCTTGCAATTACTCGGTGAAAAAAAAGAATATGCACAACATAAAAACTTTTTCACTCTAATGGTCGGTGAACTTGATCGGGCAGATTCATTAATTACAAAACTTCTTTCCCTTACTAAAAATAAACCAGTGGATTTGAAGATGCATGATCTTAATTCTATAATAGAAAACCTGCTGCCATTGATTCAAGCAGATGCCGAGAACGCAGGAGAATATGTTGATCTGGAATTAAACAGGATTGAAAATCTGTTAGCTGATGGCAAGGAAATGGGTCAACTGATTCTTAACCTGGCACGTAATGGCTTTGATGCCATGTCTCCAGGCGGAAAACTGACCATAAAAACCTACATGTTAAATAATAGCGTAGTTCTGGTTGTAAAGGATCAAGGTAAAGGGATAGCCCCTAATGCAATTGATAAAATCGGCACACCTTTCTTCACCACCAAAGATAATGGCACAGGTTTAGGATTAGCAACTTGTTACAGCATTGTTGCCAGGCATAATGCTTCTATTAATTTTGATACCGGAACATCGGGTACCACCTTTTATGCTAATTTCAAGGCTGCCAGTCTCGATTATCTTCAAATTTCCCCTTAAACGGATTTCTCCGGTTACTCATGGTTTATTAGCTCATCAATAGACAACGTCCTGAAACCGGAAAATATTTTGCCTTAATGCACAATTACGATAAACAATCCCGTCTTGTCCATCAGACCCTCCAATTTGGATAACCGTAACTAATTGACCCTCACCGTTACGTTCTGAATATTCTCCTGTAACACGACAAGCTGATTCAAAGGTGGTTCAAGCAATTGGGCATCTTTTTTTATGACTTGAACCCGTATGGTCTGGGGCACACCTGTCCCGTCCAACTGAATTTGGCCGGATTGAACCATAATTTGCTGTTCTCCTTTTGTTAAAGTGGCAATTAGTTTCCCATTTTGAAGCACACGAATCGGAGCAGCGGGTGTCGCTCGTAAAGTCACCTGCCAAGTCTTAACCATTTTATCGGGATCATGGTTAGCGAGCAATGGCAAGTCTAAAGGAGGAGCTTCGACCTTTGACGCCACCGCCATATAAAATTGAAGCGGATCTCTTACCGCACTTAATTGCATTATAACGAGTAACACCGACGCTAAAACCATTGCCCGAATAATCCGACGTTCTCCCCGCTCAACGGTATTCCACATCCATTCTAATACGCTCTCTCTTCGGCGCACGTACACCACCTCAAAAAAGTGTATGCGAAAAGCAGCTTAATCAGACCAGTGCAGCAGAACATCCTCGCTGGCAGCACGTCCTGCTCGGTATCCCATAGCAAACGCCGCCTGAAGGTTATACCCACCAGTAATCCCATCGACATCCACAACCTCCCCGGCCCAATAAAGTCCCGCTATCCGCTTAGAGGCCAATGTTTTAGGGTTAATCTCCTTAACATCAATTCCCCCAGCCGTCACAATCGCCGTTTCTATAGGAAGGGTTTCAGTAATCGTCAGCGGTAGTTCTTGCAATAACCTGAGCAAGCGCTTACGTTCCTCACGACTGATTTGATGCACTACTCCTTCCGGGTTAATCCCACATAAATGAATCAGAACTGGAATTAGGCTTTGAGGTAAGAGGTCATCCAAGGCATTCTTAAACTGCTTATTGCTATACTTTTGAAAATCCCGCTGGATCCGGGCATCTAACTGCTCTTGGGAAAGAGCAGGCTTCAAATTAATTCGCAACTCAACCTGTTCTCCATCATGAAGTGCATCCCCAGCCTGACGGCTTAACGTTAAAATGATGGGACCGGATACTCCAAAATGCGTAAACAGCATTTCCCCAAACTCTGTAACTCGCTTCTTTCCATTTGTCCACAAGGAAACCTCTACATTGCGCAGAGCAAGTCCTTGAAGATCCTTCACCCAGTCCTCGGCAGTTTTAAGGGGAACCAACGCAGGACGGGGTGTGATCACACGATGCCCGAGTTTTCGGGCAAACCGGAACCCATCCCCACTTGATCCTGTCGCCGGATAAGACGCCCCTCCGGTACATACGATCACCGCAGGAGCCAAATAGCGTTTTTGGCCCGCCCCTCGCACCCCTGTAACCTGCCCATTATCAACCATAATCTCTTCTACAGCTATTCCGGAGCGTATCTCTACTCCCGTTTCTGCCAGAAAAGCCGCCAAGGCTTCAACCACTTTTTCTGCATCATCCGAGACAGGAAAAACCCGTCCCCCTCGTTCAACTTTCGTCTCGACCCCATAATGAGCAAAAAACGCCCTCAAGGCCACGTTATCAAAATCCCTCAAAATGCTATGTAAGAAACGACCATTTCCAGGATAGTGACTAATAAAATCCGAGACATTTTCCTCGTTGGTTATATTACAACGCCCTTTGCCTGAAATAGCAATTTTCCTGCCCAAACGCTCCTTTTTCTCCAATAAAAGAACCCTAGCTCCACCTTTTGCAGCTTGCCCGGCAGCCATCATCCCAGCTGCCCCGCCGCCAACCACAATAACCTGATACTCATTCATTAAACTTAAATCCTTTCTACGAAGAGACTTTTTTGGCCTAAAGGTCGCCACACGCTACCTGCCCTGCAGAAAATCCCAGTCCCAGTCCTTGACCTTCATAAATAATTCTTTCCCTTGAAAGACAACGCCCGGTTTGATGATTTTCTGAATTTCCGATCACTATAAATTTAGGAAAGAACCTTCCCAATCCTCATTTAGCATCTAAGTGCACCATACAAATAATGCAAACAAGAACCGCCCCCAACTTACACGCAAAGCAAATTTGCGCACTAAGCGCAAACAGCGTCACCCTCCCTCCGTCGACCCCAGACCAGAGGAAGTTTCTTAGCTTAGTGAAGCACTTTAGCGGAATTGCGTCCATGAGCGCCGACGCTAAGGCGTTAAGAAACGCAACGGTTCACATGCAGTAATACCCAGAGGTTTTGCGTTTTAGCCGCAGCGTCCAGCGAATAGCAATGCAGCGTGTGCGAACGTGCTAAGACACTTCCTCCCCCCTTTGCCCTTCGCCTTCATCTATGCTAAGATTGTCAATAAATCCCTTGCCAACAGCCCCCAGCTTAAAAATCAGGAGGAAATCTTTATGAGTCTAGACCAACGTACAATCGTTGTGACCCAAATTTCTGCAGCTGTAGCTTGTAATGCCTTAGCCGCACTACGTCTTGCGGTCACGGAAGCCCTAACGATGGGCCTGAGCCCTGAAGAAATCCGAGGAATTCTGGCTTTAGCCAAAGAAATTCAGCAACAGCCCATTTCACATGTAGCCCATTTAACTGATCAACTTTTGCGCGAACCAAAGAAAACGACACACCTACACAGTGCCCACTGCGATTGCGGTCGGCACCATGGCTGAGCTAAGGAAGCACTGAAAAATTATGCTAGCCTTCTATCAGGAGATTCAAGCCCTTCATAATCCGATTACCGATGCCTTCTTCATCCTGCTCAGCTTTTTGGGAAGTGAACCGACCTACGTTCTTGTAATCGCGGTCTTATTTTGGAATGTGGACAAACGTTTTGGTTTCAGGCTAGCTGTCTTATTCCTGACATCCATGGCTTTAAATAGCTTCCTAAAGGACCTGTTTCATACTCGGCGGCCGATTGGCCAAACCAAAGTGCGCTCTATTTATCTTTCGTCAGCCACCGGGGATTCTTTTCCCAGTGGTCATAGTCAAGGAGCGGCCACCTTTTACCCCTATGTTTGGCAGCGTTGGCGACAACAGAAAATTTGGCTGGGAATAGGAATTTTCATGATCCTCGGCATTGGCTTTTCCCGGCTCTACCTGGGAGTGCACTGGCCGGGGGATGTTCTGGGCGGGTATTTATTGGGCGCCCTTATGGTCTTGGCGTTTGAACGACTTGATGAAGCCCTGTTCAAGCTGCCAATTGAGCTACCTGCCAAACTCTTCCTCTCCATCACCCTCCCCCTGCTTTTTTTACTGGTTTACCATACCCGTGAAGGGTGGCAACTGGTCAGCTATTTCATCGGCTTTATCAGCGGATACTTTTTAGAAGATACTTTTCTGGATTATCAGGAGCGCACGCGCTTTGCTCCATCAGCCTATAAAACCCTCGTTGGACTCACACTTCTGGGCCTTTGGGTCTGGCTTTGGCGCCCACTAACCCAACCCTATCCTTGGTTCTATCTGCCTGTTCTTTCGTTGGGTGGGCTTTGGACATCCTTCGGAGCCCCCTACCTGTTTCGCCGTCTTGGTTGGGAAGACCCGCTAAGGAGCAGAGAAAAAATCACTGCTCTCCGGGACACTGGTCGAACAGACTAGACATAATTCCGAGTCGTCAAAGATTCGTTTGCCGCATTTGCTGCAATACTTCGGCCCTCCCTCTTGAATCAATATTTTGCCCGTCAGCAAACGATGAGACAACCGTTTAGTCCTGAATGACAAGGCGTTCGACCGGCAAATTTCCACGCAACGACCGCATTGAACACATTTCTGAGGTTCCAGAATGAGGCGCAGCAACGCGATCCGGTCCTCTTTCGTAGGATCTTCCGGAGTGAGGTTCATTTCTTCCCGCTTTTGCAACGCGCCCTGCGGACATATCGCTGCACAAACCCCACAACTGGTACATGAATCGGCAACGAATAAAGCCCGGAACGGGATTTTCTCTTCCAATGTTTTGGCTAAAACTTCAATGAGCCACTGACGATATTTAGGTATAGGAGTAGTCTCATCGGCAGCCAAGTTAGGCAGCCATTCCACGATTTTGGCTCGGCCTCTTTGCCGCCAACCAGTCATCTTAAGATGAGGCACGTCAGACATCGGAGGTCCTACTTTAGGCTCCGGCTCCTCAGCCTCTTCATCCGGCCGAACTTGGATGCGGACGACCGCATGTTCCGGCCAATCCGCATGCACCTGCTTAAAATTCTGAACACTGGCTGCACAAGCTTGACGGTCTTCACACTTGGCACAAACTCCCGTGATGATCGTTACCGGTTTCTCCTTTGCTAGGAGCATAAGGGTCATCCAACCGTCTCTACTCAGAATTCCTAAACAAGAAATTTCAAAACCACCGGGTATGGCCTGAGGACAATTTAAGACAATCTCCTGAGTCTCCATTAGATAATCATGGAGTTTGTCCATCATTCGATCCACGAAGCCATCACTTGGGCACACAGCCATGCACGCCCCACATTCCGTACAATGTTTGGTGTCCAGCTGCCGATATTCCGAAATAGCTTGATGAGGACAACTCTCGATACACAATCGACAAGCGCGGGCAAAGGGCTTTTTCGTATTCAGACAGTTCCCGCTGTGGTATACCATTTGGCAGGCCATGCACATACCCTCACTATCATTTACTTCTAGTCCTGATTATTCTCTTTCAAGCGCCAAATTCCTTTAATTAGATAAAAGAGGCAGAAACACACTCTATTACTTTTTGTGTTTCCGCCTCTTTTATTCAGCATCCGGAAGCAAATATTTCGCCAGTTGGTTCTCAACGCCGACTAAGTGATCCAACATGAGCTTCTGAGCTTTTTCCACATCGTGACTTTTAATTGCCTCATAGAGAAAATAATGTTCCTGATACAATTTCTCAGGAGTGCTCTTGTCTTCATAAAGCCTGCTGCGACTGCTTTTCAAGGTCTTCCGCATGGTATCTGAGATAGTATTCATCAAACGAAGCAGGATCTTGTTATGAGTGGCCTTGGCAATCGCATAATGAAAGTGATGATCTGCCTCTTCACCTAAACGCTGTATTTGGAGATCCAACCGCATGATTTCTAAGGCTTCAAACATCTCACTGATCTCATCTTCTTCCGCTCGTTCTGCGGCTAACCCTGCAGCCTGAACCTCCAAAATCTTGCGAGCTTCGTAAAGCTCCAAATCCGTATCTTTTTCGATAAATAACATCCAAGCGAGAGGAGCGACTACCGAATCAATGTTAACTTGTCTGATGTACGTGCCTTCACCGGAACGAACTTCGATTAATCCCATCATCTCCAGGGCACTGATGGCTTCTCGAATGGATGCCCGGCTAACTTTAAACCGTTCGACCAATTCGCGCTCTGACGGTAAACGATCACCGGGTTTTAATTGTCCTTCAGCAACGAGTTGAGCGATCTGATCAACAATCTGTTCATAAATTTTTTGGGTTTTAATGGGTTTTATGATCACCCTATGTCACTCCTTCTGAACCTTTACTCAAGAATATTCTGCTGTTTTAAATTGCGCTGACTTCAAAACTTTCAACGGCTAAGCACTCTTCTGCGGAAATCAAAGGTATCCGCCGGAACTTTAAGTTACTCCCTAGTGTAACATATCACTTAATCAAAACCCAAGGTTATTGAAAATAAACATGGAAACACTTTTCCCTTAAGCATTTCCATGTCAAAGAAGATGCGCAACATCTGTACAAATGGTGTTCTGACTGTTTAAACTAACTAAATCGTTCATTCTTGGCGGTTTAGTTTTTGCTTACCGGCTCGATAAGACTCTGCCAAAATCTGAATTGTATGCATTACTTCTTCCTCAATCCCAGCATTTTCGACACCGCTTTGCAGCTGCAGACGACAAGCCGGACAGCCTGTGGCCACAGTATCTGTATGAGTCTGAGCAATATCCGCCGTTTTACGATCGGAAATCTGTACCGAAAGATCCGGGTGGACAAGACTGAAGGATCCAGCCATCCCACAACAACGTCCCGGCTCTTTCATTTCAATCAATTCCACACCGGGGATGTTTTTAAGAATTTCGCGCGGTTCTTGATTGATCCCCTGTCCGCGGTTTAAGTGACAAGGATCATGATAGGTTACTTGGCGAACGACTCGACCCAAGCCTTCTTTCCTGAAGGGCACTTGATGGATCAGGAACTCCGAAATATCGTAAGTCTTCCCGGCCCATTTATCGGCCAAGGTCTTAAATTCCGGATCGTTCTCCAACAACTCTCCATAAACATGTTTCCAAGCGGTACCGCAAGAAGAACAAGCAACAACTAACGCCTCCGCCCCCATTTTCGCAAAGGCCCGTAAATTGCGTTTGGCCATCACCCGGGCTGAATCAACATCACCGTTGACCGAAGCAGGAATACCACAACAGCCTTGTCCCTTAGGAATGATGACTTCAATGTTCTGTTCCGCGAGCACTTCAGCTACCGCTCTTCCGATATCCGTATAAAAGTAGTTGATCATGCAGCCTGTGAAAAAAGCCACTCTCATTTGGGGGTTGTTAACCTTAATCACTTCGGGAAATTCCGAGCGCAAGGACTTACCTGCCAACATCGGAAACACTTTATCTGTGCCAATCCCGATATCGACGCGCATCCGGGCCATACGACTGTGTTTATTGGGGATATGCTTCAGACCCACCACCTGGAAGATACTTCCTGCCTTCATCCCGAAATCAAACATCCGCTGCATCTTCAAAGCCGTAAAAGCAATCTTTTTGACCGGATGCAGCCCTTTTTTGCGGACGGCCTCGGCCCTGGCCGCCAGGATAATTTTATCAAACCGAACCCCACAGGGGCAATTCGTGTTACAGGCCATGCAAGTCGTGCACAGGGAAAAACGATCGGCCATTCCCTCGGTCATTTCCATCTCCCCTGAGAGGATGTATTCCGCTAAGCTAATCTTCCCTCTCGCCACAGCAACCTCTTGGCGCGTTTCTTTATAAATCGGACATACGGCCTGACAATTTCCGCATTTCATACATTTACGGAGTTCCTCGGTAATCGAATCCAACGAATTATATACGGACACGATCATCCCCTCCTTACAATCTTCCCAGGGTTCAGCAGATAGTTAGGATCCAGGGCTTCCTTAATCTGCCGCAGCATCGTTACGCCGGCTTCTCCGAATTCCCAATCCAAATATTTCATTTTCGCAATACCAATCCCATGTTCACCGGAAAGGGTTCCCCCCAAAGCAATCGCTACTTGGAAAATTTCGTCCACAGCAAGATGAACTCGCTTCATTTCTTCGGCATCCCGTTCATCGGTTAAAATCGTAGGGTGTAAGTTCCCGTCTCCGGCATGTCCAAAAGTCGCGATTTGCAAATTGTGTTGTGTAGCAATTCTGCGGATCGCTTTGAGCATATCCGGTATTTTACTCCTGGGAACGGTCGCGTCTTCCAGGACGGTCGTCGGCCGTTTTTGAGCAAGAGCCGGCAGCGCGCTCCGTCGAGCCAACCACAACAGGTCACGTTCCTTGTCGTCTTTGGCCAGCTTTACCTCAACTGCCCCTTCTTCTTTCAAAATCCGTTCCACCAAAACTGCTTCCCGTTCCACAACTTCTTTATAGCCATCAACTTCACACAAGAGGACTGCTTCGGCATCAAGCGGAAGTCCCGCATGCACAAAGTTTTCCACGGTCTGAATGGTCACATTATCCATAATTTCCAAAGTGGCCGGAATAACCTTATTACGAATAATAGCCGCAATGGCCTTGCCGGCCTTATCAACATCATCAAAAACAGCCAAGATGCTTTTACGGGTTTCAGGAGCCGGAATTAGTTTAACGATAATTTCGGTAATAATCCCCAAGGTTCCTTCCGCACCGGTAAAGAAGGCCACTAAATCATAACCGGTCACGTTTTTGACGGTTTTTCCTCCCCAACGAATTACTTCCCCATTCGCCAAGACCAACTGCAAGCCCATTATATAATGTTTCGTCACACCATATTTCAGACCGCGCAGACCGCCTGAACATTCCGATACTGAGCCACCCATGGTGGCCGTGGTAACCGTGCCGGGGTCCGGCGGATACATCAAACCTAATTTTGCCGCTTCATCATTCAGAGCCTGGATAATCACCCCCGGTTGAACGGTTGCCGTCAAATTATCCTGGTCCATTTCCAGAATTTTGTTCATATTAAGCAGGGAGAGAACGATGCCCCCTTCGACGGGAATAGTTCCCCCACTGAGGTTTGTTCCTGAGCCCCGCGGATAGATCGGAACCTTATGGCGAGCGGCGATTTTCACAACCTCTGCCACCTGTTCAGTGGAAAGGGGCGAAACCACAACATCCGGTTTATGATGTTTCATTGCCGCGGTTGCGTCATAGGCGTAAGTCATTAAATCCTCCTGCTCTGTAAGGACATTTTTCTGACCGAGCGCCTGAACGAGTTCTTGTAAGACTTCCTGAGCTAACATCCTTATACCCCCTTTAAACGTAGCGCAAAGGTCTACCTGTCAGACCACATACCTATATAGTAATCCAATTGTCTGGAAATTTCAAGCTATATTTGAAATTTCTTTTCACTAAAACTAAAACGGAGTGGGAAAGGTTAAAAGCAACCACATCCCACAATAAAGCTTCCTGGCAAGAATCAGTTTAGTGGATTACCGCGGCGATCGACGGAATCATACCCGGATACAGATAAGTTTGCAAATAGATCAGAATACCCACCAAAGCCAAGAGAAGCAGAGAGTGTTTAAAGGTGAAACGGAAGAGATCGGATTCTCTGCCCACTAAACCTGTTGCAGCAGCTGCTACGGCAATAGATTGCGGTGAAATCATTTTTCCGAGGCCTCCCCCGGCACAGTTCGCCGCAATGGTCAGCACAGGATTAATGCCGATTTGTTGGGCTGTGACTTTTTGCAACATACCAAAGAGAGCGTTGGCTGAGGTATCAGAGCCGGTAAGGAATACGCCGATCCAACCAAGGAACGGAGAAAAGAACGGAAATAAATGACCAGTCTGAGCCAACAAAAGACCCAGAGTATAAGAAAGTCCGGAGTAGTTGGCCAGATAAGCGAAACCGAGGACTGAAGCAATAGTAATGATCGGATAGGTCAGTTGTTTGAGCGTTGCGCCAAATACACTGACCCCTTTACTTGGACTAATGCGCAGGATCAACATGGCAATAATCGAGGTGATTAAAATTGCTGTCCCGGCTGCTACGAAGAAGTCCCACCGATAGCTGGCAGCGTAAACCGTTGGTTTGGAAACAAACGGCGCCGCTTTGTAGACAAGTCCATCCAAACCGGGCCAATGCGGGATGTTTACAAACCATTTAAGCTGATTGCCGACAAAATTCTTGAAAGTGTCCGTTCCCCAAAGACCGACAACTACTGTCAGAATGGCAAATGGCGACCAAGCTTTAAGTACTTGACTGAGCGGATACTTTTTGTGTTCCACGAGCTGATCATTCTTCTCATGTGGGAAACGCCAAATATTTTTGGGTTTCCAGAATTTTATAAAAACTGCTGTGGAAACCAGAGAAAATAAGGACGAAATGATATCGGGGAGATAAGGTCCCAGGTAATTTGAAGACCACCACTGAGCAACTGCGAACGTCAACCCTGAAACAGCTATAGCAGGCAGGACCTCTTTAGCTCCTTTCCAACCGGCCATAATAACAATCAAATACAAAGGAACAATAACAGAAAGGAACGGGACTTGACGTCCAACAGCTATCGAGATTAGGTTAGCACTAACCCCTGTCGCAGCACTTGCTGTAACAACCGGAATACCAATTCCGCCAAAGGCAACCGGGGCGGTGTTGGCAACCAAACACAGTCCCGCAGCATAAAGGGGCTCAAATCCCAGACCAATCAAAATCGCTCCGGAAATTGCCACCGGAGTACCAAACCCGGCAACCCCCTCCAAAAACGCTCCAAACGAAAACGCAATCAGCAAGACTTGCAGACGACGGTCGCTCGACAATGAAGCAATCGAACTCTTAATGATTTCAAACTGTCCCGCTTCAACTGTCAGATTATACAAAAAAACTGCCGCTATGACGATCCAAGCAATTGGAAACACTCCATTGAGGATACCCAGTAAGCTCGCAGAAAGTGCAGTGCCCAAAGGCATTTTATAAACAAGCACGACATCAACTATTGTTAATAAGAGCGTGGTACTCCCTGCAATATAACCTTTCATCCGTTTAATCGCTAAAGCCCAAAACAGATAGAAAATTGGGAGTGCAACTGCAAGGGCTGTAAGTCCAATATTATTGCCGAGAGCGGCATAGTTCTGTGTCCATGGCATCTAATAATTCCACCTTTCCTTAAATGTATTTATAACGTTACCATTTTCTGATGCCCTTATGCGGGCCTTTATCATCATTGATCTTTTGTTCCTCACCTCCACTTATCCGTCTCTTCCCCAAGCAAAGGATAGATTCTCATGCCAACTGATTGTATGGTGGTCAGACCATTAAATATATATTAATCTAATCTTGCGAAAATTTCAACATCAAATTTATTAGTAAATAAATACTTTAAATCCTGAACCGGCTGTCGGAATATAAGGTTCTTGTTAAGAAAGACCGAGGCTGCAGCCTCGGTCTTCATGCAATTAGGGACGGTTCTTCTGGCTTGCACACGGTGAACATTCAGATGGAAGACGAGGAAGTTGGTAAGCACGTTCGCACACACTCCCTTGCTCTTTGCTTAACGAGAATATTTTTGTTCAAGTGATTTTATCTCTTGCTGAAATGCTTGACTTAAGCGGAAAAGCAAGCGTTCCATATCCAAACGGTGAAGTGAGATATTTTCAGGGCTTAGGAACTCAATTTTTCGAAATTCAGATTTAACTAAAAGAGGGAGCAAATCATCAAGGTTCTCCACCCGTAAGGTCAAAATAATCGGCGCATAGGCAGCTTCATGATTTCGTCTGCCATCTCCTTGACTCACCGCATAGACATCAAGACTCAAATCGACATCTTCTATCATAACTCCTTGCAGTGGCACATTACGCAATAAGGTAACCTGCTGTTCTCTCATCGTTTCCGCTATTTCTTCTTTGCTTTTGCCTCCAAAGAAAAAGCGTCCGCTTCGCGATTCACCGCGATAATCCAGACGAACCCGCACTCGTACGTGTTCAGTGAGGAGCTCATTTCCAATCCGAATTTTCATCATCCACTCTCTCCGTTTCTCTATTTTAAAGCCTTATCTGATTAATTTCATCCTAAAAATATTCTCCATAGGTTTGATTTTCTCCTGCAAGTCTTGCTTTAGGGTTGTAATTTGTGGACATACTAATATAGCCCAAGGTTCAGACAGAGATATTGATTGATTGATTGATTGAAGGAGGATAACCGAAATGCGAAAAACAGCCATTGCTATTTTCAAAGGGCCTCAACAAACGAAAGAGGCCATTGAGGAGATTCAAGGGGAATCCTTGGCCAATAGTAAAATATCGGTTATAGTTCGCGTTGAATACATCCATCAAGGGGAATTTCGCGAAGAGATTGCCAATGAATTAGCTTATTACCCCAGTGAACTTAACTTAGACAAGTTTAATGCCTGGTTAGTTCAAGCTCCGCCGTTTAACGTACCTAACCTGGGAGACGTAGTGGTCGCCGGCCCGCTGGCCAGGCAACTGCTGCATCAACCCCGCGGTCGCGGGCTTGCCGAAGTTCTCCAGAGCTATGGCCTTTCTGAAATCCGGGCACGGCATTATGAACATGAGGTGCGCACAGGGCATTGGCTCGTGCTGATCCAAACCGGTCATGAAAAAATCAACTCGGTGGCCAATGCCTTACAGGCTTTTGGCGGGAGAGACATCGAAAAATGGAATACGGAAATTGAGCATCCTCTTTACCCCATTGGTTAAACCCCAAGTTAACTTCATAACCCTACTTGGGAACGCAATTCCTTCACCTCTTGGACAGTAAGGGCCCGGAATATACCTGGGCTAAGGGTCTTTTCCAGGGTTAACGGACCAAAACTAACTCGTTCCAGCTTAACCACGACATATCCCAGGGCTGCAAACATCCGTCGGATTTGGCGATTTCGGCCTTCATGAATCGTCACCTCCAAGACTTCCAGATAACCCCCTTTGGAATCAGGCTTCGTTCTCTTGGAAACACCGCTCACCCGCTCGACTTTGGCAGGAGCGGTGTTTCCATCTTCAAGCAGTACCCCCTGTCGCAAATTCTCAAGAGCATTGATACCTACCGGACCTTGTACCCAAACCCGGTACGTTTTCTCTACACCATACGAGGGATGCATTAGACGATGGGCTAATTCTCCATCGTTAGTAAGCACTAATAAACCTGAGGTATCATAGTCCAACCTGCCGACAGGATAAACCCGTACCGGAACATCTTTCATAAGATCAACCACGGTGGGACGCCCTTGGGGATCACTGGCACTGGTAATAACGCTGATTGGCTTATTGAGCAAATAATAACGCCACCCCTCAGCACGTTGAACCGGCTGCCCATTCACTTCAATATGGTCTTGACTGCCAACCTTAGTCCCCAAAGCCAAAACCTTTTCGCCATTGACCGTCACTCGACCGTCTGCAATAAGTTGTTCGGCGTGGCGGCGCGAGGCTACCCCGGCCTGAGCAAGCACTTTTTGTAAACGTTCTCCCGCCTCTTTATCTGGAGGCGTATTCTCACTCGCCATGAATTTCTCTGCTCCCTCTCCTCAGTAATAGATTATCGGTAATTTTATCTCAAGGCTCAATACTCAGTTTTAGCGGAACGAATTCACTAACCTTAGGGTTCTTTAAATCAAAAATACCCGGCCCGACTTCCGGATAACAATTTCGCACCTTTTTCCAAAAGATTTCTTGATCAGCACTATTGGGAAGCTGAACAAAGTAATCGCCGGGGAACTGCTGCAGAATTTTAGCGGGATTCTCCTCAGCGTTTACGTTCGCTAACCGAAAACCTACTCGCTGGGCATAATAAAACGTCATCGGTGCCGGATCACTTAAAACCAACACGCTTGAGACTGAAGTGTGGTCTTTAATCCACTTTGCTTGGCTAAGGTAGGCTTGATTCCACTGGTACTTTGGCGCTAAGTAGGCATAAGAACCCCGGTTGATTAAGGCCAGAAGCATGATGGCAAGCACTGTGAGCGGCAAGTCTTTTATCCCATCCAAAGCATACGCAGCCAGTAAGGCGGCAAGGGGTAAAACGGGAACTAAATAATAATCCAAGGGAATACGAACACAAACCAGGCCAACATAAAGAACAGCGATCGCACTCCAAACCACGACAGCCCAACGCACCGGAGAACGGAAAAGCATCAGGCGACATAAACCCACTCCGACAAGCAAGAAAATACCATCTGTAAATCCCCGCCGAATATTTTTGATTAATAACTTCCAATTCAGGTTACCTGTACTTGCCACTTGTCCTGTCAAAATTCCGGAGACAAACTGACTGGATGACGAGACGTTAAAATGTACCCATAAATAATATACCATCGGCGGAATAAGCACAATCATACTATAACCAACAAGCTGAGGGATCCGCTTAGGATTCAGAGGCCAAAAACCGAGCACGAGGGCAACCGGAAACAACATCAGCTGAGGAAGCTTGGCTAAAATTGCCCCGGCCATTAGTAGGCCTGCCGGCCATATTCCGCTCTCCTCTCGTGCATTTCGCCATCTCCAGATCACACTTAAGGCCCAAATGCTCCAGGCCTGCGCCATCGGCTCAGGCATTACAACTCGTCCATAATAAACCGATAAGGGCATTAGAGCATAAATAGCCGCCCCATAAAGCCCGGCACGGTCCGTGAACATCTTCCGTCCCAAATCATAGATGCCGCCCACCGCCACTAAGGATAAAGCAACCGACCAGAGACGTCCCCAAATATCTGCCCAGCCAAATAAAGTCCAGGTCCAAGCCAAAAGATAGGGCAAAAAGGGAAACTCCAATTCAACCTTTTGAGGAGCAACCCCATCATAATTAAGCTGAGGCATAAAAACGCTTGGCAGATCCGTTAAATGCCCCAGCATATGGGTCGACATACTTGCCGTATCGGCCTGCCGCCAAGCTTGGTCATCCAACAAGGGGTTCGTTATTCCCCAGAGACGGACACCTAAGGCAACGAGCAAAATCAGCAACAGGAGTAAGCGTCTTATTCCTCGGCCCATTCCACTGTACTCCAACTTTTTCTTTTTATCCGATAGATTAACTGGGCATATCCCCAAATCGTTGCTCCGATTCTCATTTTACTGGCCCCTTTCTTTAGTTCATAATGAAGTTTTAAGGGAACCTCGGTCACTCGTTCGGCAAAAGGAGCAACTTTCAGCAGTAATTCAACCATCCCGGAAAAATTGCGGCTCTTAATTATGTTCGGACCGTATAGGCGAGTTCCTTGAGCCAAGATTGAAAGCCGATAAGCCCGGAAACCACAGGAATAGTCTCGTACCCCGGGGATGGGTACAAAATATTGCATGACTTTGCCCGCTCCCCAGGATAATACCCGGCGTCCTAAAGAAAGCCCATGCTGTTCCCCACCTTGGACATAACGCGAAGCAATCACCAGGTCGGCTCCCGAACAAATCTCCGCATAAAGCAAGGGAATACAGTCTGCCGGCTGGGTATTATCCGCGTCCATCGTAATGATCATATCCGGAACTTCCTGTTCCTGATGAATACAGTTTTCCGATCCTGATCCTGGACTTTGAGTTTGATTATAGTTTAAGACATACTGAAAACCACTGTTTAAGGCTGCGCCAAGTCCTTGGTTTTGAGCGTGGTTAACTTCGTGGACGTTTTCGTGGCTTAGCGAATATTTACGGATGACATCCCTGGTCAGATCCATGCTTCCATCATTGACGACAACGATTTGATGAGGAATCAGCGCACAGTTTCGTTCAATATCCACCAGCAAAGTCGGCAGAGCAGCGGCCTCATTATAGGCCGGTAAGACGATATAAAGCATACTAAACAATGTCCCCCTTTCGGTCCATCGTTAGTATGCACAAAGTCCGAATCAATAAAACGTTTTAGTGACAATCCAAGTCGAGACGATCAGACCAATGAGATCCGCTAATAATCCCAGTTTGAGAGCGTAGCGATACTTTTTAATGCCAACCGAGCCAAAATACACCGTTAAAACAAAGAAGGTTGTATCCGTACTCCCTTGGAGAGTAGAGGCTAAACGACCGATAAAGGAATCCGGCCCATGTTGATTGATAAGCTGGGTGGCGACCCCTAAAGCCCCTGATCCACTTAGAGGACGCATAATAGCTAATGGTATAATCGCCGCAAAATTGGCATCCAATCCCAAAAGACCGAAAAGAGGTTGTAACCCGTGGGAGACTATTTCGAGTGCTCCAGAGTCTACGAAAACCCTAATAGACACGAGCATGCCAATCAGAAATGGGAGAATCCGCACGCCGGTTTTAAACCCGTCCTCTGCCCCGGCGACAAAGGATTCATAGACAGGAACTTTTCGCAGGTAAGCAAATACCGGAATCAGTAATAAGAGCAGGGGAATCGCCCAACGGGAAATCTCGGCGATAATGTTCATTTTTTCCTCCTGTGACGAATCAGATAATCCGCGAGGATGGCGACACTCATAGCACATCCTGTGGCGACGATGGTCGGTCCGATAATTTCTGTCGGATTGGCGGAGTTGGCCTTAAGACGTACTCCGATTATTGTAGCGGGGATTAACGTAAGGCAGGACGTGTTTAAGGCGAGAAAAGTAATCATTGCCGGGCTTGCCACCTCAGGGGTCGGATTTTCTTTTTGGAGTTCTTGCATAGCCTTCAGCCCAAAAGGGGTCGCGGCGTTACCCAGACCTAAGATGTTGGCGCTTAAATTCATGATAATCGCCCCGAGTGCCGGACTATCCGGCTTTAGCGAGGGAAATAAATGACGGATCGCAGGACCAAATACGCGGGCAATCCCTTTAACCAAACCAGCCTCCTCCGCCAAACGCATGAGTCCTAACCATAAACTCATCACCCCGATTAGTTCAATGGCCACCTCTACCCCCAGTTCGGCCGCTTTCATAGCGGAGACCGTCACACTTTCGATCTGCCCCTTGAGCGAGGAGACGATAATTCCAGTCGCCAACATTAAAAGCCAGATGAGATTAACCATTTCCCACCCCCTTGTCTAGAATGTATGATCAGGACAACCAAAAAAGAACGAGCTCTTCCCGTTCTTTGCCGGCTGTTTTTAATTTAGTTATTGTTATAGCCTACTGTCTCTATCTAATAGCAACCTTCCATGCTTACTTCAGCAAGCCAACCAAAAAATGTGTTTCATAACATTTGCCTTAGTTTTGGGAATATTCACCTTGATGTTACCTTTATTGCAGTAGTTTTTGGAGTTAACGCAAATCAAAAGGACATCGGAGTGGGAGCTGCACTGGGGGGAGGGCCACTGGTCTTGAGCACTATTGCCTATGCTATTATTGGACTTGGTATTATCTACTTTCGAAAGCGACGAACGCAAGGACCGTTAATATATTTCCCATGGCTTATCGTTACAATCGTTGTCTATATGGCACTTGCCCAAACTATTAAAACCCTTTTTGCAAGGAAATTCGGTGAACTATTGTAAGGTTAACAACCTTTACCAAAACCGCAAAGATGAGAAATCTCTGCGGTTTTCCGTTTCCCATTTTTGCTATTGCTCTTTAAAACACCGTACTGCAATAGAAGAAGGTAAGCTAATATTGCCGTTTAGTTGTTAATCTTCTTCTCTTTCTAAATATAATTGGCCGGCATACTCATCGTAGGCGAATAGTTCTCCATACCTACCCCAGTCAATAATTGTAGCAAGTTGATTTTGAGCCTCTTCTTCACCAAAATGACGGGTTAAAACATTCAGGAAAAATTCTTCAGGCATCTTACCATTGGATTTTGAGCTTAAACCGGAGACAATCATGTTTAGACTATTTACATATTGCAGAGACTGGCTCCTAAAGATTTCTTTTCGTTCAAGTACAGTGGCTTCCGCAAATAGCTTGCCGATAGAGGTTAATTCAATATCCCCCTCCTTGACTAAAACCATTTGCAGAAGTGATGCAGCCTCAACTATTGGTAAAAGATCTTCTAAGTCTAGACTCAATTGATCTCCCAACTTATATAAATCTATCTTCAAACCGACGTCATCTAACAACTCTATAAAACCCGTTAAAGCCCCGGCTCGTGCATGAGGCAACAGTTTTACTTTCTTTGATATATCTTCCTTTTGAGTTCTTACTTCGACTTCTTTGGCAGTCAAGAGTGAATAAATTTTATCGACTAGTGCTGTAAAAGCTTTATCTTGCTTATCCCGCCAGTGAGGTAAGTTAATGGGAATATTAGCTACTACTCTGGCCGGGTCTCTGGATAAGACAACTGCACGATTGGCCATATAGACAGCTTCTTCAATCCCATGGGTTACCATGACAATCGACTTAGTGGGTATCCGTTTATCCATCCAAAGCTCAAGCAAGTCACGTTTAAGGTTCTCGGCAGTCAGCACGTCCAAGGCGGAAAACGGCTCATCCATAAGCAGTAGGTCTGGCTCCATGACCAAGGCCCGCCCCAGTCCAACCCTTTGTTTCATACCACCGGAGAGTTCTTTCGGATAAGCTCCTTCAAACCCGTCTAAACCTATCATATCAATAACTTCTATGGCCTTTTCTTCTTTTTGTTTTTCACTAAGACTATGATTATTCTTTAAACCTAGCTTTACGTTTTCCAGGACGCTAAGCCACGGAAACAATGCGAAGGATTGGAATACCATACCCATACCTGTTCTAAATCCTTCTCCGGTTTCATTTCTGTAATATACCTTACCTTGACTCGGCTTTACAAGTCCGGCAATAATACGAAGTAGAGTGGATTTACCTGAGCCGGATGGTCCTAAGATTGCCACGAACTCGCGTTCATGTATTTCCAGGTTTATATCAGAAAGCACAGTAGTATTATTGTTTCCCGGCAGATCGTAGGATTTAAAGATATGATCTAATTTAATTAATGCTTCCGTCATTAAGAATTAACCTCCTTTTTAGGAAATATTAAATTTTTCATTCGCTATTGCATATAATTTACGCCAAATTAATCGGTTCGTAAAAACCACGATAAGAGCCATCACCGTAATGCCCCAAATGATTTTCGGCCAGTTACCTTCATTAGTTGCCGAGGCGATGTAGGAACCGAGACCTGTTGCTACTAAATCGTGATTTTGCCAAGAAACAATTTCCGAAACAATACTGGCATTCCAAGCACCACCACTGGCAGTAATCCAACCTGTAACCAGGAACGGGAAAATTGCCGGCAAAATAAGTCTTTTCCACTTTTCGTAACGGTTAAGCCCTAAAACCGTACTGGCTTCTTTTAAGTCATTGGGAATTGCTAAAGCACCGGCGATGACATTAAACAGAATGTACCACTGTGTTCCTAACATCATTAGTGGCACAGCACCTATTTCAATGCTAATATTATGGTTAAGATAAAATAGAGTGATAAAGGGAAAAACCATGTTTGCCGGGAAAGAAGCTGCAATTTGTACCAAAGGT
>Ga0326727_10004118_pt1 | contig 44545 bp, 47 predicted proteins | sample MB2enrmetagenome_FD_207643 | JGI IMG/M metagenome (GOLD analysis project Ga0326727, IMG submission 207643) | Lab enriched peat soil microbial communities from McLean, Ithaca, NY, United States - MB29MY | ecosystem: Environmental > Terrestrial > Soil > Wetlands > Peat | place: USA: New York... | reverse complement strand
TTTAAAACCGCTTTGGATTCTCTCGTCACGGCAGGAACGATCACCCAAGCGCAAGAAGATGCAGTTACAGCAGCGCTGTCAACGGCAGTCAAAGCCCCCAACGGATTCAAAACAGCTTTAGATTCTCTCGTCACAGCAGGAACCCTCACCCAAGCGCAAGAAAACGCCATTACAACGGCTATGACGCCTAAAAAAGGTACCTTCCAAGGACATAACGGTGGATTTAAAACCGCTTTGGATTCTCTCGTCACGGCAGGAACGATCACCCAAGCGCAAGAAGATGCAGTTACAGCAGCGCTGTCAACGGCAGTCAAAGCCCCCAACCGATTTAAAACAGCTTTAGATTCCCTCGTCACAGCGGGAACGCTCACCCAGGCCCAAGAAGACGCCATTACAACGGCTATGACGCCTAAAAAGGGTGCCTTCCAAAAAGGACAACAGGGTGGATTTAAAACAGCCTTGGATTCTCTCGTCACGGCGGGAACAATCACCCAAACGCAAGAAGATGCAGTTACAGCAGCGCTGTCAACGGCAGCCAAAGCCCCTAACCGATTTAAAACAGCTTTGGATGCTCTTGTCACAGCGGGGACACTCACTCAAGCCCAGGAAGACGCCATTACAACGGCTATGACGCCTAAGAAAGGCACCTTCCAAAAAGGACAGAACGGTGGATTTAAAACGGTTCTGGATTCTCTCGTCACGGCGGGAACAATCACTCAAGCTCAAGAAACTGCTATTCTAGGTTCTTAAGGGTTACAGAACTGAGGCTGAAAGTATAACTTTCAGCCTCAGTTCTTGTTAGACAAAAGAGTATTGTCACTATAAGCAGCGTGCCCAAAATTGAAGAAATGACTTGAGTCATGGTAAAGGATATTCTAGCAGGGATGAGAAGCTAAGTCTCAGTGGAGATTATTTAAAAATAACCTGACCATCCTTTAAGGAGTCGATGATGGCTAAAGACTCCAACTGAAGGCCTTTTTCCTGGATGAGTTTTCTTCCCTCTTGAAATGTTTTTTCGATGACGATACCCGCTCCGGAAATTTCTGCATTACTTTGAGATATCAAGCTAACTAATCCCAGGAGTGCGCTGCCACTGGCGAGAAAATCATCAATAATCAATACTTTATCATTCGGACTTAAGAACTCTTTAGATATTTTAATTGTATATTCCTGATCTTTAGTATAAGAATAAACCTTCGCTTCGTAAACATCTTTGTTCATATTTATCCCGGCGTGTTTCTTGGCAAAAACAACGGGTACATTGTTAAAGTACTGAGCTGTTATACTGGCAATGGCAATGCCGGAGGTTTCAATGGTCACGATTTTTGTGACTTCTTTATTTGCAAACCGACGCTTGAATTCCTGACCGATTTCATTAAACAAAGCAATATCTAATTGGTGATTCAAGAAATTATCGACTTGGAGAATTCGATTTTCAATTATTTTGGCGTGGGTACAAATTTTATCTTTTAAGCGCTGCACGATGGTAGGCTCCTTTCTCAAAATGAAAACACTCCTAAATCCTTTCAGGAGTGACGGTAAAAATAGAAATTTAATAATATCAAGAATAATAACTTGTCTACTTCAAAAAATCAATAAAAATAAATCTCTTCAACTTTTAGCAAATTCAGTCATTTGACCCCAGTAGCGTTTCGGCAACAGATTCATACGACAACGAGGGTTATTTCGACCTTCAATGGCAATTGTTTCGTAGAATTGCTTCCATAATCGGCGGTACTCAACTTCAGTATCGTCGGTTTCCGGCAACGTCAACTCATCAATAAACATCAGCTCCGCTTTTTGTGACTGATAGATTAAAGCAGCTCTGTGGGTTTTATCATAAATCATAAACGCTTCGTTAGGAAATCGGTCGCAGAAATGGAGAGATAGCAGAGGCAAGACAAAGTTTTTGGGTTCTATCACCGCCACAAGCACTTCGCCATAGACGGAAAACCGAACAAATCCCTTGAACTTATGGCTTTCGGACGTTAAGTAGCGTACTGCTTTTTGGAGGGAACAAACTGTATCGTCCGTGAGCATCGTCATAACCTTACTCCCATATTTAAACCCTAAACGCAGGAAGTGATAGATCAACAATTCCTTGTCTGGAGCACACGTCAAGAATCCGAGCTTTACCAATTCCTGGGCTTGTGAAGAGATTTTCACAGGAATTGAGTTGAAAACTCTGTCGGCCTTATGTTTGTCCGACTCAATCCATTTCGCTGTATCAAAAAGGCTCTGCTGTATCCCCGGAGGTCGGATGATGCCGGGGATTTCCTTTTGCTTGTAGCTTTCAAAAACGCAACACATCAGTCCTTCAAAACTGCCATCATAAGCGTAGACTAAATCTGTCCGGTCAGGCATTGCCGCACATCCTCTCCGGTAAGAAAAGGCTCATTGAAAAGAGTCAGCTGTTCAAGGGGAGGGGACTGGAGCTTATACTCCGGAGAATTGGCCATCAGGGCTCTAATTGCTCCATCGGACGTAATTTTTAAACCCTCCATGATTTTTCCTTTGCAAGTAATAAAATACTGGGCGCGTTTTAGCACAACGCCCAGCTTTTTGAGTCCGGAAAAATCAACTGCTCCGCTTCTCCTAGCGGTAAGGATACGCTTGGCACTTGTCACGCCGATCCCCGGTACTCGTAAAAGCAGCTCATAGGGTGCTTTATTAATCTCCAGAGGAAACTGTTCTAAATGGTTGAGGGCCCAGTTACACTTGGGATCTACTTGTAAATTGAAATTGGGATTCTGCTCATCAAGCAGTTCTTTGGCTTCGAAGCCGTAAAACCGCAGGAGCCAGTCGGCCTGATAAAGCCGATGTTCACGCAGAAGCGGTGGCTTGAGATCCACAGAAGGCAGCAGTGTATGCTCAGCTACCGGCATATAGGCAGAGAAGAAAACCCTTTTAAGTCGGTATTTGCGGTAAAGCCCTTCGGCTAAGGTTAAGATCTTATGGTCTGTGTCAGGAGTTGCTCCGACAATGAGTTGGGTGCTCTGTCCGGCCGGGACAAACTTGGAAGCATGGCGGAATTTCACCAGTTCCGTGCTGCTCTCTTGGATTTTGGTAGTAATCAGCCCCATTGGACGTAAGATAGACTCCTTTGTCTTGTTGGGAGCTAATAGCTTTAAACTTTCCTGAGATGGCAGCTCAATGTTGATGCTCATCCGATCCGCTAAATATCCTAAGCGCGTAATTAACTCGTTATCAGCTCCGGGTATGGCCTTAACATGAATGTAACCGCCAAAGCGGTAGACGTTCCGTAATAACTCAAGGGTTTTAATCATTTGCTCAATAGTATTGTTCGGACTGTGAATCACCCCGGAACTAAGAAATAGCCCCTCTATGTAGTTACGCCGATAGAAGTTGATCGTCAGTTCGGCAAGTTCTGTCGGTGTAAACCCCACTCTCACAAGATCGTTGGACACACGATTGACGCAGTATTTACAATCAAAGATGCAGACATTAGTCATCAGTACCTTGAGTAAAGATATGCACCGCCCATCTGCCGAAAAGCTATGACAAATGCCGGCCTTTGCTGCATTTCCGATCCTGCCTGACTTGCCGCTTCGGTCTATACCGCTGGAGGTGCAAGCCACATCATATTTAGCTGAGTCGGCCAAAATAGTCAATTTATCATAAATATCTATGTTGATCACCGCCTAACTTAACAACTACAAATACTATAATATGAAACATATGTTCTTGTCAAAGAAACAAGAGATGACTGATTGCCTCATTCGATTACCATAGTTTTCCCCATTTTGACTGCCTAATTGAAACGTCCCGTTGATCCCTTGGGCTGGGGTTCCAGGTTTGATTTCAGAGAATTTAGACATATGATAATTCCCTTTCAACATTACTAACATGATCTTTCAATGTGTACCAAATACTTAGCCTATTTGCCATTTATTACTCAAGCTTTGGCTGAAAGTGAACTTGTAACTTAGAAGGATTTTTCCTCAAAAGAGTCGAACATACTCAATGAGAGGTGAAACAAGTGGAACCTATTTTTGCGTTGGATATTGGAACCCGTATGGTAATGGGGCTCGTAATGACCAAGAACAGTGAGCAGGGTTATGAAATTCTAGCTAGCGCCCGAACAGAACATCGGCAGCGGGCCATGTACGATGGACAAGTTCATGATGTTGATGAAGTTGCTCGAGCCGTTATAAAGGTCAAAGAGATTCTGGAGAAAAAACTCAATGTCCCCTTAAAACAGGTGGCTGTTGCGGCAGCCGGCCGCGCCTTAAGAACTCAAATTGCTTTTGCGGAACAGAAGGAACCGCTGCCGGTACACTGGGAACGCGAGGCCGTATTAGCTTTAGAAATGGAAGCAGTCCATAGTGCGCTTCGTCAATTGCAAACGTCTGAGGTTGACGATTCACAAAGCTACCATTGTGTAGGATACAGCCCCATTGCTCACTGGAATGAGGGCGAGGAAATTTCTAATTTGATCGGTCAAAGGGGGAAAATCGCCAAGGTTTCCGTGATTGCTACCTTCTTGCCCCGCACTGTCGTTGATGGCTTGGTGGCCGTATTGGGCCGGGTTGGACTGGAAATGACCAGTTTAACTCTCGAACCTATCGCGGCAGGTCAGGCTGCCATTCCGACGAATATGAGGCGCCTTAATCTTGCTTTGGTCGACATTGGGGCCGGAACCGCGGACATTGCTTTGACACGAAATGGATCTTTCTTTGCTTATGGAATGGTCCCAATGGCCGGGGATGAGGTCACAGAGGCAATCTGTGCGCATTATTTGCTTGATTTTCAGGTCGGCGAAAAGGTGAAACGAGAATTAAACACCAAAGCGCGTTTGAATTTTAAGGATTTTCTCGGAGTTAAAGTAGTCGTAGATAAAGAGGAAGTTATTGATGTTATTAAATCTGCGGTGGAAAAGTTAGCGAAGAGTATTGCCGCTGAGATTCTAAATCTCAACAACGGTGTTCCGCAAGCCGTAATCTTGATTGGTGGAGGAAGCCTGACGCCAATGCTTGCCAAACTTGTGGCTGAAACCGTTGGTATTCCTTTGAATAGAGTCGGTATTCAAAGCAGAGAACAGCTGGGGGAGATCTCAGGGGGGAAAAGCTTAAAGGGGCCGGAAAGTATTACCCCGATCGGGATTGGAATCGCGGCGCTGGAGGGCAATGGGCTCCAGTATTACACTGTGACAGTGAACGGTTCGATCGTTTCAATTTTTGAATTACAACTGGCAACGGTAGCCGAGGCTCTTCTTGCTGCCGGGATATTGCCGAGATCTTTTTTTGGCAAGCCCGGAGCGGCCTTAACGTTTGAATGGAATAATGAAATGCGGGTTATTAAAGGCACGATGGGAAGTTCTGCCCAATTATCCGTCAACGGTGAACCGGGTAAATTGGAACAGGCCATAACTGCCGGAGATCTAATAGTCTTCGTTCCCGGAGAGCCGGGCGAGGATGCCCAGGCCTATTTTAAAGACATGTTGCCGGCCTATGAAGCGAAATGGATTTCCTGGAATGGCCAACGGGAGGCTTTTCTCCCTCAGGTCTGGGTGAATGACCGACTGGCCTGTGAAACAGATAGGATTTTTGATGGCTATAAAATTACTTATATACCCAACGAAGACCTGAATGATTTGTTAAAGCAAAAGGGCTATGACTTGCAAAAAAAGGCAGAGATTGTAATCCGGATCAATGGAGAAACCCATAAAATTGACTTAGATTATGAGGTTCTGGTCAATGGCTGCGGAGTAGGCAGCAGTTGTAAACTTTGTGACGGAGATTCAATAGAGGTTCATCCAATGCCGATCACCATTGGTGAGTTGAAGCTTCAGCCTAAGCCGCTGATTTATAACGTGAATGGGGTAGAAATCGAATATCCTCCTCGAGAAACGATCATTTCCTACCGCGGACTACAGGTGGCGGAAACCCAACAGCTGAAGGATGGCATGGATTTAAGGGTAGAAGGTTATAAGCAGAAGCCAATCCTTTCGGATCTTTTGCCTTATGTCAAGTTCCCCGATGAGATCCGCCCAGGATCCACCTTAAAACTGAGTGTCAATGGTCAGCCGGCGGAATTTACAACGGTTTTGTATCCGGGCGACCGCATGATTGCAACTTGGAATTAAAAATACTTGACAATCAGGCTATATGCCATAAAATAGGAATGGAGGTGTAGAGAAATGTTAGAAGGATTAATGGTCCTAATTGCAATTGCTACTTTGATTGTTACCTTGTATTCCGATGCGGGATCAGCCAAAAAGAAACATTCCAGCTATTTCCAGACAGTTCAGAAGCCAACCAAGAAAACAGTGCGCGAGGCAACGATGCCCGATCTCAGTCAACACGATGGATTTTTTGCCAAACTTAATAGTTTATAAGCTTAGCAGATCCGATGGTTAATATCGGATCTGTTTTTTTAGGATGGCTAAGGGATAGACTGGCAGATTAGAACTGAAAACCTGATTATGTAACGGCGCATACTTGAGCCCCTTGCTCTTTCAGGATATAATAAAGAAGATGACGAATATCTGAGGAATTGGGAGGAAATAATGCATCAATACTGGTTTTTTATCGGAAGTTTTCCTTTACGGGCCTATGGGACACTTTTTGCCTTGGCTTTCATTTTGGGAGTAGGTGTCACACTGTACTTTGCCAAAGCTGAAGGGCGAAGGGAATACATGGAAATAATCATTGATGTAGCGCCTCTTCTGTTGATTTCAGGGATAGTGGGTGCCCGCATTTGGCAGGTGTTTTTCTTCGATTGGGCCTATTACAGTAAATATCCCGGCGAGATTATTGCGATCTGGCATGGCGGGCTTTCGATCCAAGGGGGGGTAATCGGGGCAATCTTAGTTGGCGGAATTTACGCTTGGCAAAAGAAGTTGCCTTTTTGGGAAATAGCAGATTTGGCGGCTCCGGGGATTATATTGGCTCAGGCAATTGGCAGGGATGCTAACCTCATGAATGGTGACGCTTTTGGAGGGCCGACGGGAGGGAATTTTGGGATACTCTATCCGGTCGGAACGATCGCCCGGGATACTTTTGGAAACCAACCGTTGTGGCCCGCAGAAGTGTGGGAAGGGCAAGTCGACGTGATTGTTTTTGCCTTACTCGTGATTCTGAAATTGAAAAAATGGCCCTCCGGTACGATTTTTTTGTCATACATAATAGTTTATAACTTAGCGAGATTTTTTCTGGAGAATCTTCGCGGAGATAGCCCGCGGTTTCTATTCAGCTGGACCGCCGCGCAATGGAGCAGTATGGCGGCCGTTGGAATTGCCCTCTTGCTTCTGGTTTGGAGAATATGGAGAGAACGGAAACGCCAGGCAGCTTAAGACGTTACTTTTCGAATGGTACAAAATTGTTCTTCCTCAGTCCCGAGAATAAACTGAATGGCCTCTAAATACTTATTTTGTTTCTCACGGTTATTCTTGTAGTCATGAACCCCTACGAGGCGGTCTAATATCTCTGAGCGGATGGTGATCTCCAATCCTTCAGCGGTACCGGTATATTGGAAGTAATAAGTATGCTGATTCTTTTCGTCGACAACTAAATTCCCTCGTCCATAAGTTGCCCGGTTTAAAACTTGAAAGGCATCAAGGGCACAGGAATGGGTATAGGCAGCAATCGAAAGCTCAGAACTTGGTGTAGGGCGAATTCCCATTTCCCGCAGGGCGATCTGCGCTACTCGATAACCTAAAGAAATTTCCGGACAAGTATGACCGTGAAAATCGATAACTTGGTCCCAGGGCGTTTTTTCAACACACATAGCCGGTTCCCCCTTTTTCCTCTTTGAGGTATATTGTATTACTGCGGAGCTCTAATTAACAGCCTTAATATTTTAAGAATTAACGTTGTTTAATTGCAGGAGTTTTAAGGCGGATAAGCGAAAATTATGAAATAGACGTAAGAGAGGGGAATCTCACAGTGAGATTTCCCTCTCTTCTCAAGGATGTGATTCGTTTGGATCGTGGTTAGGACTTTGGTAAAAGCACTCCGATGATTCCGCCTGCTCCACCTGATACAAGTGCCAAGATACTCTTTTCACCTACTCTTAGCCAAGCTGGGGTTTCAGACCAGAAAATTGCGGACAAGGTCAGTACCACAAGGATAAAGCCGAGGCCCACGGCTAATCCATAGTACAATCCGCTTTTACCCGCTTGGCGAGCTGTGATTGAGGCAGCGACAAAAATGCTGGCGCCGAAGATAATGTTGATAGTCAGTTCTGATTCTGCGAGCGTTGTGTAGGTAAGTAGGACACCAAAGATAAGAGATGATAACAAGGCTAAGCTGGTTGCGATGAGGAGACCTTTTAGAATTAAACTAAACTGAAAGGATTTTAACATGAGTTATCCCTCCTTTAATTGATAACACCTATGCCTCAATTAAAAGGAGTATGACTGGAAATACTATAAAATACAAAGATTAAGAAAATTTAGGAGGAACAGATATGAAAAAGTCAATCCCGGATTTTGAAAGAATGAAACAAACAGGTGAGAAAATCAGCATGTTAACAGCTTATGATTATCCATCTGCTCAGTGGGCTGAAGAAGCGGGCATTGATATGATCCTGGTTGGAGATTCTTTAGGAATGGTGGTCCTAGGGTATGATTCGACGGTTCCGGTAACGATGGAGGAAATGCTGCATCACACTAAAGCGGTTTGCAGGGGAGCAAGACAAACCTTCGTAGTTGCTGATCTGCCATTTATGAGTTATGCTACGCTGGATCTGGCTATCAACAATTCTGGGCGGCTCATCAAAGAAGGGGGAGCAGACGCTGTAAAGCTGGAAGGGGGTTATAATGTTGCTCCCATCGTTCAGGCCCTTACGCGGGCAGGAATACCCGTCGTCGGGCATATTGGGCTGACCCCACAAACAGCAAATCAGCTCGGCGGATTTAAGGTTCAGGGCCGAGACTTGGACAGCGCCAGGCAGATTGTCGAAGATGCTCAAGCCATAGAACAGGCGGGGGCTTTTTCAATGGTATTAGAGGCGATACCGAGGGAAGTTGCGGGGCAAATATCCGGCAGTATTAAAATCCCCACGATTGGGATTGGGGCAGGACTGGATTGTGATGGACAAGTTCTTGTGGTCCATGACATATTGGGACTTTTTAAACGATTTAAACCTAAATTCGTTAAGCAATATGCCCAACTGGGGCAAGAGGCAGTTCAGGCTATCCAAGTATTCCATCAAGAGGTTAAATCAGGCCTTTTTCCGGCGGAAGAGAATACCTTTGGCTTGTCAAACGAGGTTAAGCAAAAGCTTTATGGAGATAAATGAAATCAAACTCTATTTAAATTCAATTATTGACAACTTCGATTATAGCTTTTTCTTTTAAATTTGATATAATATAAATGATTTTTAAGAAATTTAATAATTGTTTTGGAAGGATGAACCGGCATTGAGATTAAAGGAAAAAACACATCGGAAGTTTGTCGAATTTTTTGAGAAGATTTCGAGTATGTATCAAGGCAAGGACTTCGAATTAGCATATTCAGATATTCAGCGAGAAACGGGTGCGGCAAGTGTTACTTTGAAGCGGGCGATTCAAGCTTTAGCCGAAGATGGAGTGATTGAAGTTCTTCCGGGTCGCAACTCCAGATATGCGCGTTTTCGTTACCTTTTGGCTGTTCAAAACGCCGAAGGAAAATCTGAAACTGTGGCCAACGAGAGCCATAATTTGGAGGATTCGAGTTATGAGGAAAAGGCTCAGTCCGGAGGAATTACCGAATCTGTGAATGAAGAGATCAGTGAGCTTACCCAACTTGTTGATCATCTCCGTCGACGGGTGCGCAATCAAGAAATGGCCATTGCTTTACTTCAAGATCGTTTAGCGGAAATTGAGGACAGAATGCGAAGGCGATAATTTCCAAGCATTTGGTAGAGATTTTTTTGTACAGGAGTGATATAATCGAAATGTATCCTAACTTGTGCGTATGGATTACCATGGTTTTGATCCTATTAAGTGACACGGGAGCTAAATGCCAAGCTATTACGACAAGCCCTTTCTATTTGGGAAGCCGGAACGTTTGGACTAAGTGCCCACCTGCGAAAGCGGGGTCAGAAACCTGGAATCTTACGGCAAGTTGGGGAAGGGTAGGGAATATTCCTTACCCTTTTTTGCGTAAGGGCAATTCGTGAATTGCCCTTACGCAAAAAAATGTGAAAGGGGGCGTATTGATGACTCGGATTATACTGACTCGTCATGGTCAGACCTTATGGAACATTGAAGGGCGAGTTCAAGGGAGTTTAGATTCTCCACTGACTGAAAAGGGGATACTTCAGGCCCGTTCTTTAGCACAAAGGCTAAAAGAGCAGGGAATTGACCATATTTATTCCAGCGACTCCCTGCGTGCGATTGGCACAGCGGAGGAGATTCGCCGTGAACTTGGACTGGAAAGCTTGTCCGCCAATCATGCGCTGCGCGAGTTTGCCTTTGGAGCCTGGGAAGGGTGTATATGGCAAGAGTTACGGGTTGCCTATCCGGAGATCTTTAAGATTTGGGACTCCGAACCCCATTTGGTTACCGCTCCCGGCGGTGAAAATATGGAGATGGTCTTGGCAAGGGCCTGGGAATTTTTGCAACAAATTACTAAGAGTCATTCAGGCGAGACGGTTTGCCTGGTAACCCATGGGATAACTTTAAAACTGCTGGTTACGCAAATTCTGGGCTTTGGGATTCATGAGTGGGTGAAAACGCCCTGGCAACATAATACGGCATTAAATATATTTGAGGTTGAAGAGCAGCAGTGGATACCAATATTGCTGGGAGATTGCCGGCACTTAGACGAATTAGAACTGAACTCAAGTAGTCAACCGTAAAGAGGACTTACCCAATAGTCAGTGTCAAACCAGCGGATTATTCTCTTACGGGGTGCTGAGTGCTTGAGAAGGAGTTGAACATGCTTAGACAAAAAACTGTGAATCGACAATTCTCCGGAGTGGTCGTCTCGGTGCGCGGCAGCGTCGTGGATATACAGTTCGATGAGCATTTGCCAGCGATCCATTCTGTTCTGCGCGCCGGAGATGAAGGGCAGATCATCATTGAAGTGTTAGCGCAACTGGATGCGCGTTGTGTACGTGGGATTGCGTTAACGCCCACCCAAGGTCTCGCCCGCGGTATGGCAGTGGAGGATACGGGCGGTCCCTTGAAAGCGCCGGTGGGCCAGGGAATACTCTCGCGTATGTTCGACGTCTTTGGCAATACCATTGATCATAAAGCAGCGTTGTCCGATGTCCAATGGCGTTCTGTGCATCAGCAACCGCCGCCGCTGTCACGCCGTTCCACCAAATCGGAAATACTAGAAACGGGCATCAAGGCCATCGATGTACTCGTGCCGCTGGAGCGTGGCGGCAAGGCAGGACTCTTCGGCGGGGCGGGCGTGGGTAAGACAGTGTTGCTCACCGAGATGATCCATAACATGATTGGGAACCAGGAGGGCGTCAGCATTTTTTGCGGCATCGGCGAACGTTGCCGCGAAGCCGAGGAGCTTTACCACGACATGAAGGAAGCCGGCGTATTGCCGAATATGGTGATGGTCTTCAGCCAGATGAATGAGCCGCCGGGCAGCCGGTTCCGCGTGGCCCACGCTGCGCTGACGATGGCCGAATATTTCCGGGATGACGAGCACCGTGATGTGCTGCTGCTCATCGATAACATTTTTCGCTTCATCCAGGCCGGCATGGAGGTTTCCGGTTTGATGGGCCAAATGCCGGCGCGCCTGGGCTATCAACCCACGATGGGTACCGAGTTGTCACAGCTGGAGGAGCGCATCGCTAACACTGATACCGGCGCCATCACCTCGATCCAGGCAGTGTATGTGCCGGCGGATGATTTGACCGATCCGGCGGCGGTACATACGTTCTCGCATCTCTCCGCATCAATCGTGCTTTCGCGTAAGCGGGCAAGCGAAGGCCTGTATCCGGCCATTGACCCGCTCCAATCCAGTTCCAAGATGGCTACACCGGGCATCGTCGGCGAACGGCATTATAGCCTGGCGCAGGAAATCCGGCGGACGTTCGCGCAATACGCCGAACTAAAGGACCTCATAGCCATGCTCGGCTTGGAACAACTGGCGACGGAAGACCGCAATTTAGTCGCCCGCGCTCGACGCTTGGAGCGTTTTCTGACTCAACCCTTTTTTACGACCGAGCAGTTCACCGGCCACCAAGGAAAGCTCGTCAGCCTCAAGGATGCGCTGGACGGCTGTGAGCGAATCTTGCGCGATGAATTCAAAGACTACCCGGAGAGCGCACTCTACATGATTGGGACGATTGACGAGGCGAAAGGAAAACTCAAGTCCGGACCGCAGCCTAAAGCTGAACCTAAACTTGAACCTAAACTGGAGGTCGAACATGCAGCAGCAGACACTCATGAGTCTTAAGGTTCTCCTGCCGTTCCGAATCTTCGCTGAAAAAACTGACGTTTCGCGTATTATTGTGGAGACCCGCACCGGTTCGTTCGGACTTTTGCCGCATCGACTCGATTGTGTTGCGGCGCTCGCTCCCGGGATTCTGATCTACGAAACCGCAGCGGAGGGCGAGGTATATACGGTCGTTAATGAAGGGGTGCTGGTTAAAACTGGCCTGAATGTAGTCATATCCGTGCGCAACGCAATAATTGGCGGAACGGACCTGACCCAACTGCGTAAGGCGGTGGAGCGTGAGTATCTGAGCCTGAATGAACAAGAGCGGGCTGTCAGCTCGGTGATGGCAAAAATGGAGAGCGGTTTTATCCGCCGCTTAGTGGAGTTTCATAATGAGTAAAAAAACGGAAATAAAGAGTGTGAAGGACCCGACTGCGTTCAGTCGGGAGGTCGGCGCCAAGGCAGCGCGTAAACTTAAGGCGCGGCGCAACTCAACGCCGGGTGTCTGGTTCGGCTTAGGCATGATGGGGCTTGTCGGCTGGTCCGTAGTAGTTCCGACGCTGCTTGGGACGGCGTTTGGTGTCTGGCTGGACAATCGCCATCCGGGAAGCCATTCTTGGACGCTGACGCTGCTCTTAATCGGCCTGATCATCGGCTGTTTGAATGCCTGGCATTGGGTGGACAAGGAAGAAAAAGAAATGCACGAGAAACAGGAGGATTTAGATGAATGAAACTTTGAGTCTGGTGCCGGCTTTGGTGACGGGCGTTTCGCTGGGTGCGATTTTTTTCTGCGGCCTTTGGTGGACGGTTCGGAAGGGGGTTTCGTCTCAACGACCGGCGCTTTGGTTCTTCGGCAGCCTGTTGCTGCGAATGAGCCTTGTCCTGGCTGGTTTTTATTTTATTGGGCACGAGCATTGGGAGCGACTGATAGTCTGTCTCTCAGGATTTGTCCTGGCACGCCTCGTTGCGAAGCGGCTGAGCCGGCCGGTGAGAAAAAACCAAACCCGCTCGGTACAGGAGGCTGACCATGCACCTCAGTCCTGACGAGACGATATTCTGGCAATATGGGTTTCTAAAACTAAACTCCACCATTGTGATTACCTGGGGATTAATGCTTGTGCTGGCCATCGGTTCAAAAGTCATTACGTGCAGACTTTCCACGGGTTTGCAACGCTCCCGCTGGCAGAACCTTCTGGAAATCGTCGTCACCGGCATCGAAAAACAAATTGAAGAAGTTGGACTGAGTCAGCCGCAGAAATATCTCGGCTTTCTGGGCACGCTTTTCCTGTTTATCGCTGCAGCCAGCCTCTGTACGGTCATTCCCGGCTACGAGCCGCCGACCGGCTCGCTCTCGACCACGGCTGCCCTCGCGTTTTGCGTATTTGTTGCCGTGCCTTTCTTCGGCATAGAGGAGCAAGGTTTGGGTGGCTACCTGAAGTCCTATGTACAGCCGACGTTCATCATGTTGCCATTTAACATCATTAGTGAATTTTCGCGCACGTTGGCTTTGGCCGTTCGTTTGTTCGGCAACATGATGAGTGGGACGATGATTATTGGTATCCTGCTTACTATTACGCCCTTCATATTCCCAATCATCATGACGGTGCTCGGTCTGCTCACCGGCATGGTACAGGCTTATATCTTCAGCATTTTGGCAGCGGTTTACATTGCGGCAGCCACGCAAGTTCGTGAGCGCAAGCCTGTACCCGAGGCAGAAGACTGAAAAATGAAATACGACAAGAAAAGGAGATATTATGGATAACATGACTATTATCGCGGTGGCATCAATTGTCATCGCCGGTATCACCATCGGTTTCGGCACTTTGGGTCCTGCGCTGGCGGAAGGGAAGGCGGTCGCGACGGCGCTGAGTTCGATGGCCCAGCAGCCTGATGTCTCTGATACCATCACCCGGACTTTGTTCGTGGGCCTGGCGATGATCGAGTCGATGGCCATCTACTGCTTAGTGGTCTCGATGATTCTCATCTTCGCCAACCCATTCTGGAACCACGCCATCGCCTTAGCCGGAGGAAAGTAACCTATGAACATCGATTGGTTCACCGTCGGTGCGCAGATAGTCAACTTCCTCATTCTGGTATGGTTGATGAAGCACTTTCTTTACAAGCCCATCCTCAACGCCATCGACGAGCGGGAGAAGAGGATTGCCTTGGAACTTGCGGATGCCGACGCGAAAAAGGCTGAAGCTCAAAAGGAGCGCAATGAGTTTCGGCAAAAGAATGAAGAGTTCGCTCAGCAGCGCACCGCTCTCCTGAGCAGGGTGACAGACGAAGTGAAAGCCGAACGGCAGAGACTCTTCGACGACGCACGCCTGGCAGCCGACAGTTGGAGTGCCAAGCGACAGGAAACGCTGAGAAACGATGCCCACAACCTAAATCAAACCATCAGTCGCCGAACACAGCAGGAAGTATTCGCCATCGCGCGCAAGGTGCTGACGGATCTCAGCACGACGAGTTTGGAAGAACGCCTGGGCGAGGTGTTCACTCGCCGCTTGCGAGAGATGGACGGCAAGGCGAAAGAAGACCTCGCCGAAGCCTTTAAGACAGCGTCTGACCCCGCGCTGTTGCGCAGCGCCTTTGATTTGCCTGCAGAGCAACGCGCAGCAATCCAAAATGCGCTCAACGAAACTTTCTCGGCTGAAATTCAGGTCCGGTTTGAGACTGCGCCAGACCTGATCAGCGGTATTGAACTCACCACGAATGGACATAAGATAGCGTGGAGCATCGCGGATTATTTGTTGTCATTGGAAAAGGGCGTTGACGAACTTCTGAAAGAGAAGGACGAACCTGAAACCACAACTGAGCCTAAACCTGAAGTAGCTAAGCCCACATAAAGGAGCCAAGGAACATGGAACCTGAGAGCCTCAAGATTGTTTTTGACAGCGTGTTTGCCGGAATCAGCCAAGTGCGGGCAGCATTCACGCCCCAACTGACCCTCCAGGAGGTGGGCACAATCACCAGTGTCGCCACCGGCATCGCCAAGGTGTCGGGTCTCCCCGGCGTGGGCTATGATGAATTGGTAACGTTTCCCGGCGATGTGCTTGGCATTGCGTTTAACGTGGACGCAAACGAAATTGGCGTCGTTCTGCTCGGAGAATATTGGCATCTCCACGCCGGAGATGAAGTCCGGCGTACGGGCCGGGTTATGGATGTAGCCGTGGGCGATGAATTGCTGGGACGCATAATCGACCCGCTCGGCCGGCCTCTTGATGACAACGGGCTGGTGACTGCCGGTAATCGTTTGCCCGTTGAACGACCTGTTGCGCCAATCATGGATCGTGCGCCCGTCTCGGTGCCTCTCCAGACCGGTCTCAAAGTCATTGATGCGCTTATCCCCATAGGGCGCGGCCAGCGCGAATTGATTCTCGGCGATCGTCAGACAGGTAAGACCGCCATTGCGATTGACACTATCCTCAACCAGCACGACCAGGATGTGCTGTGCGTTTATTGTGCCATTGGTCAGCGGGCGTCCGCTGTCGCGAAAGTTGTGGCAACCTTGAGGGAAAAGGGAGCGCTGGATTACACAGTCCTCGTTGTGACCGAGGGCAACGACCCGCCGGGTCTTGTTTATATTGCTCCTTACGCCGCAACCAGCATTGCGGAGTATTTTATGGAAGCTGGTCGCAATGTGCTGATCGTTTATGACGACCTTACGCAGCACGCCCGCGCCTATCGCGAGCTTTGCCTCTTGCTCCGCCGACCACCCGGTCGGGAAGCTTTCCCCGGAGACATCTTCTATATTCATTCGCGGTTGCTGGAACGGGCGACTCATCTGCGGGAGGAACGCGGGGGTGGTTCACTCACAGCCCTGCCCATCATCGAGACTGAAGCCCAGGACATTTCCGCCTACATTCCAACTAACTTGATTTCGATCACGGACGGGCAAATCTACCTCTCGCCGGCGCTGTTCGAATTGGGTGTGCTGCCCGCAGTCGATGTCGAAAAATCCGTTTCTCGGGTTGGCGGCAAGGTTCAATGGGCGGCCTACCGCGCGGTGGCCGGCGATCTCAAGCTCGCCTATGCCCAGTTCGAAGAACTGGAGACCTTTGCCCGGTTTGGTGCGCGCCTGGACGAAGATACCCGCAAAATCATTGAGCATGGACGGCGAATCCGGGCTTGCCTCAAGCAGCCGGAATTCGCCCCGGTGTCCGTGCCTACCCAGATCACCATCTTGCTGGCCTTGACCGCGGAACTCTTCGACTCGGTGTCGGTCGACAAGCTGACGGATGCCGAGCAAGCTTTACGCGAGGCGGCGGCGGACATCCCCGCGGAGGTCTGCGCGCGCTTCGAAACTGCCGCAAAATTGAGCGATGAGGATCGTAAAACGATTATTGAAATCGCCCGCCAGGCTCTCGCCCGTTTTCAACCCAACCCGGAATCCGAGTCTAAGCCGGAGGCTCAGATAGAGGGAAACCCTGGGTCCGAGGTTGCACTTAAGGAGAAGCCATGAGTGATGACACGACCGGTCTGCGTCGCAAGATAAACAGTGCCAGAGATCTTCAAGCCGTCGTCCGCACGATGAAAGCTCTGGCCGCCTCGGGTATTGGACAATATGAGAAATCAGTGCGGGCGTTGGCCGACTACTATCGCACTGTGGAGTTGGGGCTGGGCGTATGTTTTCGGGAAAGCAGGCGGGCGCCCTTAATTGCCGAGCCGAAAGGTCAAACAACTGCGGGTTTGATCGGCGCGGTCGTCTTCGGTTCAGACCAGGGATTGGTAGGCCGATTTAATGATGTAGTAACCGATTATGCGCTTACGACGCTCGCAGCTTTGCCGGGCAAAGCCCAAGTCTGGGCTGTCGGTGAGCGCGTTCATGCGCTCCTGACAGACGCGGGTCTGCCGCTAATGGGATTCTTTGCCGTGCCGAACTCCATCAAGTCCGTCGCCCCGCTGATCGGGCAGATTCTTGTGGAGAGCGAGACACACCGCAGCCAAGGTGAAGGTAACGAACTTCATCTCTTTTACAACCGTCCTACGTCAGGGGCGGCTTATGCGCCTGTCAGTCAGCGACTACTGCCGCTGGACGAAAGCTGGCGGCGCAAGCTGGCCGAACTTCCTTGGCCGAAGGGAAACTTGCCCGAAGTCATGGGCAGCGGCGCCACGACTTTGCGGGCGCTCATCCACGAATATCTTTTCGTCTCGCTCTTCCGTGCCTGCACCGAATCCCTGGCGAGCGAGAACGCGAGTCGTCTGGCGGCGATGCAACGCGCCGAGAAAAACATCGACGAATTGCTGGAGGAACTCAACAGCGTATTCCATCGTTTGCGCCAGAGTAACATTGACGAGGAATTGTTTGACGTTATCTCCGGCTTTGAAGCCCTAAATGCGGAGGAAAAATGATACATAACCGAGCATTTGCAGGGACAATTCATTAATTGACCCTATGGAGTTATTGACTGGCAGGCATTTGTAATGAGGATAATTTCAGGTTATAAAAGGACCGAGGCCGCAGCCTCGGTTTTGCTATTGCTATAGTTAACGGTTGAACCCATATTATTCAGAACTCTTTGCCCAGTCTTGAGTGAACATCTGACCCAATTTGACGGAGGCCGCAGGGGAGGGAACGGTAATCGAAAATTCATGATTGGTGACAAACGAGGAGCGTGTCCAACCTGAACTACTTAAAAGAAAAGACAAATTATCAAAAACAGCTAAGTGCATTCCGAGTTCAGGCTGACTGGGGTAATACCGGATATGAACCCCTTTGGCTTTCAATTCTTCCAGAGTAACCGGCGTTTTACTAGCTATTGCCCGATCTAAAATAAGCCGAACGTCACGCCCTTTGGTGGCCGCATCAATTAGGGCTTGCTTCAGATCAGGTTCAGTAATTTCCGTGTTTTCGATCCAGATGGATTTTGTACTGACGGAGATCAGTTCCGAAAGCTGCTGTTTAACATTGGCATTGGTGGCCAAAACAATGTTATCCACTGGTTGAAGAGAGGCTTTGGCGACGGTTAAGTGGAAAGTTGTAGTGAATTCCCAGTCTTTGGAGAACAAGGCTGCGGTTTCCAAAGCGGCTCGTCCCGATAATTCTACGGCAAGATCATGGGCCAATAGCCCATCGGCTGTCCACGGAGGGCCATAGATAAGGGCTTGGTTTTGATCAACAATTAAGTATTTAGTGTGGTCAATTTGTCCTTTCTGGGCAGGATAAAACTGGATAGAGACATTTTGGCTTTTCAAGAGATCTAGTGTTCCTCGATTTGCTTTCTGCCATTGGTCTAAGAGGATTCGGACATCTATGCCTGAACGAGATTTAGTGAGGAGCAGCTGAATGAGGCGAGGGTCATCAAATTCTGCCTGCTCTACATAGATTGAGGTTTGTGCGGACTCAATAAGGGCTAGCGTTTGATTATAGATGGCATCTTTATCAATCAAAAGCGCTTCAGATGGCAGGTCTGAAACTGGGGCTGCTTTAGGAGAAAGTTTTGGAACTTTAATTGAACAACCACTTATAAACAACATGCTCGACAACATTAATAAAAGAATAGAAAAGATAAATTTTTGTTTTGACATGGTTCATATTACTCCCAAGGTTAAAAATATTGTCTATATTATACCATATATGTCCAAAAGGTTAAAAGTTTTGAGAGGCATAACCCAAAGAAGTTTTTCATACCAGTTAGAAAGTAAGTTTCCTTAAAATCCGAATGGACAAAGTGAGTTAAATGTTGAAAGGGCAGGGGTTATGAAGTTTTCCAAAACTGGCGTGTTGGTATTAATGGCTATTTTTGCTCTCTTGGCAATTTCAGGGCTTCTTTATTCAAAAACTAATCTTACCCCGATTTCTAAAGAATCAAGTGGGGGATTTTCGGGTGCGGCGGCCTATGAACATGTTAAGTATCTTGTCCAAAAAATCGGGCCGCGGCCTGCGGGAAGCAAGTCAGAGTTGAAAGCTGCTCAGTATATAAGTTATGTGTTAAATCAAAATGGCTGGAAGGTGCGTGAACAACCGTTCAGCAAAGTTGTAGTTCGAGAAGCCTCAGTCCTCCAAAGGGAACAACAAGTCGAACTGATTAACAGCCAGAACATCATTGCCGAATTGCCGGGAACCCGCCCCGAGACTATTGTTGTGGGTGCGCATTACGATTCTGCAAATTTGAATGCTCCCGGGGCGGTGGACAATGCTTCAGGTGTCGGGCTGTTACTGGAACTGGCCAGAGTCCTGAGCCAAGAGCCTCATGAAGAAACCTATCAGCTTATTTTCTTCGGAGCAGAAGAATATGGGCTGCTGGGGTCGAAATTCTATACATCCCAAGCTGACTTATCGGCCGTTCGCTGGATGCTCAATGTCGATATGGTGGGAACCCCACTGGAAATTGATGTGGCCGGCAAAAGGTCTGCTCCTCCGGAACTCATCAGGCAAGTTGCCGCTTTAGCTGGGGAGAGTCAAATCCCCTTCCATCTCAGTCGCGATTTCATCTTAATGACCCGTGAAAGTTCCCAAGGCGGGACAAGCGACTTTAGCGCTTTTTTAGATCAGGGAATTCCTGCTCTTGGTCTGGGTATTGCAGGTCGACCGGCAGGGTACTTTCATAGACCGGAAGATCGGCTCGATCGCGTTTCCTTGGCAGAGCTGCAGAAAATCGGTGATTATACCCAACTTTTGCTAAAAAATGTCAAGATAAAAAAGGTGGGGCCCAGTGTTTGGGATGACTTATATTTACCTTTTCAGTTAGGTAAAACGGTATTTATCTTCCCGAGTTATGGAATTCGTATTTTCACCTTTGGCACATTTATCTTTACGGGCTTGATTATGATTAACTATCTTCGGAAATGCACAGAGAAACAGAGCTTAAGTTGGAAAAAAACGTTGGGAATTCTAGGGGTTACCCTATTGCTGAGTTTGATCGTGGTAGGCTTAAGCGGGGTTGGAGAGAATCTTTGGCGTTTGCTTAAACAGGCACAGTTAATCTACTACGCTTATCCTGAGATCTTCGTTGTGGCTCGAATCGGGATTGGCTTAGGGCTATTTATCAGTCTGGCCAGTTGGTTGCCTAAGCTGCCGATTGCGCGAAATCCCCGGCTCTATTGGTTTGTTGGTGTGGTACTGCTTTTAGGGGGCAGTTTAGTACTGGCGCTGATCCGCATTGATCTGGCCTTTCCCTTCGTATTTTGGCTACTGTGCCTGGATTTGCAGTTTTTCTTGCCGAGTCTTATCTTAGTCTTGATCGGTCCTTATTTCATTTATTGGCTACACTTCGAACTTTTAAATTCCCAACAGTGGATCAGTTTCTACGAAACGCTCCATCAATTTTTTTTGATTTTCCTGGGGATATACAGCCTCCTGCTGCTTCCCTTCTTCTTAGCAGCGTTACATGTCGCAGCGACAAAGGCTCAACTTGCCAAGAAACTATTATATCATTCAAGAAAGCCCGCGTTAGTGGGGACGGGCTTACTGATTCTCTCCCTAGGGTTGGTTCCAATCTACTCTAGGGATTACCCCCAGACGGTTATGGTTAGGCAAGAGTGGGTGGGAGGCAGTGAGGGAGTGGTGCATATTTTCTCTAACGAACGTCTGCCGCAGCAACTAGTGAGAGATCTCGGCGGACAGGAAGGAAAGAGCCAATATCTGCCCCTACATAATGAAAAGCCGCCAATCAGCATCGAGGCCTCTGTGGCAGAAAAAAATATAAATTCACAGAGAACTCTGGATATCGAATTCAAACTTAATTATACGAATGAACCTTATTTAATCCGCCTAAAATTAGCAAGCGATTCTCCATTTAAAGTTCAAACCGACGAATTTTTACCTATGTCTAAACTTCCCCGAAAATTGCAACTCAAAGGAGTACAACAACCTACCGGGAAATATTCAATCGTCCTCCAGAGAACTCCACCCCAGAGCAAGGTTATCCATTTGTCAGTGGAGGCTCAGAGCATCATGACCTGCTCTATCGAGGCGACGTTTTTTGATCCGTCCCCGCGAATTATAATTCAACGCCCTCTCTTATCGGTAGATTATCAGATTTGGTTCAAAGAGGATTTTCTTTTATAAAAGCAAACTGATCCGGTATAGGTTGTAAAAATTAGGGTAAACTATAGATACTTTGAGGAGGGTGAATAAAATGTATAAACTGATAGCAGTTGAAGAAGGACTCGGAAATGTTACTCAGGCCCTTCATAATGCAGGATTTCAAACAACACCTTTAGAAGGGCAAAAATTACAGAATGTTCGAGCTGTTGTCGTCAAAGGGGATGGAACAGATAATTTGGCTCCGGAATGGCCGGTTAAAATGCCTGTAATTAACGCCTCAGGCCGGAGTGCGGATGAAATCGTAGATCTTCTGCGGGATCGTCTTTCGTAGTCACCAAGATGGCGACGATTTCCATATAATGAATTAGAAATGCTATTTCAATTCAGGAAGGAGTTGCTCTTATGTTCTTTGGAGTTCTTCCCTTTGCCTTGGGCTTGGGTTTGGGGTCTCTAGCGGCGCCGCGCTATGTCCCCTATTCCTATCCTTATCCTTATCCGTATCCTTATCCCCCCTATCCGTATTCTTACGCGCGATGGTATTAGAGTGTTGGCTTGCTGGTATCAATATACGAAAAGGAAGCGGAAGCTTCCTTTTCGTCGACTTGGTGGTCTACCATTAGGCGCCAGTTATGCCAAAACAGGGCCCTTATTATGCCCTAAATAGTACAATTCTACAGACAATATTCAGGTGCAAATTGCTGTAGTCCAGGGGCTAAGACAGATAGCAGTAATGTCCGGTTTAAGCAAAGCAGCAATCCAATTGAAGTTGGATGAAATGATTTTAGAATTCTCACTTGCAACAAAGCGAGAATTCTTTTACGAGGTTTGGTTAGATGTGTGTTATAATATTGAGCAAAAAGCCATTACATGTGCTCAGATTGACAAAGGGCATCTTACTGAAGGAAAAAATAATTGGATGATTGAAGTAAAACGTGGAACATGCACAGCGAAGTGGGGTCAAGTTTAATGGATAGAGTTATAGAAAAGGTAAAAGAGATTGCCCTGAAACACAAAATTGAGAAGCTTGTACTATTTGGTTCACGTGCAAGAGGGGATCATTCAGCGGTTAGTGACTACGATTTTGCTATCTTTGAAAATAACTTATCTGATTTAAATAAGGCACGTCTTTGGGCAGAGATTGATGGGATTGAAACCCTGAAAAAAATTGATCTTGTATTTGTCCGGGAGAATTCTACTGATGAACTAATGGAAAGTATTAAAAGAGACGGTGTCATCCTTTATGAGTAAGCTGGAAAGCAAGTTGAGTAATTTTGATCAGGCCTTACAAAGGCTTAAAGAAGCCATTGAAGAGTTTAAGCAGCCAGGGGCGAGTGATGTTGTTCGCGATGGAGTTATTCAAAGATTTGAATTTACTTATGAACTAGCTTGGAAAACTACAAAGGCTTACCTTGAGGATATCGGCATTGTAGATGTTAATTCGCCAAAAGCAATCTTTAAAGAAGCATATGTTCAAAGGCTTATAACCAATGAAGACAACTGGCTGTTGATGCTAAAGGACAGAAATATGACTTCCCACACGTATAAGGAAGAGATGGCCGTGGGCATTGCGGAAAGAATTTGCAGCAGTTAAACCAAAGAACTTGAGTTGCTTTTAAGAAAATTGCAAAAGTAATTGACCAACTCTTTAGAGGTGTAAACTTTACAAAAGGAAGCCAAAGCTTCCTTTTTTTCGGCTTTCACAGTATATTCTTAGGGATGTCCATCTCATATTAAAGGTAGACCGGAAAGTGAGGAAGATTAAATGACCGTTTCCAAAGCATATCTCAAACAAAATCGTAAAAAGAGGCTCGAACAAGGGCATCCTTGGGTGTATCCCGGTGAAATCGAAAAGATCGAGGGAGATCCTCAGGCTGGGGATGTTATCTATATTGTTAATCATGCCGGGCATTTCTTAGCCCAGGGGTTTTATAACCCACTATCTCAACTGATTATTCGCGTAGTCACCTATTCCGAAGTTGAAGTGAATGAAGCGTTATTTTTTGCTAAAATTGAACAGGCCTGGCAGCGGCGGCAGTGGTTATTACCGGAGGCCACATCTTGTCGAGTTGTCCATGGCGAAGCCGATTTCTTGCCCGGGTTAATTATTGACAAATATGAAGATGTTCTGGTTGTGCAAATTCTTTCCTTGGGGATGGAAGTGCGCCGGCACTGGATTTTTGCGGCGTTAAAGAAGATTTTCGACCTGCGTGGAATCTATGAACGGAGCGATGTTTCGGTAAGACGGCTGGAAGGGCTCGAAGAAAGAGTGGGTTTTATTGAGGAGCCTTTTGATACTCAAGTAACAGTTCGGGAAAATGGGCTCAGTATTTTGGTGGATGTTGCCGAGGGGCAAAAAACAGGCTATTTTTTTGATCAACGGGAAAATAGGGCAGCCTTGAAGCCTTTGATGACAGGGTGGGGGACTCGCCGCGGTATTCAAAGGCAGGAAAATGGATATCCTCTCGATGCAAAAGGTAAAGAAATTAAAAATCCCTTCTGGAATGGTGCCGAGGTTCTGGATTGTTTTGCCCATACAGGCTCTTTTATGTTGCATGCCTGTTTCTTTGGCGCTAAAAAGGTGACTTGTTTAGATGTTTCCGAGAAGGCGATCGAGATGGCCAAGAGCAATGCTTTGCTGAATGGCTTTCTGCATCGCACTGAATTTGTGGCGGCCAATGCTTTTGATTATCTACGGGAACAGGTAAAGGATCAGAAAACTTGGGATGTTGTGATTTTGGATCCGCCGGCGTTTGCCAAGAATCGCCAAGCGTTGGCAGGCGCAATCCGGGGATATAAGGAGATTAATCTGCAAGGTCTGAAATTGGTTCGCAACGGGGGGATTTTAGTAACCGCCTCGTGTTCCTATCATTTAAGTGCCGCGCTATTTTTGAATATGCTTCAAGAGGCTGCTCGGGATGCCCATAAAGTGTTGCGGCTGATTGAATTCCGGCGGGCCGGAAGAGATCATCCCGTACTGCTGGGAAGTGAAGAAACAGACTATTTAAAGTTTGCTATATATGAGGTATTTGAGCGTTAATTCTAGGAAATCTCCGGAAATCCGATTGTCCCAGAGACTGTAATATCAATGACTCTCTCTGTAAAAGATTATTCTTGTTCCTATGATAACCGATAAATCTCTTTGCAAAGGGTTGTCCTTAACATATAATAGCAAATATGGAGGAGGGCTAGGGGTGGAGGAATTAAAAACATTCGAGAATATTTGCAATCTTTTACGCAATCATTCCTATAAGGTAACCCCTCAGCGCCAGACGATATTACAAACGTTTCTGGAACATGTTGATCGTCACTTGAGTGCTGAAGAGGTTTATATGCTCGTCAAACACCAAAATCCGGATATCGGCTTGGCTACAGTATACCGTTCCCTGGATATTCTGGCAGAAATAGGAGTTTTACTTAAGAATGACTTCGGGGATGGGCGAAGCCGGTATGAATTTAGTAGAAAAGACGAACATCACCATCACCATCATCTCATCTGTTTGCGTTGTGGGGATGTTGCGGAATTTGACGATGATTGGTTAGAGTCGCTGGAAAGCGTAATTACCAAACGAAATCAATTTAGAATTGTGGATCATGATTTGAAATTTTATGGATACTGCCATAAATGTGAAGAGACGCCGTAACGGCGTCTCATTACTTTTGCTTAGCAATAGAAAATGTAATAACTGGAATAATGAGCGATAGTATTGCTTGAAAGCTGACGAGGGGATTGGATATCGTAACGTCTTTTTGCGAATGAGCGCGCATTTGCAAGGCATTTGACGTTCGATTTTAGGCATAGGGAGAAGGGGAAAGCCTAAGGGAAGGAGAAATATATGGTAAAATAAGTAAAAAGGAGTGAGGGCTATGGATCTCCCTGTGGCCTCTAATGTTAAACAAAAAGGCTCATCATGGCAAAGTTCGTATTTCTGGAATTCCCTCCAAGCTAAATGGCATCATCACTTAGGTAAGACCGATGAAGCGATCCGGATTTGGGTAGATTTATTAACTCAGGATTCTCCTAAGCCGCGTTTTAAAGAGGTGCGGCATCTGATCGAAGCCCAAGCTTTTCAAGAAGTAAGAGATTATTTAGAAAGTCTGGAAAGTAAACAGCAAGAAGAATCAGCGGAAATAAGCTACCTGCTCTCCAAGTGTTACCTCGGTCAAGCCCTCATTCCTCAGGCCAAGGAAAAGATCGGACAGGCACTTCATTTAAAGCCGCAGAAGGCAAATTATTGGGACCTGCTGGCGGACTGTTATTTAGAACTTGGAGATTGGCGTGAAGCGATTAAGGCCTTGGATAATTCCTTGCGAGCGGCCCCCCAACGTTCAGAAACAAATTATCGCCTGGGGATTATTTACGCTTTTCATGAAGAGTATCTGGAAGCCTTGCGGTGTTTTCAGGGCTGTTGCCAATTGCGGCCTCGTGAGTCATTATATTGGGAAATGAAGGCTGAGATGCATTTACTCTTGGAACAGTTGTCCGATGCTTGTGTAAGTTTTGATCGAGCGCTGCGTTATGGAGGGACTCCCGACTTAGCAGCGAGATTAGCCTACTGTTATATCCAAAACAATGAGATCAAAAAAGGAATCCAGTATTATAAGTTTGCTTTGAAATATGAACCGGATCATTATGATGCCCTAAGCAATCTGGCGGCAGTCTATCAAAATCAGGGCCGTTCTCAGGAGGCGTTAAATCTCTTGGAACGAGCCAAGAAACTCTATCCTAAGGATCCCATATTACTCAATAACTTGGCCTTTACCTTAGTACATCAGGGGCGCACCAGAAAAGCTGAGGAATATTATCGCGAGGCCTTAGAATTGGTGCCCAACAATCCCCTCATTCTCTATAATCTAAGTGTTTGCTTTACTCGCAAAGGAAACTGGCAAGAAGGCATCGATTTACTGAACCAACTTTTTGAAATAGACCCTGACCACTCCGCCGGCTGGGCTTTACTGGGGAATATCTATGATCAAACCGATCAATTTGAGATAGCGATCGACTGCTTTAACAAGGCCCTGAAGTTGGCATAATAGTGAGGAGGACTCGATTGGGTGAGAGAAATCAGACTTACGCGTAAATTATGCGCAAGTCTGATTTTCTTATGTGTTGAGATTCGGATTTTAAATTTTTTGATATTTCATTTTCTTTTGTAAACAATAATGATAAAATAATCAGTAATCTGTCAAATAAGGAGTCGAAAAATGTTACAGGAGGGTGTACAAGCACGTTTGGCTGCTGCTCATTATAAACTGCCAATCATTGAAATTTTCTCGTCGATTCAGGGAGAAGGTCCTTACGTCGGGGTTCGACAAATCTTCTTGCGTCTCCCAAATTGTAACTTAACCTGCCCTTATTGTGATACAGAGATTAATGTGCTGCAAAAGTTCCGCATAGAGCAGGTTGCTGGTTCACGCCATTTTGACAAGCTGAATAATCCTGTATCCTTGGATAAGTTATTGGAACTATTATTGCAGACCTATAATTTTTCCTTGCATCACTCGTTAAGTGTCACCGGAGGAGAACCCTTACTGTGGGCTAACGAACTTCAAGTTTTATTACCTCTGTTAAAGGAAAAAGGTTTAAATATTTACCTTGAGACCAATGGGACTTTGCCGGATCAACTTCTTCAGGTCTTGCCGTGGGTAGATGTAATCAGCATGGACATTAAGTTACCTTTCGGTGGGCAGGTCTTCTGGGACGTTCATGAAGCTTTTCTGCGCTGCGGACTTGCCAGAGAGGTCTTTGTTAAGATTGTTGTTCATCAGGAGACTACTCTGAAAGATCTGCAAAACGCCTGTGACTTAATTGCTGGAATTGATTCATCTATCTTAACGATTCTTCAGCCTGTAACCAAAACCCAAGGTATTATTACTCCTAAATCCGAACAGCTTTTAGAATGGCAAAGCCTTTTTCTTCAGAAACTTAAGAACGTTCGGGTCATTCCTCAAACACATGTTTTTATGGGTCAACTTTAGATGGGTTAATAGCGGGACTTTAGAGTAAAGGAGAAAAGAGAGTATGGGGATGGATTTAGAAAAGATTGAGCAGGCTGTCTATATGATGTTGGAGGCGATAGGGGAAGATCCGAGCCGCGAAGGGTTGAGAGATACCCCAAAACGGGTGGCCAGGATGTATGCAGAGGTATTTTCCGGGTTGCATGAAGACCCGAGTCGACATTTAAATGTCCAATTTACTGAAGAACAACACGAAGAGATGGTGATCGTTAAAGATATTCCCGTCTATTCTATGTGTGAACATCATCTTGTTCCTTTCTATGGCAAGGCGCATGTCGCCTATATCCCTCGCAAAGGCAAGATAACCGGATTGTCCAAATTTGCTCGTGTCGTGGACGGGTTTGCGCACAGACCTCAGCTTCAGGAACGGTTGACATCACAAATTGCCAATGCGGTTATGGACGAACTTGATCCGCTCGGGGTTGTCGTTGTCATTGAAGCAGAACATATGTGTATGACTATGCGAGGTGTCAAGAAAGCAGGATCCCAAACCTTAACTTCGGCAGTACGAGGGGTCTTTAAAACGAACGACAGTACAAGAGCAGAAGCCTTTTCCATGATTCAAGGACACAAGTAGAAAGAGGTAAGCATGGACAATCAACCAACAAACTCATCTGCTCGCCAAGGAAAGCTTGAACTTATTGCGACACAGCGAGTCGGCTTGAATGGCGAACTTTATAAGGTTGTTGATTTTCTTAATAAAAATTTGAAAGATCGTGGGCTAACCTTTGGTTTGACGAAAAAAGAAGAAAAAATGGTAATTTCTATCTACGAAGTAGAGTGATTGGGGTAATGGCATGCATATTTTACTGACTAATGATGATGGTTATCATGCACCCGGTATCCAAACATTGTATCGCGCCCTCTGTTCACAGACGAAACATGATCTGAGCATTGTCGCACCAGAAGGTCAGCGTTCGGCCACTGGGCACTCGATTACCTTGCATAAGCCTTTGCTTCTGACGGAACACAAGCTTGATGGACAGATGAAAGGCTATGCCATTAGCGGTACTCCTTCAGATTGTGTCAAACTGGCGATTCAGGGGGGGCTTATTTCTAAGCCGGATCTCCTGATTTCCGGGATCAACCAAGGTTCCAACTTAGGAACGGATATATTTTATTCGGGGACGGTTTCGGCGGCTATGGAAGGGGTATTACTCGGAATTCCTTCACTGGCCTTATCTTTGGCGAGTTATGAATACGCGAATTTTGAACCGGCCGCAACCTACCTGGCAAAACAATTAGATTTCCTCATCCGGAATCATTCGGAAGGATTAGTGAATATTAATATCCCGGGCAAGCCTCAAGCTGAATGGCGTGGTCTTAGAGTGACCAGATTAGGTAAAGCGGTCTATGAGAATGTTTTTGAACGACGTGTCGATCCTCGGGGAAGGACGTATTTTTGGCAGTCGGGAAATCTGGTTGAAGATCTGGAAGCAGACACAGATTTAAAAGCGATACAGGAGGACTATATTTCCGTCACACCGTTGCACAGTGATTTGACGGATTTTAAGTGCCTTCAGACTTGGCAAACAATTCTTGACGCGAAGTAAGAGGTTATATTTGCTGTTTTAGTTAGAATAAAGGAGTACAGATTAATCTGTACTCCTTTATTGGCTTTAAAGGGAAGTGTCATTTAAGGATTCTTTCGCGCGGCGAATCATGGTTTTGACCATACTCCCACCGATTCGTCCTCCAACGTGACCACATTCGCGAGAGGTCATGTTTCCCCAGCCTTGGGTTTCGATTTTTGAGCTCAAGCCTAATTCATCGGCGACTTCCCATTTGAATTGTTCCAACACAGATTGAGGTAAAATGCCGCTATTGTTTCGATTGTTTCGACTCATATTTTGCATCTCCTCTCACTCTATATTTGAAAACAATTGTAGTATGTACTATATCCGGCATAATATAGCCTTCAGATTTTGGATATCAAATGTCTTTTTACTAATGGAGGGAATTCAAGCATGATATTAATGTTAGGGAAGCGAATGCCTGGTTGGTGGAATGATTTTAGCGAGGCAGAAATTTTCCGAGCCAAGGCAGCCTTCGCAAATCATTAAAAGTAATGCCACCATTCAAAAAAAGAATTGTACTGTAAAGGGTTAGGCCGATAAAAAACTCGCTGAGATATCCGCTAACCTGTCCACCAAAGATGGGGTCTAAAAAATGAAAGACGAGAAGCATACCGATGCCGCCGCTGATGGGTTGAAGTATGAAGCGTTGAAGGTCTAAGGGCATTCCTGTGTAGCGGATAATTGCCAGAAGATTTAGGACCGCCATAATTAAAAAACCAAGGGTATAGGCCCAAGCTGTTCCGCGGAGGCCCCATTGGGGAAGACCTGTCAGGTATACTAAGACAGGGATGCGCAAAAGAGCCGCAATGATGGAATTAAGGACCGGAAGTTGAACTTTCCCAAGTCCTTGCAGAATCCCGGTTGTAGTTTGTTGGAGATAAGAAAAGATGCCTCCCAAGGCCAAGACCCGCAGAACGGGAGCAATTTCCGTACTCCTAAAAAATGCGGTGAGCGGTAGGGAAAAATAAAATAAGATAATCAGACAGGGGATGCCCAGTAAGATCGTTAAGCGAATAGCTTCAGCACTGCGGGCTCGGACGACATGAAATTGGCGTTGAGCGGCTGCTTCTGAAATGGCAGGAACCAGGGACGTTGCCAAGGCAAAGGTAAAGACGCTGGGAAAAGTGAGGAGAGTAAACGCTGCGCCGCCAAGTTGCCCGAATAAGGTTGTTGCTTCGCGAGCCCCGTATCCGGCTGCTTGTAGGCAGAGCGGAATGATCATAGCATCCAAAGCCGATAATCCTGTCGAGAGCAGCCTTCCTGCTGTTACGGGAGAAGCGAGGTGCCATAATTTACTCAACATGAGTCGAGAAGAATAACCGGGCCCTGGATTTGTCAGGTTTGAGGTTTGATTTGTTTGCTGATGTTGATATTGCAGGATGATAACAAATAAACCAACCATTTCTCCGGCCAACATGCCTAAGGCTAAGCCGGCAGCCGCCCATTCCACGCCGGATTTGAGGAGCCGCAGCGAGGCAGTATAGCCAAAGGCAACACGGACAATTTGTTCGCAGATCTGACTGATCGCTGTAGGTACCATGTTTTGTAACCCTTGAAAGTAGCCGCGAAAAACCGAAGATATCGAGACGATAAAAATAGCCGGCGTACAAATCAGAAAAACATTAATGACCCGGGGATCAGGAAAAATTCGATGGGCTATGTAGGGGGAAATAAAATAAAGGATAAGCGAGACCAGGGCGCCGGAAACGCCGAGAATTTTTAGAGCTAGTTGGAAAATGGCTTTTGCAGCAAAAACTCGTCCCAGAGATACTTCTTCGGAAACCATTTTAGCAATCGCCAGCGGAATTCCGGCGGTTGTGAAGACGAGAGCCAACATGTAAATTGGGAAAACCATCGTAAATAGACCGTAGGCTTCACCGCCAATATGAGCCATAATCAGATATTGGTAGGCAAAGCCCAGCATTCGGTTCAGTAAATTGGCTCCCAACAGTATGGTAGCCCCATAGACAAAGGTCCTTCTCGGCATGCCAATCCTCCAAATAAGCGAAGTTATTAATAGGGTTAAACGTTTACTTCTAAACTTTATGCTGATATAAAAAAGGAAATGCTTAAATTAGGGATTTTGCCCTCCGAACAATAAAATTATTTCTGAGCTCGACCTAGAGCAAGAATTGTCTGGAAGAGAATATTGAACAATAATTGGGGTATTATACCTCCGGAGAGGAGGAATCACAGTGTGGAAACTAATCAAGAATGCTAAGCTTTATTGTCCGGAACTGATCCCTGACACAGATGTCTTAATCGTTGGCAAGAGTATCGCCGCAATCGGTCAAAATTTGCGCCTTCCCGACTATGTCAGCGGAGAAGTGGTCGATGTTAACGGCCAAAGATTAGTTCCCGGTTTTATAGATGCTCATGTTCATATCTGCGGAGGCGGGGGAGAAGCGGGTCCTGCTTCGCGTACCCCGGAAATTCAACTCTCTCAATTGACGTGGGGAGGAACTACAACGGTCGTTGGTTGTCTCGGAACAGATTCCGTATCCCGCTCGATGTCCGAACTGCTCGTTAAGGCCCGGGCCCTTGAGGATGAGGGAATTACTACTTTTGTCTATAGCGGTGGTTATCAAGTCCCGGCGCGAACCTTGTTACCCAGCTTGCAGCAAGATCTGACCTTGATCGAAAAGGTCATTGGTGCCGGGGAAATCGCCATCTCGGATCATCGTTCGGCTCAACCTCAAATTGCCGAACTTGAGCGTTTAGCCGCAGAGGCCCGAGTGGGGGGGATGCTGGGAGGGAAAGCCGGAGTGGTCCATCTCCATCTAGGAGAGGGAAAGCGAGGGCTACAGCTCATTTGGACGATCCTTAACCAAACTGAGATCCCCATCAGCCAATTTATGCCTACCCACATTAACCGCACGTCTGCCTTGCTGGATCAAGGGATTGAATTCCTTCGAGCCGGTGGTCATATTGATCTTACGGCAGGGTGCGACGATTTCCCTGCTGAACTGCAGGTACCTGCTGTTTTGCAAATGTTAAACGAACGTCAGATCCTTAATGATCGAGTTAGCGTGACGTCTGACGGGAACGGAAGTATGCCTCAGTATAACGAGGCCGGTGTACTGATTGGCATGGGAGTCGGTTCGGTAGAAGTTCTCTGGCGTGATGTCCGAGAGTCGGTAATTAATTATGGACTTCCGTTGGAGGTGGCTTTACGTACAATTACCTCTAATGTGGCAAATGTTTTGTGTCTGAAGAATAAAGGCCGGATTCAGGTCGGCTATGACGCAGACTTGGTGCTCCTTGACGAAGTCTTACAGGTTCAAGCTGTCTGGGCGAGAGGGAAATGTATGGTTGAAAATAAACAAACCAAGGTATGGGGGACTTACGAGAAGCGCAGTCGCAGTTAATCAATTCAGGAACACCCGCTTCTATAAGTGGATGTTCCGATTTCCACTTCGGTGGGAGTAGACTCCCCCACCGAAGTTCCGATATTCAGCTTTAGCTGAACGAGTTCACTGACCGGGGAATTCAGTCAGTTAAAAGCCCCAGGTAAGTTCAGGGAAGATTCAGTGAGCCAGTTAAAACTAAGGGCATTTGTCAAGCAGGAAAAAGAGCTGTTGGCGATCCATTCGTCGGCAGCTCTTTTATCAATCTAGGACAATTCGAAAACACCAATATATGGTAATAGTTCCATCTTATCGGATTGAAGTTGTTTGGAGAAGATGATACACTTATGTTAGTAAGAACTAACACGAAGGAGCGCAAGTCGTTTGGATACGAGATATGTGTATCTTAATACCGAGGATAAAATTCTAAATGCTTCAGTTGTTCTCTTCTCCCAAAAAGGTTTTACTGCGGTAACCACTAAAGAGATTGCTAAAGAAGCAGGAGTAAGTGAAATGACTCTGTTTAGACACTTCGAAAGCAAGCAAAATCTTTTTGAAAGGGCTTTTGCCAAGTTTGTTTTTTCTCCCCAGTTGATCGCCTTGTTTGAGGGTTTGGAATGGGATCTGGAAAGAGACTTAAATAAAATCTGCTCTTCCTACCAGGATATATTGACTAAAAATCAAAAGATTATCTTGATGCATTTTAAGAATGAGGAATTAAACCCCGATTTTGATGCGACAATCTGCAAGTTTCCCAATGAGTTTAAAAAACTGTTAGGCTACTATTTTGAAGAAATGAAAAATAGGGGGGTGGCCATCAGAGAAAATCCCGAAACCTTGGCCATGAGCTTTCTGGCTACCAATTTTGGTCTATTTGTTACTTCTTTCGTTATGAACAAACTGACTTCTGAAACGGATATTCAAGCCTGTATTGCAAGTTGTGTTAAAATTTTTGCAAATGGAATAATTTGTTGATATAGATTTCTTTGAAATTGAGGTTGTTTAAATGCAGTTTCATAGTGGAGGAAGGAAGGAAAATGAGTAGAGTTCTTAATATTGGATTGGACGTAGGTTCGACAACTGTAAAAATAGTTGTTTTAGATAATGAAAAAAATATCTTGTATAAGAAATATTTAAGACATTTTTCTAATATAAAAGAGACTGTTGTTAGGATGCTTAATGATACGAAAGCGACCCTGCAAGGGCACCTCTCAACCTTGATGGTTACCGGATCGGGAGGGTATAATATTTCCCAAAAGCTAGAGGTTCCTTTTATCCAAGAAGTAATTGCCTGCACGAAGGCCATAAAAATCGTTATCCCGAATGCGGATGCTGCCATAGAACTTGGCGGTGAAGATGCCAAGATAACCTATTTTGGTGAATCGATTGAGCAGCGCATGAATGGCACCTGTGCCGGGGGAACCGGGGCATTTATTGATCAGATGGCTTCTTTATTACAAACCGATGCTCCGGGTTTGAACGAGTTGGCCAAGAACTATCAGAATATTTACCCGATTGCTTCCCGCTGCGGTGTGTTTGCCAAAACAGATGTCCAACCCTTGCTGAATGAAGGAGCCGCCAAGGAGGATATTGCCGTTTCTGTTTTACAGGCTGTTGTCAATCAAACGATTAGCGGTTTGGCCCAGGGTCGTCCGATCCGAGGGAATGTAGCATTTTTGGGTGGGCCGCTGCATTTTATGTCCGAGCTAAGACAGCGCTTTATTGAAACCCTTAATTTAGAGAGTAATAATGTGATCTTTCCCGCGGATTCACAATATTTTGTAGCGATTGGGGCCGCGTTGTCCTCCCGGGAGCAAGTGCCCTTTCCCGTGGATTATTTATTTGACAGAGCGCCGCTGATTCAGAGCATCAATAATGCTGAGGGCGAAAAACTGGAAATCTTATTTGCCAACGAAGAGGAATATGGGGAATTTGCAGAGCGGCATGCCTCGCATAAGGTCAGGCGCGTAGACCTTGAGAGCTATGAAGGCAATGCCTATCTGGGCATTGACGCCGGATCGACAACCACTAAGCTTGCGCTTGTCGATGAAGTGGGCGGTTTGCTATACTCTTACTATGGCAGTAATCTGGGCAACCCTTTAGGGTCAACGATCGAAGCTTTGAAAGGTTTGTATGCCAAACTAAATAAGCAGACCAAGATTATCAACTCATCGGTGACAGGTTATGGCGAGCATCTCATCAAGGCAGCCCTGAGAGTAGATATTGGTGAAATTGAAACGGTTGCCCATTACACGGCGGCTAATTTTTTCCAACCTGGCGTTGATTTTGTTTTAGACATTGGCGGGCAGGATATGAAAAGTTTAGTAATCCGTGACGGAGTCATTGAGTCCATCACTTTGAATGAAGCTTGTTCTTCAGGTTGTGGGTCCTTTGTGGAGACTTTTGCCCATTCTCTGAATATGGATGTCAAAGAATTTGCTCGCCTGAGCAGGGAGTCAAGACATCCCGTCGATCTCGGGACGCGCTGTACGGTATTTATGAATTCCAGGGTCAAACAAGCTCAGAAGGAAGGCGCTGAAATTAGCGATATTTCAGCGGGGATAGCGATTTCAGTCATCAAGAATGCTCTCTATAAAGTGATTCGGGTACGCAACGCCGAGGAACTCGGCAACAAAATCGTTGTTCAGGGTGGAACCTTCCATAACGACGCCGTTTTGCGAGCTCTGGAGAAAATAACGAAACAGGAAGTTGTTCGTCCGGATATAGCCGGCATCATGGGAGCCTTCGGTGCCGCGCTGATAGCTCAAGAACGGTACGCAAATGGATATCAAACCAAGCTGATGCAAGGGCATGAATTGTTTGATTTTAAAACAGAAACCTCCATGAGACGATGCGGATTATGCGGAAATAATTGCTTAGTCAGTGTTCAACACTTCTCCAGCGGAAGTGACTATATTTCCGGAAACCGCTGTGAAAGAGGCTCAGGGAAAGACGTTGTCCAAAGTGACATTCCCAATCTTTATGAATATAAGTACAAGAGAGTGTTCCATTACAAACCTTTGACCAAAGATAAGGCTTCAAAAGGAACCATCGGGATTCCGCGGGTTTTAAATATCTATGAGGACTATCCTTTTTGGTTTACCTTCTTTACAGAACTGGGTTACCAAGTTATTATTTCCGGTCGATCCTCCAAAGAAATTTATGAGTTGGGCATGGATACCATTCCTTCCGAGTCTGTTTGTTACCCTGCCAAACTTGTGCATGGCCATATTTCTGATTTGGTGAAAAAAGGAATTAAGAAAATATTCTATCCTTGCATCCCCTATGTTCCAGTGGAAAATCTGGAGGCAGACAACCATTACAACTGTCCAATCGTTACCTCTTATCCAGAGACCATCAATGCCAACATGGACAGCCTCAGAGAGCCTGACGTTACTTTTTATCACCCATTCTTACCGCTGGATATGCCCAGCAGAATGCTCAAGCGCTTGACAGAGGAGCTAAAACCCGAAGGAATACCAAAGCCTGAGCTAGCCCGTGCTTTGGCTAAGGCTTACGCGGAACAAGATCGTTTCAAGGATGAGATACGAACAAAAGGAGAGGAAACCCTGGACTATATCCGTGAAAAAAAGATCAGGGGAATCGTGCTTGCCGGCAGACCCTATCATATTGATCCGGAAATCAATCACGGGATTCCTGAGATGATAGCGTCCTATGGGTTCGCTATCTTATCCGAAGACGCTATCCAGCATCTTGGCAAGGTTGAGAGGCCTCTGCGGGTTGTCGATCAATGGGTATACCACTCCAGAGCGTATACGGCAGCCAGCTATGTGGTAAAGCAGAATGATTTAGAGTTAATTCAGTTAAATTCCTTCGGCTGTGGTCTTGATGCCGTGACGACAGATCAGATTAAAGAGATCCTAGAAGCCTATGGGAGAATTTATACTGTGTTGAAAATCGATGAAATCAGTAATTTGGGTGCGGCAAGAATACGGGTGCGTTCTTTGATTGCGGCAATTAATGAGCGAAACAAGCAAAATTTTGTCCCGAAGAAACTCTATGATCAACCCACCAAAGTAATATTCACCAAAGAAATGAAAAAAAACCATACAATTTTGGCCCCTCAAATGTCACCGATTCACTTTCAGTTTTTTAAGACGGGATTTGAGGCTTCCGGATATACTATCGAATTCTTACCTTCTGTCGATAAGTCGGCGATTGACGAAGGACTGATGTATGTTCATAATGATGCCTGTTATCCGGCTATTATTGTCGTCGGTCAGTTGATGAAGGCGCTGAGATCCGGAAAGTATGATTTAAACAATACCTCGGTGATTATCACGCAAACCGGCGGCGGCTGTCGGGCGACAAACTATATCGCCTTTATTAGAAAGGCCTTGAAAGATGCTAATCTGGGACATGTCCCGGTGATTGCCTTAAATACAGGAAATTCCTCCAGCTTAGAGAAGAATCCCGGCTTTAAATTTACAATGTCGATGTTTAATATCATCTTAAGAGGGCTTATCTATGGGGACCTTCTGATGAGGGTGCTCTACAGAGTGCGTCCCTACGAAACATTCCCGGGTTCCGCTGATCTTTTATATAACTATTGGGTTGAGCGCTGCCAAAAATCCCTCAAGAACGGGGACAGACAGGAAGATACGGAGAATATCCGCCAGATTGTCAAAGATTTTGATAACCTGGAAATCTATGAAGATATGGTCAAACCGAAGGTTGGAGTTGTCGGGGAGATTCTGGTCAAATTCCATCCCACAGCAAATAACAACATTGTGGAATTGTTGGAGGCTGAAGGGGCTGAGGCTGTCGTTCCGGACCTTACGGACTTTCTGTTATACGGTGCTTTTGATAGTGGCATTAAATACAAGAAATTATCGGGCAGTTTTTGGGGGATGGTCGCCGGAAAGCTTTCCATTAACAGAATAGAATCCTATCGCAAAGTGATGAAGAAAGCATTAGAAGCCAGTAAACGATTTGCGCCCCCGAAACCCATTGAGGAGATCGCTAAGTACGCCAAACAGCACCTTTCACTGGGCAATCAGTCGGGAGAAGGCTGGTTCCTTACCGGAGAGATGGTCGAGTTGATTCGAAGCGGAGTCAATAATATCGTCTGCTTGCAACCTTTTGCCTGTTTACCCAATCATATCACGGGTAAGGGCATGTTCCGAGAAATCCGACGCTCATATCCCTTAGCCAATATCTCGCCCATTGATTATGATCCGGGGGCCAGCGAAGTCAATCAACTGAACCGCATAAAACTCATGCTTTCTGTAGCTATGGAAAATTTGCATAATAAGATAGTAGACCCTAAACTAACTATGGCGAAGATCGAAAATAATTTACTGGACAGTAAACTGGCGATGTTGAATTTAGACACTAAGTTGCGGGAATGCAAATTGGATTAAAGAGAAACTTGGATTAAAGAGAAACCAGAGTGGGGTTATCCTTTTCAAAAAGGATAACCCCACTGTCAATTCAGCCACTGCGGTGGATAGTTTGAATGCTAAGACAGGCTTGCTCTTACTTTTCAAGAGAGTTGAGAAGTTCAATCAGATCAGGTAAGGAGAAGGGTTTTAACATACAATATTTCACTAAACCGCTTTCAAGTGATACTTCTACGTCCTTTTCGCCGGCATGCGCAATCAAAATTATGGGTAGGTCAGGGTATGAGTTAGAGATTTTTATGAGAACTTCGATTCCCCTCATATCAGATATTTTGGAATCTAATAAAACAACCGCCGGTACACATGTGCGGATTCTTGCCAAAGCCTGCCAACCGTTGGCAGTTGCATCGACTGAATACCCTTCTTGAGTTAAAACCTCAATTAAAAGACGACGGATGCCATCATTGCCCTCAATAACTAATGCCTTTTTCAAAGTGTGCCCCCCTAAAGTTTCAAGAGGATTTCATGATGTAACATAAATCATTTTAATATAGATCATTTTATCACTCAATAATACCTATAGTCAATATTAATCATACCCACAGACACTTCAAGCCCTATTCCAGATACCATATAGTGGAATCGAAAGGGGCTAGGAAGATGGTATTTAAAAATTTGGGTCAGCGAATCAGAGAAGAGAGAACGAAGTATCGACTTACGCAGGAACAACTTGCGGAGGTTGCGGAAGTAAATGAGTCCTATGTCGGCCAGGTCGAGCGGGGAGAAAAGAACCCTAGCTTAGAGACGGTAGTAAGTATCGCCAATTCTCTGGGGGTCACAGTCGATTACCTTCTTCAGGAAGAGGTCAACGTTGAATCCAGCAACTTAGTGAATGAACTAATATCGATAACTAAAGATAAAGACCCTGAGGAGCTTAGATTGATGCTGAACATCTGTAGAATGATCAGTGGATACTCAAGCAAAATCAGGAAAGAATAATCAGGTGCACTGCATAGAACCTTTCTAATCCGGGTATCTTACCTATTTAGAGACAGTCGCTGGGACAATGGGGTACGGAGGGTTTATTGTGCGGGTTTTGGCATTCTTGCTGGCCGTCGCTATTTTGCTATTGCTTAGTTTAGCATTAAAGGCTGAAGTCGATTTTCGCTACCGGCGTATCGAAGAGAAAGATCATATTGATATCCATTTCTCGGCTTTCCATGGGTTATGGCATATACAATATCAAATCCCGACCCTTCAGTTAGAATGGGAAAAAGGACCACAGTTAGAAATTGAACAAGCTGCCATCGGGAAAGCTGAAAAACGAGAAGCAACGACGAAGGCCCGTTTTCGCTATCTGCGCAAAGGATGGTTAGCTCGTCTTTGGCAAAGAGCTCCTCGTTTATTAAGGCATTTGAAGCGAGTGAAGCAAAAATTCTACCGGGGAATCCATTGTAAGGGGATTAACTGGCGGATTGAAATCGGATACCAAGATGCCTCCCAGACAGCGATTGCGGCAGGTGCTTTTTGGACAATGTTTGGCTTTGCCCTGGCCCACTTTTATCAGCAAGTGACGGTCGAAGTTCCGGTTCCGGCGCTGATGGTTGTCCCCCAATTTAAAAAAGAAGGTTTTTTATGTGATCTTCAATGCATATTCCAGTTAAGAATCGGTCATATTATTTTTGGAGGAATAAATTTACTGCGCACGTTTAAACGGGGTATAAGGGGGTAGCGGCATGGGGAATCATCCTATTGAATCCTTAATGAAAACAGCCATGGAAAGTATTCAGCAGATCGTCGACGTGAATACGATAGTAGCCGAACCGATCGAAGCGCATGATGGATCTGTGATTATTCCGATATCACGGGTTTCTTGTGGTTTTGCAGCAGGTGGCAGTGAGTTTTCACCGCCGGAGGATAATAAAGAGAATGGGAACACAGGAGGTACCCCCGGACAAGCAGCACAACTCCCTTTTGGCGGGGGGGCCGGAGCCGGTGTGTCGGTACAGCCTGTGGCATTTTTGGTCGTAGGCAATGGGTCTATTCGACTTCTTCCCGTCGATAGCAACGTGGTAGTTGATCGGCTGATCGATACGGTTCCTGATTTATTAGAGCGAGTTGCCGGAATGTTTCAGAAGAAAAAGAAATCTTCGGATGAAATTATTCTGGCCCGTGACTAATCGGATCATGATTAAAGAGATTGATAAATAATAACAACCGGCAAAGAACGGGATGAGCTCGTTCTTTTTTGGTTGTCCTGATCATACTAAAATTCATTAATTATATTGGCACACTATGAGTTTGGTGATGTATAATTATTGTTGACGGGAAAAGAAGAAAGTATAGAATTATGAATATATAGGTATAGTTCAAGGGGTTTATTTGGGTATGGACATCCACTATCCTTTCATCACGCGATGGTATCGGTAGCCTTTTGGCTTTATATGGACTAATATGGGACTACTTTAAGACAATCACTAATTTATACATGCTGGTTGTATATTTATGCACACAGAGCTAAGAGGTTCTACACTGAAATATGAAATATTCTCAATTAAAAAGGAGAGTTTACATGGAGAATGAGAAATTTCAAGATTTATTGTTAGATCAATTTGCTAAATTGTTCGGTAAGTTTGAGGAGTTAAACGGAAAATTTGATGGACTAAGAACTGAGCTAAAGGATGAGATCCAAGAGGCAAGGACTGAGCTTACAGTAGATGTCCAAGAGGTAAAAGAAATTCAGCTTCGTATGGAGAACACTCTCGCCGAAAAGAATAAAGGACTCTATGAGTTCGTAGAAGTTCAGAGGGATGCTAATAGAGATGTGATTGAAAGGCTAGATCGAATCGAGGCCAAGGTAGAAGTGTTACAGCTTGAGACTGCTCATATACGGAGAGTCAAATGATGAACCGTAACCTTAAAAGAACTTGTAGAGATAACTCGGCTGAACTTGTCGTTCCGCGAAGGTACCAGGAACCTACGCGGAACGACAAAAAGTGACAGATCGTTATTTGTTCCGCCGAGTACTAACTATTATGCTGGATGCCGAAACAGGAACTCCATTTGAGATGTCGGTAGACGGAACGTTAAGACCTGGCACTGGCCATCCCAAAAACAAATCTTAATAATTTAAATTTAAAAGGAACTAGAGGGTAACCACATAAATAGCTCCCTTACCTAAAAAGAGGCAAGGGAGCTATTTCGGCATGTAAACCTCAGGCAATATGAAGTGAGTTAATGTTTTTGAACTTTTATTGGCTTATGGCACCAACTACTTAGACATTTTTGATACCTAGTTTTACTAATTCATCTTTCGTGGCAGCCGTCAAAGCGTTGTTGTCTGTCAATAAGATTGGCGCCGTTTTGCCCGCTAACGGCGCTGTAGCCAGAGCATCAACTAAATTAGCATCGGCTGAGGGAGCTAAGATAGCTGGGTCAGCTTTAGTCCAGCCAGCATTTGCGACTTCAACTGCGGTTCCAACTCTGTCTGTACCGAAAAGTCGTGCGGTTGTTACCCCGGTGTCTGCAAAGGCATTAAGCGAGATCATTGTTAAGGCGATGGGTTATAAACAGGTATCATACTATAAACATCGGCATCAGAAACAAGGGTGTGGCCCCCAAGGGCAGTTATAACTGCATTTTCCCCCAGTTTGGCTAGTTTGGCCGAAACGATATTAAAAGCTGCTGCATCGCAATCATAATTAATGTCGATGAGAACAATTGGGACACCTGACTCAGCCGCCAAAGATGAAGCAACGAGTGAGTCGACTAAGTGAGCGTCGGTACCATTGGCAACGTAGACATGATTATATTGATAATTTAAGGCATTAAGTACGGCCCGATTCGTAGCGAAACGATCTGCGCCAAAGAGACGAGTAGCGCCAGGAATGTTGGCTACAAGGGTAGATCCGCCAATAATATAGACCTTGGAACCTAGATAGGCTACTTCTGAAGCCGGAAGGCTTCCATCAGGGTTAGCTACCAAGATTGAGTATTGTTAGCTGCGGCATAAGAAGCGATTGATAATGCATCAATCAGCTAAGGCATTGTAACCAACTACGAATGTACCTGCCGGTTTGGTCAATTCAGAAGAGATAGCAGCAGTTGTACCAATACGGTCGGAACCTTTGAGCACAATAGCTTTTACACCGCTCATTGCGTTTACTCGATCAACAACTGATTGGCTTATAGCGCCGACTGCATAGACAGTTTTTACACCGAGTTTGACTAATTCAGCTTGGGTGGAAGCGCTCAGGGTATTGTTGTCTGTCAGGAGAATAGGAGCGGTTTTGCCTGCCAAAGGTGCCGCTGCTAATGCATCCACTAAATTAGCATCTGCAGATGAAGCCAATATAGCGGTGTCGGCAGTCGTCCATCCGGCATCTGCTACTGCAATAGCTGTCCCGAATCTGTTTGAACCGGAAAGTCGTACGGTCATTACAGTGTCTGCAAAGGCATTAAACGAGGTCATTGTTAGGGAAATACCTGCAATAATTAAGGAAACTAAAGCTTTTTTAGGCTTTTTCATATAGTTATATCTCCTCCTTCATTAGGTTATATACTCTCGGCATTCGCAAAGCAAGTTGGGGCGAGGGTTTCCTGAAACCGACCTTGTAGCATTCCTCCTACTTTTAGTGGGAGACTGTTTATTTTTACCCAGATCAACTGGAAATTCATTAGCGATATTCTAGTCTACCGGAATGATCAGGACGGCAAGAGCACTTTTTAGATTCCCTGGCTAATTTGTTAATTCTGCGTTATTTTTGCGTTAATTTTGTCATTTTAGAAGGAAACAGCGGAAGAATGTTGAATTTTTAGAGAAGAATTTTCTGTCAGCTCAGAAACTTAGCTGAGGCTCTTATATGAACAAAGGCTTCTGCTCGCAAATGTTGAGAGACACCAATGGGTATAAGATGGATATTATAGGTACTATCGACTTGAGTTTTACTTAAGGTGGCTGAATGGCTTGTTCATACTATCGTATAGTGTCAAAGCTCAAACGAGTGGGGAAAGCTATTTCTGTTACTAACTTGGGTTGTACACTTTATGTGTGTTTTCCCCAGGTTATTTTTATATAAAAGAGGAGGTGGTTGGTTAATATATGGATATGCCTGACCAACAAAATAGCTTAATAATTAAATCACAAAGTACCAGCCGCTATCTCAAGTCATAAAGTTTAAGCAAAGTTTAATCATAAGACATTGAGAATTGGAGGTGTTGCCCGTGCCCAAAGAATTAGTACATACCCAACGGCCTAGGCGGTTTAGTTGGGTAGATATTTTGGTAATTGCTTTATCTTTTGGCTTATTATATTTGTTACTTACCTTGGGGAGCGGAATGAAAGCTTCCTTTATTCCTGAACAAGCCTCTGAATTAAGCCTAAACCCCATACTGCTGCCTTATTATGCCGGACGGTCTTTATTAAGAATGTTTATAGCTTATGGTTTATCACTTGTATTTACTTTTGTCTACGGACGTATCGCTGCTTATAACAAAAGAGCGAGTATTGTAATGGTTCCTTTACTCGATATCTTACAGTCCATTCCGGTTTTAGGCTTCTTATCCGTTACAGTTACAGGGCTAATTGGCTTATTCCCAGGAAGTATGATGGGGCCTGAGTTAGCTGCTATTTTTGCCATCTTTACTGGGCAAGTTTGGAATATGACTTTTAGTTTTTATTACTCTGTAACGTCTATTCCTTCTGAGCTACGGGAAGTTTCAGCAATGATGCGTATGTCAGGATTTAGCAAATTTACAAAGCTGGAAGTACCTTATTCAATGATCGGATTGGTTTGGAATAGCATGATGTCCTTTGGAGGAGGTTGGTTTTTCCTCGCTGCCAGTGAAGCAATTACTGTGTTAGGTAAAGATATTAAACTGCCGGGTATAGGTTCATATATGGCAACCGCTATTGACAAAGGGGATATGACTGCTATTTACTTATCCATTGCCACAATGATATTGATGATTGTCGTGGTTGACCAATTATTCTGGCGGCCTCTGGTTGCATGGTCTCAAAAGTTCAAAATGGAACAGTCTGAAGGGGAAGGTCAGGAATCTTGGTTTCTGGATTTATTGAGAAAATCGGCTGTTGTTTCTCAGTTACTGGCGGTCATTAAGGCTATTTTCATTAGAACCAGGGAGTTGTTCAAAGGAATTAAAAGAATTAAAAGTATTAATCGAACTATTAAGGAAAATGCAGTGATTAATTTGTTTACCCGGTTCCTCAAATGGGGCATTGCCCTTTGGTTAATCTATATTATAGGTAAACATGTTTTCGAAGGTGTGCTTTTGGTTTTGCAGTTGAGCCAAGACGACTTACTTAAAGCATTGGAATACGGTAGTTTTACTTTCTTGCGTGTAATGCTCGGAACGCTGATCGGAACCCTATGGACTGTACCAGTGGGTGTAGCCATAGGATTAAGTCCAAAACTTGCCCGCTTCGCTCAACCTTTGGTACAAATTGCAGCTTCTTTCCCGGCAAACATGGTTTTTCCCTTTATCACTCTATTTTATCTTAACCATAATATTAGCATTGAAATAGGTGCTGTGCCTCTAATGATGTTAGGAACACAGTGGTATATTCTGTTTAATGTCATCGCCGGTGCTTTAGCAATTCCCAATGACTTAAAAGAAGCCAGTACGGTTTTAGGGCTTAACCGTTACGAAAAGTGGAAAAGACTCATTTTGCCGGCAATTTTCCCGTTCCTGGTTACAGGTTGGATTACTGCCAGTGGTGGTGCTTGGAATGCTAGTATTGTTTCGGAAATTGTTTCTTGGCAAAATCACGATTTAGTAGCAACAGGACTCGGTTCCTACATTGCCTCGGCAACTAATGAAGGTAACTGGCCGAAAATCATTTGGGGCATTACGGTGATGGCTCTTATCGTGGTTTTTACGA
>Ga0326727_10004117_pt1 | contig 44552 bp, 40 predicted proteins | sample MB2enrmetagenome_FD_207643 | JGI IMG/M metagenome (GOLD analysis project Ga0326727, IMG submission 207643) | Lab enriched peat soil microbial communities from McLean, Ithaca, NY, United States - MB29MY | ecosystem: Environmental > Terrestrial > Soil > Wetlands > Peat | place: USA: New York... | reverse complement strand
GATGGCGCTAAACTTTGTCCCACTCTCACCCTCGCCGCGCAGCCCGAGGCCGCCTGTGCTGCGTAACCCTTCCACCCTCTTCTTAGGAAGGTTTTGACTTTTTTGCTTGCAATTCAACAGAGAATCTGAAGCCCGCATTTTTACCGGCCCTGAACGGCACGGCTAAAGCCGTGCCCTACCCAAAACCTATTCATGAAACCAAATGCACAGCGATGTCCGGCAACTCGGGCGCTCCATGCGGCATCCCACTTAACAGCGAACTATGTGTAAGCGATGTGACGGCGGCAGGGCCGATAGGACCGATGCGATGAAGAGGAACATATTTGTAATGGCGCTGGCAAGCCTGGCGCTGGGAGCGTTGAGCATGGCAGCCGACTCGGGTGCCACGCAGCCGATGCCACGCATTTTGGCCAACGCGCGCTACGTCTATGTAATGGCCGAGGATGGCGATCAATTCAATCCCGAGTTGTTGCCGGAAGATCGCGACGCGATTGGACGCGTGCAGGATGCGATCCAGAAGTGGGGCAAACTGAGTGTGGTGTACAAACACGAAGAGGCGGACGTGACCCTGGTGGTGAAAGTGCGCGGGTCGGAGGACATGCTGGCGGTTTATGGCGCGCACAGTGGACCATCGCCGAATTATCTATGGCGTGTGATGGGGCGAGACGGGCTGAAGAAGGGCGAGATGCCGCTATTGGTGCAGTTTGAGAAAGCTTGGGAGAAGATCGCCAATTGAGGCTGGCAGGCCGCGTCCCGCCGATGGCGCGAGACGCGGAGCTTCGCTCCGCTGGGCGGACCATCAATAAATACGCTCTGGTGCGGTTGCTTGCCAGCGTTTGTAATTCCCCGCCGGAAGACAAATCGTATAAAATTTCCACGGTTTGTGTCGCAATTACTTGATCGGAGTTCGGCCGTTTTTTGGGTCATATTACAACATGTTGATATAGAATGGTTTGTGCGTTCTCGTCGGGAACGCGGAATGGCATGGCTCGTGCTCTCTATGGAGAGAGAATCCAGTTGACGGATTGCCACTTGGATCGGAAACAGAGTTTGGATTCGAGTAATACTTGGGCAGGGAGCCCCTGAATCTTATGAAACGTACGTCATTGAAATTGACCCTAATGCTGGCGGCGACGCTCGCCGCATCCATCGGATGCACATCGAAGAATTACGTGCGGCAACAGACGACGCCGCTGATCAACAAAACCAATGAACTCGACGACCTGACGGCGAAGAATTCGAAAGACATCAAGGACGTGGACCAGCGTGCGCAGGCGGGAATCCAGACGGTGCAGGCGCAGGCGGCGGCGGCGGACCAGAAGGCGCTGACGGCGGGAAGCGAGGCCGATAAGGCGCAACTGTCGGCGAACGGCGCGGTGCAGCGTGTGGACGTTCTGACCAACACGGTCATCAACCTTGACAATTACCGGCCGGTGGTGGAGCAGTCGGTGCTTTTCGGATTCAACCGCGACAATCTGACGAAGGAAGCCAAGGCGGCGATCGACCAGTTGGCCGCGAGCGTGGCGACGACCAAGGGATACATCATCACGGTCGAAGGCGCGACGGACTCGGTGGGCAGCGCGGAGTACAACTACGATCTTAGCCAACGCCGCGCCAAGGCTGTGATCCAGTACCTGGCGGCGGAGAAGAACGTTCCGGGCTACAAGATTTATCCGATTGGGCTGGGCAAGGACAAGCCGGTCGAGTCGAATAAGACCGCCGATGGGCGCGCGAAAAACCGGCGCGTTTATATTCGGCTGATGACCAATACCGGGGCTGGTACGACGCCAGAGCAGGCGCCGAGCAAGCCGAGTGCGACGACGGGCGCGAATCCGTCGCTGTAAGTTTTCGTCGTTCTTCTACTCCTGGGAGACACGTCAAGAGCAGGCCGTCCCGGTTGGGGGCGGCCTGCTTTTTGCTTTCTCTAAGGTTTTGCTCGTCAGCCTTTCGTTCACGAGAAGATCGATGAGTGCTATGGCGATATTTCGTCAATCGTCTAGCCCACACTTAGGCTGTCGCTTCCAAGCGTACTTTGCCAATGCATTCGAGAAGTGGAGCATTGCAGCCAGTGCATAGTATTTGAGGTCCCCAGACACTCGATATGATGGGTGCCAAAAATCTATAAACACGACCTGCCTGACTCTCCAAGTCCCATCGTAAATGCTTTTCTTGTCCGGCCACCAGTCCTCTACGAACTGCCAAGTGTACCCGCAAATCACAACGTCGGGTTTAATCAACTTTATTTGTTGCTGAATGTACGGTTTGTCTCGCCGAGCGTAGCGTTCAATATCTTTGAGTGCGGAAGTGGACTTGCCTTTGCTTTTCTTGATGTTAACGACAGCACTTGACCGCAGAGCCTCTACCGCTTTATCGTATTCAACCTTCCTGTCGGAAAGAAAGGGACGACCGGGCAACTTTCCGCGCCTAATGTGGTGGATTGCGTAGCACCAGTACGCTGCGTTCCGCCACGTCGCTTCGGACGGGGCTTTTTCCCTTAGATATTTACGCAAATCCCAAGTACCCTTGCCACAATGGCGTGCCTCTTTAAGGAGGAAAAGTACTTTGGGATCGGCGGACTGCCAACGGTCCACGTCTATGATTCCATCCTTGATAAAACACTGCCCTTGGTGGTGCTGCTCCTGTGACCACCTTTCCAATAAGTCCTCGTGAAGATCGCGCATTAAGCACCTCCGGGAGGTATCGTACAACCTAGGACAGCTACTCTGCTAGGAGTCGGATTACTGGTCGGGTGATTTGACACAATCAGGCGATTACACTAACTAACGGTTCCGCTCATTGGGGTTACCTCGGCCTCGCTATGTAGCGATACAATGGAGTTGTGCGGATGCGACTCATTATTGTTTTATTGGCGCTGGTGACGACGCTGGCGTGGGCGCAGGATGCGGCGGAGAAGACGGCTGCGGACACGGCCTCTTCGGGGAAAACTTCTTCGGAAAAAACTGCTTCCGAAAAAGCTGCTTCGGAGAAAATTGCTGCGGAGAAAACTGCTTCGGGGAAGGCCGCTGCCGACAAGGCTTCTGCGGACAAAGACTCAACGGACAAAACCTCCTCCGATAAGGTCCCTTCGGATAAGTCCTCCACAAACAAGGTGACCGCGCAGAGTCCGGAGGGCGAGGAAAGTTCGAGCCGGGACACCAGAATCGACATCAGGCCGCCGAAGGACGACGACAAGCAGCATCCTTACAGCAAGGATGCGGTCTCGGGCCTCGACCTTGCCGACATGTCTGACGGCAAAGTTACCGGCCAACCGGACACTTCCGGCATCCAGGAGTTTCATCCCTGGAGCCCGATGAAGGCGATGAAAGACGTTGAGGTCGGCGACTTTTACTTTAAGCACAAGAACTACAAAGCCGCGCTCGACCGCTACAAGGAAGCTCTTTACTACAAAGACAACGACGCGGTCGCCAGCTTCCGGCTGGCGGTGTGCGAGGAGAAACTCGGAGACAAGGACGAGGCGAAAAAATTCTACGAGCAATATTTGAAGATTTTGCCCGAGGGGCCGTGGGCCAAGGACGCGCAGGTTGCGCTGGAGCGGCTGGAGAAGGGGCAATGAGAGCTGCGAGCTACGAGCAACGCCGCTAAGAGCCTGTGGTGAAAGTGAGAATCTACCATTCCAATCTCAATTCACCAGATTTTGTCATCCCGAACGAAGCGAGGGATCTGCATTCCCGCGGCGAACTGCAGATCCCTCGCTTCGCTCGGGATGACAATTCATGAAAAGTGTTACATGTCCACCGCTATCCGACTTTTACCACAGGCTCCTAAGTGGGCGGATGAGGGCGTCCGCCCCTACGCGACCCAGGACGGGCAGCGGCTTACTTCTCGATCTTCACAAACTCGCCGGTGGATGCGTTGACGGCCACGCGCAGCTTGGCGGTGTCCGGGTTGGTGCCGTAGATTACGTGCCACAGGGCCTTGTTGGCCGGGCGGTTCCAATCGAGAACATAAAGAACAGGCGTGTCGGGTTCCGCCGCCAGGAGTTTGTCGCCGCCATGCTGCTGGGCGACGGCGAAGGCCTTGTCGGTATCGGCCTTGATGAACTGGACGTTGAAAACCATGGTGCTGGAATTCGCGGCGCTGTAGGCGCCGAGAGAGCCGGGGGAAATGTCGCCGTCCGCCCAGGTATAGAGCTTGGTTGAGCGCTGCGCCGGCGACGCGAAGGCGACGCGCCACTCGGCGGACTTGCCGTCGCGGTCTTTTTCCTTGGAGTCGGCGTTGGGGTGCGACTCGACGCGGTAGGGCTGGGCGTCTCCGGCCCAGCCGCGGGCGGCGACATAGCACTTGAAAAAGGCAGCGCTTCCGGTGATGGTCTGCGGAGCCTTAGGTTGCGCGGGTTGGGGCGCTGTTGGCTGGCTCGGTTGCGAAGAGCACGCGGCCATGAAGCCCGCTGCAAGAACGGCGACGAGCAGTTTCTTCATAAGAGGTCCCTCGATTGGGTTCAAAATAATTTTGGCGTTCGATTCGCGATTGCCGGATTGCGATCCACGATCTGAAGGCGATGATATCGAGATCGTTGTATAGAGATCATGGACAGCGAAGTCCGGCGAATCTTGTTCGCGATCATTGTACCGACTGACGCCATGGATTCCTATGGCGAAGGTTGGCGGCGGAACTCGAAGATACAACAGGGTGTGGCAGGCCGGACAGGTTGGGAGATGGTCCAAGCTCTTGTAGGGACGGGTGAGTTGTCCGTCCCTGCAAGCAAAGTGGATAGCAGTTTCGGGAAGAAGATGTACCGGTGGTCTTTATTTCAACTTTTACTGTTTGTCTTTGTCTTTGTCGCTATCCTTATCGTTTTCTTTCTCGGTAATTCCGGACTTACGGGCCTGCTCCTGGAGTTCGTCGAGTTGCTGGCGGGCGTCGTCAATGGCTTTCTGCTTGGCCTCGAGGTCGCTCTTGTACTGCGCGGTGTCTTTGTCCGGTTGGGTGCCATTGCGCGAGAGGGCGTTCGGATCGCCTAACACTGCGGCGGCGGTGCGCAGGCGAACTTCGCGCTGCTCGCCTTCGAGTTCTTTGTTCAGGGCATCGATTTTCTCTTTCTGCTTGGCAAGTTTGTCCTTCATCTCGTCGGCTGCCTTTTGGCGGTCGGCGGCGGTGGCGGACTTGGCGGAGTTTGCGTCGGCATCGTTGGCGTCGGTTTTAGCATCGGCTTTGGCGTCGGCTGGCGGAGGACCAACCACGCTGATAGTTTGGTCGGTAGGAAGATTGTCGTTGTCGTAATGACGGGTGGCGGAATTGGGCTCGGGTTTATTCTTGCGCGCGGCGCGCGCGTAATCCCCGAGCGACTGAGCGAAAGCGCCACCGGCGCTCACCAGGAGCAGAACAATGATGGGCATGAGTTTCATGTGCTTCATGTAATCATCCTTTCCCCAAGCCGCGATATTGATGGCGGCCTGTTATCGCGAAATAGTACCCAGTACTTACAGCCAGTTTCATAAATGTCTTTCAACTCGGGTGTCGTATCCCTCAGGGGCTGAAGCCCGCATTTTTTCAGGCCCGAAACGGCACGGCTGAAGCCGTGCCCTACCCAAGAGCATTTATGAGACCAATCCTAACCACTAATCACTAATCACTGACCACCTGCAATTCAAGAACCTGCCGTGGCGGCCCGGGCGATTCCCTGGAAGCCACCGATGGTCCGGTCTAACTGCGCCGCTTCATGGGCGATATCGTCGGCCAACTGGCGCGCCAGTTCCGCGTCCCGGGCGCAGGCCAGTTGCCGTGCGTATCCGGCGATGGTCGCGAGGGAATTGCGCAGGGCCAAGACGAGGTCCGCGGAAACTTCCCGTTGCACCGCTTGCTCGCGGCGGATGCTTTCAATGTCGGTCTTGTCGGTCAGCACCAGCGTCGTGCCCATAAGACTGGCATCGTCGGCGAGGACGGGAGAGGCCGATACTTCGAGCACGAGGTTTTTTCCATCGCGGTTGAGGTAATCGAGCATCAGGCCTCGGACGGCGGACTTCCCCGCCAGAGCGGGATCCAAAGCTTGCGCGACGGTTGCTTCCGCATCCGATGCTTCCGACTCCGCAACTTGCGGAAAAAGTTGTTGCGGAGCAAAAGTTGTGCCCTCAGCGGCTAAAGCCGCATTCAAAACAATGCGCTCATCGCAGCGCTGAAGCGCTGCGCCACCCAAAATCGAGGGTGAAATCGAGTTCTTCCGCAAGTTGTCTGGAGGTGGGGTGGAAGAAGCGTTGGCCGGGCGCAGCATCGCCGCATGGAAAAGTTCAGCGGCGGACAATCCCACGGGCGAGGCGAATCCGAGCAGTTTGCGGGCCGCCGGGTTCGCTTGCCGCACCAGGCAGCTGCTATTGAAAAACAGGACGCCGCAGGGAAGGTTGGAGAGAATTGTGGAACTCAATGTGTCGGAGGCTTTGGCTTTTCTGCGGTCGGAGAGCTGCTGGGCGGCGAGCTCGGACTTTTGCTGCTTCAGTTGTTGAATGACGGCGTGATAGGCGTGCACGGGCAATCCGTCGTCCGCCAAGGGAATGTAGTTGAGGGAGTCGGGTTCGGAGACGAGATTTTTGCGCAGGCGGCGAATGGAGAACAAACCCAAGCCGAAGGCTGCGATGGCCACGAACAGGAGCAGGGCGAGGCGCAGCACCAGGGGATCCATCAGCGGTTTCACAGCGCCCTCCAATACCAGTGCAGGAGGCGGTTACCGAAGAAAAAGGACAAAAAGGCCATGATGCCGAGAAAGACGCCAAAGGGCATTTCGTAATAGCGGAGCGCCAGGCGCGCCGATTGCCAGGCGCGGCGGCGGGCGTCATTCGATGAAATGCCCGGAGAAGCGGTGCGGTTTGCAATGCGGCGAAGGCGTTTGATCCAGACGGCGAGGACGGTGCCGAGTCCAAAGAGCGAACCGGCGAGCGACGCGGCGAAAATGGTCAATACCGTGAGCTTGGTCCCGAGGAACGCGCCGACGAAGGCCATGAGTTTGACGTCGCCGAATCCCATGCCTTCGACGCCGCGGGCGCGCAGGTAAATAGCGGCCGCGCCGTAGAGAAACGAAGCGCCGACGGCGGCGCCGAGCAGCGCGTCCGAGAGGGACCAGATTTGCCAGGAAATTTGGCCGCACATGGCGGGCGAAACGATGCCGGGCATGATGCGCGAAGCCAGGTCGTCGACGGGAACGAGGAGGCTGAAGGCGACTCCGAGCGCGAGGCCGGGCAGAGTCATGGCGTCGGGCAGGAGCTTGGTTTCGGCGTCGGTGAAGACGAGGCCGAGCAGCAAGTAGCCAAGCACGGCGCACTTCAGCGCCAGGAGCGTCAAGCCGAAGTGTGAGTAACAGCCGAGAAAGAGCAGGCCGGTGAGCAGTTCGATTACGAGATAGCGAGGCGAAATGGGCTGCTTGCAGGCGCGGCATTTCCCGCGCAGGACCAGCCAGCTCAAAACGGGAAGGTTGTGGTAGAGCGGAATCGGGTCTCCGCAGAGCGGGCAGGCGGAGCGCGGCGCGACCACCGACTTGCCGCGCGGCAAGCGGTAGATGCAGACGTTCAGGAAGCTGCCAAAGCACAGCCCCAAGGCGAAGGTCGCGATTGAGAACACAGGTTCCACGTCGGCTAAGTGCTCAGTGTTATTGGACTTGGATGATTATAAGCCGTGGCGGCGGGGGCTTCTAAGTACGAAGGTGAATGTACTTCTGTGAGCGGACAATGGTCGGTGGTCAGACCTTCGTCAGCCTCTAGCCGCTGGCCACTGACCACGGTTCTAAGAGTGGTGGAGAAACTTATAGTCGAGGATGGAAGCGGCGAGGCCGAAAGCGTCTTCGACATTGTCCACCGCGTCCTTGATGCGAATCAGTCTTCCCTGGCAAAGCACGTTGCTGTTCTTTTGTCCGGAGATTTCTTCGGGCATTTCGAAGATCAGTTCCACCAGGGCATTCGGAGGCAGTTGCTGCGGGCCGTGGAAGAACACGCCCGAATGGCTGATGTTCTGGATGATGCCTTCGTACCAGGTATGAAGATTCTTGCCGCGGTAGCGGACCGGAAGGTTGGTTCGCAGGCGCCGCGCCCTGGGCAGCCAGGTCGGTTTCTTTTGACCGGAGCGGCGGCGGATAGCGGCGGACTCGGCCGGCGCGTTCTCGACCGGGTTGCCGCGGCGCATGGTCTTCCAGTCGTACTGATAAGCGGTGGCGCAGAGCAGGCAGACTTGGTAGTACTCTCCATTCGGCTTGCGGCGCGGCCAGGAGAATTCGTGTGAACAACGTCCCAGCATCAAAACGTCCATAAGTCTTTGCGGCATGATGGCGAGTGGAGCCCTCGTAACAATTGAACATATCCATCTTGCGACGGATGGGCAGTTCTGAATAGGTTACTTTCGTGCATTGCGGCGCATCACTTATGCTTTTTCATAGGGTGCGGCGGGGGCGGTTGTTCTTGCCGCTTTCGCTTGAGCCGCGAGGTGTCTCGTGCGATGCTGATAACCATGGACGCGGACGCACTATCTCCCTACATCGAGTTTAACGACGTCTCGAAGGCGTTTGGAGACAAGGTGGTTCTCGATAACGTCAGCTTCGACGTGTTGCCCGGGGAGATGGTGTGCATTCTCGGGCGCAGCGGCGTGGGAAAATCGGTGGCGCTGCGCATCATCATGGGCTTCCTGAAGCCGGATTCGGGCCGGGTCATTGTCGCCGGCCAGGACATCACCACCTACAACGAAGAACAACTCGAAGTCATTCGCAAAAAAGTCACCATGGTGTTTCAGAACGGAGCGCTTTTCGATTCGTTATCGGTCGGTGAAAATGTCGCCTTCCCGTTGCGCGAGAAAGGAGAGCTTTCCGAAGCGCAGATTCTTCAGGTCGTCGATGGCCTGCTCGAAATGGTCGGAGTTCGGGAGATGCGCGACCTGCTGCCTGCCGATCTTTCGACGGGGATGAAGCGTTCCGTCGCCATCGCGCGCGCGCTGTCGGCACAGCCTGAGTGCGTGCTTTACGACGAGCCGACGACGATGGTCGATCCGATGATGGGGAACCTGCTCGGCGATCTCATCGCCCGGTTGAAACTGCAATTGCACCTGACTTCGGTTGTCGTAACGCACGACATGCGCCTGGCCAAGAAACTTGCCGATCGTGTCGTCTTCTTGCACGAAGGCCGCGCAATTTTCTTTGGGCCTTACAAAGACATGGAGAAATCGAACGAGCCCATCATCCAGGAATTTCTGGAGCTGGACGAGTTGAAGCTGGAAGCGTAAGAACAGTTGGCAGGTGCACGGCTTCCGCCACGGACGGTAGTAACGGTTGAGCTTGAGTAGCAGATGCTTTTACCATTCGTTGAAGGGAGACGTTTTTATGCTGCGTTATGCGCTTTCGCTAATTTTCATTGTTGGCATGTTGGTGGGCGCGCCCCGTCAGGAAGCATGGGCCTCCAGTACCATTGGGCCAGGGGCGCTTCAGCCTATTCTTGAGGTTCTAGACAAAGCTAAACTTTCGGGATCTCTCGAGTTTACGGGTTGGTATGAGCCGGGATACCCTCGATACTTTCCGCAATTCCATTCTCCGGCGATGAGCGAAGGTACTCCACTTCAAATTTTACGTGACATGTTCGCCGATAACCTCGCCGTGCGGGTAACGCAGGACTCCGATGGGACGATTCGAATGATTGAAAATGGCGTTCTGGCGGATCTCCTGAACGTCAGGATCAGTCACATTTCATTTGATGGCTACGGGAGTCACACAGCGAATGAGGAAGCCGGAGAATACACTCCGAATGGTGCCCTGTACGTAATTTTACAGGCACCGGAGGTGGTGGCCTTTATGAAGGCTCGTGGAATCGCAACGCCTACCGGCGGCGGCGCAGTGCCGGGAGGCGTCGCACCCATGACACATCGACTTCCGCACATTTCGGGATCTATGGATGACCTAACACTTGCAGAGGCCCTGGACCGCGTCCTAAAGACCTTCCCGGGCCTCTGGATATACAAGAGTTGCGCACGTAATGACACGAAAAAACGCGTCATCTATATTCGATTTTACCAACTGCAAAGAATAGGCTCTCAAGTGATTGTCCAATAAAAAACTCCTATAACCGCAATTCAAGTTCATGGGTGACAAGAGATGTCTGTAGAAATCTTGGTACGGAGCATAGTTTGGAGAAGGGCCCGGATCAAGCGATTAGCTGGTTTTGTTGTTTGCGCTTGCCTTACTTACCGCTAACGCCGCGGAATGCCCAAAGCCCGTGTTTATCCGCACCAAACCACTGAGAACTGGGAACTGAGAACTACTTCTAAAATCCCTGCTCCACCAATTCCTCCACGGTGAGCGAGCTTTGTGCCTGGTTGTTTTTCATCAGTTTCTCTACATACTTGGCGATGACGTCGGCTTCCAAATTTACGGGGTCTCCCGGCTTCAGCGATCCGAGATTGGTCAGCTCGACGGTGTGCGGAATGATGGCGATGGTGCAACGGTTGTGTTCGAGCTTGGCGACGGTCAGGCTGATGCCTTCAATGCAGATCGATCCCTTGTAGACCGTGTACTTCTCGACCTCGGAGGGGATTTCGACATGCAGCCACCAGTTCTCGGAATCCCGGCCGTCCGAGTCGACGATGCGCTCGAGTTCGATCAGCTTGCCCACGCCGTCGACGTGGCCCTGGACGATGTGGCCGCCGAAGCGTCCGTCGGCCTTCATGGGCAGCTCGAGGTTCACCAGCGCGCCTTCGCGCATGCGGGAGAAGGAAGTCCGCACCCAGGTTTCGGGCGCCAGATCAGCGCAGAACGATTTTGGCGTGATGTCGAGCGCGGTCAGGCAAACACCGCTTACAGCGATGCTGTGGCCGGTGCCCAATTCTTTTGGGGCGTTGGCGGCTTCGATGGTGATGCGGCGGTTCTCGCCGCGCTGCTCGATCTTGACGACTTTGCCGACTTCTTCGATGATTCCGGTGAACATAAAACTTAGCTCTCCTCGTGCAATGTCTTGCGGGTTCGTGGCATTAATCCAGATTGTCATCTTGAGCGAAGCGAAATACCTACGCATTACGCGGCCAAATACATAGGTCCTTCGCTTCGCTCAGGGTGACAAATCATTTTACGCGTAGGGATCGCGGAGATAACCTTCGAGGGCGAAGTCTTCGCCGAAGCGGTGCAACTCGAAGCGCTCGACGCACTGCGCCTTCCCGTGCAGAGTTTCCCCGGCAATGAAGGGAACTCCACCCTCGCCAAAAATCTTGGGCGCGTAATAGAGGAAGATTTTGTCCACCTCGCCCGACGCCAGGGCGGCTCCGTTGACCAGCGCTCCACCTTCGAGAAGCACGCTGGCGATTTCCAGTTCTCCGAGGGTCTGAACAATGGCCCGAAAATCGGGACGCCCGTCCGCTGTCGCCGCGATTTGTTGCACGCGAATCCCCCGCGTTTCGAGCGCTCGCCGTGGCTGTTCTTCCGCCGTGGAACACAGCACTAGAACATCGTTTTCGGCGGTCTGGATCACGCGCGATACAAGTGGAACGCGCAGGTAAGAATCGAGGATCACGCGCAGCAGCTTGCGGCGGCGCGGCCGTCCGCTGCGGTCGGTGAGCAGGGGATCGTCCGCCATCACCGTGCCCACTCCGACCATGATCGCGTCACTTTGATGGCGCAGTTGCTGCACATGGGCGCGCGAGGACTCGCCGGTGATCCAGTGGTATCCGCTGCGCGAGCCTTCGGTCGGAGGCGTGGCGGAGGCGGGATCGGAGCCGGGTTTGGAGGCGTCGGCAATTTTCGCATCGAGCGTCATCGCCGATTTCAGCGTGACCAGCGGCTTGCGCAGGCGGATGTATTTGGCAAAACTTTCGTTCAGCTTTTTTGCTTCCGTTTCGAAGAGGCCGACGTCGACTTGGATTCCCGCTGCGCGTAACTTGGCGAAACCTTGGCCCGCGACCAGCGGATTGGGATCCTGCATGGAGCAGACGACGCGACTGATGCCAGCGGCGATCACGGCATCGGCGCAGGGCGGGGTGCGTCCCTGATGCGAGCATGGCTCAAGATTCAGGTAGAGAGTTCCGCCGTGGGCCTGATCGCCTGCTTGCTCCAGCGCGAGAATTTCTGCGTGCTTGACGCCGTCGTAGGTGTGCGAGCCGGAGCCGACTTCGCGGCCCGAGGCGTCCACGACAACTGCGCCCACTGCGGGGTTTGGCGAGACCAGGCCAATGCCGGCTCGCGCCAGGTCGAGGGCCTTTCGCATGTATTGTTCGTCGTTTGTCATCAGATTAGAAAGACTATTTCATCACGAAGAGGAAATCCACCATGGAGGCACGGAGACACGGAGAAAACTAATCACAACTTGCGAGGCGAATAACTGCGATTCTCGTTCTCCTCGCCGGGTTCTGCCAGCGCGACTGCTCCAGATCGACTCTGGGGACCGTACCTATTGGGCGAGCGGACACCTGCAAATGGATCTTCGGGTTCGGGCTCAGGCTTGCGCCCGAATTGCCGTTTCAGTCGAGCGAGCAACTGCATAAAGTCCGAATGAGAAAAAACCCTGTCTTTCATAATCTGATTTTCCTCCGTATCTCCGTGCTGAACTCTCACACGAACAGCGACTCCACAAATTCTTTGGCGTCGAAGGGCAGGAGATCGCCTGCTTTTTCGCCGACGCCTACATATCGCACGGGCAGGCCCAACTCGCGCGAGATTGCCACTACGACGCCGCCTTTGGCGGTGCCATCGAGTTTGGCCAGGACGATGCCGGTGACTCCGGAGGATTCGGTGAACTGACGGGCTTGCTGCAATCCATTCTGGCCGGTGGTGGCGTCCATGACGAGCAGGGTTTCGTGCGGAGCGCCGGGGACGATGCGGTGCGCGGTGCGCGTCATTTTTTCCAGTTCTAGCATAAGGTTTTGCTTGGTGTGCAGGCGGCCGGCGGTATCGACGATGACGTAATCGGTTTTGTGCGCGGTTGCCGACTGCAAGGCATCGAAGAGAACCGCCGCGGGATCGCCGCCGGGTTTCGTCTTGATCACTTCGGTTCCGGTGCGTTGTCCCCAAATTTCGAGTTGCTCGATGGCCGCCGCACGGAAGGTGTCGGCGGCGCAGAGCAGGACCGTCTTGCCTTGTGCGCGGAACACTTGCGCCAATTTTCCGATGGTCGTGGTTTTGCCTGCGCCGTTTACGCCCACCACCATGATGACTTCCGGCGTGCCGTCTACCTTGGTTACGGGGCGCTGAGCGGTCGAAGTCAGGATCGCCAGCAGTTCTTCTTTCAGCAGGCGCTTGAGTTCACTCACATCCTTGATCTGCTTGCGGTCGGCTTTGTCGCGCAGCTTCTCCAGAACTTCGTGGGTGGTGGTGGCGCCGAGATCGGCGCCAATCAGCGTGGCTTCGAGATCGTCGAGCGTGGAGCGGTCGATTTCCTTGCCGATGGAAACGACGTCTTCGATGCGCTCGGCTAGGTTCTCGCGGGTGCGCGAGACGGCCTGCTTCATGCGCTCAATGAAGCTGGGTTTCTTGGTTTCGTCCGGGCTGCCGAAAAGGGTTTGAATCATGAGGTCGCCGAGAACGATTATATGAGAAGCCGCCGGAGGGAATTGGTAATTTGCGATTTGTAATCTGAAACCCAATTGGCTGCGCGGGCATGAAATTACAAATTACAAATTACAAATTACCCAATTACCCATATACCGCCGTTTAGCCGCGGGTGATTTCGACGGTGAGAGGATCGATGGGTTCGAGTGGGGGTTTGAGCGGCGCTGGAGCGGGCGCGGGCGGTTCGAGTGGAATCGTCTGTGTCAGAGTTCTCTGAATGCGAATTTCTCCCCGTTGAAAAACCGCCAGCAGCGCGGCCACGGCCCTGGGGTCGAGGCGCTGTCCGGAAAGACCCTGAATGATGCGCATGGCTTCCACGGGTTCCCTGGCACGCTGGTAAGGACGGTTGGTGGTGAGCGCGTCGAAGGTATCGGCGACAGCGATGACCCGCGCCAGCAGCGGGATGTCGTCGCCTTTGAGGCCGTAAGGATAGCCGCGGCCGTCGAGCGCCTCGTGGTGCAATTCGATTCCGGGCAGCATTTCGTGCAACTGGGGCACGGGGCGCAGGATGTTCGCGCCCTTGATGGTGTGGGTCTTCATGATTTCGAATTCTTCGGGAGTCAGGGCGCCGGGTTTTTTCAGGATGCCGTCTTCGATGCCGATCTTGCCGACGTCATGCAGTTGGGCAGAGACGCGCAGGACCTCGAGAAATCCAGGATCGAGGCCCATGTCCGTCGCGATCATCAGCGAGTATTTGGTGACGCGGTCGGAGTGGCCGCGGGTGTAAGGGTCTTTTTCGTCGACGGCGCCGGCCAGCATCTGAATCGAGCCCATGAACAGCGCCTTGTTTTCATCCGCGGCGCGCCGCAAGTCTTCGACAAACTGTTCCAGTTCTTCGGACATGGTATTGAAGGTCGCCGCCAATTCTCCAATTTCGGTGCGCGTTTTCAGGTGCACGCGCTGCGAGAAATCGCCGCGCGCAATGGCCTGGCTGGATTGGGCCAGGATTTGCAGCGGGCTGGTGATTCGCCGCGCCGCAAAAATACTCAGACCGACGCTGACAAACACAGCCAGCAAGGCCAGCAAACGGCCCATGCGCTGCATCTCGAAAATTCCGCGATACGCCTCTTCGCGCGGCTTCTGCACCACCACGGCCCAATCCAGCGAAGTCACCGGACTGTAGGTCCCGAGCATCTCGGTCGCGCTTTTGGAATCGGAATTGGAATTCGCATCGCGCGGATCGCGGACCGTGAATTCGCGGGTCTCCGCTAGCTGGGCCTTCGAGCCTTCATCCACAAAACTGCGGACAATCTCGAACTGGGTCATGTCTTGTCCGGTGGCATATTGTGCGGTTGCGGCCGCCACCAGGCGTCCCCGGCTGTCCACGACATAAGGCATCAAACCGCTCGTGCTGACTTGCTGCAAGCGGCGGATCAGATAGTCCATATCGACGACCGAGCCGATCATGCCCAGAAAGCGTTTATCGTACATGATCGGGGAACTGACCAGCATGACGGTGTGGGCGTATTTTCCGCTGCCCACCATCAAGGGCTGGCCGCTGTAGACACGGCCTTCGCGGGCGGCTTGATAGGCGCGCTCGAGTTCGCGCTGCAGAAAAGCGTCGGGCTCGATGCGTCCGGCGGAAACGCCTTTGGCATCGGCATTCAACAGGGTGGCATAGGCAATGTCGTTCGAGGAGGAAACAAAATTTTCGAGCATGGCCCGCAGCTCGGGCGTCACCAGTTTTTCGTTGCTCAGGGCGTTGCCGTTCGGACTGGCCAGCATCATGACCTGGATCGACGACGACAAATTGGCCAGCATCATGTGCAGCGTTTGCTGGTGTTGGGAAATATCGTCGGCCAGCGAACGCGTGACTGTGTTTTGCAGCAGCATTTCGTTGGTTTTGAGGCGTTCCCGGTTCATGGTCTCGATCTGCGCCGAGTAGAAATACATGGGAAGGACGCTAATGGCCAGTAGCACGCCAAGGATGACGTAGAGCAGCGGAATGCGCGCGGGAATGGGCAGCGTCACTGGCAAAAGACAGTCCTGGCGGCCCAAGCGCGGGGACAAGCTGGTCCGTCCTGCAAACATTCTATGTTGAATTCGAGTGCGACCTTAGGTGCTTAAAGTACAACGTACCGTTACCGGAGTACCGCGACCAGCGGTTACCTGAGCAGTTCCCAGTTCCCGGTTCCCAGTTCTCAGTGAGAAGCGTGGGGATTAGAACTGGTTTCATAAATGTTTTTCAGAACTAGTACTGTGACCGTGTGATTTGTACCGTTTCACCACTGAGCGTAGCGCCGCCGTCCCGGCGAATGTCCGGAGGGCGTCCCCGCCCGCCGCGCCGAGGGCGAGACGCCCTCGGGACAGCCGGCAAGATGCCGGCGCTACTCGTTTTCCGCGGCGTAATCATCATGCGGTCACGGTACTAGGGCCTCAGGGGCTAAAGCCCGCATTTTTGCTGGTCCTGAGCGGCACGGCTGAAGCCGTGCCCTACCCAAAACCCATTTATAAAACCAGTTCTAGACACTGAGAACTGAGAACTCTTCTTGCGCCGGACTATAATTAATTTAGTCGGCCCGGGGTGGTACATGCGGCGCTTCCACGTTAACTCCGTTCGTTGTCGGCTGGCGGCGATCCTTGTGTTCTGCTCCACGCTGGCGCACGCCGGTAATACTCCGCCTCCGAGGATTTCCCAACATACGCGCGAGGAGATTGTCCACGCTTTCAATGCGGAACTGGTCTATATCCGCACAAATTTCCCGATGGGAAAAACTGGGCTGAAACTCAAGAACGGGACCATAACTCCCGCTGGCGCTGAACTGCAACGACTGATGGATCTTTGGGGGCCGGCCGCGAAGCCCGGCGATCTGGCGCGCATCAGCAACGTTGTCATCAAGGAAGACCACATCCGCTTTGAGATCAACGGCGGTCCCATCAAGAAGCAGAAGTGGTATCAGCACATTGAGATTTCTGGCGCGAATGGAGGCGGGACGATTGCGCCGTCGGACCCGAACGCCAACGCGCACGGCTCGTTTGTGGAGCTTTATTTCGACAAGTACGTTCCGGAGACGACCGGGCCGGAACTGAAAAAGCTGCTGCGCCCGGTGTTCGATTTCGATTCCAAGTCGGGGCTTGAGGCCTTTCTGGAAACGGTTTCTCCGAAGGTCAAAGAGGCGATCAAGAACCACCATGTGCTGGTGGGAATGAATCACGAGATGGTGATCTATGCCAAGGGACGTCCGCCCAAGAAAGTGCGCGAGCATGAGGGCGGAGTTCAGAGTGAAGTTCAGAGTGGAGTTAAAGGAGAAGTTCAGAACGGCGAAGCTCCAGAGGCAGTTGAGTACGAAGAGTGGATTTACGGCGCGCCGCCCGAGGACGTGGATTTTGTGCGCTTCGTGGGCGACGAAGTGGTGCGGGTCGAGACCATGAAAGTCGATGGCCAGAAAATCGTGCGCGTCGAAAGAGAAGTCGAGATGGGTAAGGCAGCCGTCGCCAAGAAGCAGGAAGACCGCCCCGTGACCGCGCCGACGCTGCGGCGTCCGGGAGAAGAAATGCCGGAATCGAATCCCGCCAACCCAGCGAGCGTGCCGCCGATGGCGCCGCCGCCACCGCCGGCAGGCACGGACCCAGGGCCCAACTAGAGTTCGCGGACCGCGCAGCTTGCCCACTCATTCGCAAAGAACGCGAATGAGTGGGGCACCCGGCGCCTTCTGCTCTCGACCTTCCGCGCCTCGACCTTTTACACTAGGAACGTGAAGATTGCCCTGGGCCAGATCAATCCTACGGTTGGTGATTTCTCCGGCAATGCCGCCAAGATCGTTCGGTTTGCGCTTGAGGCGCGGAGCGCGGGCGCGGGACTGATTGTGTTTCCGGAACTCGCCGTCTGCGGTTATCCGCCGCGCGATTTGGTGGAGAGGGCATCGTTTATTGCGCGCAATCGCGCATCCGCCGAGCGCATCGCCGCGGAAACGCAGGGAATCGCCGTCATCTGCGGGATGGTGACTCCGGCGGAAGCGGACTCGGGCAAGAAGGCGATGAACTCGGCCGCGCTGCTGCGCGAGGGGCGCATCGAATTCATCCAGTCGAAGATGCTGTTGCCCACCTATGACGTATTCGACGAGATGCGCAATTTCGCTCCCGCCAAGAGCCAACAACTCTGCAACATTGGCGGCAAGCGGATGGCGCTGACCATCTGTGAGGATGCCTGGAACGACAAGCGCTTTTGGAACCGGCGGTTATATCGCATAGACCCGGTAGAAGAGCTGGTGCGGGCGGGCGGGAATTTCGTGCTCAATATTTCCGCGTCGCCGTTTTGGCTGGGCAAACGCGAACTGCGCCGCGATATGCTTGCGGCGATTGCGCGCAACCACAAAGTTCCGGTGGCGATGGTCAATCAGGTGGGAGGCAACGACAGCCTGGTTTTCGACGGATCGAGCCTGGTGATGGGGCCCGACGGGGAAGCGATTGCGCAGGCGAAGTCGTTCGCGGAAGACCTGATTTATTTCGATTCGGACGCGCTCGATTCCCAGAAAATCAGTGGAGACATGCACGCGCAGGTGGAGGGCGAAGAAGCGAGCGCGTATGAAGCGCTGGTGCTGGGGACGCGAGACTACGTGCACAAATGCGGCTTCCAGCGGGCGATTATCGGGCTCAGCGGAGGGATCGATTCGGCGCTCACGGCGTCGATTGCGGTCGATGCGCTGGGAGCGGAAAACGCGATCGGCGTGGGCATGCCGGGGCCGTACTCTTCGCGAGGATCGATTGACGACGCGCGGGAACTGGCGAGCAACTTGAAGATCCGGTTCGAGCTGATCTCGATCGACGAAATTTATGAAGCCACGCGGCAAACGCTTGCGCCGGTGTTTGCCGGGATGGCGCCGGACGTGACTGAGGAGAATATTCAGTCGCGGGCCCGTGGATTGCTGCTGATGTCGATGTCGAACAAGCTGGGCGCGCTGGTGCTTTCGACCGGCAACAAGAGCGAATTGGGCGTCGGCTATTGCACGCTTTACGGCGATATGGTGGGCGGACTGGCGGTGATTTCGGATGTGCCGAAGGCGTTGGTATATCGGCTGTGTGCGTATGTAAACACGCGGCGTGAAGTAATTCCGCAAGCGACGATCGAGAAGCCGCCGTCGGCGGAATTGCGGCCCGACCAGAAGGATTCGGATTCGCTCCCGCCGTATGATGTGCTGGATGCGATTCTCGAAGACTACGTTGAGGAATCGTGTTCGGCGGAACAAATTGCCCGCACGCACAATTTCGATTTGGAGCTGGTGCGGCGGGTGATTCGGATGGTGGAACGAAGCGAGTACAAGCGGCAGCAAGCGGCGCCGGGAATCAAGATTTCCGCGAAGGCGTTCGGCTATGGGCGGAGATTTCCGATTGCGGCGAAGGCGGAGGGGTAGGCGGCAACGAGATATTGTTGTGATGGGTAGATAGTTTCAGGCGTAAGCAGTCGTGGGTCGTTAGTCGTTGGTCGTTCGGCGGCCATGATCAATTCCGGCATTCCGAACGACTATCGACCAACGACCAACGACTACTGCCCCCATTCGGAAATGACAACTGCGCCGGATTTTGTAACAATCGAATTCCGATCGAGTTTCAACTATGACACGCACACATCGCACACTGCTCGCCGCTCTGCTGTTGTCTGGCGTCGCCATCGCTCAAACCAAGCCCGCTCCGGCGTCAAAACCGGTGTCAAAGTCGGCGGCCAAACCAGCGGCGGCCGCGCCGGCGGCTGCAATCACGACGGTGCTGCCCACGGAAGAGACGGTCAACTCGTTTCTGTTCCAAATGCTTGGCTACGATGGCACCATCACGTGGAAGGTGATGGACATTCGACCCTCCGAGATCGCGGGGCTGGCGGACGTTTCCCTTGTGATCACCAACCCGCAAGGGCCGAGCCCAAGCCGGTTGCTGGTGAGCGCCGACGGCAAACATGCGATCCAGGGCGAAATCCTGCCTTTTGGTGCGAAGCCCTTTGACGAAGCTCGCGCCAAGCTGGAGAAGGGCGTGAACGGTACGGCGAAGGGGCCGGAGAAGGCTGCGGTGACGATTGTGGAGTTCAGCGATATGCAGTGCCCGCACTGTGCGAAAGCCGCGTCCACGATCGATCAGCTACTGGCGGAGGAGCCCGAGGCCCACTTTGTTTTTCAGAATTTTCCGCTACCCATGCACAACTGGGCCGAGAAAGCGGCGCTCTATATCGATTGCGTGGGGCGGGCTTCCAACGATGCCGTGTGGAAATTTATCCAGAAGACGTTTGAGGAACAGGCGAATATCACCGAGGCCAACTCCGATGAAAAGCTGAAAGCCATGGCGGCCGCAGCGGGGGCGAATGCCGATGAAACCGCCGCCTGCGCCGTCAAGCCGGATACGAAAGCGAGGATCGAGGCTTCCGTTGCGCTGGGGAAATCGGTGGGCGTGAATGCGACGCCGACTCTATTCATCAATGGTCGCAGCGTGCCCGGCGGCGCGCCCGTCGATTTGCTAAAAAAGATTGTGGACTTTGAGGCGAGCCAGAAATAGATCGGGTGATCGGGTGATCGGTGGCCGAAACCTTTTGAGTCGCAGGTTTTAGCTGGCCCGACGACTCGATTTCCCGATTACTCGATTTCTCATTTTCCCATCCAGATTTCCGGTGTTTCGCTGCGCTCTGGGCTGCGGACGACGTAGGGAGTGATCAGGATCAGCAACTCGTCGTTCTCTTCTTGCTTGGAGTGCTGCGATGTGAGCAGGCCCAGGCCCGGGATCGCGGAAAACACTGGCAGTCCGCCGAGGCTCTTCTGGTCCGAGGCGGTGATCATTCCCGCGACGGCCGCCTGTTCACCTTGCTTCAGCATGATTTGCCCCTTGTACTCACGATTGTTAATGATGGGATTGCCATTCGATCCCATGGCTCCCAAAGAGCGGAATTGAATTTCCAGATCGAGGGCCACGTCTGAATTGTTATGGACCAGCGGCTTCGCCTTGAGCGTGAGCCCGATGTCCTCGTAACTGACGGACGGGATCATGGCAATGGAGGAAGATTGCACTCCGAGGGCCTTCAAGGCGGCGGAACTTAAGCCCGTCGAATAGCTGGAGTTCACGATGGGATAGCGCGATCCCAGCTTGAAAGTGGCGTCCTTGTCCTGAGAAGCTCGCAGTTGGACATGATCGAGCTCCTGTACCGAACTTTCATTCAAGGAGAACGCGGCGGCCAAGGTATCGAGGCTCAGGCCCATGAAGGTGAGGCCGCCGCCGAAGGTCGCGAGCGGCTGGCTGAAGATCGAACTTTGCTGGCTCTGCAATTGTGCGAGCAGGGCGGCGATGGTTGAACTGTTGGCATTGTTGAGCAGGCTTTGGAGGTTTTGACCGGCGAGGGCACCGAGGGCGGCGGCCGGAATGTTGTAAAGATTGAAATTGTCCGGGACGTGGAGGCCGATATTGCGTGCGTAGGTGTGGCCCACCTGGAAAACTTTGAGATCGAGCAGGACTTCGGGCCGGGGGCCATAGAGTTGTTCTAGAAACTGGGTTGCGGCTTCCAGCGCCGCTAGCGGCCCACGCACGGCGATCGTGCTCGAGGGGACGTTCGAATTCACGAACTTGAAGTCAAAGAGCGCCTTCAGCGCGGTGGCCAGATCATTGAGGTCCTTGGTAGGATCGCCGGCCGGAATGTAAAACGAGCGCATGCCCATGCGGTCGTAGAGCTTGTGGTTTTCGGGGCTGTCGACGCAAGCAAAAAGAACGGTGTCTTCGAGCGCCACACTGAAGCTCTTGGTGATGGCCGATGCCGCCTGCATGGCGGTAGCGAAATCGGCGTTGTCGATGTCGAAGTGCAAATGGCGGCTGGGGAAGCTATCGTCGAAAATTACCGTCAGACCGTAGCTGGCGGCGACGGAGGTGAGCAGACCGCGGGAATCGCCGCGGTAGTGGAAGTCATGATGCCCGTCGATAGGTTTGGCGGAGATGGCGTTGGCGGAGGCGACCACTTGCGGCGGGCTTGCCGCGCGCGCCGGCGCGGGCGGCAGAGCGTCGCGGATGCGCTGCGCGGCGAATTCGTTTTGCGGATCGAGGTTGAGCGCCGTCTGGAACTCCGCCAGCGCCTCGACCTGCCGCCCCTCGATGAGTGCGCTGTTTCCGCGCTCCAGATGCATCCCGGCCAGATGTTGCCGCGTGACCTCGCGCGCGGTCAGGTACTCCAGGTTTTGCGGGACCAAGCGGGCCGCTTCCTCAAATTCGTAAAACGCCTCGTCGAGATTTTGCGAATTGTCGTTTTGAGATATCTCGAGCTTGAGCCCGCGCGCAAAAGCTTGGCGAGCGGCCTTCAAATCTTTTTTAGGAGCGTGGCAGGCGGGCTCGCCACGGGAATTGGAGCAGAGTGACGGCGCGGCGAGCGGGGGAGTGTCCGCGGCCCAACACACTACGGCAAGCAACCAACAAATTCCCGCGGACAGAATTCGCATATTACTTACTATAGAATGCGCGGCTGCGGCTGTCTTGCAAGAGAAATCCTGGGTTGAGAATTACGATTGGGAACTACGGCCGTAACGGGAGCGAGAACAGCTTCACCGCAGCATCAGCCGTTCGATTCGCGTGGTGTGGCCGGTCTTGTCGTCGCATTCAACCAGTACGGCGCACAGGCGGACGTCGCCATGGGCGGCTTCGAAGCGCGACGGCATTCCGGTGAGAAACTTGTCGATCACCAATTCTTTCTTCACACCGATGACGCTGTCATAGGGCCCGGTCATTCCAACATCCGTGATGTAGGCAGTGCCTTTTGGCAGGACGGTTTCATCGGCGGTGGGAATGTGGGTGTGGGTGCCGACGACGGCAGTGACGCGCCCGTCGAGATACCAGCCGAAGGCGATTTTTTCGGAAGTGGCCTCGGCATGGAAATCCACAAATACGATTTTAGCTTTGAGCTGCTCGAGAAGCCGATCGGCGCAGCGAAAAGGATCGTCGGACGAGCCCATAAAAACGCGGCCCTGCATATTCACGACAGCATAGGCGACGCCGTTCTGCTTGCCTTCGTACACTCCCCAGCCGGTGAGGCCGGGCGAAAAATTCGCTGGGCGCAACAAGCGGCGCGCTGGACTGTGCGGATTGCCGTCGGCCATTTGAAAATAGTCGATGATCTCGCGTTTGTCCCAAACGTGATTGCCCGTGGTCATCGCGTCGATGCCGAGATCGAAAAGCTCTTCGGCCAGCGCAGGCGTGATTCCGAAGCCAGCCGCGGCATTTTCGCAGTTGGCGATGACGAGATCGACGGCGTGCTGTTTCCGCAGTTCGGGCAGGCGATCTTTTACGATCGTGCGTCCCGCGCGCCCAAAAATGTCGCCAATGAAAAGAATGTTCAAAATGCAGGTCTCAGGTCTTAGGTGTCAGGTCTCAGGAAGGACGCCGCTCATACTCAAGCGTTCGCCTGAAGTTTGATGTTATCACGCTGAAAACTGGCCACTGGCTACTGTCTACTGGCCACGGATCTCAGCCGCTTTCAAAAAGTCGTAATTTCCCGATGGATTCAGGGTCACGTTGCGCACGCGCCGCGTGTGCACGAGCACGTTATCGAAGTACCACAAGTTGATCGACGGAACATCCTGCGCCAAAATTTCTTGGATCTCGGCGTACAGTCGCTTGCGGACATTCTGATCGGTTTCGCGGCGCGCCTGATCGATCAGGCTATCGACGCGCGGATTGGAATAGAAACTTCGGTTCCTTCCCGCCGGAGGGAAATTGCGCGAGTGAAAAACTGTGTCAAAAATGTCGGGGTCTTCGTTGCCGCCGATCCAGCGCAGCGAATAAAACTGGAAAGAGCCGCTGGCGACATCGGCCAGAAACGTAGCAAACTCATAGGTGCGAATGTCGAGCGCAATCCCCACATCCCGCAACTGCTGCTGCAAGACGGCCGCCAGCAGCCGCGTGCTCTCCTCGGTAGAAGTCTTCATCGTGAGATGAAAGCGCACGCCGTTGTGTGAACGATAGCCGGCCGCGTCGAGGATTTGCCTCGCCTTTTCCGGATCGTAAGTAAACCCGGTTGAACCTGGAGAATACGCCCAACTCTGGATTGGCAGCACGCTCGATGCGGGCTGCGCAAACCCGCGCCAGATATATTGCAGAAGCGGGCGGCGATCGATGGAGCAGGCAATCGCCTGACGGATGCGCACGTCGCGCAGTAGGGGATCGCGCGTGTTGAACGCCATATACGAGAGGATCGTGCCCGGCCCGCGTTCGATGCGCAGATTCGATTCGCGTGCCAGCGCCACCACCGTGTCAGCCGACAGCGCATTGATGGCGATATCCGCGCTGCCCTTGCGCAGTTCGAGCGCCCGCGTTGTGGCGTCGGGCACGACGGTGAAGCGCACCCTCATCAGGCGCGCCTTCGCTCCCCAGTAATTGTCGTTGCGCTCGACTACGACTTCCTTATCTTGCTCGGCGCCGACGAACTTGAAAGGCCCCGTGCCAATGGGCCTGCGCGTGATTTCGTCGAGCGCGCCATAGGGCACGATGCCAATCGCGCCTTCGGAGAGGTTCCACAGCAAGCTGGCGTAGGGCTCTTTCAGATGAAAGACCACGGTGAAATCGTCGGGCGCGTCGATGCGGTCCACAAAGCGATAGGTCGCGGTCTTCGTACTGCGAATTTTTCCTTCGAGCAGAGAATCGAAGGTCCATTTCACATCGCGCGAAGTGAGCGGCCGGCCATCATGAAAAGTTACGCCGCGATGAAGGTGAAAGACGTAGGTCAACGGATCGGGAATCTCCCAGCGTTCGGCCAGTCCGGGCTGAACGTTCAAGTGCTCGTCGCGCGTCAGCAGCGCGTCGAAGAGGAGTTCGCCAATGCGCTCCGATTGCGCATCAAGCCCCACTCGTGGATCGAGATTCGTGGGGCTGCTTTCTATAATCATCACCAGAGTATTGGGATCGGGAGCTTGTGAGCAGGAGAGGAAAGGCAGCACGCAAGTGGCGAGCAACCCGTATAGAATTGCGATCTGGGAAAAATTTATCCTCCCAAAATAATTTGTCATCCAAAAAATAATTGTCATCCTGACCTTGAGCAAGCCGAAGGGGGAGGACCTGCTTTTTGTCCGCGTCCGCAATGCCGCTTTATGCATAAGAAATTTTTCCCAGGATCGCCGCTCGCTTCGCTCCCGTCGCCGATGGAACATTGCTGGGCCGGCGATGCCACGTCTCGTGCGCGAGCAGGGCAAACGCCACGGCCTCCTTCGCTTCCGCGGGAAGGCCGAACTCATCGGAGAAACGGAGTTCGATTCCCAAGGGCGCGATTTCATTGCGTAACATAGCCATCAGCGTCGGGTTCTTCGCGCCTCCGCCCGAGACGATCATCTGGCAAGCAGGCGGCTTTCGGCGCGTGGCGGCAAGCGGAGTCGTGTCTCGCGCAATCGCGAATCGCGGCAGCACGAAGCGCTCGACCGCGTCGGCAATCGTGTGTGCGGTCAATGCCGTTGCCGTTGCCACCACGTCGGCCTTGCCGGCGCCGCGGCAGAGTTGGAGAAATCGGCCCACGTATTCGCGGCCGAATTCTTCGCGGCCGGCCGTCCGTGGAGGCTTCTGACGGAAAAAGGGCGCACGCGTCAACTGTGCGACTGCATGATCCAGTACGCGTCCCGAGGCTGCGATTTTGCCGTCGCGGTCGTAGCGTTTTCTGAAAAGCTCTTCCATCGCCGCATCGATCACCATGTTGCCGGGACCGGTGTCGAAAGCAATGACTTGGCCGAGCGACGCGCCTGCGGGAATGGCCGTCAGATTCGCGATGCCGCCGATGTTTTGCGCGATGCAGCCGATGTGAGAATCGCGATAAAGACGATAATCAAGGAACGGCACGAGCGGCGCGCCTTTTCCACCAGTCGCCATATCTGCGGGACGAAAATCCGAGATCACCGGCACGCCCAGCCGCGCTGCGATCACCGCGCCTTCGCCCGTTTGCCATGTCGCCGCCAATTTTCGCCCGAGAAATCGCTCCGCCGCTCCCTGGTGATAGAGCGTCTGGCCATGACAGCCAACCAGGTCGAGTTTCACGCGATGCTTGTACGCGGTTTTTGCCACCGCATCGGCATAAAGTTCGCCCAAAAGAAAATTCAGCCGCGCCAGATCGGCAACGCGGGCCAGTTCCGCGTTCATCATCCCCAGAATTACGCGCCGGACCGGAGCAGGGAAGGGGTACTCGTCGTGAGCAAGAAGCGTGTAGCGCGGACACTCTTGTCCGCGTTCCGTCAGTCGCACCAACGCCACATTGATTCCGTCGGCCGAAGTGCCGCTCATGACGCCGGCAACGATCATGCTCATGCGCGCTCCTCCTTGTTGTGCGCCGCAATGTCCGCGTTATTGTCCGCGCGCGCGAGCGTAGCCAGACGGATTTCCTCGCCGAATTCCCAGAGCTGGCGCGTCAGCTTTTCAATTCGCGCGGAGGAGGGACGTGTGTGGCGCGGACACTCCTGTCCGCGTGCTTTTTTCGATTTGAATGTCAGTACGCGCTGCGCCGATTCCTGTACGCGCCGGGCGAACTTGCGGTCGCGCTCCGCTTCGTGAATTAGAGCTTCATGGGCGCGCGTGATCAGTTCTTCTTTGTGGCAGATCAGAGCAATGTCGCCGCCAGCACGGATGTGCTCGACGGCAGTCTGCTCGATGGGAGCGAAATCGAGGACGGCGCCCATTTCCATGTCGTCCGAGACGATGAGGCCGGTGTGGCCGATGCGTTGGCGCAGAATGCCGGTGATCCACCTTTTTGAGAGCGAGGCCGGGGTGCAGGCTTGGGTGATATCGGGATAGGCAGCGTGCGAAACCATTACGAACGGCAATTGGTGGCGAAGCATACGGAAGGGAAGCAGGTCTTCGTCCCACATTTTTTTCAGCGGCTTCTCGATTATGGGCAACTCATTATGGCTGTCGAGCTTGCCTTCGCCGAGGCCGGGGAAATGTTTGCCGCAGCCGAGGACTCCGACCTCACGCAAACCTTTGAGAAATTCGCGGGCATAGATCACAACCTGCTTGGGATCGTCCGAAACTGCGCGCGAACTCATTACCGGACGCGAGGCGGCGAAGGCCAAGTCGAGCACCGGAGCGAAATCCACGTTGAAGCCGAGGGCGCGGCAGTTTTCGCCGATCACGCGTCCATGCTTGCGAAAGAGCGTGCGGCTGCCGGTGGCAAAAACTTCCGCTGCGGAAGGCGTTGCGCCGACGACGTTGCGGAAGCGATCCACCGTGCCGCCTTCAAGGTCAACGCAAGTGAAAAGCGGCGCGGCGACGCGCTTCTGGCATTCGCGCAGAAGAGCGTGCGTCTCGGCGGCTCCGGTGATGTTGCGGGCAAACAGAATCACCCCCGCCGGCAGAATCTTCGCAAGCAGCGAAGCAAGCTGCGGAGACATCTCAGTCCCGTCGAAGCCGATGATGAGGTGTTGGCCGATATTCGGTTTTAAGTCGCGCATCGTATTGTCTGACTTAGGAACCCGTGGGAACGCTCCGTCTATCCCCGAGTTCACCAAGCGATACTGACTTTTCGAGTTTCTGCGTCCCCTTTTTTCCGGTTTTCTTGAGACATTCCTCAACAGGAACAGTACCCCCGAGATGCACAAGGATTTGGTCGATCACGGTTATATGGTTGGCATACTGACGTGCCGCATTTTCTTTTGTAATTGCGGGTCCTTTTCGTTCCGCGCTATCAAAAATCGTATCGAATTCTCCCAAGATAATTTGGTCGATCCGCTCGTAAATATCGGAGAAACACAGCGAGTGCAACTTTAGAAAGGCGCAAAACTTATTGAGTGTGGAGGCAGACTTGTCTTTTGGATCGGGCGTCTCCACCTTTTCGGCAAGTCGTGCGACGACGTTTATGGCACACCACGCCAGATCATCGAATATCGGTACTTCGCTGGGATGCAACAACCACAACAATTTGGAGGCCAAAGCCTTGAAATCTCTTTCGCCACCGTCCTTGTGCCTTACTCCCTGAACTGCATTACAAAGCGTGTAGATTTCAGTATGTCTCTGGATAATCTCGGTATGCTTTTCCTCCGTTGAGGTTGCTACCAAGTCGCGCCTTATTTGAGGCTCTCCGTTGATAATGGCTTTCACCAGATCAGTCTTGGCTTTGACCCGTAAGACTTTATATAAAATTCCCCAATCATCGATCGCTTTCTCTGCTTCCTGGTTTGGTGCGGTACTTTCCAATGCCTGCCGAGCTGCAAAATCTATTTGGAGAGCACCTTCGATTTTCTTCTTAACGACTTTGCGGATTCGTTCTTTGTCCAAAAAGAAATCTTCGATGAAACACATTTTCAATCTCCGGTCCAAACGACGAGGTATGGTGATCTGCATGCCCTTCTTGGCGTGCTCCGCGCCTCGGCGGTTAGATTTCTTTCTTCAACTCCGCCAGCAAGTTTAACGCCTCGAGGGGAGTTAGGCGGTTCAAATCTACTTCGCGCAGCTTTTCCAGCACGGGCTGCGAGAGCGGGGTGAAGATGGTTAGCTGCGTGGGACGCTCCGGCTCTGTGGAACTGCCCGGCGTCAGATGGCCCGAAAGCTTGTGCTCGGAGGATTCGTGCTCGGCTAGCACTTCGCGGGCGCGGATTACGACTTCGTTAGGCAATCCGGCCAGCTTCGCGACTTCGATGCCGTAGCTGCGGTCGGCGGCTCCCGGTTCTACGCGGCGGAGGAAGACAACACTGCCGCCGGTTTCTTTGACAGAGACGTGATAGTTTTTCACTCCGCTCAACTGCTCGGCCAATTCGGTCAGCTCGAAATAGTGCGTGGCAAATAAAGTCTTGGCGCGCACATGCGCATGGAGATACTCGATGGCGGCCCAGGCGATGGCGAGGCCGTCATAGGTGGAAGTGCCGCGCCCGACTTCGTCTAACAGGATCAAGGAGCGCGCCGTCGCGGTGTGGAGAATCGCGGCGGTCTCCGTCATCTCGACCATGAAGGTGGAGCGGCCGCGGGCCACGTTGTCGCTGGCGCCGATGCGGGTGAAGACGCGATCGACAATGCCGAGGCGCGCGGCCCGGGCGGGAACGAACGAGCCCATCTGCGCCATGATGACGATGAGCGCGGCTTGGCGCAGATAGGTGCTCTTGCCGCCCATGTTGGGGCCGGTAAGGACGACGATGTTTTGCATGATGTTGCTGGTAGCGCCCTGTGGCGGCGAATTCAGAAATAGGTCGTTCGGGACAAAGCGCTCGCTGCCAGCGGCCAATTCTTGCAGTTCGATCACGGGATGACGGCCTTCGACGATTTCCAGATCAAGGGCCCGGGAGGGGACGCCCAGCGCTCCATCAGCGACTTTCTCGGCCTTTTTAGCTTCATCGAGATTTGGCTCGAACTGTTGCTCGAACTTCGGCCGGCAGTAATTCCGCAGCGTCGCGATGTGGGCCAGGCAGCCGAGCACATCGACTTCGGCCAGCGCCAGCGCGGTTTGGCGGATGCGCTTGGCCTCGGCGGCTATGGCGCCCCGCAACTCGGCAAACAGGCGGCGCTCGATTTCGACGATCTTCTCTTGCGCGTCGAGAATCTTCGATTCGTATTCCTTCAGCTCTGGAGTCGTGAAACGCTCGGCATTGACCAGCGTTTGCTTGCGCTCGTAATCGGCGGGCGAGAGATGCAGGTTCGCTTTCGATATCTCGATGTAGTAACCGAAGATGGAATTGAACTTTACTTTGAGCGAATTGATGCCGGTACGTTCACGCTCGCGTTGCTCGACTTGAGCGAGATATTGCTTCGAGTTGCGGCTCAGGTCGCGGAGTTCGTCTAGGTCTTTGTCGACGCCGAGGGCGATTACGCCGCCATCGGTCAAGGTGAGCGGAGGCTCGGGAACCAGCGTGCGGTCGATCTTTTCGCGGAGATCGGAGAGTTCGTCGATGGCTTCGTGCAGCGTGCCGAGCCGCGATGCCGAGAGTCGTTGCTCAGACAATTCGGCGAGCACGGTCCGCACTTTGGGAATTTTGGCGAGCGATGCCGACAGAGCCAGCACGTCGCGGGGATTCGCGGTTTCGAGCGTGATGCGGCTCAGCAGACGTTCGAGGTCGAGAATTCCATCGAGCGAGCGGCGCAATTCTTCGCGCCGTACGGTGTCTTTGACCTGCGCCTCCACGGAATCGAGCCGGCCTTCGATCTCGGCGCGATCTAACGACGGGCGCAGCATCCAGGTGCGCAACAGGCGCTTGCCCATGGGCGTAACGGTCGCATCGAGGCAGCGGAACAGAGTCACACCGGCATCGGTGCCAGCGAAAAGCGGCTCGATCAGTTCCAGGTTGCGCACTGTTACGGCATCGAGCACCAGGCAATTCTGGCGCTCGTAGAAGCCGATGCGGTCGACATGATCGAGCGAGCCGCGCTGGGTTGACCGGATGTAATAAAGAATCGCACCGGCTGCCGAAGCCGCAGCCTGCTTGCCCGCGAGGCCAAAGCCTTCGAGCGAGAGCACGCCGAAGTGATTTTCGAGGAGCGGAATGGCGTGGTCGGGAGCGAATATCCAGTCGTCGAGGGGAGTCTCGGCCCAACCGCTGCCGGAAACGCGGGCGACGGGGGCGGTGCCTGTGGAGGGACGGGCGAGGTCGCCCGTCCCCACACGGACACTGGGGCTCCGGAGGCTCCCAGTCCGTTCAAGCAGCGGCGCGGAAGAGCCATACAGCATTTCTCTGGGCCGCAATTGTTCAAGTTCTTCTTGAATGCGGCGTCCAGCCGATTCGCCGGCGAACTCGGTGGCGCGAAACTCGCCGGTGGAAAGATCGAGCGCCGCAAATCCAACACGATCGCCGACGGTCGCGACCGCTGCGAGAAAGTTGTTCTCTTCGGCGTTGAGCGACGAATCCGCCGCCGTGCCGGGCGTGACGACGCGCGTCACCTCACGGCGCACCAGCTTCTTCGCCAGACGCGGGTCTTCGACTTGTTCGCAGACCGCGACCTTGTAGCCGCGCCGGACCAGCTTGGCGATGTAGCCCTCGGCGGCGTGGTAGGGGACGCCACACATAGGGATGGCCACACCCTTTTCCTTGTTGCGCGAGGTCAGAGTGATTTGCAGCTCGCGCGCGGCGAGCACCGCGTCGTCGAAGAAAAGCTCGTAGAAATCCCCCAGGCGGAAAAACAGCAGAGCGTTGGGATGCTCTTTTTTAATGGCGGCGTATTGCCGCATCAGCGGCGTCGAGGGCTCGGACATGGGAATTGGTAATTTGCGATTTGTGATTGGTAATTTTGTAATCTCTAATTTGACAATTTGCAATTTGAGCATTGTCCCGCGCTGCAAGTCTCAGCAAGCGGGATTGCCGCCTCCACCACTTTAGCTGGTTTCGCAGCTTTCAACTACAAATTACAAATTACCAAATTACAAATTCTCCATTTGACTCTCCGCTGCTATTTTGTTCTCCTTATCGCCATGGAACTTCGAAAAGATCCCATCACGCGGTCCTGGGTGATTACTGGCGACGATGTCATTGAGCCCGCGCCACGCTCCGGAGCATGCCGGTTTTGCGGCCCGTCCGCCGAGTCGACGCAAGTGATTGCCAACTTGCCGGGCGTGGATGGCAATGCATGGTCGGCGCGCTCGGTGGTGCATCCGCAAGCGCTCTACCACATAGAAGGCGAGCCGGCGCGGCGCGGCGAAGGGCTTTACGACCGCATGGGTTCGGTGGGCGCACACGAAGTCCTCATCGAAAACCCGCGGCACGATGGCCATGTCTGGAACGCAAGCGACGCCGAAGTGGAACAATTCCTGCGCCTCGTGGCGTTGCGCATCCAGGATTTGAAGCGCGACGGCCGCCTCAAGTACATCAGCGTTTTCAAGAACCACGGCGAGGGAGCGGGACAGGAATTCGACCACCCCACTTCGCAGTTGACCGCGACCACGTTTGTGCCGCGCCGCGTGCTCTATGAACTGCGCGCCGGGCGCGACTATTTCGATAGCAAGGAGCGCTGCGTTTTTTGCGACATTCTGGCGCAGGAGGAACGCCAGAACCTGCGTATCGTGGAAGTTCGCGGAGACTACCTGGCGTTCTGCCCCTATGCTCCGCGCGTCCCGTACGAAACCTGGATCATGCCGCGCAGCCATGAATCTTCCTTTGAGCGCAGCGGCACCTCGCGCGTGGGCAGCGTGACCGATCTCGCCGCACTGCTGCGGCACACCTTGCAACGGATTCGCACGGTCACGGAAGCCTTTCACCTTGTGCTCCACACCACGCCCAACAGCCAGCATGATTCGGGCATCGTCGGGTACTGGAAAACGCTCGACGACGATTACCACTGGCACATCGAGATTCTGCCCATTCTTGAAGCCAAGGCAAGGTCGTACACGTTCAAGGAAGTTTATTATTCTCCGGTGACATCGGAGACGGCGGTGAAAAGGCTGCGCGAGGCGAAGATATAAAGAACCAGCTTCGAGCTTCGAGCCACGAGCTTCGAGCAAGCGTCTGGTGTTGGCTCGTAGCTCGAAGCCAGTAGCTCGTAGCCAATCCCCATGACCATCCGCCGCCTTAAGACTTACACCGGATCGCAAGGTTACGTTTATCAGTATTACTTTGTCGGAAAACGGATTGCCGCGGCGTCCGATAGTCATGAGTCGGGCGCACTTGATGCCGAGGCCAACGATTCCGGGATTAACGATTCCGCAACCGACGAGTACGTCTTCGATGTCAGTTCCGACCGCAAGCTGACTTATGCGGTCAGTATTTTTCTTCCGCGCAGAGTCGTCGCCGCATGGGCAGAATCCCACGGACGCGCGCTCGCCGACTCCGAGCAGTACGCCGCCGTCAAGATGCATCTGTTCCGCGCCTTCGACGAACTGGAAGATATGCAGACGCAAGGACGGCAATTACATGTAGATTTGCGGTCGCTGGAAGAAGCGCTGGCGGCGCTGGGGGTGGAATAGTTTCGGCCGCGTTGTGCTGTGGGCGTCTTCGATCTTGCGAGGACGCCGTTTACGGCAGTTGTGCACTTATTTCACGCTGATTATCATTTGGGCGAGATGTAATGTGAGGCCAATGACAAAGCTTATGTCTAAATTTGTGGCATGTTCAGCGTGGATTGCCTTGCTCGTGGTATGGTCAGCCAACGCTGGGCTGGCCGCGGACAAGCTGAACTACTCAGGCAAGTATTCGATGCAAGCGCGAAAAACCGCCTCCGGCAGCGAGGCTGATTCAACACTCGATGTAGTTCAAAACGCGGACAACATCGAAATCACGACGATGGAACAGGGGAAGAGAACTACCAATCGTTATCCGTTGAACGGCACAGATGGAGATTACACGAGTTCAGGTGGCGTTGCGGGAAAATGCAAAGCGCAACTTAAAGATAAATTTCTAGTGCTGGAGTCTGTTGTCGCGGTTAGGCCGCAGCCAAATGCTCCGCCTATACGCATCCACACTAAAGAGCGCTGGCAGCTTTCGGCAAACTCCAAGATTCTTACAGTTAAGTCAGAAATGGATTTTCCGGATGCGCCTCGGGATGTATCTACTGTTGTAGGTGAGTACATATCAGGAACCCGGAAATACACACGTATCGAGAATCCTTAGATAGTCTCGGCGCCTCCCTGTGACCGGCGTCACATACCCACGTGATGCCGCACGTTTCTCGCGCATCTTGCGCGCGGCACACTATAATCACGCAGGCGGGGGTGGGGATGTATCATAACGCCTGCGGAAGCGCACGGAATTCACGAAAAAAATGATGACTCTGTTTTGGCTGCGGGTGGCGCTGATTTGTTACGCCGCGGGATTGTTCTATGCGCTGGTGGCGCTGACACACACTTCGGAAATCCTCGGGAAAGTCGCGCTCCATGCCGCATATCTCGGCATGGTGTTTCATCTGGTCTCGCTGACGGAAGCCGTCGTGCAGACGGGCCAGATCGCCACGGCCTCGGCGCACAACGCGGAATCGTTGCTGGCTTTTCTGATCATGGTCGTCTTTATGCTCGCCTACATGATTTACAAGACGACCACGCCGGGCATTGTGGTTTTCCCGCTGGTTTTTCTGCTGACGTTCGTGGCCGCCACCGGGCAGCAGCCGCTTGTCTTCGCTTCGGTTGTGGTGAAGAAGGGCTGGCTGGCGGCGCACATTCTGATGATCTTTACGGGATACGCGGCGCTGTTTCTCAGCTTTGGCGCCAGCATTCTCTACTTAATGCAGGAACGCGCACTGAAGTCAAAGAGGAAGATCGCGAACGGAATGTTCGCGCGGCTGCCCGCTTTACAGGTCATCGACGACATCGGCTTCCGCTCGCTGATGCTCGGGTTTCCCTTCATGACGCTGGGGCTGCTGGCAGGCTCGGTGGTCGCCGAGGCCACATACGGACGGTTTGATTTTCTCGATCCCAAGATTCTGCTTTCCATCCTGATGTGGGCCGTGTATCTGCTGATGGTGTTTATCCGGCTGCATGTCGGCTGGCGCGGACGGCGCGCCGCGCTGCTGGCGAGCGTCGCGTTCGTGGCGGCCATCGTGGCTTGGATGGCCAACTACTTCAGCGGAATGCACAGGTTTGTCGCGTCATGAAATTCCAGCTCATCGGCGTCAATCACAAGACCGCGCCGGTCGAGGTGCGCGAGCGGCTGGCGATTCCCGAATCGCGCTTGGCGGAGGCCTGCAAGAAACTCGCCGAGCATCCCTCGGTGGCCGAGGGCATGATTGTTTCGACGTGCAACCGCGTCGAATTTATCGCCAACATGAAGAACGGCGCGGGCGATCTGCGCGAATTTTTGCGCGAGTATTTCGAGGCCGATCCCGGCCAGTTTGAAAGTCATCTCTACGAATTTCGCGAAGATGAGGCCATTCGCCACATCTTTCGCGTGGCCGCCAGTCTCGACTCGATGGTCGTGGGCGAGCCGCAAATTTTAGGGCAAGTCAAGGAAGCCTACGCCACCGCGCGCGCCGTGGGCGCGGTGCGAGCGCAACTCGACCAGTTGCTGACACGGGCGTTTGCCGTGGCCAAGCGCGTCCGCACCGAAACAGCCGTCGGATCTTCTTCGGTTTCGATCGCTTCGGTGGCGGTCGAGCTGGCGGAGAAAATCTTCGGCAGCCTGAACGGCAAGAGCGTTTACCTGGTAGGCGCGGGGAAAATGTGCGAACTGGCGGCGCGGCATCTGTTGGCGCACGGCGCAGCGTCGCTGTTCGTCGCCAACCGCACTTACGACCGCGCCATCCGGCTGGCGCAGAAATTCAACGGGCAGGCGATCGAGTTCTGCCGGCTCTATGACACCTGCGATCGCGCCGATATCGTGATTACTTCAACCGGTTCGCCAAATTTTATCTTCAAGCCGGAGCACGGCGAAAAGCTCATGGCGCTGCGCAAGAACAGGCCCATGTTCTTTATCGATATCGCCGTGCCGCGCGACGTCGATCCGGAGATGAACAAGATCGACGGCATCTTCGTTTACGACATCGACGATTTGCAACAGGCGGTCAGTTCGCACTTTGCCGACCGCAAGAAGGAAGCCGAACGGGCGGAGGCGATCGTCAACGACGAGGTTCGAAAATTTCATGCGCGGCTGCAAACGCTCGACGTGGTGCCCACTATCGTCAGTTTGCAGGACCATCTCGAAACCATTCGCCAGGCCGAGATCGATCGCGTTCGCGGGCGGCTCGGCTCCATGACCACCGACCAGGAACTCGCCGTTGAAGCGCTGACGCGCGGCATCGTCAATAAGATCATGCATACTCCCATTAGCACGCTGAAAACGGCGGCGCGCGATCCGGAATCGACGACCGTTATCGACCTGGTGCGGCGGCTGTTCAACCTGCACGACGATGCCAAGAGTTCTGGCGCTTCGAAAGTGGCGCGTGGCGCGAGTTCAGAGACGAGTTCGGATTCGAGTTCAGAAGAACGAAGGCAAAAAAGCTGATGGCCCACTTGCGCATAGGCTCCCGCGGCTCGCAGCTTGCTTTCTGGCAGGCCCACCACATTTCCGGGCTGCTTCGCGCCCAGGGTCATAGTGTCGAGCTTGAGATCATCAAAACTACCGGCGATAAAATCACCGACGTGGCGCTGGCGAAAGTCGGCACCAAGGGCATGTTCACCAAGGAAATCGAAGAGGCGCTGGTCGAAAACCGCATTGACCTTGCCGTGCACAGCCTGAAAGACTTGCCGACGGAGCTGGCCGCCGATTTCGAAATTGCCGCCATTACCACGCGCGAAAATCCGCGCGACGTTTTTTGTTCGGTGAAGTTCGCGAGCATCGAAGAATTGCCGCAGTGCGCGAAGGTTGGCACCAGCAGCCTGCGGCGTCAAGCGCAGTTGAAGGCGCTTCGTCCCGACCTTCAGATTTATCCGCTGCGCGGCAATGTGGATACTCGCCTGCGCAAGCTGGAAGCGGGCGACTACGATGCCATTATTCTGGCCGCCGCTGGATTGAATCGGCTGAACAAAACGCAACTGGTGTGCCAGATTATTCCTGCGGAGGTGATGACGCCCGCTGCTGGGCAAGGCGCGTTGGGAATCGAAATTCGCAGCGGCGACACGGCAACGCGAACGCTACTTGCATTTCTCGACGACGCTGCCGCCCGCGCCACGACTACTTGCGAGCGCGCTCTGCTCAACAAACTCGGCGGCGGTTGCCAGGTTCCCATCGGAGCGTTTGCGGAAGTGAAGGAGAGCCGCATTCGGCTGAATGGGCTCGTGGCACATCCTGACGGAACGATAGTCTTGCGCGAAACTCGCGAGGGCGACGATCCCGTGCGCCTGGGTGAAGAAGTCGGCGAAATTCTTCTGCGTAGAGGCGGCGATGTTATTCTCGAAGAAGTTTACGGCGAAGGCTAGAAAGCAGGTCTCAGGTGTTAGGTGTTAGGTCTTAGGTCTTAGAACCTGTCCAAAAACTGTTGGGCTTTGAAGGGTACGGGCTTAAGCCCGTACGTACGAACGCAAAATGATAGGGGCTTCAGCCCCCGAGGGGCAGCATGGCTTGCGAACTCATTCCCTCAGCGGCTGGAAGCCGCGTCGTTTCGTAGCCTCAACGGACGGGCTGAAGCCCGTCCCCTTCAAAGCATGAGTTATTGGACAGGTCCTACGACCTGACACCTGAGACCTGACACCTGATCCATGAAGCCTAACGAAAAATACCCTCTCGCCGGAACCCGGATTCTTGTCGGACGTGCGCGGCACCAGGCGAGCAGTCTTTCCGCCGGGCTGCGCAGTCTGGGCGCTTCTGTCATCGAGATTCCTTTTATCGAGATACGGAAGCCGCAATCGTACCAGTCGCTTGACGATGCACTGAAAAATATCAAGAGTTACGACTGGCTCATACTTACCAGTGCCAACGGGGTAGAAGCGATGTGGGAGCGCCTGCGGAAACTTCGCATCGTGCGCCGGAATCTCAAACATCTTCAGATCGCCGCGATTGGGCCGGCGACCAAGAAGGCGATCGTAAAGTATGGTCTGAAGGTCAAGATGGTTCCCGAGGAGTATGTTGCCGAGTCGGTAGTGAAGGGGCTGCGCGATAAGGTCAAGGGCAAGCGCGTTGTGCTCATACGGGCGAAAGTCGCGCGCGACGTGATTCCCGAGGAACTGCGCGCGGCTGGGGCCGAAGTCGATGTAGTGGAAGCTTACGAAACCGTGGCGCCCGAGAAATCGCGCGCGCGCCTCGGGGCGCTAATGAAAAATGCGGCCCGGCGTCCGCATGTTGTGACTTTCACTAGTTCATCGAGCGCGAGAAACTTTGCCGAACTGCTGGGCAAGGTCAAGGCCGGCGCGCGCCGCATGGGTCTGTTCAAGGGAGTTCAATTTGCTTCGATTGGCCCGGTGACTTCGGCGACATTGCGTGAGCTGCAAATGCCGCCCACTATAGAGGCCCGCGAATTTACCATGGGCGGATTGATCCGCGCGATAGTGCTCGCGCGCTATGCGGAACCTTCCGCGTAGTTTGTGTAGAGACGGAGCTTGCTCCGTCTTCCGCTGCCATGCAGGGAACTGGTATTGCAGCCGAGACGCGGTAAGCCGCGTTTCTACGGGGAATTGGATGGCGTTCTGCGAGATTCGCAGCCGCGATGTTACCCCTGCTTCGACCCCGAGACTCCCCGCGGCGGGTCGATCGAGTCCAGGTATGCCTGCATGCGTTCCTTCATTTCGGCGGGCATGCCGGTGAACTCGATGCCATTGCCCACGCCCGGATCGCAGGTCCGCACCACTGCCGTGATATGAATGTGCTCCGCGTCCAGCCAGAAATCCACGCGCAGCACGGTCCCGAGCGGCAAGGGCATGATGCTCTCGACATAGCATCCATTGCCGCTCACGTCGGTGGCATTGATGCGGAGCGGCGCGTTGACGCGCTCGTCGCGCAATTCCAGGGGAAGCATGATCTTGTGCCGGTAAAAGCGCCGGCGGTTGGAGGGGTCGATCTTCACGGTCGCGCCGTCCAGCGGCAGATAGTTTTTCCACGGGCACTCCTGGTCGGCGACCAGCTTCACTCCCACTTGATTTTTCTTGACCGGACCGGTGTTCATCACCCAGATCACGCTGCAGCGGGTCTTTCGGTCGTCGCACTGGATCCCAATCACGTCGCCCACTTTCAGTTCGCTCTCGACGAGGGTGAGCAGCGCACCCTCGGAACTGATGTTCTGTGCGCGAGCGTGTTGCGAAAAGGGACGGCCGTCGGCGTTCATTCCCCATATTCGCACCGGCAGATCCACACTAAGGCGAGGTTCGCTTTGTTGGTCAGCCATGCTTTGTCCTCGTATCTTGGCGTATCTAGTGTGTCTATCGTATCTTCCATGCGATCATACCGCGCTCCGGCGCTCCGCGGTATTGGAAAGTGAGCCTGGCAAGTAACGAGGGATGCACCACTTCCGGCGCCTGGCTAACTTCAGTCAGGGGTTGTTTTGCGCGAACTTTTCCACGAACTCTCGATATCCGATGACTTGGATCTTCTGCCGATCGAGAAACCGCCGCAGTTCCGCCGAAAGCAGCAGACGCCGTTCGTAGTCGCGAGAATCGAGCAGCCGGGTGTGAACGGCGCGCAAGTCGGCGTCGTTATAGCCGGGATGGCAGACCAACTCCCATGTGCCCTCGGGCAGGTTGGCGAGCGTCTGGCGCAGCAGGGAACTGTAGCCGGAATTCTCGCCGGGATGGTCGAGCGATCCGGTTTCGATCACCCCAATTACGCCATCGGGCGTGAGCAGTCCGGCGCGCCGCGTTCGCTGCAGGAACTGGCTGGAGAAGGTGTGCAACAAGCACACCTGGCCATAACGCTTCCAGAGATCGCGCCGGCCTTTGAACAGCCGCGCCGGCATCGCTTTCACGGGAACGAACGGATTGCGAATGGCGCGCACGCCGCAAATCCGCGCCGCTCGCAGCAGCGCCACCAGAATCTCGGGGAAGATGTGGGCGTGTTTGTGCGTATCGAGGTGGGTTACCTGGAGGCCGGTGGATTGAATTTTCTTGATCTGCGCCGTGATTTCCGCGACCAGTTGGTCGGGATCGAAGCCTCCGAGCATGGCGCGCGCGGCGAAGGCCGATAGGCTGGAGCAGAAGTTGCCGGGCTCCGCCGAGCGCATCGCCAGCAGCGTGTCGACCGCACCGGGCGGCGAAACCGGCGATCCATCCACCAGCACGACGTGGCAGCCCACGGAAAGATTCGGCGCCGAACGCGCCGCAACGACCGCATCTTCGAAGCGGGCGCCGTTGGCCATCAAGGTCGCCGACGACACGACTCCCGTGGCGTGGGTTTCGAGAATGGCGCGATTCACTCCCGCGGTCAGTCCAAGATCGTCGGCGTTGACAATGAGCCTTCGCACACAGAGAGTGTAGCAGCACTGGTTTGACCGGTGAGGTTTGACCGGCAAGGGAAGCGTCCAGTATTCTCAAAATAAGTTGTTGTAGAAGATTGTTCGCGGGCGGCGGGGATGAAACCCACGGCACGCGCATTCCGCGCCGAGCGGGCGGTTAGCTCAGTTGGTTAGAGCGCCTGCCTTACAAGCAGAAAAGTCCTGTCCAATAAGCCCATCTCGCATCTTGGTTTCTATTGTTTTTCAATAATAACGATGCGATTCTTACGCTCAACTCAAAGCGGAGGGGCGCGGCATATCGTCGTGGTGTGCCACAGGCGGATGACACGCGCGACTACTTGTTTGCCCTGGTAGCAAAAATTCAAGGAATACCCGCTTGTGTTGGAGATCAGGCATTCGAGCTGGGACGACGCCGATATCTTGGCGAGGCTGGCGGAAGAGGGAGTCGGTTTCTGCAACATCGACCAACCTCGATTGGGCAAGTCTCTTCGCGACACCGAACATGTGACTTCGCAGGTCGGCTATCCGCGGTCGCCGAGCGTAGATTTCCTCGGCACTCAGATTCTGTAACGTGGGGTCAAGTAGCGCTCCGGCCGGAAGCGTGAGTTTGTTTGCCACGAGAATCGGATTGATAGCCAAATCCGCGGCTTCATTCCAGGGTTCCGGATCGCGGTTTCCACGCCGGCAATGATGGCCGAGAGCACAGTGCAACGCCTCATGCGCTACCACTGCTTGCATAGACGTTCTCTCTCACGTTTCCTCGCCAATTTACCGAAGGCCGCTCATGTCACAGAATGGCTTCGCACCTGTAGCATTGTCTTTTCTCACCTGCGCGCCTGAAATGAAACTATGGCTCGGTATACATACCCTGCGTAAATCCCAAACTCCCTACAAAACTGTTTTAAGAGGGATTTCCCTTGAGGCCATTCGCCAAGATTGCTCGACGCGTTGATGTGCCCAGGCGTGTCACGACCCACTGGCGTTTCGCTCAAGAGGTGCAGTCACGGTTCGCAGCTTTGAAAATGAATGCGTCCTCGCTCTTCATCCGCGATGGGAAGTTTTATACCTCCGCCGGAGTCACTTCGGGCATCTTGGGAGTAGGATGTTGAAAGTTGAATTGTCGAACGCCTAGGCATGACGTAACGTTCTATTATGCCGCAACGTACCAAGTCTGAAATATCTGTCATAAACCCAAAGCAGCGCTGACGTGGCCATGCCCACCACGGTTACGGTCCATCAGATGCGCTCCGGCTGGTGAATGACCTCTCCGAAGTGATGCATGAACGTCCCGCCGAACCATCCGCCGATCAACGTCCCAATTCCGATCGGCAAAAACGCAAACCCCATATAGGTGCCCTCCTGCCCCGGAGGCGCAAGGAGCGCGATATATTCGTAGTAGCGCAGCTGCTGCGTGATCTCGCCCAGCGCATGGACAAACAGAGAGAGGACGGCCCCCAGATCGTCGGCCGGAAGGCAAGAATCAACCACGCAACCGACGTGATCACGGTGCCCAGGATTACAGCTTGAAACGCCGGTATCTTGCGCGTCAGGAAATTTACTGCGAGGGTGAAACAGATCACGGTCAGCCCGTCGGTGACCAGAATGATCTCGACGTCAGCATGGGGATTGATATAGCCGTGAATGTAACCGGGCAAGCTGATGTACTGCTGCCAGAATACGACATAGTAACCCGCGAAGAGCATGAGGAACCACATAAAGCGGCTGATACCGGCAAGCACAAGCGCGAGGAGTCCGCCCCAGATCCACCAGGGAACGTTGAACCTTGGATAAAGCCACAGGCCGAGGCGAAGCAGAAGGGCGATCATCAGAACGGGCAAAACCAGCCGGTAGTTGCCCACTACCGCGCAGAAATTCCGCGCGACAGTCGCGATCGAAGGCGGAGGCGCGTCGCCGGCCTTGCGCGGTTCCCGGAAGAAAAGATGATGACCACAAAGAACATCGCGAAGACACTAAGCGCCGCAATGCGGTAAACATTCTCAACACCGATGTGGCGATGGGACCAGAGGCGAAATAGGGCCCAAGGGCTCCGCCGATGTTGACCATCGTGTAATAAATCGAGTAGCCGATGGAGCGCACATTCTCCTTAGAAGCTCGCGCCGTGGTGCCCACCACGCAAGGTTTTACCAGCGCGACGCCGAGTGCGGGGAGGATGAGAATGGAGCCGACAAATAATTCCAGCGGCACCGCGTTGCGCACCGGCGCCAGCTACGGAGTCCCGATTGAGCCGATAAGAAAATACGCAACGGCAAGAATCAGGTACGCCATCGAAAGAGCGCGGCGAAAGCCGAGGCGGTCGGCGGCGGCTCCTCCGAAGATGGCGAGAAACCATACCATCCCGCCGAAGAAGCCAGTCAGAGTCCCGGTTTGCTCAGTCGAGAAATTCAGCTTCTCCTGCAGATAGAGGGCAAGAGAGGCAAAAGCGCCGTAGTAGGAAAGACGTTCGAAGATTTCGGTGATATTGGCGACCCAGAATGGACGCTCGAACCCGGTGCGAATCTCCTGCAAGCGTTCGGAAAAACTCAAGCGTGGCTCCCTGGTGACTCGATTTACTGGTGCGCCAGCGTGACGGCCGCTGAGGAAGGCGGCGCTACATTCCAATCCGTGTGCGTACTTCTTCAGCCGATAATCCCACAGCGCGAATCCGTTTCGGGCAGTTGCATGGACTCCAGCAGATCCGAATCGTCGAACTCGACTAGAAATGGCGCAAGGTCTACGTTTCTGAACCTCGCGGAGCCAGCATGCCGAAATCGGGAAACGATCTTGGGGAAACCAAGGTGCGTTCCGGAGGCCGAACGCCGTCGCGGTAGGCGCGAACCAGCATCTCGATTGCGGGAACGGTGCTCGGAGGAACCACTACGGTGGAGGCCAGTACGCCGCTTTGCACGGCAGTTTGTCCTGCCTTCAAACCATTCACGCCAAGGAAATGCAGGCTCAACCAACGGTCCCTCGCCGCCCCAGTGGTATGTTCCTGGAATGCTCGGTGCGCGCCCAGCGCAATGAGATCGCTTTGCGCGATGACTCCGGCGATTTCGGCGTCGTAGGATGTGGTAAGGCGCAGCCAGGAACTTACTGCCTGGAAACCTCCACTTTCGGTCCAGTAGGGACTTCGCAGGAGTTTGAATTTGATGTTCTCTGGCTTGGTTTCGCTCATGCCCACCATTCTTTGCTCTGTTACAGGGTTACCGGAAGGGCTTTGCAGACAAAGAACCGTGCCGCCACGCGGCAGCAGAATGGCGATCTGGCGGCCAAGAATTCTGCCGGTTTCCTCCTGGTCCGCGGTCACAGCGAAAATGGGATGGCTAGACCGGCTTCTCAGTTCGGCGATCGAGGCGTCGTCGCGGTTCATTACGACCCAGCCGAGTCCGGCGGTCACGGCCGCGCGCGCTACCCGCGGAAACGCAGTGCTGCCCGCAGGTTCGAGAATCAGTGCGTTCACGCCAGACGAGGGGTTCTGTATCACTTCGATTAATTGCTGGCTTTGCTTAATGGCATCGTTGCCGGAGTATAGGATTTGTAGATCGACGTTCAGCCGGCGGGCGGCTTGCCGGACAGCATCCGCCTGTTCCCGCTGATAGTCGCTTTCCTGGGTAATGAGGGAGACGACAAAGCTCAGCTGATTCATGACGGCTCCTGAACCCCTCCGCTTCTAAGAACACCCGGAACGCCGCGGCACCTCAGAACTCACTACGTTAAGAGGCGCCTAGTTTCTTCTTTAGCCATAAGTCGCGAACGCTTGTCGTCGCGCTCGCGCCGATCTAAGAAAAGCTGACAGCGATCTCCTCGACAGTAACGGTGCAAAACAATAAGCTGCAACTTGCAGCATGTCACTCGCCGGCCCGCCAAACCCAATGAGTGGCGAACCCATGTTCCGCTGCAGAGCCCCAGCACTCGTCATACGTTTCAATGACTGCAATGTCGTTTAAAAAAGCGCATCCAACCTGCAAGAATGGCACGACCTTCGCGGTCCTAGCTTGTTGCCAACGAATCTGAAATCATTCACGGTTCGGCTTCTTGGTGTTTTGCTTGGTCAGCGATCCAGGCTTCGACTTTCGCATGCAAGATGTCCAGCGGCAATGCGCCGCTGCCGATAATCTCGTCGTGAAAGGCACGAAGGTCGAATTTGCTGCCGAGCTGTTGCCGGGCTTCTTCACGCAGTTTGAGGATTTCCAGCTGACCTAACTTGTAGGCGAGAGCCTGACCTGGCCACGCGATGTAGCGGTCCACTTCACTTTGTATATTCGGTTCATCCATTGCCGTGTAACGATGGAAATACTCCACCATTTGCTCCCGCGAACAATGTTTTTCATGCACTCCGGTATCGATGACCAGCCGGATGTTGCGCCACATTTCGTTTCCAAGCCTTCCGTAGTCGCTATAGGGATCTTCGTAGAAACCAATTTCCTTGCCCAACCCTTCCGCATAGAGTGCCCAGCCTTCGACGAAAGCTGTATATTCACCGTGGCGGCGGAACGCCGGCAGCTCTGGCAGTTCCTGAGCGAGTGAGATCTGCAGGTGATGTCCCGGAACTCCTTCGTGATATGCGATTGCCTCCACATTCAGCACCAAGCGGTGCTCCGGGTCCGACTCATTCACATTGATGCGGCCAGCGCGAGAGCCATCCGCGGCTCCTGGCGTGTAATCCGCGGGTACGGCATTCTTGGCGCGGAAAGGGTCCATCGGAATGACGCTGAGTTTGTTCTTGGGAAGACGTTCAAAGAGGTCAGGCAGCTTTGCTTCGATCTGGCGCGCGTATTTGGTGTAAAGGTCCAGCAGTTGTTCACCGGAATTAGCGTAAAGGCTTCGATCGTTCTTGATGTGATCATTTAAGCTGGCCAGATCTTTAAACCCGAGCTTGTGAGCAAGCGTAAGCATTTCTTTCTCAGTCTGGGCGACCTGTTTGAGCCCGATCTCGTGGATTTCGTCGGGTGACAGATCGGTGGTCGTCATTCAATGAATCGCGAAGCGGTACCTAGCTTCACCATCGGGAAGGGCCACACTCCAGGCTCAGGCCGTGCGGTACGTATTCGACACGAAGGAACGTCGCGAACTTCTGATAAGTGGGAACGATCTCGCTGTTGATCGCCGTTAGGACCGCCTTGCGCAAACACTCCTGTTCGGAGGCTGGAATGTCTTCAGGAAACTTGGCCACCGGTTTAGCGAACGGGCTAGCCTCGCCGGTTTTGCTGGCGATTTCGTCGGCCTGCACCGTTACCTTATCGAGCAGGTAACGGGGCGTGACGTGACCGATCTTTTGTACCAAGTGGAATGTTAGTGTAACGCCTCGTTGAACATTTGTCCGTAGTCGTCGCCGGGGGCATGGAGATGTGGAAAACGCGAAGCGTTTTCCACATCTCCATGCCCCGGTTGCTTCGCCAAGATGGCTTGC
>Ga0326727_10004116_pt1 | contig 44559 bp, 36 predicted proteins | sample MB2enrmetagenome_FD_207643 | JGI IMG/M metagenome (GOLD analysis project Ga0326727, IMG submission 207643) | Lab enriched peat soil microbial communities from McLean, Ithaca, NY, United States - MB29MY | ecosystem: Environmental > Terrestrial > Soil > Wetlands > Peat | place: USA: New York... | reverse complement strand
TTTCTCAGCAACGGTTCGGTATACTCGCTTGCCGCTCTCTGACTTCACGCCATCTTCATGGTCCATGAACCCATCGTTCGGCACTACACCACTACCGATCCAGATGGAATCTCCGAACGCTTACCGCGGGGCATCCGTGCGGCGAGGACTTTCTCGCCGGCCCGTTTCTGGAGGCGCATCCGGAGTACGGCTATCTGAAACCGATTCTCAAGGACATGAAGGCGGGGCCGTGGACGGTGTTCGTGGCAGGCGAAAAGCAGTAATCAGACAGTGGCGGCTACCGGTTCGGCAAGCGCAGCCGTAACCATCTCGCGTATCGAATCGATGACCAGATCGGGCTCGTCGAGATGAATCCAGTGCGCGCTGTCATGGGCAATCACCTGCTGGACGTTGTCGCCGATCTGGCGCAGGCGTTCTTCCGAGAGCGGCGTGGATTTTCCAGGGGTAAGGACCAGGACGGGGATCTCGTGGATGGGATCGGCGTCGTGCATCTCCCTCACGGTGTCAGGCACCGCTTCGACGTGGCTGCGCATGCCGGCGTAATAGCCCGGACGGGACCAGTGAGCGGCGACGATGGGCCAGACTTCCCTGGGCATCTTGCCGACTTCGTCGGTGACGCGGGCCAGGACGTGGCGTCCGCCATTGCCGGCTGCTCCGGCCAGTTGGCTTGAGATCTTTCCGGTGCGGCAGAGCAGAGAGGTCACGGCGAGACGGGCGAGTCCGAACCGGGCTATAGGCACGGCGTAGCTGGATAACTTTTTGCCGCGGTCGATCTCACTTTGCCGGCCGGGGTTAAGGGGCGGCCATTCTTCGCAGCGCATGGGGTCAATCAGCACGACGCCAGACACATCCGCCGGATACTGGAGCGCGTAGCGGCGCATCACCAGTCCGCCAAAAGAGTGGCCGACGAGAATGTAAGGCGGCTTGATTTGGGCGCGCTCCAGCATCTTGTGGAGCTCTGAGGCAATGTTGCAGGGGGTGCGGGCAGTGCGGCAGGGGGTGCTCCAGCCAAGGCCGCCGCGATCGTAGGATGCGGTTCCCGTGAAGCGGGAGACAATCTCCTGGATGTGAAACCAGTTGAGATTGGTGGCGGCGATGCCGGCCTCAAAGATGACCGTAGGACCGCCCGAGCCCTTTTCAACGACGTAGAGGCTGGAGCGACGCCCGATCTTGATCCATCGTCCTGGCGAGGCAAAGCGCCGCCGGTCGCGATGGCCGCCGATCCACTGATAGAGGAATCCCGCGGAGATGAGCGCTGCCGCAGAGCCGAGAATCATGAGAAATACGTACATCAGCGATCCTATCGAGAGGTCATCGGGGAAAACGGGTGAGTTGCTCCGGACTGAAGTCCCTGAGACCGAGATTTGCTTTGGCGCTCCCGCGTTCGACGATGAGGAGGGTTGAGCCGGCTTGGCCGCGCACCTTAGCCTCCACCTGGGTTGCCGACCAGACCCCGCCCTCATGGCGCAGGCCAAAGTAAGTGAACTCCTTTACCGCTCCGGTGGTCTTCATCGTTTTTTCAAGATATACCGGAAAACCGATGCCGTGGTCCAGCCATGTTTTTGTCTCGGCGTAATGGGTCTTGTCTGCAGCGCCGGGTGTGCTCTCCAGAACATCGCAGTCGCGGGCTCCGTATTTTGATTCCGCGAGGGCGACCTGAGAGGGCCAGAAGTACTGTTGCTCCAGGAAATCCTCATAGCTGAATGCGGGGCCGAGAGGGCCGTCGCTCCACTTGTCAAATGGCAGAATAGCCGGGACCTTATCGCCAGGATGAGCAATTCTGATTATATTCTGTCCGCTAGGGCGCATTTCGAAAAGGATGTGGGCGCGGGCGTCCGCAGGGGAAGCGATTTCCAACTCGACGCGCAGAACACCGGGGAACCAATGGGCCTTGACGGTAATGCCGTAGCTGGTGCGCGCGCCGTTGGCGTCCACCCGGACGAGGCGACCGGTGGCGCGGTAGTCCGCGGTCTGGACGCGCTGGCGCGGGGCCGCAAGCAGTGCGTGGAGATCCGCTGAGCGGGCGAGGATGGGGCAGAGGACACTTGCGGCAAGCGTAGCGGCCAGGGCAGCGGTTTGGGTGCCGAGCGGGACAAGGAAACAGAGCTTCACGGCTCTATCCTCCCGTCGCGGATGCGAATGTGGCGGGGAGCCGCAAGGGCGATGTCGTGTTCGTGGGTGACGATGACGAGGGTCATGCCGTGCTTCTGCTGGATTCCGATGAGCATCTCGACGATGCGCGCGGAGTTCACGCTGTCGAGGTTCCCGGTCGGCTCATCGGCTAGCAGGATGGAAGGATTGTTGGCCAGGGCGCGGGCAATGGCTACCCGTTGGCGCTCCCCGGCGGAGAGCTCGTTGGGGTACTGGTAGAGGCGGTGGGCAAGGCCCATTTCGACGAGCAGGGCTTCGGCCCGCTGGACGCGGTGGTTGGTGTCTTTTCCGCTGGCCAGCATGGGCACCTGGACGTTTTCAATGGCGCGCAGGGTGGGCAAGAGATAGAAAGCCTGGAAGATGAAACCTACATGATGAGCGCGGTATGAGTCGAGATTGACGGTAGTCCCGAGGGCCGCATTCTGGAACAGGACCTGACCGCTGGTGGGGGTGTCGAGCCCGCCGAGCAGTTGCAGGAGGGTGGACTTGCCGCTGCCGCTGGGCCCGCTTATGGCCAGGAATTCTCCTGCGCCGATGGAGAGATCGACACCGCGAAGGGCCTCGATCCGGCCGTCGTCGTAGGTCTTGCGGAGGTTGCGGACTTCAAGCTGGGGGCTGTTTGGGGTTTGCGGACTAGTCATGGCGCAAGGCCTCCACTGGAGAGAGGTGCGCGCCGCGCCAGGCAGGGTAGGCGCCGGCAACGAGTCCGGAGACGACGGAGATGGCAAGGGACTCCAGAAGATGGAGCGGAGTCAAGGATGTGGAGACGAAGCTGTTGGTTTGCGGGAGTTGGCCGAGCAGATGGAGGCCTGCCCATCCCATGCCAATGCCCAGCACTCCGCCCACGAGCCCAAGGATCAAGGCTTCGAACTGGATCAAGAGAAGCACGCGCCACGACGTCCAGCCGATGGCGCGCAAGATGCCGATCTCCCGGGTGCGTTCAAAGACAGACATGGCCATGGTATTGGCGATGCCGAGAATCCCCACCAGCAAAGCGATGGAGGAGGTGCCCCAGCTTACCGCATGGGCCAGGCTGACGAACTGGTTGTTGGTGGCGCGGTCAGTGGCCAGTTGAGCGTTGAGGCCAGGCAGCGCGGCTTCGATCTGGGCCTGAGCGCGCTTGAAATATTGGCTGGAGGGCTCGCCGGCTGGAGCAGGGCGGAGCCGGACATGGAAACCGGAGACCTTGCCCTGGAGGCTGGAGAGCTGCTGCAACTGATCGATGGGCATGATGACTGCGCCGGCTTCCAGAGCCGTGCCGCCGCGGAAGATTCCAACGACGGTAAAGGGGGACCCTTGCATCTCGACGGTTTCGCCGACTTTCCTGTTCAGGTTCCGGGAAACGAGTTCGCCCAGAATGATCTCGGGTTTTCCGTTGTGAAAGCGCCCTCCGGAAGAAAAGGTGAGCGACTCGAACTCGTAGGAATCATCCAGCCAGCCAAAGACGATTGCATTCACCTCCGGCGTGAGGTCCATGAGGTTGAAGATCATGGGCTCGGCCTGGGCGACGACAGGGACGGCGCGGAGTTTTGCGGTGAGCGATTGATCCACCGAGGTGTTGAGGAAGTTCTTCTCGACGACGGCGATGTCGGTGCCGCTAGAGGAGTAGAGGCGCAGCCATTCGTGCTCAAAGGAGCGGGAGAAACCGACCAAAGCGACAAAAGCGCCGATTGCCATCCCGATGCCGAACAAGGTGAGCAGAGTTCTGAGGCGTCTGCGCCAGAGATTCTTCCATGCAAACCCGGTGAAAGTTAGTTGGGAGGCCATGAGGTTGGAGGCGAGTCCTTAAGCATGCGACATTGAGTTTGAGCCTGCCTGGGTCAGTTTATCGGGCGGTAGGGGCGTTGTCCATCTGCAGGTTGAAAACGGCGGGGATTAAGGAACGGGGAGGGCATTGAGATTTGGAGGGGTACACGCGCTGGGCAACCAGGGTTTTGGGGAAGCCGGACGCATGCGGCAGGCCGGTGGGCGCACAGTTGCGGTTGTCATTTTGAATTCTCGGCCAAGAAATCCGCAACACTGGAAGAAAGCAGGGAACAGGCAGTCAGGTGGCGCCCTGGGGCTGACCCCGTCGAGTCAGCCGCCGCTGGAGCGCTTGGGTTGAAGCAGTTGAGGGAAGTTCCGGTCCGACGCTTGCTGAAGGCGCCGAACCGGCTGAAAGCTAGTAGCGGCCGCGGCCGCGTGAACTGCCTGCTCCGCCACCGGCGCCGCTGCCCTTGCGCGCCTGGTAGCAGTCCCGGCAGAAGACCGGGCGATCGCCACGAGGCTCAAAAGGCACTGTTGTAGGCTGTCCGCAACCCGAACAAATCACAGGAGTTCCCTGTGCTGGAGCCGAACGGTAGCCGGAGCCCCCCTGATCGCTTTTCTTTGCCATGCGGCAATTCTTGCAGCGCTTCGGGGTCGAGTAACCACGTTCCTGAAAGAACGCCTGATCCGCAGCGGTGAAGGTAAAGTCCTGCCCGCAATCGCTGCACGTAAGTTGAATATCTCCAGCCATGTGTCTCCTCGTGGAGATTGTACAGCCGAATCTGTCTTTTTCGCACAGGTTTCTAGAGAATTGAAAAGAGATGGAGCGGGAACCAGGGTCCGGCGGTGAATCCAGCCGCTGGCCGAGGGTGGCCGCGCTATAGTTTTCCCATGCGCCGCTTAATGTCCCTTGGGGCAATGGGGACGGCCTGCAGTTCACCATAGGCCCCGGCACCAGGTCGATGACAGCTTCTAATCCAGAATTCGAGGCCGAGTGCATACGCCGCATCCTGGCCGGCGAGAAGCAACTGTTCCACGACCTGATTCGTCCCTGCGAGCGGCCCGTCTACTTTTTGCTGCTCTCGCTGCTGCGCAATGAGGCCGAAGCGGAGGATGCGGCCCAGGAGACGGCGATCAAGGTCTTCCTGAATCTGCATTTGTTTCGCGGCGATTCTCAATTCCGCACCTGGGTGCTGTCGATTGCGCGGAATGAGGGGCTGGGGCGATTGCGGAAGAGGGAAAGCCGTCGCGAGGACTCGCTGGACGAGGGGACGGATGAGCAGACCGGGGACTATACCCCGGCGGTCCTGACCAGTTGGCGCGAAGTGCCCCTGGAGGCGCTGGAGCGGAAGGAACTGGGAGCGATGCTGCGCAAGTCCATCGACGGACTGCCGGAGATTTACCGTAACGTTGTGCTGCTCAGAGACATCGAAGAGATGGACGTGCGCGAGACCGCCGCTGCACTGGGCATCAGCGAGGGAGCGGTCAAAGTGCGGCTGCACCGGGCGCGGGCGCTGCTGCAACGGAACCTAGCGGCGCGGTTGGGAGAGTTTGCTCCCAAGCGCAAGCGGCTGTTTGGGTGGGGCAGATGAGGATCGACTGCAAACACGTCTGGGAGCACATCTCGGGTTACATCGATGGCGAGGTGGATGCGGAGCTGCGCGCGGAGATCGACCGTCATCTGGAGACCTGCGAGATCTGCTCGGCGGTGCTAGACTCCACGCGCAACGTGGTGGTGCTGGTGGCGGACGGCCGGGTTTTTGAGTTGCCGTCGGGGTTCAGCGAGCGGCTGCACGCGCGGCTGGAGAAGGAGTTGGAACTGGCGGGACGTTGATTCCTCTTCACTATGAGCTGGAGCGGGGGACGGACTGCGGCGGGCCGGTGCGGTGCACCATGGGGTGTGTCCAGGTTTCGAGCCCGACCAGAACAAGGGTGAGAACTGCCAAGGCCACCTGGAGCCGCTCGGAGCGTTTCTCCCTTGGAGTGATTTCGCGACGGCGCCATTGCGCCGAGGATTGGCTGCGAAGCCTCCAAATCCAGGCCAGGACGAGAAGGTTGAGGATGGCGCCGGCTGCGGCGAGAATCAGCATGGGGATGCGGATGGCATCCTGGTGGAATCCGCGGGCTGGCGCGTAGATGCCGCCGGCCGCGGCCAGTGCGGTGAGGCCGATGGCTACGCGGACGCCGCTGACGGCGAGGACGGCTGTACACAGGCTTTGCAGCAGCGCCAGGGAAAGGCTGGCCCAACCGATCGATCGCATTCTTCTGAGACTGACGGAGAATCCGGACGCCATCTACGGCCTCCCGGTCTCCACGGCAAGGTTGTGCGGAAGACCGGCAGAATCAGGGTAGCGCAAGGGGGCGGGGGGAGCCAATCGCCACGGCAGGGAAAAGGACCTGTCCGTAGGGACCCGCGGAATCTGAAGGTCGAGCCGGTGCGTACTCCTAACAGGAAGTGGCGCGGCGAGAATTTCGTGTTCGACCGGAACACTTTCCATGTAACCTTTCCGCAAGGTCTGCACTCTTAAAGTGCGTGACACCGATTGTGCGAGATTGGCCTTGCTGCCGGTCCTGCGTGGCTACAACCGGCGGACCCCTCCGCCCCAACCCCCCAAGCGAGGTCAAAGAAACATGAAGAACCAACTGAATGCACTGCTTCTGACGGCGGCGCTCTCCGGCCTGGTCGGCGGAACCTCCGTAGCGGCCCAGGCGGCCACCCCGGGTGCGGCAAAGGTTACCGCGGCGAAGGCCGGCCTGCGCTATACCGGCCTGGACCAGGACACCTCCAAGCACTCCTGTAAAGGCAAGAACGATTGCAAAGGTCAGGGCGGCTGCAAGGCCGGCGATAACGGCTGCAAAGGCAAGAACAGTTGCAAGGGCAAGGGCGGCTGCGCCACCGACGGCTCCAAGCCCCCGGCTGCCGTCTAGATTGCACTCTCACCGGTGGCGCGGCGGGGAGGATCTAGCTTATCCTTCAGCCGCGTCATCGAAACGAATTCGTCCCCGAATCTTACCCAGAATCAAGTTCATCTTTCTTGCGTAAGGACACCTATGCCAGGCAATCGGTTCAACGCGTTTCAGGATCATGGCGTGGGAATCGGTCTGCGGATTCCGCACTATCAGCACATCCTCTCGCGCAAGCCGGTGGTGGATTGGTTCGAGATCATCTCAGAAAACTTCATGATCGATGCCGGGCGTCCTTTGGCGGTGCTGGATCAGATTCTTGAGCAGTACCGCGTGGTGCAGCACGGCGTCTCCATGTACTTCGGCTCCGCCAGCGCGCCCGACCCCGAGCACTTGCGCCGGCTGAAGCAACTGGTGCGCCGGACCGGGACCCCGTGGCTGAGCGACCATCTGTGCTGGGGCAGCGTGGACGGAACTTATACGCATGACTTGTTGCCGCTGCCCTATACCTGGGAGGCCGTGGAGCGCACCGTCGAGCGGGTGCGCATGGTTCAAGACCTCCTGGAGATCCCCGTTGCCGTAGAGAACGTGAGTTCCTATGCGGCGTTTACCGGATCGCAGATGACCGAATGGGAGTTCCTGACCGAGGTGGTGGAGCGGGCTGACTGTGGGATCCTGCTGGACGTGAACAATATCTACGTCTCGGCGATGAACCATGAGTTCGCGCCCATGGATTACGTGAACGCTGTGCCTGCCGAACGCGTGGCGCAGATTCACATTGCCGGTCACTCGAAGTATGAAAAGTACATTCTGGACACGCACGACCATCCGGTGATCGACCCGGTTTGGGAGCTGTACGCGCGGGCCATCGAACGCTGCGGGCCGACGCCCACGCTGCTGGAATGGGACGATCGCATTCCCAGCTTCGATGAGGTCCATGCGGAGGCCAAGAAGGCGGAGCGGTATCTCGACCGGCACGCCGGCGCTGTGGAGGAGGTGGCGCAATGAGTCCAGAGCCGATGAATCTGGCCGATTTGCAGCGCGAGATGGCGGCGGCGATTATGTTGCCGCTTACGCCGAATGAGGAGATGCGCGCCGAGGCTCCGGATGGCCGGCCGATGAGCGCTGTGGCGGAGTCGTTTATCGCTCCCAATAGCCGGCTTTCCGCCTTTGAGCGGCTGGAGATCTACAGCCGCCAGTACTGGTTTCGCGTGCTGGGCGCGCTGGCCGAGGACTTTCCCGCGTTGCGGGCGGTGGTGGGAGGGCGCGCCTTCGAGGGGTTGTCGATCGCTTATCTCACGGCGCATCCCAGCCGGTCCTTTACGCTGCGCAACCTGGGCTCGAAACTGGCGGAGTGGCTGGGAGCCAACCCGGTATGGGCAGGGCGGCGTCACCGGCTGGCTGGCGACGTGGCGCGCATCGAGTGGGCGTTTGTGGAGGCCTTTGACGGCGCGGACCGGCCACCGCTCACCCTTGACCAGATCGCAACGCTGGATGCAGCCTCGCCGCTAGCTCTGCAGCCGCATCTGCAACTGGTAGCGCTGGACTACCCGGCGGACGATCTTGTGCTTTCGTTGCACGAAGGACAGAAACGGGAGACCAGCGAGGCAGGCATGAAGCACGAAGCGGGGCCGGATGAGCCCGTGAAACTGCCCAAACTGCGCCGCCGGCCCACCTGGCTCACGGCACATCGCATGGACCTCTCCGTCTACTACCGGCGGCTGGAGCGCGAGGAGTTTCAGACCCTTGCGGCCATTCGGCGGGGATTGCCGCTGTTTCCGGCTCTCGAAGCGGGCTTCCGGGACTCGCAAACGGGGGAAGCGCGGCGCGTGGAAAAGGTTCGCGAGTGGTTCGCCAACTGGGCCGAACTGGGCTGGATTTGCGCGCCCGATCTCGATTCACTTTTTTGAGAAGCAGGAAGGAAGAGGATGCAAAAGCTCATCGATCTTTGCAAGTCCGGCTACCAGGGATTCATTTCCCTGTCCAAATATGGGCAGTGCGCCCTGCTGCTGGCGGTGCGCCTCTACTGGGGCTGGCAGTTTGCGCAGACCGGCTGGGGCAAGCTGCACCATCTGGATCATGTGACGGCGTTCTTTACCTCGTTGGGCATTCCCGCGCCGGGGCCGACTGCGCTGTTTGTGGGCCTGGTTGAGTTCGCAGGCGGGATATTGTTCGCGCTGGGATTCGGGTCGCGGCTGGTCTCGCTGGTTCTCTTCCTGAACATGACCGTGGCCTATTGGACCGCGGATCGCGAGGCCTTCCTCGGTGTCCTCTCGGCCCCGGACAAGTTTTTCGCAGCCGACCCCTACACCTTCTGGTTTGCCGCATTGTTGATCCTTGTCTTCGGGCCGGGACTCATCGCCGTGGATACGCTCATCGGCCGCTGGTTCGGGGTGAAGGGCAAAGGCTGATCCGGCGCGTTATCATCGATCCACTTCCTAAAGTGTGGGTGGAATGCGGATCGTCTACGTGCTCACATCGCTCGGCATGGGCGGAGCGGAACGGCAGGCACTGGCACTGGCTGGGCGCATGGCTGGACGCGGCCATGACGTTGCCTTGCTTGTTCTGCTTCCCCGGCTCGCGGAGGAGTGGCCGACGGCGCTTCGCATTGTTCATTTGGAGATGCGCAGGACGCCCATCAGCGTGTCGATCGGTTTGGAGCGCGGCTGGCGGTTTCTGCGCGAGTTTCGTCCCGATCTTGTGCACAGCCACAGCTTTCATGCCAACTTTGTGGCGCGGCTGCTCAAGGTTGCGGTTCCCGCGGCGGCGGTTCTCTCAACCGTTCACAACGTCTATGAAGGCGGCTGGCGGCGGATGCTGGCCTACCGGCTCACGGATGGATTGAGCGCGCGGACGATTGCGGTGAGTTCAGCGGCCCGGGATCGGTTCGTCCGCTTGGGAGCGATTCCGAAGCGTAAGTGCCTGGTGGTCACCAACGGCATCGATAGCGCGGAGTTTGCTCCCAATTCAAATCGCCGCGTGGATACGAGAGCCGCGATGGGCGCGGGAGAAGATTTTATCTGGCTTACGGTGGGGCGGATCGTGCCTGCCAAGAACTTTCCGAATCTGCTGCGGGCCTTTGCGCAAGTGCGGACTGGCAACCCGGAGGCGCAACTTTGGATCGCCGGAGAGGCCAGCGGCTCGAAGTCAAAGCAGGTGGAGGGACTGGCGGCCGAGAGTGGCTCATTCGATCATGTGCGCTGGTTGGGGTTGCGCCGCGATCTGCCGGTGCTGCTCGACGCCGCCGACGGATTTGTTCTGGCTTCGGCATGGGAGGGGATGCCGCTTGCCGTCGGCGAGGCGATGGCCATGGAGAAGCCAGTGGTGGCCACCGATGTGGGCGGGGTTCGTGAACTGTTGGGCGATGCGGGCGCGATCGTGCCGCCCAGGAATCCAGACGCCCTTGCCGCGGCAATGCTGGAGATGATGCGCAGGACTCCCGAGGATCGGAGGGCGCTGGGCAAGGCGGCGCGCGGCCGCATTCAAAGCGGATTCAGCATGGAGGCCAGGGCCGATGAGTGGGAGGCGCTGTACAAGTCGGTGCTCAAGGCCGAACAATGAACTATTGCGAGTCGCGGGTTGCTCTTGAGGGGTCTTTTCGCGGCTGAGGCGCATGCAACCCATCCGCCAATCCCATCGTGATAGCCTTATCAGCGAATTGGAGAGTGAGCCTTCGCAAGGGCCGAGACCGATCCTGCAGAAGGCCTTGGAGGGAGTGCAATGCGAGAGGCATTTGTGTGGGGCGCGGTGTGCTGTGTCTTGGCGGCGGCAGGCATCGGCGGCGGAGTGGCGTGGGCTCAGGGAAGATCGGCGCAGAACGCGGTTCTGGCGCTGGATGCTGGCTGGCAATTTCGCCAGATTGCGGCAGGTGTGCAGCAGGGAGAGAACGGCTGGATGCCGGCCACTGTGCCAGGCGACGTGCACCTGGATCTGCTTGCTAATAAAAGGATCGACGACCCGTTTTTTCGCGACAACGAATCGAAGCTGCAGTGGATCGACAAGGAGAGCTGGGAGTACCGTCTGAGCTTCGACGTGACTCCGGGCATGCTGGCGCGGAGCAACGTGGACCTGGTGTTCGACGGGCTGGATGCTGCGGCGCAGGTGTATCTGAATGGCGCACAGGTTCTGAATGCGGACAACATGTTCCGCGTGTGGCGCGTGCCGGCGAAGGTCCGCCTGCACGCGGGGAAGAATCTGCTGCGCGTGGTGTTTCCTTCGCCCATCAAGGCCGCCGAGGAAGTGGCTGCGGGCGACCCATGGCAGCCGAAGACCAAGACCGAGGCCAAGACGTATATCCGCAAGGCGGCCTTTGAGTACGGCTGGGACTGGGGGCCGCGGTTTGTGACCAGCGGCATCTGGCGGCCGGTGCGGCTGGAAGCGTGGGACAAGGTGCGCATCGCGGACTTCGCCATTCGCCAGCGCGACGTGAGCAGGGAAGTGGCCCATCTCGATGCGGAGGTCGAGGTCGAGGCATCAAGCGCGGGCCCGGCCAAGGTGAGCGTCCAATACGCGGGCGGCGACAAAGCCGTGACCCTCACCAGCAAGGTCAGTCTCCACGCCGGGCGCAACATGATCGATCTTCCCATCGAGATTCGGCAGCCGAAGCTTTGGTTTCCCACCGGCTACGGGGAGCAACCGCTTTACGAGTTCACGGCACAGGCAGGTACTGGAGGCCCAGCCGCCGAAGAACGAAAGATCAGGGCCGGTCTGCGCTCCATCGTGCTTCATCGCGAGCTGGACAAATGGGGCCGGTCCTTCGAACTGGTGGTGAACGGGATTCCGGTCTTCGCCAAGGGCGCGGACGTGATTCCCTTCGACAGCTTTCCCAATCGGGTGACGACCGGCGACTACCGGCGGATTCTGGAATCGGCGCGCGACGCCAACATGAACATGATTCGCCACTGGGGCGGCGGCTACTACGAGAGCGACGAGTTCTATTCGATCTGCGACGAGCTGGGCATCATGATTTGGCAGGACTTTCAGTTCGGCAACGACTGGCAGCCGGGAACGTATGCCTTCAAACTGAACATCGAGGCCGAAGCCGAGGACCAGGTGAGGCGGCTGCGCAACCATCCGAGCATCGTTGTTTGGAGCGGCAACAATGAGACCGAGAGCGCGATGAACTGGGGTCCGCGAAACACCTTGCCAATGGATGTGAAGTACCAGATGTGGCAGGACTATCTGACGGAGTTCAGCGGTATTCTTCCGCGTGTTGTAGCGCGGCTGAACGCGGAGACTCCCTACTGGCCCAGTTCGCCCAGCGCCGACTATGAACAACTGAGCGAGCACTATCAATCGGGGGACGCTCACATCTGGGACGTTTGGCACGGACGCGTGCCGTTCTCGACGTACGAATCGCACCATGCGCGGTTTGTGACGGAGTATGGATTCCAGTCGTTCCCGGAGATGAGGACGATCGAAGCATTTACACAGCCCGAGGATCGCGCGAACATCTTCACTCCGGTGATGCTCGCCCACCAGAAGAACAATGAAGGCAATTCGATCATTCACGACTATCTGCTCAAGGACTATTCCGAGCCGAAGGACTTTGCCAGCTTCCTTTACGTAAGCCAGGTGTTGCAGGCCGAGGGGATCAAGATCGGCGCGGAGCACTTCAGGCGCAGCAGGCCTGAGACCATGGGTTCGATCTTCTGGCAGTTGAACGATTGCTGGCCGGTGGCCTCGTGGTCGAGCATCGACTACTTTGGCCGCTGGAAGGCGCTGCAGTATTATGCGCGGCGGTTCTATGCGCCGGTGCTGGTTTCGCCGCATGTCGAAGATGGATCGCTCAAGGTCTATGTTGTCTCCGACAAGACTGAGGCTATGCCAGCCGTGCTGCGTGTGCGGCTGATGGACTTCGACGGCAAGGTGCTGCTGGAGGATTCACATGCGGTGGACGTGACGCCGCTGGCAAGCAAGGTCTATCTGGATTGGCCGCTGAAGAAGCTAACAGATGCGGGCGCGGCGGATACCTCCCGCGTGCTTATCGTGGCCGACCTGAGCGCCGATGGGGGGGAGATCTCGCGCAACATGGCTTATCTGGCGCCGGTGAAGGAGATTCATCTGAAGCCGGCGGCGCTCAAGGTGGAGACTGCGGGAGGAAACGGGAACTACAAGATACGCGTCACGTCGCCGGTGCTGGCGCGGAGCGTGTATCTTTCGTTCGGCAATCTGGATGTGAAGGTCTCCGACAACTACTTCAACCTGCTGCCGGGAGAGACGGCGGAGATTACGGCTGCGAGCGTGGCGTCCCTCGATGCACTGAAGGCGCAGATGAAAGTCATCTCGTTGACCGATGCGTTTGCGATGGACGGTCAGGCAGCCACTTTATCGGCAGCCCGGTAAACGTGCAAGAGGGCCGAAGCGTTGCGCTCCGGCCTTGTTGTGTTGCTCGCTCGATCAGAACGTAAAGACGGCCTGGAAGAAGATGCGGCGCGCCGCCGAACTCGTAGGCGATGCAAAGATGCCGCGGGCCAGGCTGGTAGATTTTCCAAACCGGCTGCCCGGACCGTAGAGCCCAGTGGTGGTGTCGAGGGTCGGAATCAGGCTCCCGGACGGAGTACCGTAGTCGATGTCGTTGAATAGGTTCAAGGCCTGGGCGCTGAAGGTGAGAGAGTATTTGTGGCCGGTGTTGGACATGCCGCCCATCCCGCCTGGACCGCCACGCCCGCCACCAAACCCTCCGCCGCCAAATCCGCCGCCTCCGCCGCGACCGCCTCCGCCTCCGCCTCCGCCGGGACCTCCGCCTGGGCCGCCGGGAGGCGGGCCACCCTGAGGCGGACCACCCGCGGCGTTGGCGTTGTTGGCCGTTGCAACCTTTGGTCCGATGCCTATCGAGCGGCTGACGCGCAGGTTCACGGCAACAGCCGCCGGCCCGGTTGCCATATTCGCGGGGATAATCGTCTCCCCAGTTTGCGGGACGGTGTCAAAGGTTCCCAGACTTGTCTGGACTACATCGCTGGGGATCGACGCCGCGGTGGCGTACGAAGGCCGGTCATTGAAGAAGCTGTCGCCGGTCAGGTCGTTGTTGGTGGTGATGTTGTAGGGCCTGCCCCCCTGTGCAATCAAAAAGGGATTGAAAGTGAGGCCCCACGGACCTGAGTAGGTGCTCATCAGAAACACCATGTTGCGCGAAGCGAACGTCGCGCGGCCATAATCCTGGCTCAGGTTGTAGGAGTTCGATGCCGTGCCTGTATCGGAGTTGGCCCAGGTCAGGTTATAGAATCCCGTCACGCTGAATTTCGGCGAGAACCGGTTGTTGACGCTCACGATGAGCTGATTCTGTTTGAAGACGGCCTCAGGGTAGAACTCTTTCACGATGCCCAGATTCGGATTCGGCCGGCTTCCGGAATTGGCGGGGTTGCTGAAATCGTAGGTTCCCGGCAGATAAGCATTGGAGTCGCGCGTGGCCATCTGGTGCACGCCGAAGGAGTGCAGATAAGTCAAGGTCAGCGTTGTGGTCTTGGTGGCCTGACGTTCCAGGCTGGACCCGAATTGCTCCATGGTTGGCGCGCGATAGTTGGGCGCGATCTGGTAAGTCTGCGGCGCAACTGTGGTTCCCGCGCCGCACGTGGAAAGGGTGATGTTGCTCAGGCTGGTGGCGTTGAAACAGGTCGGGTTGGTAATGACGATTTGCTTGAGGGCATTGGAGCCGGGGTTGAATTGCTCGAGCGACATCAGGCTGCCCGCTTGGAAGCGGTCATAGAAGAAACCATAGCCGCCGCGCAAGACGGTCTTGGCCTGTTTCTTGTTCTTGTGGCCGTCCAGAGCGTAGGCAAAAGCGACGCGTGGGCCAAAGTCACTGTGATCCGCCGTGTGATTTTGCGTCTCCCAGCGCAAGCCGCCGGAAACCGTGAGAAATTGATTGAACTTCCAGTCGTCCTGAAAGAAGAGCGCGGAGTCGAAGACGTTAGCCGTGAACCCCTCCTTGCCCGTTGTGTAGGTCAGATTGTTGGGAAGGCAGCCTCCGTTTTGATTCGATGGGCAAGCCGCGGCAATTTGCGCAAATGTTTCACCCTGGGCAAGCCCGTTGAGGGTGGCCACATAGGCGGATAACGAAGGGAAGCTGAAGCTGCCGTTGAAATTCGAGTTTGAAGAGTCGGCATCGCGATTGTCGCGGATCCAGGTTCCGAACTTGATGGCGTGCGCGCCGGCCGACATGGTGGTGATGTTCTGTAGCTCCAGATGATCCGTATGATTGGTATCGTATTGTCCGCCCGAGCCCCCACCCGAGAAGTCCCCTGGCACACCAACCGTTGGCGCCGTGCTCACCGGAGTGGTCGTAGACAGGTTGCGGCGATATTGTATGCGCGTCTCGTTGACCATATGTTCGTTGATGATTTGGGAATCCAACAGTTGGACGGAGTTCTCCGACGAGGTTCCCGAGGTGGCCTGCGTGGGCAGCGATGTCGATGAGCCGAGACTTCCGCTCTGGCTGCCGCGCTCGAACTGGTAGCGCAGAGTCAACGTGTTCTTCTGCCCCAATTGCAAGTCGATGCGCGGCGAGACTTCAATGCGCGAGGACGGGCTGTAGATGGAGCCCGTCACTGGAACGATGTTGCCGTTGGAGTCGGTGGGAATCGAGTAGAGGCCAGTGGCCGGATTCAGAACCGCCGTGCTGGCGATGTAAATGCCCTCGTCCTGAATGTTCCGGCCTTCCACACTGAAGAAGAACGAGGCCGCTTTGTTGATCGAACCGCTGATGGTGCCGTTGTATTGGACGCTGTCATAGCCGGGAACCGGGGAAACGAACGGGTTGCCGGTATTGAAGACATTGTCATTCCCCATGACGAATGCGCGCCCATGCAAAACGTCGGTACCGGGCTTGGTGAGAATCTCGATACGTCCGTAGCCGATATGGTCGAACTCGGCGGAGAAGGGATTCTGGTTGATGCGAATCTCGCGGATGGCCGACTTGGGCGGCAGAGTCCCGCCGGTGAAGCCGTCGATGTAGATCTGGCCGCCGTTGGGTCCCGCGGAGGGGCCGGCAAGAGCCGTGAGTTCGTTGGACAACTCGTCGGGATCGTCGGAGAGCGCTTCGAGGTCCTTGCCCTTGAGGACGATGGCGCTGGCATTGCTGCCGGCATCCACGCTGACCGCGGGCGACTCGTCCGTGACCACCACACTCTGCTCGGCGACTTCCAGGGCCATGGAAATGTCCACGCGCTTTATCTGGCCGGGCGCGAGCTGAATGGTGGGTGAAGTGAAAGGAGCGAAGCCCGCAAAACTGGCCTGCACGATGTAACCGCCGGGAGCGAGGCCGGTCACCGCGTAAGCGCCCGCGGCATCCGCGGTGGTGGTCTTGACGGCGGCGCCCGCTGGAGTGGTGACGGCGACCAGCGCGCCGGGGATGAGCGCACCCGTGGGATCGGCAATGCGCCCGCGCAACGTGGCGGTGGCCGCAGGGGAAGCGGATGCGGGAGCTTGCGGCTGCGGCGCGGGGGTTGGGCCTTGAGCCGCAAGCAGAGCCGCGGAGCCGAGCGTGAATAGAAGGATCGATCGATGAAAGAAACGCAATTCTGAGTACACAAATCCCTCGCTTGTTTTCGATGAGTATGTGAGCGTGTCTATTGGGCAGCCGCTTCCGCCGCGCCGGCGCCGGAGTTCATGCTCCAGTTGTTGAGCAGGTTCTGGCTGGCCGCGGGAGCTTCAAGCAGAGGCTCAACGCCTGCCAGAAGCGTGATGGCGGTGACCTCCGTTGCGCCGTCGGTTGACACCAGCATGACGGCGTCGCCCTTCCTTAAATCTGCCAGTTGGATGGGGGGCAGACGGCTGAGCATCTGGTTGGGGTCGCCCCCGCCCTGTCCGGCCCATTGCCCGCCGCCACCTCCCTGGCCTCTCCATTGCCCGCCGCCCGCGCGCGATGAACCTGCCGAGGGATTCTGCTGCTGCGCATTTCCGCTCCCGGCTGAAGAACCGTTCGCGCCTCCCAGGAGCCGGGCCGCCAGAATCCGGGCCATCATCTCGGGCAGCCTGCGCATTTGAGCGTCGGGAGCGATATGGATGGTTACCTGCTTCTTGGTAGCCAGATCCTTTACGACGAAGCTCGAACCTGCCGTATCCAAAGACGCAATGGTTCCGGAGATATTGCGGAAGGTGCCGGAGACGACCTCTTCGGCGGCAATCTCCGTGCCGTCCGCATTTTTGTTTCCGCGCGCGCGCAGTTGGTCGCCGGGGTGAATGGCATCGATGGGCGCGGGCAGAGCCGCATCGTAGCGAATCGAAGCGGGCGTGTACCGCTTGAGCATGGTTGTTTTAGCGATGTGCACGATAATAGTCTTGGCCGTGGCTCCCGCGCCGCTGCTCAATAGAATGACGCCGGCTCCGCTGTCAACGCTTTTGACGAGTCCGCCCACCCCGCGCTGCTGCCAGTCCTCGCGTTCCTTTTGTTGCTTCAGGGCCACATCGGCCTGTTTGATGGCAACGATCTGGAGAGCCTCACCGTTGGGGCCAGGCGCGTCGGGATCGAGCTTTACCAGCACGCGGTCGCCAACGGCCAGATCGCTGAACTGGATGGTTTCCGCGGTGCTCAGGTCTCTTTGTCCAGGGGCGATCCGTTTGATTGCCGCCGAGGAAGGAAGCTCGACCTGACGCGTCTCCCCGGCATCGGTTTTCACGGTCAGCGCGTTGCTGCCGACGGCGGTGACTGTGCCCAGAAAGCGGGAAGGTGCCTGCGCGCAAAGCACGGGCGCAGTGGCCAGAAGAGCAATCGACAGAGCGAGATACAGCATCGAAACTGGGACACGGACCTTCTTGTTGCGGTTCATACGAGCTTTCTCCCGGATCGAGGTTGCTTATAACCGATACTGGAAAGCCAACCCTAATCCGGTAGACGAACCAAGAAGCCAAAAGGTTGAAGGGGCCATTCCGCGGTTGGGGACACATGCCATGGCAAGGCCTTCCGGGAAAAGGGTCGATCTCCTCGACCGGCGCTGGGACGGATTGGCCTTGGCCCGGTGAAGAAGAGCGGCAATCGGTGGAAAAAGACTTGCGGAGAGGTTTGTCTTTCTCAGAGCAGGTTCTCGCTCATTACCAGTGCGACGGCGCTGCGCAACCGCGCTTTGTTGCCATCCTGAGCGGGACGGAGCCTGGGGACTCTCACCAGTGGATTTCGGCGCATTTCTCCCTCGACCAGGGGACCGACCAGATACCAGATGGTTGTAATGTCGCCCACTACGACGATTTCGGCGGGCGCCAGCGCGGAGGCGATCATATGCAAGCCTCGGCCGAGCGCGGTGCACATTCTATCGATCGCCTGCTTTGCCGGAGGGTCTCCCGCCTCAACCAACTTGAGAAGAACCTCGAAGGCAGGCGAGGGCCGGTCTGCGATCTCTGCGTAGTACCGCATTCCGGCCCGATTGGAAGCCACGGTCTCCCAGCATCCCCGGCTGCCGCAACCGCAGTCGAACCCGTTTGGGTCAACCTGCACGTGCCCGAACTCTCCGGCAGAACCGCCTTCGCCGCGGAGGATTCTGCCGTTGGCGAATATGCCCGTGCCCAGCCCCTCGGATACGTTCACGACGACCAGGTCATGGGTGGCGTCGCTGTCGCCGAACCATACTTCGGAGAGGGCGCAGGCGTTGGCGACGTTGTCCACCACGACGGGAAGTCCGGTGGCCTGTTCGACGCGGGACTTGAGGCGTCCAATGGGCCAACTGATATTGGGCGCGAAGATCGGCTTGTCCGGGTTGGAGATATCGGGGTGAAGGTCGAAGCGCCCCGGAAGACTGATCCCGATGCCGTCAAACGACCGGTCGCTGTTGGCGGCGATCATCTTGCGGATTGCGTCCAGTATGGCCGCAATGACCTTTTGCGGATCCTCGGGAAGCGCGATAAGGTTCTGCGCGAGGATTCTGCCACCCAGGTCGTTTACAGCCAAAGTGGTCTGCGAAGGGTGAATATCGAGGGCAAGCACCCCGCGCCGCGTATTCAGATTCAGGAAGGTGGGTCTGCGTCCACGAGGAAGGCGGCCCATGGAGCCCTCCACGATCCATTTTTCGGCGAGCAGCTCCTCGACGATGAGCGAGACAGTGCTTCTTTGCAGGCCAGAGACTCGCGCCAGATCCGCCCGCGAGATGGGTTGCCTGGCGCGAACCTGGTTGAATATCAGGTTTCGATTGATCTGCCTGGGCATCTTGTTCGACGCACTCAGATTATTGGCGAGCAAGAAACGCTGTATCGTCATGTTGTCTTCCCATCTCCATTCGAAGCTGCGTGCGAGAATTGACGAACAATTCGCACCGGGCCTCTTGACACAGCGGCGAAATCGTTTCCATTCTATCAGGGGAATGGGGTTTGTAGCAGCTTCGAACTAGGTGTAACTCGGTTCTCTTGAGATCAACACCGGAACGCCGGTGTCCCGGCGAGCGTTGCTCGCCGGGGGATGGGGGCAGACAGGCCTGAAACCTCCCTCGGTTGAAGGCGCCCGGCAGCGTTTAGACGTTATAGGTCGAGGACGAAACCCGGCCTCCCCGGCCTGTCCAGTTGGTGTGAAAAAACTGGCCGCGCGGCTTGTCGATCCGTTCGTAGGTGTGCGCGCCGAAGTAGTCGCGCTGCGCTTGCAGCAGATTTGCGGGGAGCCGGGCTGTCCTGTATCCGTCAAAGAACGCCAGCGCGGTGGAGAAGGCCGGGGTGGGCACGCCCAGCTCCACGGCGTGAACCAGCGCCGCGCGCCACGAGGCCTGGTAGTGGTTCAAGGCCTCGGAGAAGAAGCTGTCGAGGAGCAGATTCTCGATTCCGGGGTTCTTGTCGAAGGCCTCTTTGATCTTGCCCAGGAAGCGGCTGCGAATGATGCATCCGCCCCGCCACATGAGGGCGATGCCGCCCATATTCAGGTTCCAGCCATTCTCTTTGGCTGCGGCGCGCAGCAACATATAACCCTGCGCATAAGAGATCATCTTGGAGCAGTAGAGGGCGCGGCGCACATCTTCGATGAACGCGGCGCGGTCGCCGGGGAGGGGCTTTCCCGCGGGGCCGGCGAGGATTTCAGACGCTGCGATACGTTCTTCCTTGAGCGCGGACAAGCAGCGGGCGAAGACCGATTCGCCGATAAGCGTGACAGGCTGGCCCAGATCGAGAGCGCTGAAGACGGTCCACTTGCCGGTGCCCTTCTGGCCGGCGGTGTCCAGGATCTTGTCCACCAGCGGCTGACCGTCTTCGTCTTTCTTGGCAAAGATGTGGCTGGATATCTCGATCAGGTAGCTGTCCAGCTCGCCCTGGTTCCACTCGGCGAAGACTCGGTGGAGCTCATCGGGGGTAAGGCCAAGCCCGCGCTGCAACAAGTTGTAGGCCTCGCAGATCAGCTGCATGTCGCCATACTCGATGCCGTTGTGCACCATCTTGACGTAGTGGCCGGCGCCGTCTTCGCCCACCCAGTCGCAACAGGGCGTTCCATCTTCCACCTTGGCGGCGATGGCCTGGAAGATCCCTTTGACGTGCGGCCAGGCGGCCGGATTGCCTCCGGGCATGATTGAAGGGCCGAAACGCGCGCCTTCCTCGCCGCCCGAGACGCCGGTGCCGATGAACAGGATGCCCTTGGCGGCCAGATCCTTGGCGCGGCGGTTGGAATCGGTGAACAGCGAGTTGCCGCCGTCGATGACAATGTCGCCGGCCTCAAGATACGGGAGCAGATGCTCAATCATCTGGTCCACCGTGTCGCCGGCCTTGACCATGAGCATGACCCGGCGCGGCCGCTTGAGCAGGCTGGCCAACTCCTCGAGGGAGTGAGCTCCGGCAACCTGGGTCCCCTTCGCCTCGTTGGCCAGAAAGTCATCCACCTTGGATACGGTGCGGTTGAAGACCGCGACTTTGAATCCGTGGTCGTTCATGTTGAGGACAAGATTCTGTCCCATGACAGCCAGGCCGATCAGGCCGATATCGCACGATGCATCTAGCATAGATTCTCCAAAATCCGATTGAGCCGGTTACCGCGTATCGATGCCGTGTCCTGTTCGCGTTCCGGCGGCGGTTTCGAACAGATTTTACCTGAAAAGCAGGCTTCCCCGCGCCTTGCCAAAGATCAATGGCAGCTCTCGTTGTGGACATTGGGCAAGGCAAGAAAGGTAATGCTGACCGGCGCGAAGACCACCTGGCCGGCATGGGCCGGAATTGGTTTCAGTTCCGGCAACGCATCGCCGGCGCCGAGCTGGAGTTTGCCTCCATTCAAGAGCACATGGGAATCCATCGGGTCCTCGGAGGTGAGTACGTAGCGTTCCGAGGGCGTGGGCAGATCGAGCGGCGGCGATGCATCGCGGCCGGCATTGACGGCAAGGAGAGCTACGCCGCCGGGATGATTGCGCAGGCAGTGAGCGTAGAGATGCAAGCTGGGCGCGGGCGAGCGGCCTGGATCGAGGACTGTGCTTCCCATCAGCCTGCGCCATAGCAGCGCCGCCCAGTAGTTGGGGCGAGGCTCGTAGGTCTTCTCATCGAGCAGGCCGTAGTCACTTGCGGCGAGAGTGTTGTGCATGTGAACCTGAACGCCGAGTTTGGCCAGAGTTCCAAGCTGATTCAGGTAACGAAAGCTGTCAAGGAAGGTAGAAGCCCAGCGGTCGCCTCCGCAGGCGGCCTGCGCGGTCTCGGTGAGCCACAGAGGCTTTCCCGGTTCAAAGCGATCGCGGAGGCTGGAGTAGAAACTTTCGATGCGTTCGGTGCGCCCCAGCCACTCTTCCGACAAAGAGGCGGTAGCGGTGGTCGTGGACGCAGCACCGAAGACTGCACAGCGGCTGGAAACGGCGCCATAGGAATGGTAGGAGACCGCATCGAAGACGGGGCCGGTGGCGGTGAGCAGGTCGGCGCTGGTAAGCATGTGCATGGATGCGGGGATCATTTGCGTGCCTTCCCCGGCGGCTCCAGGACCAAGGAAGATCGTGCCCGGAAGCTCCTGTTTCGCGAACGCCAGAAAAACTGCGACATCGCGCCCATAGGCCGCCGCATCGTACCCCTTGGGCGCGCCTCCTATTTCCGCAATATTCGGCTCGTTCATAAACTCCGCGGCGGCGATGCGACCGCCGAGGGATTTGGTGTACTGAGCCAACTGGCGCGCCTGGTCCGGGGCCCACACACCGTCCGCGCCGCGAGTTCCAGGGCTTATGGCGAAGGAGGTAACAATGCCGGCGTTGACGGCGCGGGAGAAATCGATCACACCTTTCCACTGCCGGCGGGTAAGCACGCCATTGAAGCCTTTGGGCGGGGTCGATGGCGCGGGCTTGTCGGAATCCTGGAAGAAGGTGGTGTTTGCCCAGGTGCCGCTGACGCGCACATAAGCCGGTCCCAGAGCAGCGGCCAGCTTGCGCAGGCGGGCATTGGTCAGGTCGATCGGGGGGCGGTATTGATAGAGCGACGGGTCCATGCCGGCGGGCTGATTCGCGCTCGGCTGCTTGGGCGCGGAAGTCGATTCAGCCTTGCTCGCATAGGGTTTCCAGAAGCGTCCGCCGGTGACTTCAACCATCTCGATGTTGTAGGACTGAAAACGCTCGTCGATGGCGCCGATCGTGGGCATGGTTCCCGGCGCAATGGAGGTAGGCGGCTTGCCGCCCGGCGCGGAAAGACATGTTGTTGCTCCAAACAAAGCCATGGCTGCACTTGCCAGAGGGATTGCGTGCATGTTCCTGCTCATGTTGCCGTATGCCTTTCGAAGTTCACTGCTCGCGATCGTGCCGAATCGAGGAAGTTACTGGTTGACGCCGCTGGCAAGAAAGCCTCCATCGACGACCAGGGTCTGGCCGGTGACGAACGAGGCGGCATCGGAGGAGAGAAAAATAGCAGCGCCGATGAGTTCTTCAGTCTTGCCAAAACGGCCGATGGGCGTGCGCATCAGCAGCTCCTGGCCGCGCGGCGTGCCGTCGAGAAAATCCGCATTCAGGTCGGTGCGGAAGACGCCGGGAGCGATGGCGTTCACCGTGACGCCTCCTTTGGACCATTCCACGGCCAGCGAGCGGGTAAGGGAAGCGACGCCGGCTTTGCTGGCGGCATAGGCAGCCACTTCGCTGAGCGCAACAAAAGTGTTTAGCGAGGCGATGTTGACGATGCGGCCGTAGCCGCGGTCCAGCATATGTTTGCCGAAGACCTGGCAGGCGCGCAGGGTTCCGGTCAGGTTGGTGTCCAGAATAGCAGTCCACTCTTCTTCCGGCATGGTGAGCGTGGGCGTGCGCCTGATTCTCCCGGCGCAGTTGATGAGGATATCGACCTTGCCGAAGCGGCCGAGGACAGCGGCCAGCAACGCTTCGAGCGACGTGCGGTCGCAGACATCGGAAGAAAGACGCAGCGTCTGGCGGCCGCGGGCCTCGATCCCGGCAGCGGTTTCGTCAACCTGCTGCTGACGGCGCGCGCTGGCGATGACATCGGCGCCGGCCTCGGCCAGACCCAGGCTCAACGCACGGCCGATTCCGGAGGTTCCCCCAGTGATGACGGCAATCTTGCCTTCAAGGCTTAGCAACTGAGTAATCACAAATCTCTCCTATTTCAGAGACGGCTCCGGTGGGCCCAGAGGCCAAGTCCCGGATTACCGATGAAGAATATCTCTTCGCCTTCGACCCGATTCACGCCCTGGCTGAGTTTGGCAGGGTCGTAGCGCCTGAGCATGGTCACGAGGTCGCCGTATTGAAAGCCCACGCTCTCGATCTCCCGCTTGCTGAGGTGTCCGGGGCACCAGGTGATCGTGAAGCGGCCCTCGGAGGAGCCGTGGACGAGGTGCGCGGCGGCGCTCAGATCGTTAGCCAGATCGGGATTCGCATTGACGGCTGCAAGCGTTGCCGGGGTTCCGCGATAGCCGTACTTGCGAATCAAGCCGTCAATTGTTTTATCTTCGCCGAATTCCTTCACGCCCGGCGCGAGGACGATCAATTCCGCGCCGTCGGCCAGCGCCATGCGGGTGCGATAGACAGCCTTGTTGCCGAGCCAGGTGCTTTGATACTCCTCTGGGTCGAGATAGACCACAGCTTTACGGATCGGTTCGCCGAGAATCTCGAAGTTGACCTTCAGGCTCAACTCGGAGGCCCGGTGGAAGCACTCGGCGTCGTCGCCGATGAAGAGGCCGCGCACAGCCAGATCGCCGTCCGGCTTGCGCCCGACCACGGTCAGCACGTAAACGATGGGCAGATGGCGCAGAAAGCGATCAGAGGCGTAGTTGAGCACGTTGCGGACGGGATTGACGGCGCGGCCCATGATCCGCTCCATGCCGTAGACCGCGCCCAGATAGTGGCTGCGGTTGATGCCCTCGCGCCCTCCCGTGCCCACCAGGATGTTCTTGCTGTAGTTGGCCATGCCGATGACTTCGTGGGGCACGACCTGCCCGATGGAGAGGATCAGGTCGAAGCCGCCCTGCAAGATGAGCCGGTTGACCTGCGCCGGCCAGGCATAGTCGAGTTTTCCTTCCGACTGCTCGCGGATGAACTCTGCCGGCACCTCGCCAACGGTTTCGACATCGGTTCTCCAGTTGTGCACGCGGAAGAGATCCGCCGGCATCCCGGGGAACATGTGCGCCAGCTGCTTGGGGCTCATGGGGTTGTGGGTGCCGAGGGCGGGAAGGACGGCCTTGAGACGGTCGCCGTAGAAGCGCCAGGCCAGGCCGGTCAGTTCACCAGCGCGGGAATGTTCGCGGCTGATATCGGGCGGAACGGCCAGTACGCGGCCGCGCTCGCCGAGCCGGGCCAGCGCCGGGGTGACCAGGTCCTTCAACTGCGAAGAAGACAAGTCGGCATCGACCCCGCCGGTGGCGCAAAAAAGGCTCATGCTGCAAACTCCACTCTCTTCAGTCCCGGAGCGAGCAGGACGTTGATCAGCAGCGAGATGAGATAAACGCTGGCGGCGATGATGAAGAGGATCGAATAGTCACCGTGCGTCAGTTGCAGTATGTGGCCGATATATTTGGCAAACAGGAAGCCGCCCACCGCTCCGGCCATGGTGCCGATGCCGGTAACCGAGCCCACGGCGCTGCGGGGGAACATATCCGACGCGGTGGTGAAGAGGTTAGCCGACCAGCCCTGGTGCGCCGCCGCCGCCAGACTAAGCAGTCCGATAGCGGCCCATTTCCCGAAATTGTCCGGGTGAAGGTAGTTGATGAGGAAGACGGGAACGATGAGGCAGGCGCAGAGAAGCATGGCCGCCAGCCGGCCGCGTACTGCCGAAAACCCTATGCGGATGAAGGACGCAGGCAGGTAGCCGCCATAGATGCTGCCGACGGCGGAGGCGCTATAAACGATCAGGATCGGCAACCCCAGGCCCGCCAGGCTCAGATGAAATTTGTCGAAGAAGTATCCCGGCAGCCAGTAGAGATAGAACCACCAGACGGGATCGGTGAGGAATTTGGGAATGGCATAGGACCAGGTCTGAGGGATACCGAACAACTTGATCCATGGCGTGGAAGGGCCGGGCTTTTCCGGAGGGTCCTGGTTGATGTAGGCGAGTTCGGCGGCGGAGAGCGCGGGATGGTCGGCGGGTTTGCGGTATTTGAGGAACCACAGCAGGATCCACGAGGCCGAGAAAAATCCGGTGATCAGAAAAGCGGAGTGCCAGCCAAAGCTGCGGACTGCTATGGGCACGAGGAGCGTGGCCAGTATTGCGCCAACATTGGCGCCGCAGTTGAAGATGCCGAAAGAGAAGGAGCGCTCTTCCTGCGGGAACCACTCGGCATTTGTTTTGTTGGCGGCGGGGAAGTTGCCGGATTCGCCTATCCCAAGGAAGGAGCGCGCAATGCCGAGCTGAAGCACCGAGTTGACCAACGCGTGGCTCATCGCGGAGAGGCTCCAGAGAGCCATAATGACCATGTAGCCGATACGCGTGCCGATCCAGTCGACAAAGCGCCCCGCGCCGAGCTGGCCGAGCGCATAGAAAAGGGTAAAGAATGCTATGACGGTCCCGAAGCTCTCTTCGGTCAGGCCAATGCCATGATTGGCAACGCTTTGCATGAGGGTGGGCTTGAGAAGCGCCAAAACCTGCCGGTCCATATAGTTGATCGTAGTGGCGGCGAAGAGCATGGCGCATATGGCCCAGCGTACATTCCCCATCCGAGCCGCGGGAGCCGATGCCTCTCCGGCGTCGGGGCCGGAACTCACTCTGTCAGCCAATTTCGCTCTCCCATTTCTGCAATTCTCAGTTAGAGCCGATATGCCTGCTTTACCAATCCGTAGGTCAGTTCGTGCGCCACTTCGAAGGCCTCGTCTTCCCCGAGCCGATGTTCGGCGACCAGTCTGGCCAGGAAAGCACAATCGATGCGCCTGGCCACATCGTGCCGCGCGGGGATGGAAAGGAAGGCCCGCGTGTCGTCGTTGAATCCTACCGTATTGTAGAAGCCTGCGGTCTCCGTGGCCTGCTCGCGGAATCGCATCATGCCCTCTGGACTGTCATGAAACCACCAGGGAGGCCCAAGACGCAAACAGGGGTAGTGTCCGGCCAGCGGCGCCAGCTCGCGGCTGTAAGTCGATTCGTCCAGGGTAAAGAGAATGATGGTGAGGCTGGTTTCATTGCCGAATCGATTGAGCAACGGGTGAAGGGCGTCCACGTAGTTGGTAGCCCGGGGGATGTCGGCGCCCACGTCGCGACCGTATAGTTCATAGATCTTCGGGTTGTGGTTGCGCACGCTGCCGGGGTGAATCTGCATCACCAGGCCGTCCTCCAGGCTCATCTGGGCCATCTCGGTAAGCATTTGCGCACGGAAAAGCTCCTGACCGGCAAGATCGGCGCTGCCGGTGAGCACCCGGTGAAAGAGTCCCGCGGCCTCTGCCGCCGGCAGGTCCGCGGTTTGGGCGGTGGGATGGCCGTGGTCGGTCGCCGTGCAGCCGAGTTCGCGGAAGCGGGCGCGGGCCTTGCGCAGCCCGTTCAGGTATCCTGCCCAGGTTGCAGTGTCCTCCGCGGTCTGCTCGCCGAGCAGCAAAATGTTCTGCGCAAATCCTCGAAAATCGGGATCGACAACCGGGTCGGGGCGGAAGTTGGGCAGGATCCGGGCCTTCCAGCCCGATTGGCGAATGGCCTTGTGGTCGGCCAGCGAGTCGAGGGGAGAATCGGTGGTGGCAAGCACCTCCAGATTGAAGCGCTCATAGAGCGCGCGGGGCAGGAACTCGGGTGTTCGCAGCTTTTCCGAGATCGTGTCGAAGTAGAGGTCCGCGGTCTGGGCCGATAGGCGCGCTTCGAGTCCGAAGAGCTTCTCAAAGGCAAAATCCAGCCACATGCGCGTTGGGGTGCCGCGGAACAGATAGTAATGGCTGGCAAAGATGTGCCACACCCGGCGGGGGTCTTTCAACTCCGGCCGCCCGATCTCGAGGTCCTCGAGTGAGACTCCCTGGCTCAGGAGCATGCGATAGATGTAATGGTCGGGCTGCACAAAGAGTTTTGCCGGGTTGGGAAAGGGCTCGTTCAAGACAAACCAAGCTGCCTGCGTATGCCCGTGAGGGCTGACTATGGGCAACCCTTGCACCTGTGCATAGAGGGCCCTGGCAATCGTGCGCGTAGCGGGTTCGGCGGGAAATAGACGGTCTTCGTGGATCAACATGATGGATTCTCTACCTTTTCGCCGAGAGGCGTTGTGGCCGCAACCCTAAGGTGGTCAGACCACTAGTATACACACTTCGATGAAGAGTTCCAGGGGTATCCCAACCCAACTCCGAAACCCGATTGAGACCTGCCGAGGACCCTCAAAATCTCAGGCGTGGCTCACATAGCCCATGCCCGCCAAAACGCCGCGCATATAGGCAAAGCTGGCAATGACGCCGGGCATCGGATCGTCGCCATGAATCTCGTATTCCAGGTCGACAAACCCCTTGTACTTGAGCCCGATCAGGGCCTGAAATATCTCTCGCACCGGCATACTGCCTTCTCCCACTGCCACCTGGCTCTCCTTGGCCAGGAAGTTGGTCAGGTCTTTCATGTGCATGTTGAACAGTCGAGGTCCTACCTCATGAATGGCCTGAACCACGTCGGTGCCGGCCCGCACGGCGTGGCCCACATCGATGCAGCAGCCGATCCGCGGGTCGAGGTTCTTGACGGCCTTCAGCACATCGAGCGGTGAAGGCCACACCTTGTCTTCAGGCCCGTGGTTGTGGATTGCGATGCGGATGTCGTACTCCTTCACAAACTTCTCAATGCGGGGAAGAATTGCGGGCTTTGGATCGCCGGCGACAATGACGGAGATGCCGGCTCGCTTGCAGTATTCGAACTTGGTGCGAATATCGTCATCCTCGTCTTTGGGGAAGTAAATGGTTCCGGCAGCGTGGAGTTTAATACCTGCGGCCGCATAGTCCGCCAGCGCCTTCGCTTCTTCCTGGGGATCCGCCGGAAGGTGATCCTTGGTGTCTTTTGCGTTCAGGTCGGATAGGTTCAACTGCTTCATGAAGCCCACCATCTGGGCACGGGTGAAGTTACGGAAGGTGTAGCTGGCCAACCCCAACTTAATGGGCGCCGGCTTCCCGGAGGCCTGCCTTGGCTCCGCGAAGGAGGGAATCGCCTTCGAAGCAGCGCTGGCCATCGCGATAAGTGCGCCCGACTGGACGAAATTGCGACGTGAAAAGGTGTGTTTCATACTTGGGAGCCTCCCCGGTTGCTGCCGATCGTAGCTGCCTGTTCGACCTTGAGGCAGCGGTTACATGCGAACTGCGGCAGGCGGGAGTCCAACACCCGCCTGCAAGCTGCCGATATGCATCAAAGATGCGGCGCCCAGCCGGGTTCGTATTCGCGTCCCCACATCTTCATCGCTTCCGGATCGTGCTGGATCTTTCCGTCGCTTGAGTCGAGATGGAGTTCGCGGTTCACTTCCCAAGCCACGTTGGAGAGTTGAAGCATCGTGACGGCGACGTTGCCGATGGACACAGGCGCGTTGAGCTTGTCCCCCTTGCGAATTGCGGCGATGAAGTTGGCAAAGTGCAACACGGTCATCGAGTCGCTGCCCACCAGATCGGAGGATTCGTGCGAGCTGCCGGTCTTAACCTCACTGGTCTTTTCTCCCTTGAGGTCGTAGATTTCATAGCCGCCCGGATCGACAAGGATCGAACCTGTGGTTCCCATGATCACGGACCCGCGGGTGCGGTCGTAGATCTTCATTCCCTGGCAGCACTTGTTCTCCCAGGAAATCATCCTATCGTCGTATTCGAAGCTGGTAACCAAGGTGTCGTAGAACTGCCAATCGTCCTTGAAGTGGTATCTTCCACCGGACGCGGTAATGCGGCGCGGAAAACTAACTCCGAGCGCCCAGCGGCAAACATCGATCTCGTGCGTGCCGTTGTTGAGGGTCTCGCCGGTGCCCCAGGTTCTGAACCAGTGCCAGTTATAGGGGTGATAGTTGTCATGATAAGGCGTGCGCGGCGCGGGACCCTGCCAGAGATCCCAGTCGAGCTGCGCCGGCACGGTCGCCTCCTTGCCAGTTCCGATCGACTTTCTTGTGTTGGTATACCAGGCCTTGGCGAAGTAAGGCCTGCCGATCAGGCCATTGTGTACCTTGTCGATGGCTTCGATGATGGTGGGGTCCGATCGCCGCTGGGTGCCCATCTGCACCAGCTTGCCATACTTCTGTTGAACCTCGACCAGCAGCGCCCCTTCGGCGGGGTTGTGGCTGCATGGCTTTTCAACATAGACATGCTTGCCCGCCTGCACCCCGGCGATGGCCATGGGAGCGTGCCAGTGGTCCGGGGTGGCGATGGTGATAGCGTCCACATCCTTCGCCTGGAGGATGTTGCGAAAGTCCTTGTCGGTGGCCGGGGCATAACCCAATGCCCGCTCGCTTTCATCGGCAAACTTTTTCAAAATCGTGCTGTCCACGTCGCAAACATGCGTGACTCGTGCGGTATCGCTATTTGCCTTGAGCGCGGCCAGGTGAGCATAGGCGCGCGAATTGAGGCCGATGACAGCGAAGTTGAGCCGATCGTTGGAGCCGAGGATCTGGCCGTAGCTCTTGGCCGTCGATCCGATAGCCAGGCCTGCCGCCCCTGCCGCAAGCGTGTCGAGGAATTCACGTCGGGTTACCAATTTTTCACCTCCATCGAAACAACAACACGTTGGACTGCTGAATTGACGTTGAACCCGCGGAGCAGCCTTCTCGATGGCTAAAGGGCCCCGGAGTCTTTCAGGGCCTGCTTCATGCCGCCCCAACTAATGCGGGTCGATTCTTCCGGAGTCCCGCCTCCCTGCCAGTGGGTCTCAAGGCTGACTGCGTCATGATATCCGAGTTGCCTAAGTGCGCGGAACTGCGCGGACCAATCGATCAACCCCTTGTCCACCGGCGACCACTCGATTTTGCCGTCCGGGTCCTTGAGGGCGTTCTTGCAGTGGCAGTGGTGAATGCGGTCCTTCGGCAGCAACTCCCAGGCGGTGGGAAAGGCGTCCAGCTCGCCGCGCATCACGGCGTTGGCAGGGTCCCAGTTGAAAGCGAAATGCGGCGACTGAACCGCGTTCAATGTCCGGGCAGCCTCGCGGCCGGTTGCGGTGTTGCATGCGAACTCGTTCTCAAGCACCAGCAGAATGCCTTGCTTACCGGCGGTCTCGGCAGCCGAACGCAGCTTTTCATCGATGGCCGCGCGGTAGGCAGCGACGTCGTCCAAACGCCAGTAGTCGAAGCACCGGACTTTGTCGGTCTTGAATTGTCTGGCCAGGGCGATGGATTTCTCCAGGATTTCGTCCTGCTCTTTGAACGTTGTCTCGGCGGCGCCGTGCAGGTCGCCTTTGGAGCCATAAGGAGACTTCGGCGCGCCGGGCCAGTCGGTCTTGAAGAGGGGGCTGGCGATGTCGGTGACTTGCAGCTTGTATGTTGCAAGGATCTTCTGTGCTTCAGCGATCTCGGCATCGCTCAGTGCCGTCGTGTTCTTGCCCCACATGGAGCGGAGTTCGATCCAGCTCATGCCGAAATCGTGCGCGGCTACGTAGCAGGCGTGGTCGAAGTCCTGGGAGATTTCATCGTTGATGACGGCAATCCTGAAGGGCGGCTTCGATCCTTCAGCCTTGCCGAAAAGCGGGCCGATGGTGCAGGCTCCAACGCTCATGCCGGCGCGCCGAAGAAAACTCCGTCTGGAAGTGGCTTCCATGCTGCTCCTTTTGCCGATCGGCGTCCCTTGGTGGAAGGAAGGGGCCTCTCAATGGCGTTAAATGGCCGGTCACCCCAGGAAAGCGTGACCGGCCGGTGAAAGTGAAGCCAGCAGGAATGGCCTCTAGAAAGAGAACCTGGCCGATCCCTGCAAAGTGCGTCCGCCGCCGACCCCATTCACGCTGCCCTGGCCGCTGCCCAGGGTACCGGTGATGGTGCCGAAGCCGGAAGCGCCGTTCGGGCCGGTGCCGTTGGGCAGGCCAAACTGCGGCGTGTTGCTCAACTGGAAGGTGTCCAAGCGAATCTCCAGCCCGGTCTCGCGGTAGAGAGCGAATTTCTTGAAGATGGAGATATTGTCCTGAATGTAACCAGGACCGCGGAATTCATTTCTGCCGGTATTGCCGAGGCCGGGGCTCGGGCAGGCACCAGAGGATGGGCAGCCGGAGGGTTGCGAGAAAACCGTCGGGTCAAACCAGGGAGAGGCCGAACCGATGCCGCCTAGCTTGTGGAAGCTGCCGGTCAGGATTGCGGTTTGCGTGGTCCCGGGAGTATTCAGCGTGCCGCCGCTGGCGGTGACGCTGAAGGGCAGTCCGGAGAGCGCGGAGATGATTCCTGAGAGCTTCCATCCTCCCAGAACGGCATCGCCAACAGTGGAGTTCATAAGCTGATGGCCCTTGCCGAAGGGAAGCGCATAGGTGAAGGTATTCTCGAAGTTATATTTCCGATCGAAGTCAGCCGGAGCATAGCCTCTGCGCGGGTTAATGAAGAAGTACAGGCTGCCGTTATCGTCTCCGCCGGTAGCGTAGTCAAGCGCCTTACCCCAGGTAAATCCGGAGGTAAAGTTGAGCCCGTGCGAGACACGCTTGGTAAGCTGGGCCTGAAGCGACTCGTAGTTCGAGGAGAAGCCCATGAAGTACTGGTTTGTGGCCGCAGTACGCCCGGAGGTGGCGAACTCAGGTTCTGAACTTGAGCCGCCGCCATAGGTGCTTGGCAGGTTGATGTTCTGGCTCACGTTCATATCCGTGCCGTGATTGGCCACGTAGGCAAGCTGGAGCGACATATCGAACGGGAGCGTCTGCTGCACGGCCAAATTCCAGGAACTTGCGTAGGAGTTCTTGAAGTTCAGGGGAATGTAGGTGTAGACCTGAGCGATCAATTGCTTGGCAAGGAGAAGCGGTACACCCGTCAGTCCGGCGGTTGATTGCGGCAGTGCAATGATTCCGTTGGAAGGGATGGTGATCGGAACCGGCGCCGGGAACCCCGCCGCGAAGCTGGCTACGGTTACACCGTCGCCGAGAACGGCGGCGCTGAAGCCGTTACCCACAGGTTGATAGCTGTTGTTGGCGCGAATTGGGTAGTTGTAGGCGTAGGTGTTGTCCGTGAAGGGCGTGTAGCTGATCCCAAAGCCTGCACGGATGACCGTATCTGGCCGGAGCCTATAGGCCAGACCGAGACGCGGAGCAAAGTACTTGTACTGCGTGGCCATGCCGAGGTTGGAGGGGTTGTTTGTACCGGGGTATCCGGCAAGAACCAGCGTGTCATTAGCGGGGTTGTAGTTGGAGAAGCCGCCGGCAACCGCGGGAGTCGCAGGCGGATAGAAGTCCCAGCGAACGCCCAAATCTGCGGTTAGCTTGGGAGTTGCCTGCCATTTATCGCTGGCAAATAGGAAGACCCACCACTGCCGGTAGCGGGGGAAGAAGGTGTTCAGATCGCGGCCGGCCTGACTCGGGTAGTTGAGCAGGAAGCTTGCAATATAGTTGGCGACGGTGGTTCCCGGAGAGCTTCCATCCGAAGTTTGCACGTCGTTGAAGGTATATGCACCGCGCGGACTGAAGGTCTGATCCTGGAGCAGGTCGTCGTGAACCCGGCGGATGTCCGTGCCCCACTTGAAGGTGTGGTTGCCGACAATCTTGGTCCAGTTATTCACCATGTCGAAATTCGACTCGGCTCTGATCCACGGCACCGAAGCGGAGTAGCCGATCAAGGGGCTGGAGAAGCCGCCGTTGATGGTGACCGCAACTTGACCGGTGGTGAAAGCCTGTCCGGCGATATTGACGCCGGGGACGCCGATGGTGGTTGCGTCGCTGCTGCCGTAGTCGTTCGGTTGCGCGCTGTTGCCGAGATGAGCCATGCCGACGCGAACTTCGGTAAAGAATGTCGGCGAGAATACGTGATCGTAGTTCACGCCCGTGCTGTACGACTTCTGATTGCCCGTGCCTTCAAATCCGCCGCCCTGCGGACCGCCCAGGAATGCGCCGAAGGCAGCCTGCTGGAAGGTGACAACCCTCTGGAAGCTGTAGCGGGCGCTAACATGGTTCTTCTCGTTCAAAGAGTAATCGCCTTTGGCGTCGAAGCTGTCGGTAGTCTTGGTGAAGGGCAGCTTGGTGGTGTAATCGTTGGCCGGGTTGTTCATCGCCTTGGTGGTGAGAGTTCCGTATTTCGCCGCAGCTGCATTCAACTGCGTTAGCATCGCGATGGAGACCGGGCTCACCCTGCTGTACGGGATCTGGTTGTTGGCAAACGCCGCGCGGTGAACTGTCGATCCATCCCCGGTCGTCGGGTCGTAGACCTGCCCCTTGGTGCCGTTCATCGCCCCGCTCAGGTCGATGCAGCCCTGCGGATCGGTGCAACCGAGGGCGGTAGCCGCAGCGCCCGTGTTCGGCACGTAGAAGCGGGAGTCCGGAATCTCGAAAGTGCTGGAGACGGACTCATGATCGACAGTGTGCAGATAGTCGCCGAAGTAGAAGATCTTGTCCTTCTTGATAGGACCGCCGACTGCGCCGCCGAAGTAGTTGTACGAGAGATGTCCGAGGGGACCGGCGAAGTAAGAACGGGCATTGAGGTCGTTATTCTGAATGAACTCGAAGGCAGAACCGTGGATGTTGTTGGTGCCGGACTTGAGGGTGACGTTGGTGATGGCGCCGATGGAGCGGCCCAGCTCCGCTTCGTAGTTGTTGGTGGAGACGTCCACGGATCCGATGGCCTCGGCCGGGGGAATGATGATCTGCAGCAGGCCGGTGCGCTCATCGTCGTCAATGCCTTCAATCTGATAGAGATTGGTGACGCGGGGCATGCCGTTGGCTTCTGTCTGCAGGGAGCTGGCGGCATTGAAGAACTGAGAATGCTGGAAGACCTGGGGAGCCACGCCCGGCACCAGGTTGAGCAGCGACTGGTAGTTTCTGTTGGTGCCCAGGGGCATGTCTACCAGTATTTCCGCTTCAAGCTTGGTGCTGATGTCGGCGCGATCGGTCTGCAAAACCGGGGGCGCGGTGGTTACGGTGATGGTCTCCGAAACGTTGCCTGGCTGCATGGTCAGATCGACGCGGGTGGACGAGTTGGAGGGAAGGTCGATGTTCTCGCGAGTTTCCTTCTTGAATCCCTTGGCCTCGACGGTCACCAGATACGGGCCCGGATGGAGGTCGGGGAAGGTGTAATTGCCGCTCTCGTTGGTCACCGACTCGTGAATCAAGCCGGTGGACGCTTCCGTTGCGACGACTTTGGCGCCGGCGACGGCTGCGCCGCTGGAGTCGGTTACGGTGCCGAGCAGGGTCGCGTTGACCGCCTGGCCCAACAGCACATGAGAGAAGCCGAGCAGGAGCAGGACAAGCATGGACCCGAGAACGGGTCTCATCCTTCTGTGTTGCATCATTTGTAGCCTCCGAGGTTCGATCAAAATTCAAGCTTCGAACAATATATTGTTCGAATACCGAACGAACGCTAAATCCGCCCGCGCCTCTTTGTCAAGGAGAAAATTCGGAGTCCGCCGGAAAGACTTTCAGGGATGCCAAGGCTCGCCGTGTTTGTGTGGGACTGCAGCTCGGCGCGCGTTGAAGAGGGTTCTCAATTCAGCGGGAAGCCTCTCACGCTAAAGGAGATATGGGACAGTGTGCTCGATGCCGGCGCATTGAGTGCGAAGACGAGGTCCGGCGGTTGGGCCGGGACCGTGATGGGCATACCCTGCCGCAGTGCAGCAGCGGCGCGGCCGGCATTCGTTATTCCCGCGGCGCTTGCTCAATGCGGATCCGCGGCCAGCGGGCACCCAGCGCAGCGGGCCACTCGGCCGCAGTGCGCTTTGCCCACGGCCACCGTGAGGGCGTGAAACTCATTGAAGAGATGCGCGCGCGTGGACTGGGGATCGGACGCGAAGGCCAGGCGGGTGAGAGCGGCCAGAGTCTCATAGCCTTTGGGACCGGGTTGCGGGGTGACAAGCCGGTGGCGTGCGGCGATGCGGCGGAGATACTCGTCGGCCACCGGATGGGGATGGTTCAGGGCATAAAGCAGGATGGCGTCCGCGGTCTCACGGCCCACTCCGGGCAGAGCCAAAAGCCGGCGGCGAAGGGGTGCGGTGGGGGTCGCGGCGAGGGCGTCGATCGAGCCGTCGAACTCCTCGTCGAGCATGGCTACAAAGGCTTTCAGGGCCGGCGCTTTGCGGGAATGAAATCCGGAGGGGCGAATGAGATTCTCCAAATCCGCGAGGGCCAGCGAACGCATCCCAGGAAGAGTCAGCGCGCCGGCGCGGCGCAGATTGTCAAGGGAGCGCTCGACGGCTTTCCAGGCCGTGTTCTGGGTCAGGTAGGCGCCGAGAATCACTTCAAAGAGAGTTTGCGCGGGCCACCAGTGCTGCGGACCGTAGGCCTCTGCCAGCAGATCGTGCATGGAGCGCAACCTCTCGGCCGGGCTCTGGCGGCGGCGTGTCTTCATCGCAAGCGATCCTCGTCCGGCGGAGATTGGAGCTGCATCTTCCACTCCAGAACGCGGGCGCGGGCGGCTGCGGCCTCGGCCTGGGGCACGTGGCCGGCCTGCTGCAGGGAGATGGAGAGCGCGGTGTGCGCAAGCGGGTCCCCAGGGTTGAGAGCCGTCAGCGCCAGGGCGGCGGCGATCGATTGTGCGAGCCGGCCAGCGTCGCGGAGGGCGCGAACGAGCCCGTGGTGCGCCTCGCTGCAGGCCGGATCGGCCGCTATGGCGGCGCGAAACGCCTGCGCCGCTTCGGCAGGCGAGCCGGCGGCGAGCAGATCGAGGCCGAGCTGGGAGAGCGATTCGGCATGGAGAGCATCGGCTGCGGTCACGGCTATTCTTAGGATAATGGCTAATTCGCGCGAAGTGTTTCCGCATGGAGCGCGTCCGCTGGAGGGTGGAGCTGAAGAGTCAGACGGCGTACCTGGTGTTTGAAACCCGCAATTAGAAGTGCTCAATGAAACTAGACGCCATAACGTGTTCTTGAAACGCGGTTTCCCGTTGCGGGCTCGGGTGCAGGCCGGTAAGAGTCTGCAATCATCGGGAAGGCAATAGCCCGAATGGATCGGCGGTGCGCGCCTGGGTCTCTGCATCGCCTTGTAGCCGCAGCCATTCAACAAGGTCGTCCGCCAGCACTGGGGCGTGGAGAATCGGCTGCACTGGCCAGTGGATGTGGTCATGAACGAGGATCAGGATAGAACCCGGTTTGGAAACGGTGCGCGCCCTCTCGCCGTGCTCAGGCACATGGCTCTGAATGCGATGCAGAAGGAAGGATCGAAAGGCTCAACGCGAGGGAAGTTCAAACGCGCCGGCTGGGACGACGCTTACCTGATCAGACTCTTGGAGATGTTCTGAAATGCGATTGCCCTGGCTAATCTTGAGGTCGCTGGAAGGGTACACTCCAGGTGATTGTGCCCAAAGCGTGCCGAATAAGCTCATGGAGTGAACGTCAATCCATGTTTCCGGTCATTCGGGCAAAACCGGTCAAGGCACCGAAGTTCCCTGTTGTAATATGATCGACAGCACCACGGGCGCGACCTTCTTGCTCCATCTTCTCCTCCGAAACTCATGAAACGGCACGTGCTGATCTACGGGCTAATCGGCGGGATCCTGATTACCCTGCTGCAGTGGACTGAGTATCGGTTCCTGGTCATCGAGCATTCGATCGAAATCTACGGGGGACTGACCGCGGCCACCTTTGCCGTTCTTGGTATCTGGCTCGGCCTCAAGCTGACCGGAACGCGCCCCAGGATCGTTGTCAAGGAAGTCCCTGTACCGGCTGGGGAACCGTTCGTCCCGAACGAGAAACAACGAGAGGCGCTCGGCATCACCCGCCGCGAGCTTGAGGTCCTTGGACTGATAGCCCAAGGCATGAGCAACCGCGAAATTGCCGGGAAACTCTACGTGAGTGAGAACACGGTCAAGACTCATTCCAGCCGTGTCTTCGACAAATTGGGGGCTAAGCGGCGGACGCAGGCGGTGCAACTCGGCAAAGAATTCGGCTTGCTTCCCTGAACAACTCCCCCGAACGAATGAATTTGCTCTCCCGCGAACAAAATCACCCGAAAGGATGACGACTGAGACACTGGCTGACGGGGTATGGTGATTCCGTATTCACGATTTCACTCACAGGAGATACAAATGAGAAAGACGGTACTGACCTTCGGGCTGATTTCAGGCGCTCTCTGCTCGCTGATGATGGCGGCCACCGTGCCGTTCGGGGACAAGATTGGCTTTGACAGAGCCGAGTTCCTTGGCTACACCATCATTGTTCTTTCGTTCTTGCTGGTGTTCTTCGGCATCCGCTCGTACCGCGACAACACCGGCAACGGCCAGATCACCTTCAGCAAAGCGTTTGCTGTCGGGATCTCCATTACCCTGATTACGTGCATCTGCTATGTGGTGACCTGGGAAGTGATCTACTTCAACTTCCTGCCCGATTTCATGGACAAATACGGCGCCTACATGGTTGAAAAGGCCAGGGCCTCGGGCGCCAGCGCCGCCGCCCTCCAGGCGCAGCTTGAGCAACTCAAGAAATACAAGGAGATGTACGACAACCCGTTCATCAACGCAGCGATGACGTTCATCGAGCCCTTCCCCATCGGGCTCGCCATCACGCTGATTTCCGCGGCGGTGCTGAGGAAGAAGGCGCAATCGCAGCCGGCACAAGCGCTCTCGCCGGCAGCCAATTGAGCTTATTCCAGCGGATCTGCTCTTGGCTTCCCGGAGCGTCCCGGCTTGCACGCATGAGCAGAGCGCGGATGCGGCGATTCTGGCCGTTTTGCCGGCGAGCCAGCGCGCGCAGTTGCTGTTATTTGCCGCCAGGCTCGATTGGCTTGTCGGGCTCTACTTCCGGTATTCCGCCAGATATCGGCGCGTAAGACTACATGGAGTCCGGTAATCCTGGCATCAAGAGCACCCAGGACGGCTGGCTCAGAGCGGTCTCCGAGTTGCTGTAGAGGGAAACCTCAGCGTGGTGCCTTCTGGGTACAGCTACTCTGGTTTCGCTTTAGCGCCTCGCGCTAGCCGGCTCCCACCCGTCGCTCCCGCGCAGAAACACCGCCGGGTCAAACTGCTTGGCCTGTTCCGGCGCCAGTTTCCCGCCAACGCGGCCAACAACGGAATTGCATGCGCATTCCGAACGTGGACAGCTCGAACAATTTCACGCTCTGCAAGGTCACCCTGCGCAATTCGCCCATCGCGCACCTGCTGTGCCTCAAAGCGGCGAATTTACAGCCAGGGCCTTGAAGATTCTTACGCCGAAGGCAGCGCGCAACACCTACGGTGTCGCGCTCCCCGAGGGCGGCTCATCTCTAATCTATTTCTTGCTCGCCGCGGTCCCTTGTTTTGCAGCCATCTTCCTTACCGCACGCAACCGGTTCAGGACCAGCCCATCGGCCTGATCCGGTCAGCCGCTTAGTCTCCCCAGGTCTCGCGAGCGGGACCTGGGGTTCGCCGACTCGTTACTCAACCACCGTCAGCTCCGTCTCTGCGACGGCCAGCGAACTTCCTCCGACCCATATCTTGTAGATGGTCGGCTCCACCGTCCGCTTGAGCTCCGCGTTATAGAAGTTCAGCTCGTCGAAACCCAGCGGAAACTCCACGTGCTTGGTCTCCCCCGGCGCGAGCATCACCCGCGCAAAGCCCTTCAGTTCCCTCACCGGCTGTTCCACGCTCGCCGCGGTGTTCCGGATATATAACTGAACGACTTCCGTCCCAGCCACGCTCCCGGCGTTTTTCACCCCCACGGCCACCATCGCCACCGGCTTGTGCCCCGACGCCAGAATCTCCTTGACCGGAACCTCGGCGCGACTAATCGCCGGCTGCTCATAGCTGAACCGCGTGTAACTCAACCCCCATCCAAATGGAAACAGAGCCGAATTCTCCTCGTCCATATACCGCGACATGAACTTCTCATCCGGATTCTGGGGCATATGGCTCAAATCCCCATGCGCCGGCCGCCCGGTGGGAAGTTGCGCATAGTAAAGCGGCTCCTGCCCCACCGCCCTGGGAAAGCTGGCCGGCAGCTTGCCCGAGGGGTTCACGTCGCCGAACACGACATCGGCCACCGCGTGTCCGGCCTCCACCCCTGGGCTCCACGCCTCCAAAATTGCCGGCACATGCGCGGCCTCCCATTTCAGCTCCAGCGGCCGTCCGGCCAGCACCACCAGGATCACGGGTTTGCCCGTGGCCGCCACCGCCTGCTCCAGCCTGACCTGTGCCCCGGTGAGGCCCAGATGAACCCGGCTTCCCGCCTCGCCCTCCATCCAATTGGCCGGCTCGCCCAGCGCCAGAATTGTCACATCGGCCTGCTCCGCTGTCTCCACCGCCACGGCAATCGTTTTGGCGTCGTCGGGAACAGGCAAATGCTGGTCGGCGGCTACCGGCTCGTTGAAGTTCATCCGTTTCAGCACGTTGGCGTCCTCGCCGCTAAGCAACTCGCACCCCGGCGCGTACAACAGCCTGTCCCCGAGCCGTTCTTGAAGCGCCTGGCGCAGAGTCACTACAAACTTCGGGTCCCCTGTCACCGCCCACGCCCCCAGCATCTCCCGCTGATTGTCGGCCATCGGCCCGATCAGCGCCACCTTCCTTGCCTTTGCCGTCAGCGGCAGCAGCTCTCCTATCCCCTCCACCGGCTCATTCTTGAGCAGCACAAAGGTCTCTTCCGCCACCTTCCGCGCCGCGGTCCTACGCTCCGCGGTCGCGTCGTAAGCAGGACCATCCGCCGTGTATGGGTGATCGAAGAGTCCCAGCGCAAACTTGACCCGCAGAATCCGCCGCGCCGCCTCGTCCACCACGCTCTCGGGAATCTTACCCGCCCGCACTTGGCTTCCAATCACTGTCCCGTAGAGGTTTCCCTCCATGTCCATATCCACGCCGGCTTCCAGCGCCTTCCTCGCCACCGTAGGCCCATCGCCGATCGAATGGTTCTCGAGCTCCGCCACCGCCCCCCAATCCGACACCACAAACCCTTCGAATCCCCACTCCTTGCGCAGGATCTGCGTCAGCGTAAACGGGTTGGCCGTCGCCGGAATGCCGTTGATCGAGTTGAAGGAGCTCATCAGCGTTGCCGCCCCCGCCTCCACCGCCGCCCGGTAGGGCTCCAGGTACACCTGCCGCAGCACGATCTCGCTCATGTCCACGGCGTTGTAGTCGCGCCCGGCGATAGCCGCCCCGTAGGCCGCAAAGTGCTTCACGCTCGTTGCGACGGAATCGGGCTTCGACAGATCGTCCTGCTGGTAGCCCTTCACCCACGCCCGCGCCATCGCCGACCCCAGGTACGGGTCCTCGCCCGCCGATTCGATAATCCGTCCCCAGCGCGGGTCGCGCGCAATGTCCACCATCGGCGAGAAGACCCACGTTACTCCGTCGGCCCGCGCTTCCACAGCGCCGGTGCGCGCCGCCAGTTCCGCCGCCCCTGGATCGAAGCTCGCCGCCAATGCCAGCGGCACGGGAAACGTCGTTCGGTGCCCGTGAATCACGTCCAGCCCGAAGAGGATGGGAACGTGCAGCCGCGACCGCTCCACGGCCAGATGTTGGTAGTGGTTGGTCGCTGCTGCGTCCCTCAGGTTCAGCATCGAACCCACCTGCCCCCTGGCCGCCAGCTCGTCGTAACGCAGATTCGAGGCCCCCGGCCCGGTCGCGTACCCGGCTGAAAAGCTGGCCAACTGCCCCAGCTTCTCCTCGAGCGTCATCTCTTTGAGCAGCTTCTCAACCCGCGCATTCACCTCCTTTGAAGCCAATTGCGGGTTGGGAACAGGCTTCGTCTGGGCCATTGACGGGAGACAGCAAACGCCGGCCAGAAACAGGATTGGCAGAAATGCATGGATGAAGCGAGCGAAGACGGTTTTCATGGCCCGGCCATGATAAACCGTTTGGCAAGAGGCCGTCAGGACGCCTAAGCACAGCGGCCCCTTTGCCCTGCCCAGTTTGCTCTGGGCTCGCGTCGCTTCATTTTTCCCCGCAAACAAATCCCCTCGCCGTAAACCCCGGAAATGCTCTACTCTTGCCATTGACACGCATGAACAGTCTCTTCGCCAAACTCCGGAATGCAGTCGTCCAGGCCTTCGCCAACGACGTCGTCAACACCGCCAAGGCCGCGGCCTACTCCGGCATGCTCATGCTCTTTCCCGCCGTGCTGGTCATCACCACGCTGCTCGCCCAGGTACCCGAGGGAAACTCCGTGGCGGGCGAGATTCGCTTCACATCCGAGCAGTTTCTGCCCACCGATACCATGGACCTGCTTCAGTCCTATGTGATCACCCGCCGCATCCACTCCGGCCGGGTGGTCCTGTCCGCCACCACCCTCAGCGTGTTTGCCGGTCTGGGCATGATGCTCTCGCTTATGGAGGGCTTCCGCCGCGCCTACCGACTCCCGCGCGAGGCCTGGAGCTTTTGGAGTCGCCGCCTGCGCGCCTTGCTACTAGTGCCCATTGCCCTCGTTCCGCTCTCGCTGGCCACTCTCCTGGTCGTCTTCGGCCACCAGATCGAAACCTGGATGATCGAGAATGCCGACCATGAACTGCGCCACATCGTGATCTTCTTCTGGCGCATCGTCCGCTGGTCCATCGCCTTGGTCGCCAGCGCTGCCGTGCTCACCGTCCTCTACCACTTTGGCACCAGGCGCAAGGAGAACTGGTTGTGGGTCCTGCCCGGCTCCATCACCGGCACCCTCCTCTGGTTCCCGGCCACGCTGGCATTCGGCTGGTACGTCACCCGCATTGCCGACTACTCCATGTTCTATGGCTCCTTTGGCGCCGGAATTGCCACCCTGGTCTGGCTCTACATCACAGCATTCAGCGTCCTGATCGGCGCAGAGTTGAATGGCGCGCTGTTTCGCGAACGCCAGGCCAAAATCGCCGGTTCCGGCCCATCGGATCCAGCTTCTCCCGGTCTGTGACTGCTCTCACTGCCGGTCGAACCCTACGCAATGCATCATGGACAAAGAGCGGGTCCGGTCCAACCCCCGTGTACACTAAAACTGGCCGCAACCCCTTCAGACCTTTTCCCCGACTGATCCCTCATTGGAGCCATTGCATGCCCTTCGCTGAACTAGCCCCGACCGATTCTCCATCCCAGCGCCGTGCCAAAATCGTCGCCACTCTCGGGCCCGCTTCCAATACCGAGCCTGTCTTCAGGGATCTGGTCCGCGCAGGCATCAATGTGGTTCGTTTGAACTTCTCGCACGGCTCCCACGAGGAGAAGCTGGCCCTCATCCAGATGATCCGCAAAGTCAGCCGCGAGGAGCGCAAGCCGCTTTGCATCCTGGGCGATTTGCAAGGCCCCAAGATTCGCACCTCCAAGCTCAAGGATCGCCAACCGGTTCTGCTCAAGGCCGGCGGCCGGCTCACCATCACCCCACGCGATGTTCCCGGCACCGCATCCCTGGTTGGCACCACCTTCAAGACCCTGGCGGAAAACGTCGAGCAAGGCTCCCGCATCCTGCTCTCCGACGGCCTCATCGAGCTCCGCGTCCACGAGGTCCTCGGCGACGACGTTTCCTGCGACATCGTCAACGGCGGCATGTTGGGCGAAAACAAGGGCATCAACCTCCCCGGCATTCCGGTGCGTGTCCCCTCTCTTACCGACAAGGACTCCGACGACCTTGAGTTCGCGCTCAAGAACGGCGTCGACGCCATCGCCGTCTCCTTCGTCCGCACTGCCGAAGATGTCCGTCTGGTCCGCAACCGCGTCTCCGCCTACGGCGGCGAAACCTGGATCATCGCCAAACTTGAAAAGCCCCAGGCCATCGAGCATCTGGACGCCATCCTCACCGCCTCCGACGCCATCATGGTGGCGCGAGGCGACCTGGGGGTCGAGCTGCCGCCGGAGAAGGTGCCCGCCATCCAGAAGCACATCATCCGCCGCGCCGCCGAGTACCGCAAACCGGTCATCACCGCCACCCAGATGCTGGAGTCGATGATCGAGAACCCCCGCCCCACCCGCGCCGAGGTCTCCGACGTGGCCAATGCCGTTTACGACGGCACCGATGCGGTCATGCTCTCCGGCGAGTCGGCCGTTGGAAAGTATCCGGTCGAGACGGTGGCCATGATGGCCCGCATCATCACCGAGGCCGAGCTGCACATCAAGCTGGGAGACACTTCCGAGCCCAGGGAACGAATGAGCCGCCTCTCCATTGCCGAAACCATCTGCGAGGCCACGGCCCACGCAGCCGACGACCTGGACCTGCGCGGCATCGCCCTCTTCACCGAGTCGGGCTACACCGCCCGCCAGCTCTCCAAATACCACCCCTCGGCGCCCATCTTCGCCCTCAGCCCGGTCGAAGTCACCATCAACCGCCTCAACCTGCTCTGGGGCACCACCCCCATCCGCTGTCCCAAGGTCAACTCGACCGAAGCCCTGGTCGAGTGCGCCGAAGGCCTGCTCGAACAGAACGGCTACGTCCGCCCCCGCGAGGTCATCGCCATCGTCGCCGGAACCCGCACCAAATCCGGCTCCACCAACTTCCTCCGCCTGCACGTCATGGGCGAGCACCAGGAAGGCGTGCGCTTCTTCGCCCCTCGCGAAGAAGAGAAAGCCCCGGCTCCTTCCCCGGAATCTGTAGCCGCCGAGCCGAAACGCCCCGCCCCCAAGCCAGCCAAGCCTCCCGTTAAGCAAAAGTAATCGGCCAAATCGCTTCCACAAATCTCCCGTTCCCCATCCTTGTCGCGCACTTTGCGGCAAGGGGGGAGGCCGCAAACCTCGATTTCGGGACGCACCGGTTTACGCGCACACATGGCTTGACCTCCGGAGCGGGATGGCTGGCGAAAGTTGCCAGCTCCTCCCAAGCCCCCCTGGCGGGTTTCCTTGATGACGTTATCGGATGATGAGTCCTTCGTATCAGTCCCCCACCGGCGAAGCCGACCTGCGGGAGATGAAACCGTAGCGCCGATCTCCAGATCGGCTGTAGCGCGGGCGTCCTCGCCCGCGTTCTTCAAAGCCGATAACGCTTGTTTCTTTTTAGTGACTAGGGTTTCTGAATGTGAGCCAATTCACACTTGTGACGTGGGAATTCATTGCGGGCGGCAGGATTGCGTGATACAAGAAGGCCATGAATCTGGAGGAATTTCGCGCGTTGTTGATCAGGAGGGAACCGCCGATCGAGCTTCCGGCGACCCTCGTGGCGCTGTGGTGGGATGCGAAGGGAGACTGGGCTCGCGCGCACGGGCTGGTGGATGAGCTGGAGACTGCCGAGGGCATGGCGGTTCACGCCTATCTGCACCGGAAGGAGGGCGCGGCATCGAATGCGGACTATTGGTATGCGCGCGCCGGGCGGAGGTTTCATCGGGCTTCGCTGGAAGAGGAGTGGGAGGCGTTGGTGGAGGGGTTGTTGGTTTGAACTGAGATTAAGTTAGTGGGTACGGGAGGCGTGATCCTGTGTAGTCCAGCTCACTGCTGTCCAAAGTAAGTATCCTCCGGCAGAGCCGGAGGCTTTACGGTTGCTGGCCCCTCAAAGGGGCCTGATCGCAACCGGTGAAAAGCAAAAGCAGCTACAACAGCAGCAGCGTGCAAAACCATGGACTTCG
>Ga0326727_10004115_pt1 | contig 44571 bp, 39 predicted proteins | sample MB2enrmetagenome_FD_207643 | JGI IMG/M metagenome (GOLD analysis project Ga0326727, IMG submission 207643) | Lab enriched peat soil microbial communities from McLean, Ithaca, NY, United States - MB29MY | ecosystem: Environmental > Terrestrial > Soil > Wetlands > Peat | place: USA: New York... | reverse complement strand
CAGTTCCAGTGTGGCTGGTCGTCCTCTCAGACCAGCTACCCGTCTTCGCCTTGGTGGGCCGTTACCCCGCCAACTAGCTGATAGGCCGCGGGTTCATCATCAAGCGTCAGGCCTTGCGGTCCCCAACTTTAGCCCCACGGAGATGCCTCCATCGGGCCACATTCGGTATTAGCTCGCCTTTCAGCAAGTTATCCCCAACTTCATGGCAAATTACCCACGTGTTACGCACCCTTGCGCCGCTCCAATCACGGAGTATTGCTACCCCGTGACCAGCGCTCGACTTGCATGTCTTATCCACGCCGCCAGCGTTCGTTCTGAGCCAGAATCAAACTCTCCGTTAAAAACGTTAGCTTGAATCCTGTCCGGGGGTTGGCCGGACTGATTTTGCAATCTTTAAAACTCTCCAATTCACGCCACTAACAGGCGCGACTTGAAGGGGCTCTCACTATTCGCACAATTCAATTTTCAATGAGCGATTCGGGCTTTCCCCCGCCCTCTCTTGCCCCGCATAAAGGGGACAAAAATCCTGAGTGCCGAATCTTTTTCTCTCAACTCGGCATCTCAGATACCTCAGTTAATCTTCAAACACTTTACTCGGTCTGAAGCGGGTTGTCAACAGACTTTGTTGTCCAACCCCTTTTCGTTCTGTAAAAGAACGATGCTCAAAATACCACCTCCCGCCAATTGCGCAAGCGTTTTTTTCAAATATTTTACATTTCTTTTCACCCCCCTGGCTGTCCCGGCCCGAAATCCCAGGTACGGAAGGCAAAAAACCGGCCTCAAAGGCAGCATCCGGCGGATCATCCGGGGATTGCTCGCCGCCGAAATGTCGGGGTTTTTTACACCCATCAACACAATTGTAAATTCTTCTATCCCAGCACTTTCCAACGCCTCCGCCGTCAATAAAGTATGGTTGATGGTTCCCAGACGGTTGGGGCAGACGACAATCGTTTTGCACTCCAAGCCGCGGATCAAGTCCCGAACCGTGTAATCCCCGCCCAAAGGAACCATCACCCCCCCAATCCCCTCCACCAATAAAAGGTCACACCGGCTGGCGGCGGCCTGAATTTTCCCCAAAACCGCCCCAAAAGGCGCCTTTTGACCGCTTCCCCTGGCCGCCGCTCCAGGCGCCAGCGGCCTGTCGAAATAGAAAGGATTGACCTCATCGAGCGTCAAACACTCCTTTTGCAGGCTCTGGAGCAGCCGGGCGTCATCCCGTCCGCCGGAGCAGAACGGCTTCATGGCCAGGACGCGCCCGCCGCGCTCGCGCAAGAAAGCCAGCAGCATCGCCGTCAATACCGTCTTCCCGACGCCCGTGTCCGTCCCCGTGACAAAAAGGATTTTCTTCACCCCTTTGATTTTGCCGCCCGACCCGGCCCAAACCAAGCAAAAGAACGCCAAATGGGAAGCCGGCAGTCGGAGGTCCGAGATCACCACACGAACGTGGTGATACTGTGTCCGGGTGCGATGTCATCGAAAAATTTGTTGTCCGCTTCGACTTGGAATGACTGTTCCGTCTACTGCTTGTTAATCATGGCTGACGCAAGGAAAATCAGCGCGGAATTCATTGAGCGGGGCGGTCCTTTGGGGCAGACTGGCCGGCGGATTTATGACTTGCGAACCGCCATCGGACGAATTGTTGCACACGGTGTGGGAGGGAGCGCGCATCGCCCCGGACGACGCCCTGCGGCTCTACCGCCTGCCCCTGGAGGAACTGGGGATGCTGGCCCACCGGCGGCGGCAACTGGCCCGCGCCTCCGCCCACGACGGCCGCGGCAACCACATCGTCACCTACATTGTGGACCGGAACGTCAACTACACCAATGTCTGCAACGTCTATTGCAAATTCTGCGCCTTCTACCGCACCGAGCCGGACGCCGACGCCTACGTCATCACCCTGGAGGAGATGGACCGCAAGATCGAGGAGACCATCGCCCTGGGCGGCACGCAAATCCTCCTGCAAGGGGGGCACCATCCCAAGCTTTCGCTGCAATGGTATCTGGACTTGCTCTCCCATATAAAAAACCGGTTCCCCCGGATCAACATCCACGGCTTCAGCCCCAGCGAATTCATTCATTTTCGCGACCTCTTCGGACTGCCGCTGGAGGAGATCATCTCCCAGTTCGCCCGCGCCGGCCTTGGCTCCATCCCGGGCGGCGGCGGCGAAATCCTGGTGGACCGCGTCCGCCGCCGCATTTCTCCGCTCAAAGCCATGAGCGACGATTGGCTGGAAGTGATGGACGTCGCCCACCGGCTCGGATTGAACTCGACGGCAACGATGATGTTCGGGCACGTCGAAACGGTCGCCGACCGGGTCGAACACCTGGAGCGGGTGCGGGCGCAACAGGACCGCAGCAAAGGGTTCACGGCCTTCATCGGCTGGACCTTCCAGGCGGAGCACACCCGCCTCAAGGCGCCGACCGTTGGGGCGCACGAGTACCTGCGGACACAAGCCCTGAGCCGGATTTACCTCGACAATTTTCCCAGCGTGCAAAGCTCCTGGGTGACGCAGGGGCCGGAAGTCGGCCAGATCGCGCTCCAATTTGGGGCCAACGACCTGGGCAGCATCATGATCGAGGAAAACGTCGTTTCCCAGGCCGGCGCCACCCACCGCATGACCGTGGCCGACATGCGCCGCCTGATCGAGCAACTGGGTTACGAGCCGCACCAGCGGGACAACTGGTACCGCCTCTTGAACTGACGCTGGCTGTTCTTCAGGGCTCCCGGTAAGCACGAGTCTCACTGGCGCGGCCAAGGAGGCGGGCGGCCATATCAACGTACTTGAACCCGTATTCCTTCGCCGGCTCGATCTGAAGGCACCACGCCCAATCATTCCAGCCGGAGATGAAAATCACTTTCGGATCAACCTCGCGCGCCTGAAGAAGCTGGTTCTCGAAGTACTGGCCGTCGGCCCGCTGCTGGCTCACGGCCTTTCCGCGTTGTCGAAGGGCGTTGTCATCCACGGACTGGTGGTTGACATACTTCGCAATGAAAGCATCTTCCATGAATCCATTTGCTCCAGGATTAACCGTCATGCATTCCTTATCGCCCGCGAGGCCGAAGTACTTCCATCCCGGCGTTTGCGGCGCGGGCGAAACCCGGCGTAGCGTGAGAAACTGCCGGTACTCTTGATCAATTCTGTCCAGCTCAGGCGCAGGACCGTTCAGATACGTCATAACCAGCGGCTTGCCGTCCAAGTGATAATAAAAGTCGCGGTCCGCCAGGTTCTTGCGGACGTAATCGAGGGCGAATTGGTACTGCTGGGGCGTGGGATTCGAGTTCCATTTCTCCATCCAGACAACGAGGCTCAGTTTGCGCGTCTCCTTCTCCTGGCGCGACAGTTCGTCTTCGAGCAACTGCAGCGTCTTCTGCTTCGGCAAATCCAGAAGCGTCAGTTCGGGCTGGATTCGGCAGGTGTCATAGACGATCACATCCACGCCTGCCCGCCGCAGCCACCGCAAATGCCGCCGGACCACTTTCCGATCATCGGTCCTGTATTCTCCCAGTATTGGATGGAAAGGCCCGTTCCACTCCTTGATCGGTCCCCAGTCATGGCTTCCCGTGTTTTCAAAATGGCTCCCATACCAGATGGCGACGGTGCCGTCATAGCGCGTTTCCTCCGCCTGGCGTGCATCCATGGGCGATCGCGCGGGCGCTCTGCCGTTCGCGATGAACGTCAACGTTAGAGTGGCGAGAGCCACGGTCAGTCGAGATTGTCGCATTTTCTCCTCCTTGATTGTATTTTGTGGAATATTTTCAAGCTCAAAGTGTGGCGCGCCTGAATTCTCATGCACAACGGATTCACCGCTCCAGCTCGAAAAGCCCGGTGAATATCGCTTCCTTGATTTTCCACAGCAGCGCCAGCGTCACCGCCACCGACGTCAACGTCAAGAATAATATCAGCCACTCCCCGATCCTTTGCGCATCCGGCCAGTGGCCCGCCGGCAGCCGGGGCGCGCCCCGCAAATCCGCCAGCACAAGATCAACGCACAGGCCCGCCAGCGCCGCCGCCAGCATCCACGTGTTCCACGCGGCGAAGGCGCGGGTTTCCAGCCGCAGCGTCTCATCGGGCAACATGGCCGCCAGCCGGCGCAGCACTTGATTGACGCACATCAGAAAAAGATAGCCCGACGCCCCCAAAAAGATGACGCAGGCGCCGTAGAACGGCACATAAGGAAACCGGTGCCACCAGCAGAGGAAGGGCGCCAGACCGGTGTTGACAATGGCGAACAGTTCGGCCCGATGCAGCGCCTGCTGCCAGACCCGCTCCTGCCTTTGGAAATCGCGCATCTGCCGCAGGCCGTACCACAGCAGGCCGCTGAGAACCAACGCCGGCGCGAATCCCAGCGCCCCAAATGAACCCATCCAATCGGAGCGCGCCGTCTCCATGTCCGCCGCCAGCGCCAGCGGGATGCCCCAGAAGAGGGTCGAGAGGCCGCGCACCAGCCGCCCCAGCGCCCGCATCAGATCGGCTTTCGCGGCATCCATCCGGTTTCAAATGACCAGGTAGGTGTACTCTTTCAGGCCCCGCTCGTAATCATCCAGCAGCCGCATCCCTTCCGAGGGCCTGAGCCGGTCGCTTTTGATCGCCTCGTCTATTTGCATCTTCATCTGGCGCTTCAGTTCGTTCTCGTCGTACTGCACCGAGGTCAGCGCCTGCACGATGGTCGAGCCTTCGATGATTTCCTCCACGTAGTAGCCGGCCGCCTCGTCGGCATCCAGGAAGACGTGCAATTCGTTGACCCGCCCGAAGAGGTTGTGCAAATCCCCCATGATGTCCTGGTAGGCGCCCATGAGAAAAAAGCCCAGGTAGTAAGGCTCGGCCCCGTTGCCGTTGCTCCGCGGCTCGTGCAGCGGCAGCGTGTCGCGCACGTCCGACAAGTCAATAAACTGTTTCACCTCCCCGTCCGAATCGCAGGTGATGTCCACCAGCGTTCCCTCGCGCGTCGGTCTTTCGTTCAGGCGGCTCACCGGCATGATTGGGAAGAGCTGGTCCAAGGCCCAATGATCCAGCAGCGATTGGAAGACGGAGAAATTGCACAGGACCTGGTCGCCCAGGCTGTCCTCCAGCTTGCGCACCTCCTCCGGCACGTAGGCCTGGCCGTGAAAGCTCTGCACCACCCCCTGGGCGATCTCCCAGTAGAGGGTCTCGATCCGGGCCTTGTCGCGCAAATCCAGCAGGCCCAGCATGAACATCTGTTGCGCCTCTTCCCGGCGGTCGGTCGCGTCGTGCAAGGCCTCCAGCCGGCTGAGCGAGGGCACGTTCTTGCGGATGTCCATCAGGTCCCGCACCAGCGCGTGGTCCTTTTCGCCGCACGCGATGGCCGTGCCGGACCGGATTTTCTCGATGGTCCCGAAGGTTTCCACCAGCAACACGCTGTGATGGGCGACAATGGCGCGCCCGCTTTCGCTGATGATCTGCGGATGGGGCACCTGCTCCTGCGAGCAAACCTCGCCGATGTAAAAGACGATGTCGTTGGTGTACTCCTGCAGGGTGTAGTTGGTCGAACTGTCGAAGACCGACCGGCTGCCGTCGTAATCCACTCCCAAGCCGCCGCCGACATCCAGCGACTCGATGGCGAAGCCCATTTTGATCAGTTTGGCGTAAAAGCGGGCCGCCTCCTGCACCGCCTTCTTGATGGTCAAAATGTCCGGCACCTGCGAGCCGATGTGGAAATGCAGCAGACGGAAGCAGTGCTCCATTTTCTCCGCCCGCAATATCTCCGTCGCGGCCAGCAAGTCGGCCGTGCTCAGTCCGAACTTGGCGTTTTCCCCCCCGCTGTCGGCCCATTTGCCCGCTCCCTTGCTGACCAGCCGCAGGCGGATGCCGATGACCGGCTCCACGCCCATCTGGCGCGAGATGGTGATGATCTGGCGCAACTCCTCCAGCTTCTCCACCACCATGACCACCTTCTTGCCCAGCTTGATGCCCATGAGCGCCGTGCGGATGAATACGGCGTCTTTGTAGCCGTTGCAGATAATCAGGCAGCCCGGCTGGTTTTGCAGCGCCAGCCCGGCGAACAACTCCGGCTTGCTCCCAACCTCCAGCCCGAATTGGTGCGGCTTGCCCGCGTCCAGGATTTCCTCCACCACCTCGCGCAATTGGTTGACTTTGATGGGAAAAACGCCGCGGAACTTGTTCTGATAATTGAACTCCGCGATCGAGGCGGCGAAGGCCTGGTTGATCGCCTCCACCCGGTCGCGCAATATATCCTGGAAGCGGATGAGCACCGGAAACTTCAACCCGCGTCCCTTGGCCTCCTCGATCACGTCGGTCAAATCCACCACCGCTCCGTTCTCCCGCAAGGGCTTGGCCACGACGTGCCCGGCATCATTGATGTCGAAGTACTTCGCGCCCCAGCGATCTATGTGGTATAGCGCGCGCGCCGCCTGGATGTCCCAGACCGCGGGCGGCGAGGCAACTTGACTCATTTCCATCTCAATCTCTCTGGCGCACTATATGAAGACTGGCGGGGAATTCAATAAGCGGTTGCAAAAATCTGCAAAAATCTTTCCCCGCCCATTGCCAGCGCGTCCGTTCTCTGCTCTCATGCTCCCGTGCCAAAAGCAAAACTGGCCCACATCGTCCGCCGCTGCCAAAGGCTGCTGCGCCCGGATACCTTTGGCGACTGGGACGGCGCCCTCAACGGACTGCAAGTGGAAAACTCCGGCACCGTCTGCAAAATCGCGGCCGCGGTGGATGCCTCGCTGGCCACCATCAAACTGGCCGTCGCCGCCCGCGCCGATCTGATGATCGTCCATCACGGTTTATTCTGGGGTCCGGCCGCGCCTTGGACCGGCCCCCGGCGGGAAATGCTCGAAGTGCTGCTCCGGCACAACCTCGCCCTTTACAGCTCCCACCTGCCGCTGGACGCCCATCCCCGCCTGGGCAACAACGCCCGCTTGTGCGCCGCCCTGGGTTTCCGCAACTTGAAACCCTTCTTCCTCGAAAAAGGCCGGCACATCGGCTGGCGGACGCGGACGAAAATTTCACGCCCGGCGCTGGCCAAAAGGCTGGGCGCCGCGTTGGGCCGCCTGCCGGTCATCCTGCCCGGAGGCGGCGAGCGATGCGAGCGGATCGGCGTGGTCACCGGCGGCGCCGGCGCCAGCCTCAAGACGGCGGCGCTGGAAGGGGTGGACACCTTCATCACCGGCGAAGGCCCTCATTGGACCTACGCCATGGCGGAGGAATTGGGGCTGAACGTTTTTTATGGCGGCCATTACGCCACCGAGACCTTCGGCGTCAAGGCCCTGGCCGCCGACCTCTCAAAAACCTTCAGCCTTCCCTGGACGTTCCTGGACCATCCGACCGGCCTGTGAGCCGCCGGGCGGATTCCTCAAGGCAACGGCACGCTGGTATGGTTGAACATCCGTGCTTACGGGTACTGCAATCGGTAAAACGCTTGATTCGTTGAGATAGGCACGGTGGTTGAAATAACGCCGCTGTTGGTTGTCAACACTCCCGCAACGTTCGACCAGTTTTTCGTCAGGTCCGGCGTCGTTGTGAGGTTGAACGCGGCGGCCGCCGATGGCCAGGATAAGACAACGTTGCTCCCGGCCGGGCTGATCGCCAAAGTCGGCCACGCCAAACCGCCGACGGTCAGAGTGGCATTCTGGAAACTGGCCGGAAGAACGGCTGCGTTGGAGTCAACTATCTGGCACAAAACCGGCGTGTCGCCAAAGGCCAGCACCGTGCTGTTGGAGTAAGAGACGGAGGCGACATTGAGTTCGACCAATGGCTGCGTCCCGGACGCGAAGGTGGCCGGCGGCATCATCCCCACAATAAACCCCAACTCGCCACTGGCGGCCAGGTTTGCGTTTTGCATCAAAACAGCGCCCGTCGCTCCGCTGCCCAGGCTGGCGTTGACAAACCGCACCAGCGTCGGGTCGAATGTCACGCTGAAGCTCACGGCGCTTTCAATCCCCTGGGCGGCCAGTTCCACCGCGACGGCATTCGTCATCGCACCCTGCGACAACGGAACCATCGTGACCAGACAAGGGAGACCAGTCTTATCGGGATGACCGGAGAACACGTGCGGCGTCACCGGGCTGGTCGGGCCGCCGGCGGCGGTCAAGGGATCCAATCCCACCACGTAACGGCCAACCTGCACCCAGTCCGCCACTGTGATCTGGCCGTCCCCCAGCGTCGCCCGCGGCGCGCAGTCGGCTCGCTGAAATTCGCTGCCGTTCGAGACCGTGTCCAATCCCACCACAAACCGGCCTTCCTGGACCCAGTCGTTGATGTTGATAATTTCGTTTCCATTCGGTAGCGGAGACACATCTCCTTCCAGCGCGGTCACTGCAATGGAAATCTCGCCCGGCGTAAACACTGCCAACAAACTGTTGGCCAAAGAATCGGAAACCTGTTCCGGCACCGGTTGACTTCCGAACGTGATAGGTGTGATGACCGCGTTGGTGACCACCGCGATCTGGAACGTGACATCAACCACATCGTCTGTGCCCTCCGAAAACGTCGCGCCGAAAAGCGCCACAGCCACTCCAAGACGCCCAAGCCCGCTTTGGTTTGTCACCAGTAACAGGCCGCCCGCCGCGTCAGGCCCCAAAACGGAGCCGGTGTAGGTCAAAACAGACGGATCATAGTCCAGGGTGAAACTCACGGCACTCTCGGTCCCCACGGACTGCAACTGCACCGGGATGGTTATGCTGCCGCCGCCCGTCGCGGAGTTGCTTCCGATTTGAACGGTTGAAACCAGGACAGTCAAAACGGCGTTGGAGCTTGCGACCGAGCCGTACGGGCTGGCCGCAATGACTTGATACGTCCCGGCGGCGCTGGTCGGGACGTTGGAAAGCGACAACGAGGTCGTGGTGGCGCCGCTAATGTCATTGCCGTCAAACTGCCACTGGTAAGAAATCGGATCCGTGCCGGAGGCAGAAGCGGTAAAAGTAACATTGCCACCGACAGGAACCGCTTGACTTTGGGGCTGCGAAACCAGCACGGGAGCGTAACCGACGGCCAGCGTCGCGTTGGAACTGGTGATGGAACCTGCCAAATTGCTGACGGTCACAGTGTAGGTGCCCGCCTCGGCCATTTGCACATCAGTCAAGGCCAAGCTGGCGTTGGTCGCCCCATCAATATTGGTTCCGTCAAATTGCCACTGGTAACTCAAACCATTGGTCGAGCCGTTCTGGTAGTACTTCTGCTCCAGGTAATTGAGCACCGCCAGCCGGTCCGCCTCGCTCAGATAGCCCTTGTAAATAATCAGTTCCGCAATGTCGCCTTGAAAAGCATATTGGGAACCCACGTACGTCAGGGAAGCATCCAGCGCTCCAATGTAATACCCGGCCGCGGGCGCATACGTGTCAGACATGCTCTCGGTAAAGTTGGTCGCGCCGGTGGCCAAGATGTCATACATCTGGACGGCGGCCAGGTTGGTGTTGATGCGATCGTTCCAGATGCGGTAGGTGTTGGTGGGAATGAAGTAAGGAACGTAATACCCATAATACCAAGTCGCAAAACCCATCTGATCCAAGTCCAAAACGTCGTACCGGCTGGCGCCGTAAACCAATCCCGGCACACCGACCAACCACGGAATGTTGTAGGGCGGGAGGCTGGAAAATGCGTCATAGAAAAGGAAGGAGGTCATGGCGTCGGGAATCCCGACGTCACCGCTGCCGTGGAGGTAGTCGCCATGGACGTTGTCCTGAATCCCATTGAATCGAAGAGCCGCCCTGTTTCCGATCCCCGGCGGATAGACCAGCAAGGGCTGCAGGTTGGTGTTAGCTTGTGATGCATGGTTGGTGTTGCCCGATTGGTCCTGCCATTGCGAGACTTGGCCCGACGCATTGGTGACCACCCCCGCGTCGGCACTAAGCCAAAGTCTTAATGTGCCAGAGGTCACTCCTGGCAGGAGGGCACCCGTATTGACGTTTAAGGTCACATTGCCGCCGACGGCCACGCTCTGGCTCTGGGGCTGGGTTTGGATGACCGGCAGCAGATCAACCGTGAGGATTGCGTTGCTGCTGAGAGCGGTGCCAAAAGGACTGCTCACGGTTAGCCAGTAGGTGCCCGCAGCGGCAGCCTGGACGTTGGTCAGATTCAAAGCCGAAGTTGTCCCTTGAGCCAAGGCCGTTCCGTTGAAATACCATTGATAATTCAGCGGCGTTGTGCCTGTCACGCTGGCGGTCAAGGTGACATTGGTTCCCTGGGCTACCTCCTGGCTTTGGGGTTGGACCGTGATGGCGGGTGGATTTCCCACCGTCAGGACCGCGTTGGAACTCGAGACCGAGCCCAAAGCGTTGGTCACGGTGACGGCATAACTGCCGGCCCCGCTGAAATCGACATTGGTCAAGAGCAGCGTTGCATTGGTCGCCCCGGCCATGTTCGTGCCGTCAAAACTCCACTGATAGGCCAATGGTGGCGTGCCCCCTGCCGTAATGGAGAATGTGGAGGTGCCGCCCTCCACCACGATCTGGCTCTGCGGTTGCGCCAGGATGGCCGGAGGCAAGCCGCACTTGCCGGTGCCGCCGGCGCTGTAGATCGCCCCAATCTCCGTCGCCGTCAGCGCCCGGTTGTAGAGCGACACTTCATCAATCGAGCCATCGAAGAAGTAGGAAGGAATTCCGTTTTCAATATCGGCCCCAATCTGCAGCGGGTGCGTGTCATAAGCAATCGGCCCACTGGCAGAATTTGACGCCACCGCCACGCCATCCACGTAAAAGGTTTGCAAGGCCGCATTGGCGTCAAAGGTATAGGCGACATGATGCCAGACACCGAAAGCCGGCGACCAGTTATAGGTCAACCAAGGTTCGCTCACGCTGGCGGTGACGATGCTGGCGGCGAGTTGGCCGTTCTGGATCCAGACCGCGAAGGAATCCCACGTCCCGCTGCCGTAGGGTTTAGCGACCAGCACGCGAACGCCGTTATAGGCTTGAAAGTTGAACCATCCCTCCACCGTCAGGCTGGCAGGCCGCAGCGATGGATTGTCCGGGATGCAAATGTACTGGTTCACTCCGTTCAATGTGAAAGCCTGGCCCACCTCGCCTGGACCGAATGACGCGCCATTGCTCAGTGAGCCATTATTGCCGCCGGCGATGTCGTTGGCATTGCCTTCGGCCGGCCACCAACCCACTAGACCGGCCGGCACAGGGGCGCACGGCGGAGGAGGATTGACCGTCAACAGGGCGTTGGAACTGGTGATGGAACCTGCCAAATTGCTGACGGTCACAGTGTAGGTGCCCGCCTCGGCCATTTGCACATCAGTCAAGGCCAAGCTGGCGTTGGTCGCCCCATCAATATTGGTTCCGTCAAATTGCCACTGGTAATTCAAGTCAACGGCCGGGGCGCCGCCTTCGTAGTACTTTTGCTCCAGGTAATTGAGCACCGCCAGCCGGTCCGTCTCGCTCAAGGAGCCGCTGTAGATAATCACCTCTGCCACGTCCCCACACCAATTATCCGGCGATACCCATTGCAGAGACGGGTTAATTCCGCCCACGTAATACCCGGCCTGCGGCGTCACCGCGTTGGCCATCGTCAAACTGAAATTAGTGGTGCCGCTGGCCGAGGTGTCAAAGATTTGCACCATGCTCAAGTTGGTGTTCACCCGATCCGTGCAGATGCGGTAGGTATTGGTGGGAAACACGCCCGGCGTTTGGTAATCGTAGGCCCACGTGGTGAAATCCAACTGCTGGTTCAAAACGACTAAACCCCGGCTGGCGCCATGAACGGCACCCGGCACCCCAATGATCCACGCAACATCGGTAAGGTTGACATCGGAAAAGGCATTATAGACGGTAAAAGCGGTCATGGCATTTGGAACGCCAACATCGCCCGTGCCATGAAGATAGTCACCGTTGACGCCGTTCTGAATGCCATTAAACCGGACCACCGGTCTGCCCCCCAGGCCGGCCGCGGAAACCAGCGTGGGCTGCAGGTTCGTGATCGCTTGCGAAGCATGGTTGGTATTGCCCGACTGGTCCTGCCACTGGCTGACCTGGCCCTCCCCATTGGTGACCACCCCCGCGTCCGCTTTGAGCCAGAGTCTTAATGTTCCTGAACTGACCGGAGGAAGCACTGTCGGGCCACTCCCGCAAACGGTGACGGAAAAAGTCACGTTTGCTCCGACGGCAATCGCTTGGCTTTGTGGTTGCGTGCAAACGCTCGGCATGAGATCAACGGTCAACACCGCGGTGCCGCTCGCGGCCGAGCCGTAGGAATTCGTGACCGTCACGGAGTAGGAACCGTCTGCGCCGGATTGAACATTGCTCAAAAGCAACGTCGAGTTCGTGGCCTGACCCAACGCCGCGCCATTGAAATACCATTGGTAGCTCAAAGGCGGCGTCCCGCTCGCGCCAACGGTAAACGATACATTGGCGCCCTGGGTGACTTCCTGATTCTGGGGTTGCGAAGTGATGGCAGGGGCGGATACGACGACCAGCGTCGCGTTGGAACTGGTGACGGAACCGGCCAAATTGCTGACGGTCACAGTGTAGGTGCCACCCTCGGCCGCCTGCACATTAGTCAAGGCCAAGCTGGCATTCGTCGCGTCATCAATATTGGTTCCGTCAAATTGCCACTGGAAACTGACGCCGTTTGTCGTGCCAATCAGATAGTACTTCTGTTGCAAGTAACTGAGCACCGCCAACCGGTCCGCCTCGGTCAGCAGGCCCTGATAGTAAATCAACTCTGCAATGTCTCCGCCAAAGTTCCGGCCCGACACAACGTACTGCACTGACGGATCCAACCCGCCAACGTAATATCCTGCAGCGGGCGGACTTTGACCCGACGTGTCCGCTGTAAAGCTTGTTTCGGTGGATGCCGTATCATCAAATTGGGTGACCTGCCCTGAACTTGTACTGTATCGGTCAGTCCAGATACGGTAGGTGTTGGTCGGAATGGTGTAGCCTGTTGGATAATCATACGTCCACGTCGTAAAGGCCATCGTTCCCGAGGGGATCCAATAACCACGGCTGGCTCCGGAGATTGGAGGGATGCCCACAAAGGCCGCTTCTTGCTCTGACGGAGCGCCACTGTTCATCTCATAGACCATGAATGATGTCATCGCGTCCGGTATCCCCACGCTATTGCTTCCGCGCAAGTAAGAGCCGTGAACGTTGTCCTGAATCCCGTTAAACCTTACAGCCGCTTTTCCCCCAATGGCGGCTGGATACGCCAGCAGGGGCTGCTGGTTCGTGTCGGCTTGCGAAGCATCATTAGAATTGCCGGATTGGTCCTGCCACTGCGACACGTACCCGGATGCGTTGGTGATCACCCCTGCATCGGCCTTCAGCCACAGTTGCAGCGTGCCGGAGGTCACGGCGGGCAACGTCGGTGCAGACGACGAAGCGGCGACCGTGACCGAGAAGGTGGCGTCACCGCCGCTGATGACAACCTGACTTTGGGGTTGGGTGATGAAGATCGGCTGCGACATTGCCGAAACGGAGAAGCCAATGAAACCAATCAATCCAAACCACTGCGCTGCAATACGATGAATCATTTTCACAAACAGACCCCTTTCTTGCGGAAACGACCGCAATACGGTTCTGCCCGAGCTTCGCGTTCCTTCCTTGTTGAGCAAGCTCGCGACAAGCAATTTAATCGTACCAGAAGCGCATCACCTGTCAAGGTAATTTGCTGGCACTATCTTGCTCGCAGCGCGACAAGAATAGGCTGACTGGTGCCCGTGTTAATTTCAGTTTTGCTCGCTTGGCACACCCGAGCCTGAATCTCACGCCTTGTTCGATAGGTCCACTCCCTTGGCCCCCTTGGCCACCGGGTCTTCGCCAGCCTCCGGATCCAGCCCGCGGGCGTAAATCGTTTTCTTCAGGTCCTCCGAATACGAGTACGGGCTGTCAATGGCGTCAATAATCAGCGGGGCGTCCTTCTTGACTGCCTGCAAGAGCACCTCGCCCCGCATCAATTCGCGGCAGGAGATTTGGCCTTTGAGCAACGGTATCGCCAGGTAAACATCATCCTCCGTCAGGGCCGTCCCGGCGGCAAGGTCGCACTTGGCATAAACCCCGCGCACCAGGGCGTCCAGATACTTGATTTCCGCCACCGGCGGCACCCGCTTGGTCTGGGCGCCCCCGCCGCACATTTCCTTGGCTTGGCGGAAGGCCTTGAACCATGTGTCAATCTGCGCCGGAGTGCTGCAATAGGGCGAGACCCGCACCCCGTCGTCATCTATGTCAATATGGCGCTCGAACGTGCGCGCCCCCTTGGCATAGGCGATATACATGGAGGCGTCCCAACTGTGATATTCGTGCGACGAGAAGCCGACCGTCACGCGCGGGTAACGCTGCCGCAAAAAGTCTATCTGGTTCAGTTCCAATTCGCTGTCTTCGGTCGGGTATAGGGAAACGCAATGATTGATCGCCAGCGGAATGTTGCGATTCTCGAAAAAGGTGACCAGATCGTCAATGTCCTTGAGCGAGGAACCGCCCGTCGAGGCGATGACCGGCTTGCGCGTCTTGGCGATCTTCTCGATCAGGAACCAATCGTTCAAATCCGAACTGGCCAGTTTGATGATTTGAACGCCCAGGTTGACGCACAGATCCACCGAGGTCTCGTCAAACGGCGTGGCGCACGGGATGGCGCTGGATTTGCGGATGGCCGTGACCAGCGTGGCGTAATTCTCCGGCGGCATGGCCGTGCTCACCGTCTTTTTGATATAACGAATGTCCTCGCGCTGCCGGTACTTGGCGTGAATCAACGTATTGACATCACGCAACTGGAGTTTGATGGCGGCCCGAACGTTGTTGAAGCGGATGATCTTGCTGAACTTGTCCACGATGGCCAGGCCGCGCTCCAGCTTGCCCAGATGGTTGTTGGCCATCTCGAGCACGAACAAATCTTCAAAAATATCAGCTTTCATTGTCAGTCAACCATTCCAGCATACTCTCATCCCGCCTCAAAAGCCAGCGCTAGTTTCTTTATGGGAGCAGTTGCGTCAATACCCCCAGCGTGCGGATCGTGCGGAAAGCTGATTTCCTTTCCGCCCTCCCAAGCCGGCCATAGCCGTAGGCCGCCCACACGAACGGCAGGCCGCATTCAGCCGCGGCAGCAGCGTCCTCCACCGAGTCTCCCACCAACCAGGTCTCCGCGGGCTTCAGACGGCCCGATTCCATCAAATGCCGCACCATTTCAACCTTGCTCGCAAAGGGCGGTTGGACCGAATCCGCCGCCACGATTGAACGGAAATAATGGCCGACCCCTAGATTCGCCAGGATGGCGGTCGAAATCTGCAGAGGCTTGTTGGTGGCAATGTTCACGCCAATACCCTGATTCTTGAAGTGGGCCAGCACTTCCCGCGCGCCTTCGTACAATCGTGCTTTGAGAAAGCCTCCCCGGTCATAATGCCGGCGGAACACCCCCAACAAACCGTCAATCTCGGCTTCGGATGCCGCCGGAAACGACACTTCAAACATGCGCCTGATCGGAGGACCTAGACTGACGGTGGAAAGATCGAATTCCCGCCCCGGAAATACAGCCACCACGGCCGCGCCAAAACTCTCCAGGATGCCGGGCCTTGAATCTATCAATGTGCCGTCCAGATCCAGGATCAATGACCGTACAACCAAGCTCATTTTGAGGGCGCGATCATGTTCTCGGCCAGTTCCTCCCGGCTCAGGAACGGCGCCATATCCTCGAACGACGCCGTGACAATCCGGCCATCGGCCAGTTGCCGCGAACTCAGGCGCGGTTCAAAACCCTGCGCCGGGTCGAGCATTACTTCGCATAATCCCGGTCCCGGAGCGGCCAGGATTTCATCGAGTTTCGCGCTGAAGTCGGCCGCCTCTATCCGGTTGGCCGCCAACCCATAGGCGGCCGCCAGTTTGACGTAATCGGGAAACGAAATGCCGCTGCGCGGGCTTTCGCCAATGAAGTTGCCCTTGAAGAAGCCTCCTTGCGTCAAACGCATGGAAAGATACCCGCCGTTGTTCAGCACGAATATCTTGATATGAAATTGGTGGTGCTTGATGGTCTGCAATTCCTGTATATTCAGGTGCCCGCTCCCGTCGCCGGCAAAGCAAATCACCCGGCGCCCCCCGCCACCAAGAGCCGCGCCGATTGCGGCGGGAATGTCGTAGCCCATCGAAGCGCTCCCGGAATTGGCGAACATTCGCATGCCCCGTTTGAGATAAGCCACCTGAAATGGAACGACCGACGCCGTGGCGTCACCACAGACAATGATGTCATCCGGCGTCAACTTCCGTATCAAGACATCCAGGAAATGATACGGGTTGATCGGGACACCGGCGTTGCGCTGATTCTCGGTCACGACGGGATACCGTCTCACCCGTTCCCGACACCAAGCCAGCCAGTCCGCATTCGCCTGGGAATCAAAACCCGCCTCATCAATCTGGCGGTTGAACTCCTCCAGGAAGTCCCGCAAGTCAGCCACGACCGGCAGGTCTGGCTTGACCGTCGGCTTGTCCAACTCGGCGGGATCAATATCAACCTGGATTTTGAAGGCGTTGCGGGCAAAATCCTGCCAATTATAGCTCACTTGGCGAATATTCAGGCGTGATCCCAGGACCAAAAGAACGTCCGCGTTCTGAACCGTGAAATTCCCCGCTCGATCGCCGATGCTGCTCGCTCTGCCACAGAAGAGCGGATTATCGGAAGGGATTACATCCGGTGCGGTCCACGAGGCGGTTACGGGCGCCCCCACTTTGCGGATGGCCTCTTCAAACAGTTCAACCGCTCCGGCCAGACGAACGCCGGTTCCTGGCATGATCACCGGACGCCTGGCGTTCTTGATCTTCTCCAGAACCACCCGGCAGAGCTTGGGCAGCGCGGCCCGGTCCAATCGTGGATCATCCTCTTTCGCATCGTATCCCGGCAGCGCCTCCGGCTCAATCATGGCCGATTGCACGTCCACCGGTATGTCCAGCCAGCACGGACCGGGCCGGCCGGACCGGGCAAGGTGCAACGCTCTTTCCAAATGATAGCGGATTGCTTTCGGGTCCTTGACCAGCGCCGCGTACTTGGTAATGCCCTTGACCAGGCGAACGATGTCCACTTCCTGATCGCCCAATTGCCGCAGGTTTGGAAGATGATACGAGGCCCGGCAGGTCTCCAATTTGACCTGCCCGGAAATGACCAGCATCGGAATCGAGTCGGTATAAGCCCCGAAAACGCCGTTCATCGCGTTAATCCCCCCCGGACCTGTGGTGACGCTCACAAGGCCGGTCTGGCCGGACACGCGGGCGTAAGCTTCCGCCGCCATGGCGCAGGCCTGCTCGTGGTGGCAGCAGACGTATTGCAGGCGCGCACAACGCCCCAGCGCGTCGTTCAAGAACATCGCGCCCCCTCCAGTCAATACGAATACGTGCCGGGCGCCCGTGTCCGCCAGATGGTCAAATATATAATCTGCTACTCGTTTCATCAGTGTTCCCGCCAAGGCCGGCTTGAATAATCCGGCTCATTTCGGATTTCAAATCTTATCTTCTCCCCTTGTGCCACTGCGCGGTGCGGCGGATGGCCTCCTCCAACGCCACCCATTGGCGCAAACCCAATTCCTGCTCCGCCCGCGCCGTCTCCGGCACGTACCGCTCCGCCGGCCGGCCGGGCACGGGCTTTTGCGCGATGACCACCGGCGCTTTCCCCGGCAGCGCCCCGCTGACGGCGGCGGCTGTCTCCGCGATGCTCACTTCCTGGCGCGAACCGACGTTGTAAGGCCGATTGCTGGCGCCCTTGAACAAAATGGTCCACAGCCAGATCGCCAGGTCGGCGGCGTAGAGGTAAGAGCGAAAGGGAGTGCCGTCCCCGTTGACTTTGATCGGCCCGCCAGCCATCGCGTCGCGTATAAAATTCCCGATGGCAAAGTGCGCCTCCAGGGGCAGATACGGGCCGACAAACGCGAAACAGCGCGCAATCTTCACCTCAAGCCCGTGCTGGCGCGCCTGGATGGCGCAGAGCAGCTCGCTCACTCTTTTGCCTTCGCCGTAGGCGGACTGGGGGTTGGAAACGTCCGGCCCTCCGGCGTAGTCCTCGGCCAGATGGGTGAGGGCCGGAGGCTGCCGGCCATAGACGGCGCCGGAGCTTGTCAATAAGAATCTCTGCCCGCCGCACCGGGCCGAAAAGTCCAGCGCCCGCCGCGTCCCCGCCACGATCGTCTCCAGCATCAACGCCGGTTGCTCCTCGTTCAGTTGGGCGCTGGCTTCGGTCGCGGCGTGAATCACGTGCGAAAACCGCCCGGCCGGAAAGGCGAAATCGCGCGCGTCGCCGCTGTGAAAACGAATGTCCGCCCGGTTGGCCAGGTGCGGCGCCTTCCGGGCGAAAGCCGCCGGATTCCTGGTCAACACCAACGCTTCCGCCCCCAGGGCCAGCCGTTCGTTGGCCCGGGCGAAGCTTTCCAGCAGCCAGCAACCGATGAAGCCGGTCCCGCCGGTGATGAAAATTCGCGCCCCTCGCGCTTCCTCCCAGAGCGGCCGCGTGTGCTCCAGGACGTGATCCAGGTCCGCGGATAGGGGATTGGCCGACATGCTCAGCCTCCCCGGCGGCAAAATGTTTGGATGGTCTCGATCATATAGTCGAGCATCGGCCGCGTCAGGCCCGGATAGGTGCCGATAAAAACGACTTCGTTCATGATCTGGTCGGCCCCCTCCAGTGGCCCGGCGACGCGGAAGGCGGCGGGGCGGTCCTTCTTGAGCTGCACCATGACCGGCTGGCGCAGGAGGTTGCCGCCGAAAAGCATGCGGTTGCCTATTTTATGATTGTCAAGGTGCCGGGCCAGCGCCACCTTGGAAAATGGCCCGCCCGCTTTGACCCGGAGCATGAACCCAAACCACGAGCAGGTCGCCCGGTGCCCGGAATCATCCCAGGTGAAACCCTCCGGCGACCAGGCGGTGGCGTGGGTCGGGAGCATGAAATCCAACACCTCCCCGCACTCCCGCAGACCCAGGCGCAGATAGTTCCAATTGTCCATGCGCGCCTGGATGAATCGCGGCAGCTTTTGCAATTGCACCCGCCCGATGGCCGCCTGGATGTCCAGCGGCTTGAGGTTATAGCCCAAATGCGAGTAAATGTACTTGTGGTCGTAGCCCTTGGGCAACTCGCCCAATTGCCACTCGAACCGCTGCCCGCACGTGTTGTCCCTCCCGCTGGCGCACCAGCAATCCCGCCCCCAATCGCGCAGGCTCTCCACGATCGCCTTGAACTTGAGGCTCTGCACGATGTTCACCGCCCCCCCCTCGCCCAGGGTCAAATGGTGCGGCGGATAAAACGACTGCGTTGACAGATCGCCGAACGCTCCCGTCAGCCTCCCGTCGTAAGCGCAGCCCAGCGCGTCGCAATTGTCCTCGATCAGCCACAGTTCATGCTTCCGGCAAAAGGCCGTGACGGCGGCCAGGTCGAACGGGTTGCCCAGCGTGTGCGCCAGCATGACCGCCTTGGTTTTGCCCGGCGCATACGCCTCCTCCAATTGTTCGGCCTTCCCGTTCAGCGTCACCGGATCGCTGTCAATAAAAACCGGCGCAAATCCGTTTTGCAGGATGGGCGCGATGGTCGTGGGAAAACCGGCCGCCACGGTGATGATTTCATCGCCCGGCTTGAGCCGCCGGGCCCCCAGCTTCGGGCTGGATAGGGCGGAGACGGCCAGCAGGTTGGCCGAGGAGCCGGAATTGCACAGCACGCTCTTCTTGACACCCAAAAACGCCGCCAGGCCCTCCTCAAAGGCCTCGCCTTCCTTGCCCAGCGTCAGCCAGAAATCCAGCGTCGCCCCCACCGCCGCGGCCACTTCCCCGCCATCAAACACCCGCCCGGCGTAGGGCACAACCGTCTGGCCCGGAATGAACTGGCCCGCCGCCGCCGGCTCGTACCCCGGCAGGTTGCTTTGATGCGCGCAGCGCGAGTACTCGCGGGTCAGCCGCAGTATCTCGGCGCGAATCTCCTCGGCACTCTTCATGTGGCGAGCTTACATAGGGTATTACCTTCTCGGCAAGTTGAAAGCTGACATGACCACGCATTGTTGGGGTAGATGGCTGCGTGTTGGCGTCTGGATTGGCCTTTGGAAATGGTGTAAAGTTTTCCGACACCTTTATGCTTTTTCGCCTTTCCGTATCCGAGATTGCCTGGCGGTCAAGGCATTCTTTTTTGCTTTGCCGGATTGACAGGCAGGGTAAATATCGGTTAGCGTTTTGTCAGCGGACAAAATGCTGATTTTTGCACGGTGCGAAAAGCGACAAAACGAAACACTATGAAACACCCGGCCAAAGAACTCGGAGCATGGCTTAAAACCCGTCGGCAACGACACGGGCTTGTGGCACGCGTGTTTGCCGGTCAAATTGAGCTCGGCCCGGCGGAATACGCGGAAGCAGAGGCGGGGGTGGTTCGGTGGATTGGGCCGGACCAAGAGGGGCTGATTTGCCAGATGCTGGCGTTGTCTCCGGCTGAGCGGCAGGTGTTCCTGAAGTTGCTGACAGAGGCGCGCGCGGCCACACCGCTGGAATTCTCTGATCTCTACACACGCGAACAACTGGAGCCGGTGCGGCTGCGGCGCGATGGGCGCAAACGTCTGACTGCGGCAGACAAAAAAGCCATCGTTGATGCCGTATTTGCGCCGCTTGCGTGAGCTACTTCTACAAGACCAAAACCGACGTTGAACTGGAGCAGGTCGCCAACGAGGTTCGCAAACATTTTCCCAAGCGGCGGCTGGGCCTGGCGATTGATATTGAGGGGATTTTGGAAGACTTGGATCTTGAACTCCTGCCGCGTCGCGGATTCCGGCGTCATGCGGAAGGCTATCTCGCCCGGGACCCGCGAATTGTGGTGGTGGACGAATCCATTTTCGCTTACATGCCCCGCGCCCGGTTCACCCTGGCGGAAGAGGTCTGCCACCTGATTCTGGAATACAAGTTGTGGTCGGGCGCAGATTTGCCGCGTGGTGCGGAGGGCCATGAACTTTCTGAAACGCAGCATGTATTGATTGAAAAGGATGCGAGCACGCTGGCTTCGGCTTTGCTGCTTCCAGCGCCGGAATTCGTGGCCACATTCAACGCAAAATTGCGGGAACTGGAGGCGACGGGTGCGCCCAAGTTCAATGTCCTGCGCGAGACGGTGAAGCACGTTGCGGAAGTGTTTCAAGTGAGTCCATCGGCGGCGGGTTGGCGTGCGCGAAAGTTACGTTTGTTGTCGCTGGATGTTGTGCGGGCGTTGCTCCCGCAGCGTTGAGTTCTCATCCCTGCGCCGGAGTTTTTGGCGGATTGACTTGGCGGATCTTTCGCGATTAAGGGTGGCTCGATTCTGGCGCCGATCCCGGCGCGCAGGCGGGCCGCTGGACCCACGGCAGTTGCAACGCCCGCGCCCGCTGGACGTATTCGGAGATTTGCCGCCGGGTCAGCCTTTGATATTCCTTCGCGCTTTTGAACGTCCGCGCCGCCCGATACCACCCCACCGCCTTGGCCACCGCCTCGCCAAACGTCCACACCGGCAGCCATCCCAGCAACGCCGCCGCCTTGTCCGTTGACAATTGCAGCAGCCCCGCTTCGTGCGGCGCGCCGGCTTCGCTCTTGTCCCGCCAGCAGCCCGGCCAATGCCGCAACACTTCCTCCACCAACTCCTCCACCGTGCGATTGGCGTCGCGGTTGGGGCCGAAATTGAAGGCCGAGGCCAGCAGCGGCCCGTCGCACCGGCGCAATTTCGGCATGGCCAGCGAGGCCCCCAGCCAGAGATAACCGCTCAACGGCTCCAGGACGTGCTGCCAGGGACGGGTCGCCCGCCGGTTGCGCACCGCTATCGGCCTGCCCTTTTGCAGCGCCATGATGCAATCGGGCACAATCCGCTCGGCCGCCCAATCCCCGCCGCCGATGACGTTGCCCGCGCGGCTGCTGGCGATTTTGACCGGATGATTCTGAAAAAAGGAATCGCGGTAGGAGCCGATGATTATTTCGGCGGCCGCTTTGCTGGCGCTGTACGGATCGCGCCCGCCCAGCGCGTCGCTTTCCCGGTAGCCGTGAGGCCACTCGCGGTTCTCGTAGCATTTGTCCGTCGTGATGAACACCGCCGCGCACGGTTTGGCGTGGTCCCGCAGGGCCTCCAGCACGTGCAAGGTCCCCATGGCATTGACCGCGAAGGTCTCGCGCGGACGGCGGTAGGACTCCCGCACCAGCGCCTGGGCGGCAAGGTGGAATACAAAATCCGGTTTGCTCTCCATGACGGCCTTCCGCGGCACCGCCGCCTCCTGGATGTCGCCCACGATGTGGCGCAGACGGCGCGCCAGACCCAGTTGCTCAAAAAGCGACGGCTCCGTCGGCGGGGGCAGGCTCAACCCGGTCACTTCCGCCCCCAGCCCCAGCAGCCATTCGCAGAGCCAGGCCCCTTTGAAACCGGTATGGCCCGTGACCAGCACCCGCTTGCCCTTGAATGCGCAGCCGAAGAGCGTCATGGCTTCCAGATTTTCCAGGGCGCCTTGCCCTCCGCCCACAAACGATTCAACAGGCTGTATTCCGAATAGGTGTCCATCGGCTGCCAGAATCCCTCATGCGCGTAGGCCATCAATTGGCCCTCCCGCGCCAACGTTTGCATCGGCTTTTGCTCGAACATAATCTGGTCGGCGTCTTCCCCAAGATAATCGAAGACCGCCCGCGACACCACGAAGAACCCCCCGTTGATGCAGCCCTCGGCGGACTGCGGTTTCTCGTTGAATTCGACCACCTGCCCCTGCGGCCCCAGACCCAATTCCCCAAATCGCCCCGGCGGACGCACCGCCGTCACCGTCAGCTTCTTGCCGTGCCGGCGGTGAAAAGCCAGGGCGGCCGCTATGTCAATGTTGCCCACTCCGTCCCCGTAGGTCAGGAAGAATTCCGCCTCCTCGCCGATGAATGGCTTGATCCGCCGGATGCGGCCCGCCGTCAGCGTCTCCTCCCCCGTATCGGCCAGGGTCACCGTCCAGTTCTCCTCGCCCTGATGATTATGGAACTGGACCTTTGACGGCCGGTCCAGGCGCAAGGTGACATGGCTGGTCATCCAGAGGTAATTGCGGAAAAAATCCTTGATCATCTCCCCCTTGTAACCCAGGCACAGGACGAACTCCGTGAAGCCGAACGCCGCGTAAATCTTCATGATATGCCACAATATCGGCCGGTTGCCGATGGGGACCATCGGTTTGGGCCGATATTCCGTTTCCTCCCGCAAGCGCGTCCCTTTTCCACCGCACAGAATGACGACTTTCATAAACGCCGGTACATATAAGAAAAAGCCAGCATACCCCCCCGCCCGCCATTTTCAACCCCCAAAGCGCCGCCGCCCCTCCCACGGCAGGGCGAGACTCTTTTGGCGCGCCATAGCCTTTGGCGACGGCGGGCGTCGAGCCGTCTTCAAATTTAGCCTCAAAGATTCCCGCTGTCCCTCTCACGGTAGCCCTGCTGCCTCGGCCAAACGATTAAACTTGAGTGCTGCCGGTTCCTGGGCGAGCCTTCTGCCGGACGCGGCAAGACACCGATAAGATGCGATTATGCGGGACCTGTTTCATGTTTCACATGACCTGTTTCGCACGAATCTAATTTGACGACTGAAACCCGGCGCGGTAGTTTAGTGCCAATGCAATTGACAATAGACATTTCCGACAAGCTGGCCCGTCAGGTGCAACCTGAACGCGAGCATCTGGAAGAAATTCTCCAACTCGGCTTGCAGATGCACCGGGCGCAAGTTTCCGGCCTCAGACGCGAGTTTCTGGCATTTCTTGCCCGCGGCCCGCAGTCGAATGAGATCATTGCCTTCCAACCCTCCCCAGCAGCAGCCCAACGGATACGTGACCTTCTTCAGCGCAACAAGGAGGGTACTCTGTCGCCAGAAGAGGACGCGGAAATGGACGATATCGCCGAACTTGACCACCTCGTCACCCAAGTCAAAGCACAGGCACGGCTCCATTTACGCGCTGCTTGATGAGCGCCCACTGGATTCCTGCAGGGCTGCGGGCCGAGGTGCGCCATCGGGCGCGTGGCCGCTGCGAATATTGTGGCGTGCATGAAGAAGACGTGGGCGCTCCGCATGAACCGGATCACATCATCGCTGAACAGCACGGAGGCCAAACCACTGCGGAAAACCTGGCCTATGCTTGCTTCCACTGCAACCGTTATAAGGGCGCAAATCTCGCCTCGGTTGATCCTGAGAGTGGCCAGCCCGTTTTCCTTTTCCAGCCGCGCCGGGACACTTGGGCGGACCATTTCCAAATCGATGGGGCCTTTATAGTTGCCCTGACGGCTGTGGGCAGAACAACGTCCGCATTGCTCAGGTTCAATGCGCCGGAAAGATTGGAAAGCCGGCGGCTGCTCGTCCTGGCGCAACGGTATCCCTGCTAATGGTTCAAAGCGGCCAAACTGTTTTGCAACGTCGAGTTCTGGCTTGCCTGCCCGCCGTCTTGTCCGCCGTAGTTTTTACGAAGGCGGAAGCTCGCAGAGCGAAGGAGGGAACGTCTGCCGAAATTGATCGTTCTTTGTGGGACCACCGCAATCGCAATTCCGAATTCCGGGCTTGACCGCTTCACGCCTTCATAAAGAGCGGATTGAATCGGCGGGGGCCGTGTGGGATAGGCGAGACCAGCCCGGGATTCTTGCGGGGCCGTAAACGTCATCGCCTGAACGTCCAACCGTCCGCCCCGCTACCGTCGCGCTCAAACCCCGATCTTCCCTTCCTCGCGAAGCGTCACAAGCCGCGCGGCTTTGGAGCGTAAGTATTGAGATGGGGCGAAAAAAGGCTTGCCAATCGGAACTCCTTCAATCATTGTGCGATTTGGAGTTCACGGATATGAGTAGAGCGAGAATCATCGGCGGCATCTGGACGCGCAATGTTCCGTGGGAGAAGAATGGTGTTTGGCGGACTGATATGTTCAAGTCGGTGCTGGCAGATGAGCGACTTCGTCAGGCACGTTTCGTTCTCGCCGGCGGCCCAACAGTTTTGGTTTCGGCGGCGGATTTGAAGCGCGTGCTTGCTGGAGGACACGACCACTACTATGGCCGGAAGATTTGGGGACCATTCAACATTGATCCGAAAGGTGGGACGATAGATGAACACAGGGTTGAGATGCACGTTGAGGTGTGACAAAAGTGATCGGATCCCCTTGCCTGCTCTGCCAGGAGTTCGCGCAAGTCTTCCGCGGCAGGGGTAGCGCCGCCGCAAAAGTTGTCTTGGGAGTGGGGAAAAAGAGGCTTGCCAAACGGTGATTCTTCACTCATTGTGCGTTGATGAATTATGCGGCAGGTCACTCTCAATGGAAAAGAGATTGAGATTCTCTTTCGGCAGGACCCGGCAACCCGGCGGGACGGTGGCTATCAGAGTCTTCTCGTTCGCCTGCAGAACAACACAGACCGGGCCTCAGGCGCGCTTGCTCTGACAAGCGGAGACTTGGAGCGGATTCCGCGCTACGCATTCGACTACGGAAACGGCGGCTGGGAGGGGCGGTTGATGGGCATTTTTCGGCGGCATTTAGGTGCTCGTCTTGGAAGGTAATGTTCCGCTAGCATCGGTGAACTGAATGCGACAGCAATGGGCTTGTCAAATGGAAGGATTTCATAAGTTGTGGGATTATGAACAATAGATACGGATACATTCTCAGCGTGATAGGTGTAGTATGCGCGGTCGCCTTCTTTATTGGGTTTTGGGCAACTTTGTTCAGGCGAGCCGGTTTTTCGCGCTGGTGGGCTGTGGTGATGTGTATTCCGGGTGTCAACGTCATCGCTATGCTGACGCTGGTTTTTCGTGAGTGGCCGATTCACCGGGAGCTTGCTGACCTTCGTACTCGTTGCGGCCAGGCGAATGAGACTGACGCCTATTTGGTTTTACAGGAAGCGTTACGGCTCGAGTTGAAAGGTCGCACCGATGATGCACTTCTCAAGTATCAGGAGGTTGCGTCCAGATTCCGGGGCACTGCTGCTGGTACGGACGCGGAAAAGTCTGTGGGGGCGTTGCAGAAGCAGCAGGGAATCCGCCCGTTGCCCCATGAAACTTGATTGATGGGCGTCGGGTTCAATCAAGTTTAACAGCCTGTCCTTGAGGTCTTTACAACTGGACTTTTTTTCTTGCGTAACGGAACGTTGTGCGAGTGCGAGTGTCAGTCCTTCACTATTTGCACTTTTTCCATTGACGGCGGCTGGCGTGTGCGCGTAACGGTGAAGGGGTCGGTTCCTAGCATTGCCACATTGTGGGTTGACAGGGCGGGAGGGAAGGGGCGGAGTTCCGGCATGCCGCGAAAGCTTCGCCTGCAATTTTCGGGCGCGATTTATCACCCGATGGACCGCGGCGACCACCGGGGCATCAGAGAAAAATAGTTCTTTTTTATGTTGCATTCCCATCAAACCGTGGTAATGTGGACCCTGTGCGGCGCTCGCGCGCCTGTTCTTTGACATTTTGCGGTCGGGGAAAGGGGCATCGGAAAGAGTGGCCAGGGGGTTGGTGTTTAGTGGTCACTGGCAAGGGGCGTTTGGTGCGTGCGTGGATTTCACGCAACCAAACCCTGCCAGGAAGGCCGCCGCCAAGGCCGTCGAAACGTGCAAAAAAGCAGCCAAGAGCAGCTAAGAGCAGCTAACGGCAAGTTGGCGTTTTTTACGGAACGGCGTCCAATCGGTCCTTCAAGGGCCGAATCAGGACCCGAGTTGCAGATAGTTGCAGTTACTTGCAGGGGGACACTACCCCAACGGGCAGTCAAGGCGGAACGCAGAGCTGAAGCGGCAGATGAACACGGACGCCGCCAAAGGCCAAATCGCACCAAATCGCACCAATTCGCACCAATTCGCACCTAAAAAATTGTGTGGATGGCAAAAAAGAGCCAGTTCGGGCCATTCGTAACCCCCTTCGCGGCTATTGTGTCGCCAACAGCCGGAGGCGCAGAGAAACCATCCCGGTGACGCAAGACGAGAGCGGAAATAGCACCAAATCGCACCAAATCGCACCAAATCGCACCTAAAAAATTATGTGCATGGCAAAAAAGAGCCACTTCGGGGCTTTCGGAACCCCCCTCCCAGCCATCGTATCGCCAAGGCTGCGGCGGATGGGGTGGCGGGAATGGCGGCAGTGGCGGCGCTCGAACCTACCACTCGATGACCGCCGCGCCCCAGGTCAGGCCCGCGCCGAAAACGATCATCAGCACCAGGTCGCCCCGCCGGATGCGCCCGCTCGTCACCGCTTCGTCCAGCGCGATGGCCACGGAGGCGGCGGAGGTGTTGCCGTGCTTCTCCAGGTTGACGAAAAGCTGGCTCGGTTTGGCCCCCAAACGATCGGCCACCGCGTCTATGATCCGCCGGTTGGCCTGATGGGGGATGACACAGTTGATTTGCGAGATGTCCAACTCGCAACGGCGCAGGGCCTCGGTGGCCGCGCCCTGCATCGCCGTCACCGCGTTCTTGAAAGTCTCCTTGCCGTCCATGCGCAAATAGTGCAGCCCCGCGGCGACTGTTTCATGGGTCGGCGGAAAAGCGGAGCCGCCGCCGGGCATGCATAACAGCCCGGCCTGGCTGCCGTCGGACCCCATGCACGCGGTCAACAATCCGTGCCTCTGGCGCCGGTTGCGCAATATGGCCGCCCCCGCCCCGTCCCCAAACAGCACGCAAGTGTTGCGGTCGGTCCAATTGACAATGGATGAGAGCTTTTCTGCCCCGATGACCAGCACCGTGTCGTAGGTGCGCGACATGATGAATTGCTGCGCGACTTCCAGCGCGTAAATGAAGCCCGAACAGGCCGCCTGGATGTCAAACGCCGCCGCGCGCGCCGCCCCGATTTTTTCCTGCACCAGGCAGGCGGTCGAGGGGAAGGGCATGTCGGGCGTGATGGTCGCCAGGATGATCAAATCAATCTCCTCGGCCGTGATTTTGGCCCGCTGCATGGCCACGCGCGCGGCCTTGGCCGCCAGGTCGGACGTCGCTTCGTGCTGGGCGGCGATGCGCCGCTCCTTGATCCCGGTGCGGGAAAGAATCCACTCGTTGGACGTATCCACCATCTTTTCCAGGTCGGCGTTGGACAGCACCCGCTCGGGCACATAAGAGCCGACGGCAATGATCGAACAGCTGCGCCCCTGGAAGTTGTGGCGGGCGCGCGGATTTTTGAACTTTCGGGTCGGGAGTGTCATAATTTGGCCGTGGCCGCCAGCTCGTTGGCCTTGGCCACTTCGGATTCGATCATGGAATTGAGGCGATGCTGCAGGGCCTTGGCGCATTCGCCGATGGCGTTCATAATGGCGTGCTCGCGGGCCGAGCCGTGGGCCTTGAAGATCGTCCCGTTGAGGCCCAGCAAGGGCGCCCCGCCGCGGGTGTCGGGGTCCGTCCGGCGCATGATGGTGCGCACGGCGTTCCTGACCAGCAGGCCGCCCAGCAGGCGCTTGGGATTCTTTGAGATTTCATCCTTGAGCCATCGCACCAGGCTCTTGGAGAAATTCTCCAGCGTCTTGAGCACGATGTTGCCGACAAATCCGTCGCACACCACCACATCCACCCGGTCGTTGAACAGGTCGTGCCCCTCCACGTTGCCGATAAAATTCAAGTCGGCCATCTGGCAAAGTTTCCACGCGCCCATGGTCAATTCCGTGCCCTTGTTGGGCTCAGTGCCGTTGCACAGGATGCCGACGCGCGGATTTTTGTATCCCAGCATCTCGCGCGAGTAGATGCTGCCCATGATGGCAAAATGCAGCAGGTGCGTCGGCCGGCATTCCACGCTCGCCCCCGAATCCAGCAGGACGAATTCGTTCTTCGGCCCCGGAATGACCGTCGCGATGCCGGGCCGGTCCAGGCCGGGCAGCGGGCGCAGGCGAATGGTGCTGGCAGCCACAATCCCACCGGTGTTCCCCGGCGAGATCAAGGCGTCGGCCTGCCCTTCCTTGACCAAATCCACCGCCCGGAGGATCGAGCAATCCTTCTTCCGCCGCAGTCCCTCGACCGGTTTGTCCTCCATGCTCAGGACTTCGGCGGCGGGCACCACCGTCACGCGCGGGTCCTGCCAGTCGGCCCGCCGCAGGGCCGCTTCGATTTCCTCTTCCCGCCCGACCAGGAACAACTGGGTAATGGAGGCGCTGGATTGCAGCGCCAGACGGGCGCCGGCGATGACCATCTCCGGGCCGTGATCGCCCCCCATCACATCCACTGCAATTCGCATAGGGCAAACGAGCGCGGACGGCCAGGCGCCTGCCGCGCCCCAGCAACTCTCAGGCGGCCGCCTTGACGGTGATGACCTGCCGGCCCTTGTAAAAACCGCAAGCGGGACAAACCCGATGCGGCACGTATGGCGCCGCGCATTGCGGGCACAGGCCCAACTGCGGCACTTTCATGGCGCTGTTGTAGGCCCGGCGCATCCGCTGGCGGCTGTGCGATGGCTTGCGTTTGGGTACTCCCATAAATCGTCCTGTTTTAAAATTTCAATCTGTTCAACGCGGACCACGCAGACGAATCTTCCGCCGGCCGGCCGCCCTTTGTTTTGCTTTCTTTGGCTCGATTGGGCAATCCCGCGCAATCGGCCCCGCACAACGGATGTTGCGGAAACTCCAGCAGAATATCTTCCCGCAGATACGGCGTCAAGTCCGCCATATCCTCTTTGACCGGCGTCTTTTCCGGGCCTTCCAGCGGCAGGTGCGCCGTCCATTGCTCCAATAGGATCCGGTGCGCGAACGGCTTCAGACACCTCGCGCACTCGCAATCCAGCGTCAGCTCCAGCCGGCCCCGCGCCAGAATCGCGCCGCCTATTTTCTGCGCCGTCAACTCGTAGCGCAAGGGGCGCCGCGCGTGGATCAGTTCATCCTTGTTCTCCAGGTCCAGCTCCGCCACGGGCAGTTCCCCCCGCAAATGCGCCTCCTTCTCTTTCAGATGGCGGATGTTGACCTGCACAGGCATAACCAGGGCGGGGGAAAAGGGTTACGATTTGCCGTTGGCCCGGCCGAATTTCCGGGCCAGCGCCGCTCGCACGTGCGGGGGCACAAACTCATTGACGTTGCCGCCCAGCCGGGCGATCTCCTTGACGATGCGGGAACTGAGGAAGGTGTAGCTCTCCCGCGGCATCATAAAAATCGTTTCCACCTCCCCGTCCAGCTTGCGGTTCATCAAGGCCAGTTGAAATTCAAACTCGAAATCCGACACCGCCCGCAAGCCGCGGATGATGGCCTGTCCTCGCTTTTTCTTGGCGTACTCCACCAGCAGCGTGTCGAACGAATCGGCCTGGACGTTGGAGAAGCCGCCCAGCGAGCGGCGCACCAGGTCCAGGCGCTCCTTGAGCGTGAACAGCGGCTGCTTGCCCTCATTCTTGGCCACGGCCACGATGACGCGGTCGAACAATCTGGCGGCCCGTTGGATGATATCCAGATGGCCGTTGGTCAGGGGATCGAAGCTGCCCGGATAAATTGCCGTTCGCATATCCCGTATTTACCCAACCGCACCGCAAAAGGAAAGAAACAAGTTGAATCTTCGCCACCCGGAGAATGACGCGAAAGCATGTTGAACAGTATCTCAAGAGGCAGAAGGCCGCGTTCTAGCCTCACGCTTTCAGTCCCTTGAGGTTGGCTTTCCATTTCTCGTTCGCCTTGATCATGTGGTCCCAGGTCACTGGGGCGCGCCGATACGCGGCCGTGCGGCCAAGGATCGTGGTCAGGTTGCTCCGCACGCTGGGCGCGACGGTGGGATTGGAATAATCAGCCGAGGCAATGGATTTGTAAAAAGTGGCGATATTGTTGACTGCACCGTCGGTGTAGAGGTTGGTCATCGTGCCCCCATTGTAGGCCTCGTCGCAGATCACCTTCACCACGCCGAAATAATGCGTGTCAATCACGCCTTCCAGCCCATAGACCCGGCATTGGATGTCCTCCCAGAACTTTCCAGCCTGCTTGGAACTGAAGCTCAGTCGCACGTCGTTGGGATAATCAAAAATCACCGAAAAATTGTCCCAGACGCCGTTGGCCAGGGGCGCGCGGGTCCGCCCACCCTCGCCGTAGGCGCGCAGGGGCGCGGCGTCAAGTATCCACGAGGCCACATCCAGCGCGTGAATGTTCTGTTCGGTGATGATGTCGCCCGACAGGGTGCGGTCGGCCCCCCACCCGCGCAATCGGGTTTCATTGCTCTTCGGATTGGCCCTGATGACCGCGTCCATTCGACCCCAAATGTCGCCGGTTTGGTAGGTGGCCTCACCGGAAATAATCCGGCCAATTCCGCCCGCATGCACAACGCGCACGGCCTCCTGGTACGAAGGGTGGGCGCGGGTCTGGAAATCCACCAGAAAGACCAGTTTCTTCTCCGTGGCTTTGCGCCCGCTCTCGGCCATGGTCTGGCAGCCGGGCACGTCCACCGCTATGGGTTTGGCGCAATAGACGTGCTTGCCGGCCTCGATGGCCGCGGCGGCCTGTTCCGGGTGGAAATAAGGCGGCGACTCAATCACCACCGCGTCGAGCTTCTGTTCCAGAAGGCGCTTGTAAGCGGAGAGGCCGGTGAAGCGGCGCGCCTTGTCCACCTGGAACTTTTCTCCCGCCGCCTCCGCCTTGTCGGGGAAGTAGTCGGCCACCGCCAGCAAGTTGTAATGGCCGTCTTTCAGGAACAGCTCGGCGATCCATGTGCCGCGCCCGCCGCAGCCGATCAGGCCAAGGTTGATTTTGTCATCGCTCCCGGCGCCACGGGCCAACGCCGGTTGCGCCAGCGCCAGCGACAAGGCCGACGCCCCGGCCGTGGCCAAAAACTGCCGGCGCGTGACTGTGGAGTGTTGGGGTGAGTTCAATGTTTCGTGCCTCATAATGTTTGCCAGGTTGCGGTTTCAGCGGCTTATTTTGTCCGCGCTTATTGCAGCATATCATGGGGCCGATTCGGCTCGGTTCAAGCAGGGAATATGCCCTTGAGGAACTTCAGGTCGGCCCGGTAATCCTCCACCAGCGCGTGCGGTGCGGCCGCTTCGATCTGAATCCACCCCCGGTAACTGATGTCGTCCATCGCTTGGCGGACTTTCCGAAAGTCTATGCGACCCTGGCCGAGCATGAAGTTCCCATCCTTGGCGTGGAATTCGCACACGCGCCCCTTGAGCAGGCGGATTTCCTGGTAAATGTCGTAGCCCTTGTCGGTCGAATTTCCCACGTCATAATAGACCTCCAGCGCCGGAGAGCCGACGCGCTGGAGAATATCCAGATTCTCCTCGGCGCTCAGATAGTTCTCCAGCCCCAGAATGGCGCCCGCCTTCTCGGCCCGCGGCGCCAGTTCCTTGAGCACTTCCACCGTGCGGTCGGTCCCCTCCTTGTCGCCCTTGAGTTCGCCGCGGAAAAACTGCGCAACCAAAATCACCTTGACGCCCAGCGCCCGCGCCACGGCCAGGGAATCCAGCAGCCAGATCGCCGCGCGAGGATCACTTTTGAGCGGGATGGTGTTCAATTCCGCCAGGGCCAGCGACGCGATCTCCAATCCGTTTTGGCTGGCGGCGGTCAAATAGGCCCGCTGCACGGCCGGCTGGCGCAGGTGCATCTGGTCCTCAACGCTGCCCAGGTTGACCTGCACCCCATCCAGGCCGATCTCGCGGGCAACCTCAAAGCACGATGGGTCGGCTTTGCGCAAGGACCATTCGGGAGCGCCGATCTTAAAACCGCGCCCGCCCGGCCCAGCCAGCAGAGGGGCCAGCGCCGGACCCAGCGCCAGTGTCGCCGCAACCCGTGTGGCGCGCCCGATCATTTCCCGGCGGGTGGACTTGGCAAAAGTGTCCGTCAACGGCATGGTCATATTTGTCATTTTTGGCTCCGCCTCTTCCCACGGCAGAACGATCAACCCGGTTTCCTCTCTTCTCTATCCCCTTTGCGTCGCCAATGCACTTAAAAATTGCCTCCGCGGCGGCAGGCGCTACAATGCCCTCATGCGCGATGAATCAATCAAGTTTCTCGAACGGCTCGTCAATACTCCCAGCCCATCGGGCCACGAAGCCCGCAGCCAGCGTGTCTGGCTGGATTATGTCAAACCTTTCGCCGACGAAACGTTCAGCGACGCCTACGGCAATACGGTGGCGGTGCTCAACAAGGGCGGCGCCCCGCGACTGATGCTCGCCGCCCACGCGGACGAGATTTCAATGGTCGTCAATTACGTCAACAAGCAGGGCTTTATTTATCTCCGCAAAATGGGTGGCGTTGATCCCGCCATCACCAAGGCCCAGCGCGTCGTCATTCACTCCAAAAACGGCCCCGTCAAAGGCGTCGTGGGCAATGTCGCCCCTCACCTGACCAAGTCTGACCCCGACCGCAAACTGCCCAAAATGGAGGATTTGTTCGTGGACATCGGCGTCCAGAGCCGCAAGGAGGCCCAACGATTGGTGCGCGTGGGCGACCCGATCACCCTCAACGACCAGTTCGATCTGCTCCGCGGCGACCTGGCGGTGGCCCGCGCCTTTGACAATCGCATCGGCACCTTCGCCGTGGCCGAGGCCTTGCGCCAATTGAGCGAGGACAGAAAGAAGTTGCAGGCCGAGGTCCTGGCCGTCTCCAACATCATGGAGGAAGTCGGCCTCCTGGGCGCCCGTCAAATCTCCTACACCCTCAAGCCCGACGTGGCGCTGGTGGTGGACGTGACGCACGCCACCGATTACCCCACCGTCAACCAGCAGCAGCACGGCGACATCAAGGTGGGCAAGGGGCCGACCTTGACCCACGGCCGGTGCAATCATCCCGACGTGGTCGCCCGCTTGGAGGCGGTGGCCAAGGCGCGCAAGATCAAGCTCCAGCACGAGGCCTCCTCCGGCGACACCGGCACCGACACCGACGTGATCTTCTGGACGCGCGGGGGCATTCCCAGCGCGCTCATCAGCCTGCCCGATCGTTACATGCACTCCCCCGTCGAGGTGGTCAGTTTGAAGGATTTGGCCCTCATCCCCCAGTTGATGGCCGCCTTCGCGCGCTCCCTCAAAAAAGGCGAGCAATTCAAGGTCAAGATTTAGCCGCCCTTTCCTTTTGCCAGGCGACCCATCCGAACACGGCGGTCAAAATTATTAACGACAGCCAGCCGTCCAGCAAGTTGTCCCCGCCCCAGAACGCCTGGCTGGCGCCGGCCGGGTGGAAAAGAAAGCGATACGACTTGAGCCAGAATATCCACCCCGCGTGAAGGCCGATGGAAAAATAGAGCGCGCCCAACCGCTGGTAGGCCAGCCCGAGCGCCGCCCCGGCGACGAACAGGGTCAGGAAGGCGGGGATCAATTGCGGCGGATGGCAAACCATCTCCCACAAAAGCGCCAAACCCGAATACCACTGCACAGGCATCGCGCTTTCGGCCTTCGCAATGAAGTGGACGCCCGCATAAATCGCGCTGCTCACGGCCAGCGCGGCCGGCCACGGCATGGATTGGCGCAGCAATCCGAATAGCGCCCCGCGAAAGAGCATCTCCTCCAGCACCCCCACCACCATGGCCGTTAAAGCGGCGTTGAGCAGGAAACGGGAAATTTCCGCGGCGGAATGGGTCAGTGTGGGTGAGCCTGCGCCGGCGCAGCACGCCAGCAGGGCGGCCGCCGCCAGCGAAACCCAGCCAACGGAGAAACCGCGCAGCCCTTGGAGCGCCGGGCGGCCCTGGCCGCCGAAGCCGAGGCTGCTCCAACTTCTCATGCCGCCGCGACGCAGGAGCGGCCAAAGGCAGATGAAGGCCAGCCCGAGCAACGCGCGATCCAGGAAACGGTGGAACGGGATGGCCGCCAAACCGGCGCAAGTGGGCCAGTGGCCGGCCGCCCACTGTGCCAGCCAGTAAAGCCACGGCGCCAGCAAGGCGCCGCCGGCAAAAACAACCGCAAAATAAACCAGCAGCAAACGAACGGGCCGCATGACCGCTCCTGCATTTGCCGCCTTTTGAAGGAGCGCTTCAAAAAAAACCAGCAGTGATAGAAGGGGCCGCATGAACGCGCATTAAAATGGGGTTTGCCTCCCGCGCCAAGAACAATCATAAGTGAATCCGGCCTATGACGGCGCGATCCCGGACATTTGATCGTTTCTTTGCAGCCACACGCAATTTCTTGCGCCAGCACTGGCAAAAAGCGTTGCGCGTGCGCGAAGGCCTCTCGATGAGCGAGGAGGCCATCCACCTCCTCATGGCCGGCGTGGTCGGTTTGATGGGCGGGATCATCAACGTCCTCTTCTACCTCTCCATCGAGGGCGTGCAACACCTCTTGGTCGGGCATCCGGACAAAACCATTGTGCAAGTGGCCGAGTCGCTCAGCCCCCCGTGGCGTTTGCTCACGCCCGCCTTGGGAGGATTGGCCGCCGGCGCCGTCTTGTATTGGGGTGTCCGCCTCATTGGCGCCCAAGGCTCAACCAACCTGCTGGAAGTCGTCGTGGCGGGGGACGGGCGGCTGCCCTTTCGCACCGGCCTTGTCCGCGCGATTTCCTCCCTCATCAGCATCGGCACCGGCGCTTCCATTGGCCGCGAAGGGGGCATCACGCAGTTGTCGGCCACCGCCGCCTCCAAGTGGGGCCAGATGGCGCGCTGGCAGCCCTACCGGCTGCGGCTGCTGGTGGCCTGCGGCGCCGCGGCGGGCATCGCCGGGGCCTACAACGCGCCCATCACCGGCGCGATCTTCGCCGCCCACATCGTCCTGGGCAATTTCTCCATGAGTTTGTTCGCCCCGCTTTTGTGCGCCTCCGTGGTCTCCTCCATGTTGTCCCGGAGTTTCTTTGGCATCCAGCCTTGGTACCAAGTCCCGCGCTTTGATTTCACCAGCATGGCGCAATTGCCCTGGTTCCTGGTCCTGGGCTTTTTCGCCGGCGGGCTGGGGGCGGTCTTTCTGAGGCTCCTCCGGGAAAGCACGAAGATGTTCCAACGGATTCCTCTTCTTTACGCCCGCTTGGCGGTGGGCGGCCTGTTGGTCGGGACGATCACCCTCGCCTACCCCCAGGTCTGGGGCAACGGCTACGAAGTCGCCAGCCGCATCATCCAGCAGCCGATTGACCCGCGCGTCCAGTACCCAACGGGCATGGAGGACTTGTTCGGGATTTTCCTGGCCAAGCTGGTCGCAACGCTCATTACGGTCGGTTCGGGCGCGGTGGGCGGGGTCATCACGCCCACCCTCTTCCTGGGAGCCGGTCTGGGCAGCCTCTTGGGCCTGGCCCTGCAGCACGGCGGTTTGGCCCCTGAACATCTGCCCGTCGGTGTTTTTGCCCTGGCGGGGATGGCCAGCGTCTTCGCGGCCACGACCCGTTCGCCCTTGCTGGCCATCGTCATGGTCCTGGAAATTTCGCAGGATTATTCTCTCATGCCCGCCTTGATGCTCGCCTGCGCGGTCTCCACTCTGGTCTCGCGCCGCCTGCACGCCAATTCCATCTACACCGAGCCGTTGAAATTGCGCAGCCTGGAAGTCGAAGGCCTCCGCCTCGGCGCGGGCACCGAGCAGACCATCGGAGACCTCATGCGCGCGCCGGTGCCGCCGTTGCGCGAGAACACCACGCTGCCGGACATCGCCGAACGGTTTTTGAGCAGCTCCAACAATTACCTCCCGGTCGTGGACGCCCAATCCCGCCTGCTGGGCCTGGTCGCCTTGCAGGATTTGAAGGAGCACCTCGGCGCCGGGAGCGAACTGAAGGCGATCATTGCCGCCGACATCATGCGCCCCGCCCCGCCGTGTTTGCGGCCCGGCCAGAAACTGCTGGACGCCTTGCCGGTGCTGCTGGCCAGCGAACAACGCAACGTGCCGGTGGTGGATACACTCAAAGAATTCCGTCTCGTCGGCTCCATGCCGCGGGCCGAGGCCCTGGCCGCCCTTTCGGAGGCCATCGCCGCCGGCACTACTACCACTTCCTCGACCGAGATCATTGCAAAACAAACGCCAGCGCCCCCGCCGCCGCCGCCAGCAGCCAGATCAGAACCACCGCCCGGACCGGGCTGAGTCCGCCCCGCACCAGCCGGTGCGATAGATGGTTGGTGTCCCCGACGTAAAACGGCTGGCCCTTGCGCCAGCGCAAAAGCACCACCCAGGCCATGTCCGCCAGCGGCACCGCCAGCACCAGCAATGGCGTCAGCACCGCCAGCGGCCGCGGATGTTTGGCCGTGTAGAAGTGCGGCAGGATGGCCAGCACCGCCAGCAGGTAGCCCGTCAAATGGCTCCCGGCGTCCCCCAAAAACGCGCTGGCGCGCGGAAAGTTGAACGGAAGAAATCCCAGCAGCGCCCCCGCCGCCAGAAACGACATCGTCCCCACCAGATACTGTCCCTGCCGGGCGGCGATCAAGCCGAACCACGCGGCCCCAATGGCCCCCAAGCCGGCGCAAAGTCCGTTCATATTGTCCATGAAATTGACCGCGTTGACCACCGTCAGAATCCACAGCACCGTGATGCCGTAACTGAACAGCGGGCTGGGCACAAAAAGCGTAATGCGTTTGCCCGCCGAGGCGACCAGCAGCGCCACGGCCAGTTGGCCCCCGAATTTGGCCGCGGGCCGCAGGTCCGAGGTGTCGTCCCGCAGCCCGATCCACAGCATCCCCAGCGCCCCCGTCACCAGGCTCAGAATCTGCACGGCCCGCACGCTCAGTCCGTGCTCGAACAATCCGGCCACCTTGAAGTGCGGGAAGGCGAACGCCACCGCCGTTCCGGCCAGCAGCGGCGCCAGCAAGCCCGTCATGACCGCCATCCCTCCGGCCAGCGGAATCGGGTCCGAATGAATCTTGCGCTGGCCCGGATCATCCATCACCCCGGTGCGCCGGCACCACCGCCGCCAAAAGGGCACCGAGGCCGCCGAGGCCAGCACGGCGGAGAGACAAACGGCGGGATAGACGGCGGCCACGTTCATTTAAGTGCATCATTCTTCCACTTGGCATTCCGCTTGGCAAGCGCGCGTTCCAGCGGCTTACTGACGCGAGAAATCTAATGCTTGCGGGCGGCGGCAAAAAGCGGTTTGCTGCGGGCATGGATGCCCGCGAAGCCCTGGTGGCTTTGAATTTGATTGAGGGCATCGGCCCGGTGCGCGTGCGGCAATTGCTCGAACACTTCGCCGATCCCCCCGCCATCCTCGGCGCCGGCGCCGCCCGCTTGCAACGCGTCGCCGGCATCGGACCGGAAACGGCGGCCGCCATCGCCGGCTGGGAAAAAAGTGTTGACCTCACCGGCGAACTGCGGCGCATCAAGGACTTCGGCTGCCACATCGTCATTCAATCCGACGAGAATTACCCCGGGCTGCTCAAGCAGATTTACGATCCGCCCATTGTTCTTTACGTCAAGGGCGCCCTCTCGCCCAAGGACAAGAACGCGGTGGCGGTGGTCGGCTCGCGCATGACGACGCATTACGGCATGGAGTCGGCCCGCAAGCTGGCCTTTCAACTGGCCTACGTCGGCGTGACGGTCGTCAGCGGCGGCGCGCGCGGCATTGACAGCGCCGCGCATCAGGGCGCGCTTCATGCCAAGGGCCGGACCATCGCGGTGCTGGGCACGGGCATCAACCTCATTTTCCCGGCGGAGAACGCCGAACTTTTCGAGCGCATCGCCGCCTCGGGGGCGGTGGTGACGCAATTCCCTTTCAACCGCAAGGCGGACAAGCAAAGTTTCCCCATCCGCAACCGCCTGGTGGCGGGCATGACGCTGGGCACGGTGGTGGTCGAGGCCAACCTGACCAGCGGCGCCCTCATCACGGCCAAAATGGCGGCGGACAACGGGCGGCAGGTCTTCGCCGTGCCGGGGCGGATTGATTCCCCGCGCAGCAAGGGATGCCATGAACTGATCAAAAACGGGGCCAAGCTGTGCGAAGGGGCGGAGGACATCCTCTGCGAATTCGAGTATCTCTTCCCGGCCAACAAACGGCCTTCGATGCTCAAAGAAGGTGACGCCATGCCCGCCTTCACCCTGTCAACAACCGAGCAAGCCGTTTATGACACGCTTTCCGAGGACGAAAGCACGATTGACGAAGTGATCCGCCGCAGCGGCCTGCCGCCCTCGGCGGTCTCGGTGGCCTTGCTGGGATTGGAAATGAAACGCCTGATCCGCCAGCACCCCGGAAAGTTGTTTGTGAAGAATACCTAAACAGCGATGCCAACCGTGTTCATTCAGAATGGGTACAGGGTCAGCTTTTACAGCTATGATTTGGCCGAACCAATTCATGTCCACGTGTTCAAGGCCGGCCACGAATGCAAGGTGTGGCTGGACGATATCACCATCGCTTTTAATCATGGGTTCAAGCTTGGCGAGCTCGCGGAGATTCGCCGTTTGGTGATCGAACGTCGCGCGGAGATTATTGAGCGCTGGCTTGCGCACGGCCGCAGTCTGCGCTAACATATTCTGGAATATGGAATCTCCGCCGACACTTTCGGAAGTGCAGGTCAACGATGAAGTCCTCGGCTTTCATCTGGAGGACGGGCGCTTTATAAGTGTGCCGCTGGCGTTCTATCCCAGCCTCGCGCTGGCTACCCCGGAGGAACGCGCTCATTTTGAAATCAGCGGTTCATCGGTTTACTGGCCGGATCTGGACGCGGACATTGGCGTGGAGGGCGTGCTGGCGGGAGCACGGGAGCATCGTCAGTATGCGCGCAAAGCTGTCGAGCGCGCGGTGCGCTTGGGCCGTCTTCCCGAAACCGCTCTGGAGATGAAAGCGTGACGGCTTTGGTCGCCGAACTTCCCGCCAAACGGGCGACTTCCATCCGGCTTACTGGCGACACATTGGCGGTTGTTTTTTGCGATGGCCGGACTGTTTCTGTGCCCTTGGAGTAGTATTGAAGAGTACTTGAGACGCCCCTTGTTTTGACCTAGATTACGCAGCCGTATGAGCGCATTGGAAACCGCCGAGCAACTGCTGGCCAAATTGAGCCGGGCGGAGAAGGCGCAGGTGCTGCAATGGGCCGCTCGTGATCTGGGGGACGCCTTTCCGGGAATCGAAAGCCGCCCCGGCGTCTGCGGGGGGGAACCGTGCATCGTCCGCACGCGAATTCCCGTCTGGGTTTTGGAGCAGGCGCGGCGCTTGGGAGTTTCCGAGGCTGAATTGTTGCGGGACTATCCGACGTTGCGTGCCGAGGACCTGGCTAACGCTTGGGCCTACGTTCGTTCGCACAAGGATGAGATTTCCAACCAAATCCAGGGGAACGAAGCCGACTGATGGCCCGCCTTTATTCCAACCAAAATCTTCCTCTCGCCGGCAAACTCGTGCGCGTAAATCGCAGGTGATTCATGATCACGTCACATCGTTTCATCTTTTCCACCGTCGTTCCGGCTTGGCTGGCGTTCAGCGCGGCCTCGGCTGCCATCGCCGCGGAGCAACCGAAAAACCACCCGCCGGCTACGCTCAACCCTGCGGGCGCGAATTACTCCAACGCGCCCCAAGAGGCCGTGGAGGCCTGGCGGCAATGGAAGTTCGGCGCGCTCATACAGTGGAATATGTCCAGCTTCACGGAACAGGAGATCAGTTGGGGGCGCGCGGGACGCCGCTGGGGCCTGGAATGGACCGGCACGGGCGCCGTCCCTGCGCAGGAATACGATGACCTTTACAAAAAGTTCAAAGCCGAAAAATTCAACGCGCTGCATATCTGCCAGACGCTCAAAGGCGCCGGCATGCGCTATGCCCTCTTCTGCAACAAGCACCACGACGGTTTCTGCATGTGGGACACCAAACTCTCCGACTACAAGATCACCAGCCCGCAATGTCCCGCGGGCCGCGATTTGACCCGCGAGTGGGCCGATGCCTGTCGCGCCACCGGACTGAAGCACGGAGTCTATTTCTCCCAGCCCGACTGGCATGACCCCGATTTCATTCGGAGCGAAGAAGCGCAGAAACGGTTTATCAAAACCATGCATGGCTGGGTGCGCGAACTGTTGAGCAACTACGGCCAAGTGGATGTCATCTTCTTCGACGGATTGGGCGGACTGGCCCGCAACTGGGATTCCGAAAACCTGTTCCCCATGATCCGCCGGTTGCAGCCTTCCATCATGATCAACTGCCGTTGCGGAGCCTATGATGTGAAAGGTTTCCCTCTAAACCGCTGGCTGCAGCCAAGCGAAGACCGCACGGGCAACCTCCCCATGGCGCGCGGATTTGCGGGCGACTTCGACACGCCGGAACAAACCATCTGCCGCATGCAAACCGACCGCCCCTGGGAAACGTGCATGCCGCTCCAGAACTTCAACGGCCAGTGGTCCTATTCCTCCAAGGCGGAGATGAAATCGCTGAAGGAAGTGCTCCAGACCCTGGTCAGCGTCGTGGGCCGCGACGGCAATCTCATGGTGTCGCCACCGCTCAAACCGGACGGCAGCATGGTTGCCGGCGCGGAGGAACTGCTGGAGCGTTGCGGCCAGTGGCTCAAGCGGTACGGCGCCAGTATTTACGACACCCGCGGCGGACCCTATTATCCTACGCCCTTTGGCGTCTGCACCTGCCGGGGCGACACCATCTTCGTCCATGTGCTTGACTGGCCCGGCGACACTCTCCTGCTGCCTCCAATCCAGCGCAAGCTCCTGTCCAGCCGACTGCTCACAGGGGGCGCCGCGCAAGTGCGTCAAAACCCCGATGGCTCCATCCAGGTCTCCGTTCCACGCGAACACCGGCAGGAGATTGACACCATCGTGGAGTTGAAGCTGGACGGTCCGGCCAAAGAAGCAAAGCCGGGACGGATGGCGTTGGGTTCTCTGGCGGCCCGCAAGCCGGTCCGGGCGTCGAACGTCTTCGGCAACTGTCCCTGGTTCGCGCCGCAGAACGCGGTGGACGACGACGCCTATACCCGCTGGGCTACCGACTTCGCCACCAAGGAAGCGTGGCTGGAGGTTGATCTGGGTGAAGAGAAGTCCTTCAACTGCGTCATGATCAAGGAGGATATGGACCTCATCCGCAAATTTCAGGTGCAGGTCCAGCAATCAGGCCAATGGGTCCCGGTGGTCAAGGGCGAAAGGATCGGAGACAAGTTTCGAGATGTCTTTACTCCGGTCACGGCGCGCTATGTTCGGCTCGCCATTCTGGATGCCGTTTCGGCGCCGCAACTCCCGGAGACACTCTACGGCTGCAATTCCCACATGGTGGCCTTCCCCGGCCCTTCCATCTGGGAGTTCCAACTGCTGGCGGATCAGCGACCATAGCTGACAGCGTCTGTCTTCCGGCCAAGGACGGCTTCGGTTAGAATGGCCAGCGCACCCGCGTCCGCCGGAGATTCCGCGAAGTAAGCGATTTTCATGTCCCCGCCGGAACGCCGCCGAGCACGCCGCTATACCAGACCTCGCTCAACGGAGCGTCGCCCAGAATTTCCTCCAAATCCTTCCGGTCGGAAAGGCGCGAGAACGTGGCGTCCAATCCCACTTTTTCAGCGATCACGATTTCTTCGGGATGTTCCCGGAACAGGTCGAGAAAATACGGATTATGGGTCGTGGCGATGACCTGAACCGGCTCGCGCTTTTCCTGCGCGCCATCCGGATAAGCCAGGCGATACAGGGCATCCCTCACGTCCCGCAGCAACCGGGGGTGCAAGCCGCGATCAGGTTCCTCCAGGCAAACGATGGACGGCGGCTCCGGCAGCCGTGCAATCGTCAGCAGCGCCAGCGCGATAAGCGTGCCTTGGGAAAGTTGGTTCGCTCCAATCCTGTGTCCGCCCTTGCGCGTTCGGAGGGCGATTGAGCGATGACCTTGCTGAGGCGTTTCGAATAAGACCTGGTCGAACTCCGGAATCCAACGGCCCACTTGCTCGTTCAGCCCTTCAAATCGCTCCGGGTCTTGATCGCGAAGCTGATCCAGTACTCCCGCCAAATTAGCGCCATTGGGCGCTAACTCCAAGTTGGGCTGAAGGAGGACCGGCGCGGCGGCCGCATTTGCATCCAAAGCGAAGAGCCGGGTGCGAGCCAAAACTGTACTGAAGCGAGCGTCCGGAGAATACGCGGGACCGTAGATGCCATTATTCGTCCATTGAACTGTAACAGTATAATTGTTCCCTTCTTCCTTCCACTTCGCGGTCAAAATAACCGGGGTCGAATTTGGCACGCCAGCACTGCGGCATTGGAAAAATTGCGGTTGGCTGGGATTGTTGAGAGCCGAAAACGCCTGCAGCGCCGTGCTCTTGCCGCTCCCATTCGGGCCGACGATCAAAGTGAAACGGCTCAGTGGCAGCGTTGTGTCCCGCAACGCCTTGAAGTTTTTGAATTCGATGGATTCTATCATACGAATCGCTCAACCATTCAACCCTAGCCCCCCGTCCGCTGGAAATCCAGCGGCATCTGCTTGATTCAAGCGTCGGATTTTGCCATTCCGCCTTCGTTGGGCCGGGCGTTCCAAATCGAAAGCATGAGCGTGGCGGCTATCAGAGGCAAACCCGCCAGCACCCAGAAGACCAACGCCCAGTTGCCGTGCGCCATGTCTTTCAGACCGCCGAAACCGGCCCCGGAGAAGATGGCCCCCAGCGCCCCCACGGACGTAGTGAAACCGGTCGCGATGGCGGCCGCCTTGGGATGGCTCAGATCAACCGTTGCGGCGCCGGCCATGAGCATGTCGGGGCCATAAATCATGAATCCCGCCAGACCCAGGAGGAGGGTGGAGGTCCGCCACGCACCGGGCGGAACCAGAGCCATCGCGCCGCAGGTCGCGGCCAAACCCAGCAGCATGACCACGCAGACCGGCGCACGGCGTTTGCCGAACAGCACGTCGGAGGCCCAGCCGGCCGAGATGGCTCCCAACGAACCGGCCAGCGGAATCATGATCGCCGTGAGCACGCTGTTCTTGATGCTGCGTCCGTGGAAATCCGCCATGTATTGCACCGTCCAGTTCATGAAACTGTAGCGCACGGCGTTGAGAACGAAGTACCCCCCGGCCAGAACCCAGAGAATCCGGTTGGCGAGCGTCAAGCGCAGGATCCGCCAAGTGAATTCCCACCCGGCGCGCGTCGCAGGCGGCGGCTCCGTTTGAAGCGGCGACGGCGGCTCCGGGCCGACGTCATCCCGGACGGGCGGGAAGTCCGCTTCGCCCGGTGAATCGCGCAGAAAAAGAAAGAAGACCAGCGCCACCGGGAGGAGAAAGAGACCCGGCGCCAGGAAAGCCGCGCGCCAGCCAACGGAGTCGCACAAGGCCCCCGCCAGCAGCCAGGAGAACACGTTGCCCGCCTGGTAACAGGTCGAGAGCCGCCCAATCAGGGTGCCGCGGCGGGCCGAGGTGTTCCAGTTGGCCAGCGTCTGGACCATGAGCGACCAACCGGCGGATTGGCCCCACCCGTTGATGGCCCAGAGCACTCGCATCGTGTTCAACGAAGACGCTGCGGCAAAGAACACATTGCTGGCCGCCGCAATTAGCAAGGCCCCCGTCATCAGCCGCCGCGCGCCGTAGCGCTGGCCCAGGGTGCCGTTGACGATCTGGCCCGCGGCGTAGGCCAGCGCGAAGGCCGAGGGAATGGTCCCGATCTGCGCGCCGGTCCACGCCGGAAATTCCTTGAGAATCAGGGGCTGGGCGACGGCGAAGTTGAGTCGGCAGAGGTAGTAAGACGCATAGGCCCCCCAGAGCAGTCCAAAGATCCGGAGTTGCCAGGAGCGTAACCGCTCGTCAGATGCGATGACATCGGTCGGCATGTTCGCGAGGCCGGCCCACCTTCATCCCGGCTGCCGCGCTTCGTCAAGCAATTCCCACCGCAAATCCGCCGTCAGGGCGCATGACAATAATCTCCATGTCCTTGGTAGGGCGGCGCTGCCGAGACTGTCCCAAAAGTATTTTTTTTGATCGGATTTTTCATGCCGCTTTTCATGTCGCCCAATGGGGAAGCCATTCACCAAATGGTTTTATG
>Ga0326727_10004114_pt1 | contig 44591 bp, 38 predicted proteins | sample MB2enrmetagenome_FD_207643 | JGI IMG/M metagenome (GOLD analysis project Ga0326727, IMG submission 207643) | Lab enriched peat soil microbial communities from McLean, Ithaca, NY, United States - MB29MY | ecosystem: Environmental > Terrestrial > Soil > Wetlands > Peat | place: USA: New York... | reverse complement strand
CGGGCGCCACAATACCGGACTATTGACAGAGGGCAAGAAACCTGGGAGGGTCAAATGGGGACGCATCTGCGTATTGGCAAGATGGCTAATGAAAACTCGGCGCCTCCGCGTTCCGATGCCCCCCGCCGCGGACGCTCCCCGAGGTGCCGCGGGCGCTCCCGCGTGCCGAACACGATGTGAGAATGGAGGCTGGTGTAGCTGGAGCCCGTGCGTGCCTCACGACGCTGGCACCCCGCCGGGGTGCAGGGGCCCGCGGGGGCCTCGGTTCCCCGGGGCTGACGCCCCGGGCTCTCGTGGCGCGCTCCTTCGGCGCTGGGGACGGCCGCGATCACCGCATGGGCCTCGGGCCGAAGGCCCAGCCCCCTTGGGACAGGGAGGCGCACGGTAGGTCCCTTCTGCCGGAAGGGACGTGAGCGACTCGTAGGCGTTGTCGGCGCGCAACGTCCCGCTCGGCAAGCGGGACCTACTACGGGCACACGTCCAGGTCGAGCGGCGCAACCAGCCCGGCCTTCAGCCGCTCGACGGCGATGGCGCCCATCACGGCGTTGTCGGTGCAGAGACGCAAGGGGGCGACGTGCAGCCGGACGGCCCGCCGCGAGGCCTCCTCGTCGAGCCGGGTGCGGAGCCGCTGGTTGGCCGCCACGCCGCCGCCCACGCAGAGAATGCCCAGGCCGGTCCGCCCCAGCGCCGCAAACGCCTTGTCCACCAGCGAGTCCACCACGGCCTCCTGGAAACTGGCGGCCAGGTCGGCCACCTGCTGTTGGGGGAGCTTGATTTGCGAGAAATCGGGGCGGCCCGGCCCCGCAATCCGGTAGCGGACCGCCGTCTTCAACCCGCTCAGGCTGAAGTCCAGCCGCTGGTCGTCGTGCCAGAAGGCGCGGGGCAGGCGGTAGGCGCGGGGATTGCCCTGGCCGGCGGCCTCTTGGATGGCCGGCCCGCCCGGGTAGCCGAGCCCCAACATGGCGGCCACTTTGTCGAAGGCCTCGCCGGCGGCGTCGTCGATCGTGCCTCCCAACAGCTCGAAGTCCAGCGGCCCGAGACAGCGGTAAAGGCTGGTATGCCCGCCGCTGACGATCAATCCGACGCAGGGAAAGACCTCTTGCGGCGCGGCGGCCAGGCGGCAGGCATAGATGTGGGCCTGGAGATGGTTGACGGCCACCAGCGGGATGCCCAGCGCGACCGCCAGCGCCTTGGCCGCCACCAGGCCCACCAAGAGCGAGCCGGCCAGCCCGGGCGTGTTCGCCACGGCCACGGCGTCCAAGTCGGCCAGCGACAATCCGGCGCGGCGGACCGCCGTGTCGATGACCGGCAGGATCCGCTCGAGGTGGGCGCGGGAGGCGATTTCCGGCACGACGCCTCCGAACCGCCGGTGCAGGTCGTCCTGCGAGGCCACGACCGACGAGCGGACCTCCAGGCGGCCGGTGACCACGGCCGCCGCGGTCTCGTCGCAGGTGGTTTCAAGCGTGAGCAGGTTCACCTTGCTACTTGGCCCGCGCAAGTTCCGTGCTCAGGCACTTCAGGGCCATCTCGAGCTGGCGATCGGGCACCGGCGGTTTGCGGATTTCCGCGCCGGCGGGCTGTGGCATGGCCGCGGGCTGGGGGGGCTTGGCGGTGTTTCCTGCTCCAGGTGAGCGGGGCTCCGCTGCCGGTTTGGCGCCGGGCTGTGGCATGGCCGCGGGTGGCGGGGGCTCTTGAGGCTTGGCCTTGGCCTCGGGCTTGGCGGCCGGGGCCGGCTGGGGCGGAACGTTGGGCGCGGGCACCGCTTCCGGTTTCGCGGCCGCGTGGCTGGGCTGCAAGATGTCCCGCCGCTGGCGCTCGGCCAGCAACATTGCCGTCTCCCGCTCCGTCAGGCGGCAATCGAAGCCGGGGTCCGGCATCACGCCCCACTCGTCTTTTTCCCTGGACTCGGGAAAGCGATGGATGTTTTTTCCGCTGGGGCGATGGAAAGCGGCCGTGGTGAGCTTCAGTGCGCTGCGGCCGTCCTCCAGGTCGATGATGTTCTGCACGCTCCCCTTGCCCCAGGTCCGCTCGCCCACGATCATCGCCCGCTTGTGGTCTTGCAGGCAGGCCGCGACGATCTCACTGGCACTGGCGCTATAGTGATTCACCAGCACCACCATCGGGAAGCCCAGGAAGGCGCCGCCCTTTCTGGCGTCCCAGACGTGTTCCGGCGTGTTGCGGCCCTTGGTGCTGACGATGCGGCCTTCCGAAATGAAAAGGTTGCTCACTTCGATGGCCGAACTCAACAGCCCGCCCGGGTTGAATCGCAGATCGAGCACCAGTCCGCGCAGCTTCTGCGCTTGCAGCTCCCCGAGCGCCTTGCGCAGCTCGTTGCCCGTCTCGCGACTGAAGGCCGCGACCCGCACGTAGCCGATTGCCGCCCGCGGGTCCAGCATGAACTCCCAGGTGTCGTCCGGCTTGCGGTGATCCCCCAGCACCGTCTCGACGTGGATTCGTTCGCGGGTGAGCGTGATGCGGTGCCGCTGGTTGCTGCCCGCGTGGACGACGGTCAAGGTGACGCGGCTGCCCTCCGGCCCCTTCATCCGCGCGACGGCCTCATCGTTGGACAGGCCGTCGCCGGGTTTACCGTCGATCTCGACGATGCGGTCGCCGGCGAGGATGCCGGCGCGGTAGGCGGGACTGCCGTAGATCGGGCTGAGCACCCGCAGGTCGCCGGCTTCGGTCGAGACGTGGATGCCGATGCCGCCGAACTCGCTTTCCACGCTGCTACGGAACCCCGCGACCTCCTCGGGCCCGATATAGTTCGAGTACGGGTCCAGGCGGCTTAGCACGCCCTTGATGGCCGCCTCGAACAATTCCCGCCGGTTGACTTCCTTGACGTAATTGCGGTCGATCTGGTCGACCGTGTCGGCCAACATCTTGTAGAGCTCGTAGTAATCTTCCTTGGGGGGCGGTGGTTTCTCGGAAGGGGCGGCGGCCAGGTGGGAAAGGTAGAGGATCCACACCGCCGGCACTAGCAGCAGCGGAAAAGTACGTCGATACATGAGTTTGTTTGGAATGTAAGGGAAGACGGCTGTCCAAGCGGGACGCTGATTCAACTATAACGGCCCGCCGGGCAGTGAGCAACGGCGATCCATCCAGGCGCTTGCGGCGAGCGCACCAGGCAGTCGCCGCTGCGTTGGCTCGTGGCCTTGCAGACGCCCTGCCTAGGCACGCATGAGCGGCCCGCACTCCCCGGCCCGTCGCTCCGCGATCTCTGCTCCCCGCTTCGCCTACTGCGGCTGTTCGGGCTCCTGGAGATCGGCCTCGCTGATCATCTTAAAGCCTTTGGCGGCCAGGGTCTCCAGCCCCATCTCGATATTGTCGACCATCAGGGCCACGGCCGCCCGGCCGAGGGGACGAACGAGGAGCGGGTACGCCTGAATGATGTTCACTTCGGCCTGCAACAGGGCAGTGCAGATCTGCAACAGGGCGTGCGGACCGGTGGGGAGGTCGATCCCGATCAGGTCGCTCTCGATAATCGCCAGGCCGGCCCGCTCAAGGATCTCCCTGCCCTCTTCCGGGTGGCTCAGCAGGAACCTGACAAAGGCACATTCCCCCGCGTCAGAAATCGACAGGGCGACGATCCGCACCTTCGTGCCCTCGAAACGGCGGATGACCTCCAGCAACTGTCCCATGCGGTTCTCCAGGAACACGGTGAACTGGCGGATGGCGGGATAATTCCGCCCGCGCAGGGTCGCAAAGCCAGTCCCCGAACCTTCGCCGGAGCCCATCAGCGCACCCCCCCTTCGAGACGAGACAAGCTGCTGACAACCGTTTGACTATAGGGGGCTCGGGCCGCTGCGTCAACGGTACCCAGCCCGTACAATAGCGGGGCAAACCAGGAACAACCCATGCCATAGAAGGCCCGCCATGCTCCGCGAGCACGAAATCGAAATCCGCGTCCGCTACCAGGAAGCCGATCCGATGGGATTGCTGCACCACGCCAACTACTTCGCATATTTCGAGATCGGCCGGACCGAGCTGTTGCGGGCGTCCGGCGGAAACTACCGGAAGATGGAAGAAGAAGGGCTGTTGGTGGTGGTTGTGCGGGCGGAGTGCCGCTTCCATCGCCCGGCCCGCTACGACGACCTCTTGCGGCTGCGGACCACCGTGCTGCGGATCGGCCCGGCCAAGATCGAGCACGAGTATCGGCTGATGCGGGGCGCGGAGCTGCTGACGGTCGGGCGGGTCACGCTGGCCATCGTCGACCGGCAGGGCAAAGTCCAGCGCGTGCCGGACTGGTTGCAGACGGATTGAAGTAAAGCCCCCGACCATGTTTCACATGGTGCCCGCGTCCGGGGGATGCCCTGGTGTTGCGCAGCCAACGCTGCAGAGTGGGCGATGTCAGACTCGCAGGCGGTATCAATTTCACGGCGAAAACGGCCGGTACCACGGAAGCGCTTCCGCCGGCGCGGCAAATTCCAGTTGACCCCGCCAAACTGGTGGCGATGATCGACCGGCTGGCCCCAGAGCAGCGGGAGGCAGTCCTTCGGGCCCTGGGTGGACAGTTTGGAAAATGAGAGTCGCGCCCCCCTGGTCGGGGCCATCCGGCCGGCCGGGGTGCAAAACGTGTTACAATAACGCTTTGCCGGGAGGGCCGCCCGTACAGCGGCCAAGCGGCCCGGCGGGTGAAGAGGAAATCCAATCGCCTCGACACCCGCCGCGGCCGACCCGGTCGAAAGGATTGGATCATGGTTGATCAGTTCAATCTCAATCCGGACCTACTCAACCCGGGACTATTCAAGCGAGCACGGCAACACAAGAGCGAGCTTGACAGGCAGGGCGTGGAAGCGTTTGTCCAATCGCTCCGAGAGGCGGAGGTGCGACGGCAGAAACAATGGGAGCGGGAGCACCAGGGCGACCCGGAATACAAGAGGCTGCTTGCCGATCCCGCGTGGAAGTTACTGTGCGAAGAGTCCGAGCGACTAGAAAAGGCCCGCCGTCGCCTTTCCTCGCAAGAATACGAGAAATACCGCAGCCAGCTCTGGATGGGTCTGACTGAGGTTTGGTCTTGCTACAAGATTCGTTGTAGCCCTATCCCGCCGTCCAATCCGCCCCCAAACGGCCCCGGCCAGCCTTATCAATTCTGGTGGGATGGTAAGCCTTACGAACTGGAAATTTCGCCCGCGGCATGGCAATTACTGAAAGCGGTGTGGGGCAGCCCTAAAATCGCGTTGTCGGGGATCGGGGAGAAGCTGAGCAAGGGCACTCACATAAGGTACGACAGCCTGAAAACGACCGTAAGCCGTTTGAACGATGCTGTAAGACGCGCGGGGTTGCCTTTCTGCTGGACCAAGGCACGGAAGGAAGATTCCCTCCTCTTCGATTGCCCTCCTCAATAACTCTTCTCTGCTGGCTTCGGTTTCAGAGTAGTTTCCAACAAGTTTCAGCCCTGAAACCGGAGGACGTCGTAGATACCAGTGTGAAAGCGAGGTATCTACATGGGGCAGACCGCAGCCAAACTCACCGAGCGGATCCCTGAGCCGGAGGAGGTCCGCGAACAATTGGCAGAGAATCTCAAAGAGGGTCGCCTGCTCCGGCAGATGCTAAAGCTAGCCGAAGCCCGGCGACGGGTGGCAATGTCGAATTCTAGGCCAGCCGCTGGCCTGGGGGCGACCCGATGATCCGCACCGCCCGCCCTGCCGAGCCCTACCGCAAGCCGCCGGCCCCACCGTCGCCTCCCGCCGCGCCGCGGCTGGCGCTGCGGGCTGAAGAGCTGGCCGACAGTCTCGGCATTTCCGTGCGGTCCATCATGGGCCTGGTCGCCAGCAGCGACATCCCACACACCACCATCGGCCGGCGCTGCCTCCGGTTTCCAATGGCGGCGGTCGAGAAGTGGCTTGCGCAGCGCACGAGCTGGCCCGCGTCGATGAGCACCGGCGAGGCCGCGATCGGCCAGGGCGACGTGCTCCAGGAGGGCGCCGGCGATGCGTGACCGCGGCACGGATGCTATCGGCCGGCCAATGTGCCCGTGCGAGCTGCGGGGTGTGGCGGGTTCGCTCTTGCGCATCGTCCGGGCCGGCGGTCTGGATGATCTTGCGCTGGACCTGGCGGCCGATTTCTGCGCCGGCGTCCCGCTGGCCGGCGAGCAGCGAACGGCCACCCCCGGCGAGGCCCTGTACATCGCGGAGCTTGCCCGCCTGCTACGGCGGTTCCTTGCGGTGCCGCCCGACCAGGCGGAAGAGGCGGCCACGTCCGCCATCATGGACACGCGCCGGGCCCGGGCGCTGGCAATCATTTTCGCGCACGACCCGCAGCGGCGACGGGAGGCGCCGGCAGACACCGCGCCGCCAGCGGAACCCCCGCGCACACCCCTGGTGCCCGTCCGGTTTGTTTCCAGTATGGAGGGCGCAACGGCATGAACGTCCGCCTGGAGATCGGCACGGCCAATGGCGATGGGTGCTTTCCCGTCACCTACGGGCACGGCGAGCGCTGCCACCGGGATGCGGTCAAGGCGAGTGCCCCCGCATGGCAGCGACGGCAGAGCGTCCAGGAAGCCCTTGCCGCGCTGCAGATCGCCGCAGACACCGCGACGATTGCCGGACTGGAAAGCGAGCTGGGGCGCCAGCTTCACGAAAAGGCGCAGGCGAAGGGCAAGCACGCCGAGCCCCCCGCCTTTACGAAAATGCTGACGGGGGCCGCGCTCTTGGCCCTGGACCTGAAGCCGAATTTCCTTGTCCGCGGTGTGCTGGCGGAAGGCCAGCCCGCGGCCATCGGAGGGCGAGCAAAGACGATCAAGACGGGCATCGCCATCGACCTGGCTGTCAGTCTCGGCAGCGGCCGTCCGTTCCTGGGCAAATTCGACTGCCACCGTGCAGGCGTGGGCGTGTGGTCTGGTGAAAGCGGCGCAGCGACGATCCGCGAGACTGCCCAGCGCATAGCCGCGTCCAAGGGCGTTGAACTGGCCGCCGCCGACGTCCTCTGGTCTTTCGAGCTGCCGCGCCTGTCTCGGCTCGATCACCTCGACGCGCTGGCGGAAGTGATTCGCGCGGAGGGGCTGAAGGTTGCCATCATCGACCCGCTGTATCTGAGCCTGTTGTCCCCCGAGACGGCCAGCGGCGCCAGCAACATCTTTGCAATGGGTCCGTTGCTCCAAGGGCTGACGAAACTGGGACAGGACACCGGATGCACGATCGTTGTCTTGCACCACTTCCGCAAGACCGGGCAACCCGACGATGAGAACCCGGCCGGGCTCGAGGAATTGTCCCAATCCGGCATTGCCGAGTGGAGTCGGCAATGGATCCTCTTGCAGCGGCGGGTCGCCTATCAGCAGGACGGGCGGCACTTGTTGTGGATGCGTGTCGGCGGTTCTGCCGGGCACGGCAGCCTATGGGCCGTGTCGATCGACGAAGGGCAGTTGGACCCCGACACGTTCAGCGGGCGCACGTGGGACGTGTCTGTGAGCCCGGCAGCCAACGCCCGGGAGCAGAGCAAGAGGGACCGGGAGCAAGAGAAAGCCGCTCAGCAAGAGCATCGGGAGGGTGAACACCGCGAGCGGCTGTTGACGGCCCTACGGCGGGCACCGGACGGCGATACCGCCAAGGGGTTGCGGGAGGCCAGTGGACTGAACACGGCGAATTTCGGCAAGGCGATTGCCTGCTTGCTCCAGGAGGGGCGGGCAAAGCGGGTGGAAATCATCAAGCGAGGGACCGGTTATGACGGCTATCGGCCCACCGGAAAATAGGTTGTCCGGGACAGCCGGGACAGCCGGGACAGGGTTTTTTGTCCCGGGTTGTCCCGGTGGGACGGGACAGGGGACTATATGTAGTCCCAGTCCCACCCGGGTCCCGCCTGCCATCCCGACCCCTTCCAAGAAAGGCGGCTGTCCCGGCAACACTGCCCCCGAGCGGTACATCGTCCAGGTTCGGGCCCTCCCCGATCCCGACGGCGCGCCTGGCATCGTCCGATTCCGTCGATGGCTGAAGTGCGGCTTGCGATCCTTTGGGCTGCGGTGCATCGCCATCGAGCCCCACCAGGCCGCCCCGGTGCCTTCGCCCGCGGCCACGGCGCGGCGGCTGGCCGCGACGATCCCCGGGGTGCGGGTCGGAAGCGAAATAGTCCACCCCGGACCCGAACAAGGAGCGGCGTTCCCTGGAAATGGTGCGAAGTGACCACCCGGACGGTGCAAAATGGACTGCAAATGACCCATCCCCCGTCAACAAACGGCGAGGCAAACCGCAAGCCAACCCCTCCAAAGGGGCGGGATGCCCGGGGCCGGTTTTCCGATGGGAACCCCGGCGGCCCGGGGAACCCCTTCGCGGCGGAAGCGGGTCGGAACCGTGCGCGGATGCTGCGGGCGATCAAGGCCCGCGACATCACCACCGCGTTGCAGACGATCCGCGACGTGATGAAGAGCGGCAAGCCAGGCGACCGGCTGAAGGCGGCTGCGGAGCTGTTGGACCGGGCCGTGGGCAAGCCGATCCCCCTGGACCTACAAGTGGAAGTCGAGACGCTGCGGGCTGAACTGGAGGCGCTGGCCAATGACTTTGAGGCGAGCTATCGCGGGACTGCGGGTGGACTTGCAAGAGCTGCGCTGCCGGATTGCGAGGCCGCGGGTTCCCCCGCCGAATCCGAAGTTCGATCCGTGGTGCCCGAAATCGCCGCTGGAGAGGCAGGACCCGTTGCCGCTGAACGCGAGCCCGGAGGATCGGCAGTTGTGGGAGGAAGCCCGGTCGATGGACGCGAGCCTATTACCCCCGTCGATGGTGGATGAGCTATGGCCGCAACAATAGAACCGCGTGGCGTGACACCCGAAGAATCCGACCGGCGCGACCTGGAGCGCGTCAAGGCGATCGAGGATACCAAGCTGGCCCGCGTTGTGGGTGTGGACGTTCTTCAGGCCGGCCGGGATGGGGCAGCGGTCCGCAGCTACCCGTCAATGGAGCATCCATATCCCTAACCGCGAGTGCACGATGGCCGAAGCAGAATCACAAGATGCGGCGCCCTCGATCGTGGCAAGGTTCCTGGAGACCCAAGCCCAAGTCATGGCGAGGAAGATCATGGACCTGGCTCGCCGTTTCGACGGGGGGGAGCTGGAGGCGCAGGCCGTTTCCGACGAAGGCGGCACGGCCGTACTGACGTTCTGTGTCGCGTGTCGTTTTGCGGGTGACACGGTCCGCATGATGGCCGCAAGCAGCTGAGTGAACCCAAGCCGCCGGCATGGCCGGCAGGAGCATGTACGATGGCAACCGAAATGGATCGTCTGATGTCGCAAGCATCGGCCGCCGGCCGCGCACCGGCCCGGCCGCGGACGTCGACCGCCCGTCCCCGGGCAACATTTTCCGCCAGCGACGGCAACAGCCGGTGGGATCGGGTGGGGCGCATGATCGAGGCGCGGAAGAATCGCCAACAGGCGGCGGGCCGCCGGCAGCTCGACACTGCCGATGATCGGCAGACAGCCACCGACCGGCAGTAACCTCGCCCGGCCCCCGCACAGCGAGTGAGCGTAGTTTCACCCAAGGCCCGCACACCGGGCAGAGAAAGGAGAACGTGACGTGTCGTACCAGGAATTTGAGAACCTCATGCGCATGGCGACCGCGGCCGGCCGCACGCTCAAAATCGACCGCGTAGCGCTCGCCAACACCCGGCCGGGCACGTGGGACCGCGTATCGGCCGCGCTCCACGTTGACGTAGGCGACGACGTCGACGACGACGGCAACCCGCTGACGGAAGGCGCCGGCATGGCCCGCCGGGCGATGGCCGGCCTATCCGATGCCGAGCGGGAGTTGGCCTTCCAGAGCGTTGCCGAGCGGGCACAAGAGAAAATCTCCGCGGGCGGTTTGGAAGATGGCCCGGTCCTCAATGAAGGCGAGTTGCGGTCCCAGCGGGAGAAGATCGAGGCCGCCGGCAAGTCCAAATCCGTTGCGGCAATGATCGAGCTGCTCGCGGATTGGATCGTGACCGCGATTCGTTCCCGCAAGCTCCAGGCCCACACGGGCGTCTTGACGGCCGACGCGGACTTGATGGCCCGGAAGCTGGCCTACGGCGACGGCACGATTGAGCAGGCCGTTGCCGAGCGGGCCGACCAGGAAGCCGGCCAGCGAGTGGCCCTGAGCAGCGGGCCGACGAAACCCTTTCCGCTCTACACCTGAACCGGACCCCAAGAAATCCTCGAGCCGGCAGCCGTGGCCGACTTGGTTTTCTACTCTCATTTTCAGAAAGGCCAAAACGTGACCCTGATTCAATCCCTGAAGCAAGCTGAAGCCGCGATCAAGGCGGCGGCCGTGGCAACGTACCGTGAGATCCTCTTGCGGGCCGACCATCCCGAGCCGGGCGATGCGGAGGCGCTCCAACAGGCCCTTACGGTGCTCTGCCGTGGCACCGATCGGTTGGAGCGGGACTTGTCCGCTCTGAGGCAGGCCGCGGCCCTGGAAGCCGCGGCGGCCGTCGATACGCCCGAGTTGCGGGCGGCCCTCTGCGAGGCGCACAACGCGCAGAATAGTTACACGGCCGAGACGCGCCGCATTGTCGAGGAGCGGACCCGCGAAGAGAACCGACTGGCGGACGCGGCCGCCGGATTGCGTGGCCGGCAGCGCGAAGCCCAGACCGCAGCGCAACGGCTGGGGCACCTCCGCAAGGCAAACTGGGAACTGTTCGACCTGCCCGCCCCGCCCCCGCCGGTCCCCGAGCGCCACGGTATCACGTTCCAATCGCTTGACCCTCCGCGAGTGCCACCTGCGCCGCGACCGGAGCCGGCCGCGACCAGGCCGACCATCGTTTCCTCGAGCTCGTTCGGCCCGACCAGGCTATCCGATGGTCGAGAGTTCTGGGGCGCCGCCAGGCAGGCCGCGGCGGAGCGGGCTGTCCGCGACTGGCGGCCGCCCGCGGTTGCGGCCGCGGTCCCCAGTGGCGACCAGGCCCACCAGGGCTAAAGATCGACCATGTTCCCCGGGAGCGGCCGGTGGTGGTGGCTTGGCCTTGCTCGCTACCGCCGGTCGCCCCGGGCTTTTCTGAGGCGGTTCTCCACCCTCATGGAGTAGATGCACGTGAGCAAGGATGATTTCACAGACGAAGCGGGGCAGCCCGATGATACCGCGGCCGCCTCTATCTCCACGTCTCCCGGTATTGCGGTGTATGCCCAACAGACAGCCGAAGAGTTGGCGGTCGGCAACCGCCAAGGCGACACCGCGGGCAGCGACCAGGACGCGGTGCCCCGCAGCGACCAGGGCGAATCATCGCCTGCCTCGATCCCTTCCATGCCCCCGGAACAAACACCGGACAAGGGAGATGGTCAGAAGGGAAAGAAGGAATCAGGCGGACAACCGATGCTGGGCGGCATCGCGGGATACGGCTACGACGAAGCAAGAAGAGAGGGCAAGAACGCCGTAGCGGCGGGATGGGAAGGCGGCCCGGTCGGGATGGTCGTTGCAGCACTCGGGGAAGCGGTAAAGCCGGGCCTTGGTCTAAAGATCGTGGATACTGCCTTCCGTGCAGTCGTGGGAACGGCAATGGCAGGATTATCAGGTCCGGCCGCGGAGGGCGAGGCGGTTACTGAGGCCACAGAAGAAGGTTTGATAGGCGGAAAGGGCAAAGAGGCCGCGAAGGGCGAGGGCGCCGCGGAGGGCGAGGGCGCCGGAAAAGGCAAAGCGGAGACGGAATCCCCTCTCCTTGAAAAGGCAGTTCGTCAGATTGGAAAACAGACCACGGATTCTGGCGAAAAAAAACGCGAGGGAAAACCTGAGAAGCCAGAGCAACAGCCGGCAACAGAGAAACGCAGACCAGCATCACACTCCGCGGGCGCCGAATTGACGGGACAACTCGCGTTCGGTCCCCTCGCCTCTGGAATCAGCGACGCGCAGGCCCTGAGAGAAATGGGCAGCCCGGATGGCATGGGGTTGCTTCACCAGATCATCGGGCAATTCGGCTTGATCCGGGAAGAATTAGCCAGCGTGCCCATCGGTTCCCTGTCTCGATGAAGATCCAGCACTATGGCCGGCAAGACCTATGCACACCGAAGCCGATCCCCATTCCGGCCGCGTGTGGAGTTGTGCCGTCCGCCCCGGTGTCCGGCGTGTGGCAGGACTTGGCCCTGCTTGGTCCATCCCCGGATCGTCCTGGACGCCTGGGGAGCCATCAAGGCAAGGCGGCGGGAGAGAATCAGGGCCGTCAAGCAGGCCGCGGCAAGCAAGCCCCTGGACGCCGCACAACGCCCGCAGAGGGCCAAGGGCCGCCGGGGCACCCGGAAGCCGACCAGGCGGCGCCCGGGCCAGCGGCGGCAACGCATAGGGGCAGCTTGACGGGGTTCCCGTGGCCGGCGGCCGTGGGGTGCCCGTGGGGCAGAATTGCAGAGAAAACGGCAGCGCGATCCCCGGGAAAGGCAATGGCCACGGCTGCCGGCCGGGAAAGTTCGGGTCCCAGAGGGATGAAAAGCCGTTGACAGGGTGTGGGGGCGTGGTAGAATGACGGCGTGAAAAGTCAGCCGGCCGACTTGGGGCCGGAGATATTGCGAGGTTCTCCCGTGGTGTTCTTGACCACCATACAACAACCCCACCTTGGCCCGTGGCGAGTGGTAACACCGCCCGCGCGGTCTCGCAACCGCGTTCACAAGCCAAGGTGGGGCTGTTGCCATTTTGGGAGATCACCCCATGCCCACCGTCACCGTTCCCCGTGACAGGCCCCACCTCACCCCCGGCGCCTTGCTCGATGAAGCGGACGCCCTCCGCGAAGCTGGCCACTCGCTGGCCGCCGGCTGCCTTGTGCGGGCCGCTCTGGAAGCTACGCTGCGGGATCTGTGCGAACGCCACCGATGCACGCCGTCGATGGCCGCCAAGGTTCCACCCTATGCCGTCCCGCGAACCAACCGCTACGTCCGGGCCCTGTGGCGACGAAGGATCATCGACCGCCGGACCGGCAACCGGATCAAGAAGGCGCTGGAGAAGACCAACGGGCCAGCACACGGCCGGCCGATGAGCGCCGACAGTGCCGCCCGGTGGATTGCCGTTGCCCGGGACCTACTCGCCCGAAGCGAAGGGAGGGCCGCCGCATGACGTCGACAACGTACCACCTTCGTATCGTCAACGACGTGACCGGCGACACGTTCACCGTGGAGGTGCCCGGCACGCGAGAGAAGATCATCAGCACGCTGGCCCTCCAGGTGCGCCAGCAACAGCGCGGGCGGCGTGGAACGTGGCCCGCGCGGAACCTGTCACCGTTGCGGTTTTGCGTCCACGTGACCGGCGACGTTGTAACGCTCCATTGGTACGCCCGGCCGGGAGCGGACGATCTGGCCGCGGGCATCATGGAAGTGTACGCCGCGAAAGCTGCGATCGAGGCGGGAGGGGTGGCACCATGACGAAGAGCAACAACACCGAGGCCGCGGACGCTATCAGGCCGTGGCCTACTGGCAAGACGCCCCGCAGCAAATTTGCTCCGAAGACCCCGGCGAAATACTGGCATTACCGGGGCATCGCCCCCGAGACTGTGGAGCGGATCGGCAAGGCGGCTGGCATGGTCGCCAGCGGCAAGAGCATGGCGGAAGCGGCCCGCGCGCTTGGGATGCGTCAACAGAGCAGCCTACACCAGTTGCGGAGAAAGTATCCCGACCTGTGGGAATCAGCCTACTCGGCTGCCGCCGGTCGCGTTGCCACCGCAATAGAGGCCGCCAGGCAGGCCGTCGAAGAGGATCTCCAGGCGGCCATGAAACGGGCAGTCGAGCTACAAGCCTACGGAAAGTCCCTGGCACGGATCGAGAGAGAGGATGGTATCCGGGCGCAGCAAATTGTCCGCTGGCAGACGGAGCATTCCGAGCAGTGGGCGGCCCTGGAGCATCAAGCCTTCGCGGCGGTTCAATCGCAAACCCATGCGGGAGTAATCGAGAAGGTTCGGAAGATGGCCGGCACGGATGCGATTCTACAGGATCCTGACACCTACTTGTCGATGGCCGACGCTGCTGACAAGTGGACGAAGGCCCGCGGGGAATCGCTCTTCGCAACAGATGGAGAGATGACCCTCACCCGGTTTTTCGACGAGTGGTATAAGCCGCAACGTCTCTTCCAGGCGAGCCCAGGAACCCTGAAGCTGTGGGAATGTCGGCTGAAGCGCTGGCGGCTGCTGACCGGCAATCCACCGCTGACGGCGATCACTCCGGGAGTTCTCGCCAAGTTTCGGGATGCATTGATGAGAACGTCCGGCCAGAAAAAGAACGTGCCGGCATCGTCGGCAACCGTCCGCAGCGCGCTCCGCCTCATTCAGGCGGTGCTTGACAAGGCCGGACCGCCGGGGCGTGGCAACCGGGACGCTGCGGGAATTCTGCCTACTCCACCTTGGGTGAGGCCACCGCGCGAAGAGCAGCTTATCCCGAAGACGATCCGGCTGGAACTGCTTGGGGCCGTCTACGCCGCGGCTGTGTCTATGCGATGGCCCAAGCTGCCCGGCATTGACGCGCCGACCTGGTGGCGGGCGCTGCTGGCCGTGTGCTACAACTCCGGCGGACTGAGGTGGCGGACGCTGTTCGCCCTCCGCATGACGGACGTCGACTGGACAGGCCAAAGGCTCGTCATCCCTGCCGAGCGAATGAAGTCGCACCGGCCGATCATCGTCCACCTGAATGAAACGGCGATGGAACATCTTCGCGCAATCCGCACCGATCGGGAGTTGGTCTTTGAGTGGCCCTATGATCAGTCTTGGTTCCACCGTTGCTTCGCCTGGTTGCAGCAACAGGCAGGCGTATCCAAGGGTGAATACTTCGGGCTCCACACGATCCGCAAGACGGCTGCCACGATGTTGTGGCAGGAATCGCCCGCGGCCGCGCAGTTTGCCCTTGGCCACACGGCGATGGAAATCACGCGAAAGCACTACGTTGACGGCGGCGCGCTCGTTGCGACCGCACTCGATCATCTACCACAACCGACAGCCTTTGCTGGAGGAAACAGGCCGGCTTGACCCGCGGCCCGGACGCCGCGGCGTGACACACGCCCGGGCGCCGGCAGGGCGCCGGCCCCGGGCCCCTTGAAAGGTAATCCAACATGGCGAGTCTTATAGGCAAAGGCGGCCGATGGTCGTTGCAATTCCGCTTGTCGCCGACTAGCAGGAAGCGGACTGTGGCCCTGGGGCCCATGAGCGAGGCGACGGCCCGCGGGTTTCGGGAGCGGGTCAACGCCCTAGTCGATGCGATCCGGGCGGATGAGCCGCCGGACCGATCTACAGCAGCATGGGTGGGCGGCCTGTCTGACGCCCACCACGCGAAGCTCGCCCGCGTCGGCCTGGTGGTGCCGCGGGACAGTGACGAGGGCGGCCCGGTTCCGACGCTGGGACGGTTCCTTGAAGAGTACATCGGGAAGCGCATCGCCAAGAACAAGGACGGCAAGGGCGAAGTGAAGGCCAGCACGGCGATCGTATACGGGCACACCCGGCGGTGCCTGGTCGAGAAGTTCGGGCCCACCTGCCCCCTGGACCGGATCACCGCGGGCCACTGCGAGGACTGGCGGCGGTGGCTGGCGACCGACCAGGGCTTGGCCGACAACACGATCCGGCGGCGGTGCGGTATTGCCAAGCAATTCTTCCGGGCCGCCGTCCGGTACCGCTACCTGACTGAAAACCCCTTTGCCGACATGGCGGGGTGCCTGGTTCGTGAGAACCGGGCACGCGATCACCACGTCACCCGCGAAGAGGCGGCCAAGGTGTTGGAAGCCTGCTGGGATGCTCAATGGCGGTTGCTGTTCGCCTTGTCGAGATTCGGGGGGCTGCGGTGCCCGTCAGAGCACTTGGGCTTGCGATGGGCCGACGTCGACTTGCCGGGCGGGAAGTTCAGACCGTACCCCGCAATCCTTGTACGAAGCCCCAAGACGGAACATCACGAGGGGAAGGGAAGCCGGGTCGTTCCGATCTTCCCCGAGCTGCGGCCGTACCTCGAAGAAGTTTGGGACCAAGCCGAACCGGGAAGCGAATGCGTCATAACCCGCTACCGCAAGGGCCAGAGCTTCGGGACACAGCTCCGGCGGATCATCGAGCAGGCCGGCCTGAAGCCGTGGCCCAAGCTGTGGCACAACTGCCGGGCGACCCGAGAGACGGAGCTTGCCGAGATGTTCCCGATTCACGTTGTCTGCGCCTGGATCGGTAACTCCGCGGCCGTGGCCCGCCGCCATTACCTCCAGGTGACCGACGACCATTTCGCGCGGGCCGTGGGCGATGCTGCAGCGCGGCCACCAGCACTGCCTTTTCCTGGTGCAACCTCGTGCAATGGGATGCAGGTCGATTTTCAGCCCCCAGATGGAACCCCTGATTCTGCACCGGCTTGCACGAATTCGCATCCCGCCGCAGTCTACTGTAAAGCTGAACAGGTGGGCGATGTCAGACTCGGACTGACGACCTCTGCCTTGTAAGGGCAGCGCTCTAACCAACTGAGCTAATCGCCCGCGCCGGCAGGTTATCCTTCAGCATAACGGAAAACCTATTCGCCGCAAACGTGATGCTGAAACATAACCCACGGGCGGGCCCGAGCAGCGCTCTCAACGCGGCGGGACGGCCCCCGCGGGTGTCGCAGAATCAGCCGGGGCGGTGTCCCGGCTGGTCCGGTGCGAACTGGGCGGCGCCGCAGCGCTCTTCTCGACTTTCGGACCAGCGCCACTTTTTGACCGCTTGGCGTCCTGCGGACCGGGCTGCTCGGGACGCGGGCCTTCGGCCCCGATGACCGGCAGCTCCGGCAGCGTTCGCCCTTGACCCCCGGGATCGGACCACACCGCGTGTAGCACCAGTACGATCGCCAGCAGGGCTACTAGCGAAACGACCCAGGGGAGATGGCGATACCAGAAGGGGACGCCGGCTCCGCCGGCCGCAGCCTCGGCGCGCGCCCCCGCCGGTCGCCGCAACCCCGCCGACTTGACCAGGGCCAAGAGGTCCTCGACCAGCTCGGACGGCGTGCGGTAGCGGTGCCGCGGGTCTTTGGCCAGCATCTTCCGCAAGATCCGCGGGACGTCTTCCGGCAGCTCCGGGCGAAACCCCCGCACGTCCGGCGGCTGGTCGGCCTGGTGCTGCAACAGCTTCTGCAGCATCGTTCCGCCGAGGAACGGCGGCCGGCCGGTCAACATGTAGAAAAACGTGCAGCCGAGCGAATAGATGTCGCTGCGGACGTCGGCGTTGCGGGGGTCGCGAGCCTGCTCCGGCGAGATGTAATCGAACGTGCCCAGGGTCACGCCGCTGGCCGTCAGGTCCAAGGCCCCTTCGTCGGTCTCGTGGAAGCGGGCCAACCCCATGTCGATCAGTTTCGCCTGTCCCTCGGGGGTAATCAGCAAGTTGGAGGGCTTGATGTCGCGGTGCACCACGCTGCGGCTGGCGGCATGCGTCAGCGCGTCGGCCACTTGCAGCGTATAGCTGACCGCTTCGGCCAGCGCGAGCGGCCCGCGGCTGTCCACCAGCCGCCGCACGTTGACCCCCTCGATGAACTCCATCACGATGTAGTGCAGCCCGCGGTCCTCGCCCACGTAGTACACCCGGGCGATATTGTCGTGATCGAGCCGCGCCGCGGACTGGGCCTCGTTCTGGAAGCGGAGCAAGGTGTCGCGATCGCTGGACTGCTCCGGGGGCAGCACCTTGAGGGCCACGGTGCGAGCCAAGCGGGGATCGACGGCACGAAAGACGCGGCCCATTCCCCCGCCGCCGACATATTCGACCAACTCAAAATGTCCCAGATGGTCGCCCGGCAGAATCCGCCCCTGCAGGATCCGCACGGCCGCTTCCGAGATCGGCTCGCTCTCCAGCGGAGTGCGGTGCGTAATCACCGTGGGCTGGTCGTCCCGCACGACCACCTTGTCTCCGCCGGCGGAGGCACCAGACCCGCTGCCGGGCGGCCGGAGCGGTTCCTCCACTGGCGGAATCAAGGCTGAATCACTCATCGCAAACGTCGAGGACGGGGGCCACGCTGCCGCAAACCCAGGGCGAACGCCCAAAATACCGAAGTGCGTATGGCCTAAGAACTTTTAGTTTACTCGGGGCACGCCCTTTCGTCAATTCGCGGCCGCCCAAGGCCCATAGCCGTTGAAATATCGCTAAGCTCCACAGCGCCTACGACTTGGGGCTTGGGACTCGGCCTAAACGCCCAAGACCCAAGGCCGAAGGCCGAACGCCCAACACCGCCGAAACGAAGCCCTGCCGGTAGTATTCCACGGCGGGCTCTGCTATTATTGCACGTTGGCATTTCCGGTCGCCGCCGGACCCGCAAGCGGGTGCCCCCCAGCCGGCGCCATTTACCCAGTCAAGCACAAGGAGATAGCTTCATGAACAGTTTCGCAAGCCGTCGCGCTTTCCTCAAGGCCGGTGCCGCCGTCGGGGCGGGTCTGGGGCTGGTGGGCCTGGGCGGCCATCCCCTGTGGGCCGCCGCCGCCGGCCCCGGCGCACCCCACGCCGAAAAACTCGGCTGGCGGCTCGGCTGCCAGTCCTACAGCTTCAACCGCTTCACCTTCTTCGAGTCGATCGACAAGAACGCCTCGCTGGGCCTCAAGGTCATCGAGGGCTTCCCCGGCCAGCGGATCAGCAAGACCATCAGCACCGGCCTCGGCGAGGGCCTCTCCGCCGACGCCCGCAAGGAAGTCAAGCAGAAGCTGGCCGACGCGGGCGTCAAGCTGGTCAACTTCGGCGTCGCCGGCGCGGGGCGGTCGACTTTCGATTTTGCCAAGGACATGGGCATCGAGACCATCGTCTCCGAGCCTGCCGAAAACTCCTTCGATGCCCTCGACAAACTCTGCGAAGAGTACCAGATCCACATCGCCATCCACGACCATCCCAAGCCGTCGCACTACTGGAATCCCGACACTGTCCTGAAGGTCTGCAAGGGACGCAGCAAGTGGATCGGGGCCTGCGCCGACACGGGCCACTGGATGCGCTCCGGCCTGGACCCGGTCGAGTGCCTCAAGAAGCTCGAAGGCCGGATCGTCAGCTTCCATTTCAAGGACCTCAACGAGATGGGCCCCGGGGCCCACGACGTGCCCTGGGGCACGGGCAAGGGCAACGTCAAAGGCATGTTGGCCGAAGTCTACCGCCAGAAGCTCAAGGCCGTGTTCTCCATCGAGTACGAGTACCACTGGGAGAACTCCGTGCCGGACATGGTCGAGTCGGTGGCGTACTTCGACAAGGTCGCGGCCGAGCTGGCCGGGACGTAGGGCGGCCGCTGGGCGCAGCGCGATTAACGGCGGAAACAGAGGGCCCTGCCCCACGGGCGGGGCCTTTCTCTTGCGCGGTGGGGTCTGGCGAAACCCCCGCGCCCCCGCGCAGCATGCGCGGCATGGTCGCGGCTGGCGCGCGCTCGTGGGATTGGCCGCCGGCGGTCTTTTTGCGTTCCACCGCCCGCCCTTTTGTCTTACTGGACACTTTGAGAACAAGACAAAGTCAAGCCCCGCAGCCTGCCGGCGCGAGTTTCACGAGAAAAAGTTTTCAGGTGTACATCGGCGCGATCGCGTCAACGGAATTCCCGTTTCGTGCCGTTACGGCCGCCGCACGCTTTTTGCAATCCGGTCAAGGGCCGACTTTCGGGCCGTGCGTGCCAGCAATGACTTAACTGCTTGCATGGTCAATGCTTGCAGCCTCAGAAAATGCCGAAAAAATGCCCGATTTGACCGAACGCTTTAATTGGGCAGCCAAGGAACACCCCTTGGAACCATGTTCAATATCGACCTATCGGCCCTTTTTTGCACGGAGGTTCCGCAGTGACCGCACCTACGCCCACCCAGGCAGACTTGGCCGCCCAAGCGCACGAAGAAATCCGACAGGCAGCGGAAGCCCTCTACTGCCACCACCCCGACTGGGTCACCTTCTACCGCGAGGTCCTCGGCCGTAACGGCCTGATCCGCCGCATCTACCCCACGCTGGACTCTCTGGCGGCGTTCAAGCAAACGGAGACGTACCAGGAGATCCAGCGGATGCTCAGCGAGCTACGGCGGAAGACGGCTCCCCCGTTGCCGGGTGAAGAAATCACCCGGGTTATCACGGTCCGCATCCCCAAGAGCCTGCACGAGGGCCTGCAGGCCGAGGCCCATCAACATCAGACCAGCATGAACAAGCTCTGCATCTCGAAGCTGCTCCAGTTCATCGACCATCAAATGGTCCCGGGCGTCGAGTAGGCCCGAAAAAGAAGTGGCTCGGAGTGGACCTGTAAGCCGGGTTCTGTGCCCCCGCCGGTGAGGCGGGGCGACGGTCATTTCTCTAGGAGGCCGATTGCTCGGCCCCTCCAGCGGTCTACCCGGGTGTCGCTAGCGGGCCGAACCAGCCCGCCGGGCGGCAGGCCGACAAGTCGGCACGCGGCCCGATGCACCCTGTTTGACCTTGCTCCCGGTGGGGTTTGCCTAGCCAGGCCGGTCGCCCGGCCTGCTGGTGAGCTCTTACCTCACCGTTTCACCCTTACCCGGCGGGCGAGCCCGCCGGGCGGTCTGCTCTCTGTTGCACTTTCCCTAGCCTTGCGGCCGGTGGGCGTTGCCCATCACCGTGTCCTGCGGAGCCCGGACTTTCCTCTCGCCGGCCCCCGCGCGAGACCGACTACGCGGTCTCAGAAGGAGCCAGCCAGCGACCATCCGGTCCACTCCGGAGCCGGAATGAAGGATACGCCTGATGGGCGCGGCCGGAAAGAGGGCGGGAACGGGGGGCTCAATTTGCAGTCCCCCCAGAGGTATGCAATTGTTGAATTTCGCTCGCGGCCGTTTCTGGGGTGTTGACAGGCCTCTGGTAATGGTTTATGATTACAACAGATTTGTTGCCAACAGTTCTGTTGTTGTTTTCCGTGAGGTGAGAGAAATGGCGCGAGACAAGCTGAAAATGGCCCATGGTGTCCCCGTAGAGGGGGATCAGTTCTGGGGCCGCGAAGTGGATCTGGGGATCTTCATCTCGCGGATCGAGGCGGGCGCCCACCAACTCCTGATTGCCCAGCGACGCATGGGGAAAACCAGCCTCATGAAGGAAACCGCCCGGCGACTCAAGGGTCGGTATCTGACCCTCTTCGTTGACCTCCAGAAATGCTCTTCCGCGATCGACGTCATCGCGGAGTTGGGGCTCGCGGTCCATCCGTACAAACCGCTCTGGGGCAAGGTGCGCGATGCTCTCGGCGGGGCAATCGGTCGCGTGGAGGGCCTCGATCTCGGCGAAATCGGCATCAAGCTCCGCGCGGGCCTGGTCGGCGAGTGGCGGCGGCGCGGGGATGAGTTCATGGCCGTCCTGGCCGCCTCCGATTTGCCGGTCCTCCTGCTGATCGATGAAGCCCCGATCGTCGTAAATCGCATTCTGAAGGGGCCGGACTACAACCTGACGCCGGAGCGCCGCCATCAGGCCGACCTGTTCCTCTCCTGGCTCCGCGACAACAGCATCCGCCATCAAGGGCGGATTCGGATCGTGCTCTCCGGGAGCATCGGGCTGGAGCCGATCCTGAGGCAGGCCCGCCTCAGCGCGACCCTGAACAACTTCGAGCCCTTCGAGCTTGGGCCGTGGGACGAGGCCACGGCCTGCGGGTGCCTGGAGGCGTTGGCCAGCGAGTACGGACTTGGGCTCGACGAGGGCGTGCCGCAGCGGATGGTCAAGATGCTCGGCTGCTGCATTCCGCATCACGTCCAAATGTTCTTCCGCCACGCCCACGATTGGTGTGCCCGCCGAGGGGCACATGCGGTGTCGGCGCGCGACGTTAAGCTCGTCTATGACACCGAGATGCTCAGCATTCGCGGCCACGCGGAGCTGACGCACTATGAAGAGCGTCTCAAGATGGTGCTCGGCGACGAGTTACTGCCCGTCGCCGAGGAATTGCTGACGGAGACCGCCGTTGCCGGGCGTCTCACGGCCGGGACGGCGGGAGCGATCTGCCAAGGTTACCAGCTTTGCTCGCTGGATGTTGTGGAGGCCCAGCGGCAGATCATCGAAGTCCTCGAACATGACGGCTACCTCGCGCGGAAAGGCGATTGCTACCGCTTCGTCTCCCGTCTGCTCCGCGACTGGTGGCGTGCTCGCTACGAGTTCGGCTACACCCCCGTATCCAAACGCGGTGCTTGACCATGCCCAAACGCGTAATGAAGTACAACCCGGCGTTCCTCGACCAAGGAGAACTGATCGAGCAGTTCGTCGTCCGCCACGGCGACCTTGAGACCGTCTTGCAGACGATCCGGGAGAACACGGTCGCGGCGAACCAGCACGTGCTTGTGATCGGGCCCCGCGGCTCGGGGAAGACGATGCTCGTGCGCCGCGCAGCGGCCGAGATCGCCCGGGACCCGCAACTTCGCGACCGCTGGTACCCGCTCGTATTCTCCGAAGAAAGCTACGAGGTCACCACGCCCGGCGAGTTCTGGCTGGAGGCGCTCTTCCACCTGGGCCAACAGACCAAGGACCCCCGCTGGCAGGAAAAATACGACGAGTACGGGACCAATTGGCGGGACGAGGAGGCGATGCGCGAGCGGGCGCTGGGGCAACTGGCGGGTTTCGCCGACGAGCAGGGCAAGCGATTGCTGCTGATTGTCGAGAACTTCAACGCCCTGTTGCGCCAGGTGTCCGGCGACGACGCCTGGAAGCTCCGCCACACGCTTCAGAACGAGCCCCGGGTGATGCTCCTGGCCACGGCCACCAGCCGCTTCGACGAGATCGATCAAGCCAGCAAGGCGATGTACGAGCTGTTCCGCGTATACCACCTGCGGCCACTGGATCAGGATGCCTGCCGCCAGCTCTGGCACTCCTTGACCGGGAAAACCCTCGAAGGCGATCAGGTGCGTCCGATCCAGATCCTTACGGGCGGCAACGCACGGCTGCTGACCATTCTCTCCGGCTTCGGGGCCGAGCTGTCGCTCCGCCGGTTCCTGGACGACCTAGTGGGCCTGGTGGACGAGCACACGGAGTACTTCAAGAGCCATCTGGATGCCCTGGCGTCGGCCGAGCGAAAGGTCTACCTCACGCTGGCCGAGCTTTGGGACCCCTCGACCGCCCGCACCGTCGCCGGCTTCGCCCGCATGGAGGTGAGCCAGACGAGCTCGCTCTTGGGGCGGCTGGTTGATCACGGTGCCGTGGAGATACTCGACCGTCCCGGGCGGACCAAATGGTACCAGGTCGCCGAGCGGATGTACAACATCTATTACCTTTTCCGCCGCCGGGGCTCGCCGGCCGATCGGGTTCGGGCCGTGGTTCGCTTCATGGTCAACTTCTACGATCCCGAGCAGCTTGTCACCGCGGCAAGCCACATCGCCGACGAGGTGTGCGAGCTTGAGCCGTCTCAACGCCAGGACCACTATCAGTTTTACTCGGACTTGGTGAGGGGCGTTTCGGACCATCCGCTCCGCGAGGAGCTGATCGAAACGGCGCGTCACAGCTTCGGCGGTTTCGACGACGTTCCGGCCCCGCTGGCTCAGATTCTCGGCTCGCGCCCGCGGCCGGGCCCGCCCGTCCTGGGGGGCAAGGAGGCGGGGGGACGCGGTGAGGCAGAAAGAGCCGTCAGCGAGGCGATTGAGCACTTCAAGGGGTCCCGGTTTGCGGAGGCGGAGCGGGCTTCGCGCGACGCGGTAAGGATTGACGCGCGGAACGCCCGGGCATGGGCTGTCTTGGGTCAGGTGTTGCACGAGAAGCTGTCTCGCTTCGACGAAGCGGAGCAGGCGTACCGTAAGGCCATTGAAATCAAGCCGGACTACGCTTGGGCGTGGGCTTCCCTCGGCCAGTTGCTGCACGAGGAGCTATCGCGATTCGACGAAGCAGAGCGGGCGTACCGTAAGGCCGTTGAAATCGACCCAAGTTTTGCTTGGGCGTGGTACCAGCTCTTCGGCTTGTTGCATGAGGTATCCCGCCACGATGAAGCGGCGAAAGTATTCCGCAAGTGGCTTCGATGCCCCGAGATAAGGCCCCGGATCCGCTGCATTCAGGGGCTGTCCTGTGAATGGAATTCCCGCTTCGATTGGGCGGAGCAGCACTACCGCAAGGCCATTGGGATTAAGCCGGACTTGGCGGCCGCATGGGCGATGCTTGCCCGGCTTCTTTGGAAGCGGGCTTCGGGGCTGGGCGAAGCGGAGCAGGCTTGGCGGCGGGCGCTCGACCTCGACCCGCGAGAGCCAACCTGCCTGATGTACCCGTACACGCCTGCCTTGATCGAGTGCGCGCTTCGCAGGCCCGCGCGCGCCTTGAAATCGGCCGAGGAGTGCATGGGCAACGAGGAAGCTCTCAAGGGCGTGGTTGCTCAGTCTCACGCCACGGAGTTGTTCGTGGAACTGGCGGCCCAAGGGGAGGGCCACAGGGCGTTGCAAATCCTGTTGAATTCGCCGTCTCGGGGGCAATTGGAGCCACTGGCGGCCGGGCTGCGCATCTTCCTTGGGGAGGAACCGAACGTCGCCGTGGAGATCCGGGAAATCGGCATCGACGTGGCTAAGCGGATTACCGCTCGCCGCGAGGCGCTGCGCCAAGCGGCGGCCGAGGCGGGACAGAAGAGCGAAGTGTGCCGCACTGAGGGGGCATCCGGGGCCGCCCGGGGTTCACCCTCACCCCCTGCCCCTCTCCCGGAGGGAGAGGGGAGTATTGTTAGGTAAACCAGGGCGATACCCTGGCCCGGGAGATCGGCTGGGCCTGCGGCCCGAAGGCGCCCAACATCCCATGCCCGCGTCCTACCCCAGAATCCGCTTCCAGCGCTGGCGGTTCCAGGCGATCTTCTCGGCCTGGGACATTTTCGAGAAATCGGGCTCGGAGGGCCGGTCCGCCGTGCCGGCGGGCTGCGGGGTCGGCCGGGCGGGGGACGCTTGCGGTTTCGCCGGGCTCGATCCGCCGTAGGCGGTGGCCCGATCGCTGGGCCGCAGGTCGTCTTCGAAGCTGCGATAGGGCCGGATGCCCAGCCGCCCGAGCGCGGCATGGTAGGAGCGGACGGCCTCGGCCGGCTGGAGCTGGTCGTCGGCCACCGCGCGGAGGTGCTCGATGAAGCTGGCCTGGTGCTCGGAGTTGTTGATCATGCGGCCGTAGAGGGCCACGCGGGCGCCGTACTTCTTGGCTTCCCAGAGTTGGTGGAAGGCGTCCAGCGTGGTGCCCGACGCCCCGCCGAGAATCCCCACTACCAGCCGCGAGTCGTAGGAGGCGATCTGTTCCATGGCGGCGGGGCCGTGGTAGGCGATCTTGAGGAACAGCGGCCGGGCGTCGCCCGCCACCCCCGCCAGGGTGCGGACGATCATGTCGTTGAGGAAGCGGCCGAGGTCGGGGATGGGCACCCGGGGGGCGTTGGGGTCGAAGACCTCGAGGAAGTGGCGGAAGCCCTTGGCGGCCGCTTCTTCGCGAAACGCCTTGTAGGCGTCCAGCGTCTGGTGATCCAGTGTCAGGTCGTTGTTGAAGGTGACGGAATAGAGGCCCAGGTCCGCGCCCGGGCACCCTCCGGGTGGCCGCTCGGTGTCCCGGCACTCGACCTTGCCGCACATGGCCTGGTCGATCGAGGTCGAGCGGAAGGGCCGCGACGGCTCGCGGAGGTACGTGCCCCCTTGGGCCGCCCAGACGTCCGTGGTGTCGTTGGCCCGCACGGCCGGCGTCACGTGGCTCTGGTCGAAAAGCCGCTCCTGAATGGTCAGCACCGCGCTGGTGCTGGCGCTCATGAGCATGATGTCCACGAGGCCCTGCCGCACGTTGCTGCGGATCAGCTCGCGGTACTCGTCCAGCGAGCGGAAGCGGGCCTCCTGGGCGTGGTGCTCGGGGCTGCGGCCCGGGGCGGCGATCCCGTAGGCCATGTCGGCATCCTTGGCGTCGGCCAGGATGAAGTCGCGGCAGGAGCGGTCCGCGAGGATGCGGGCCAGTTTCGCGTCGAGGGATTTTGCGGTCATGCTATTTCAATATAGCTCATGCCCGCACGAACACAAAGTAGCCGAGCAGCACGGCGGCCATGACGATCATCAGCCACTTCACGTCGCGGCCCTGGCCGGCCAGCAGCTTGACGAGCGGGTAGGCGATGAAGCCCAGGGCCAGGCCGTCGGCGATCGAGAAGCTCAGGGGGATGCCGACGAGGATCAGAAACGAGGGCAGGGCCTCGGCATAATTGTCCCAGTCGATCTTGGCGACGGAGCGCATCATCAGCGAGCCCACCACCACCAAGGCCGGGGCCGTGATGGGCGGGTAGCTGCCCACCAGGGCGGCCAGCGGGCTGAGCACCATCGCGACGAGGAACAGCCCGGCAACCACCACGGCCGTCAGGCCGGTCCGCCCTCCCTGTTGCACGCCGGCGGCGCTCTCAATGAAGCTCGTCACGGTGCTCGTGCCCAGGGCCGCGCCGGCCACGGTGCCGATGGCGTCGGACACCAATGCCTGCTTGGCCCGCGGAAGCTTGTTGTTGCGGATCAGCCCCGCCTGCTCGGTCACGCCGATCAGCGTCCCCAGGGTGTCGAAGAGGACCATGAAGAGGAAGATGAGGATAAAGGGGATCATGGGCCGCGAGAGGCTGTGGACGAAGTCCAGCTTCAGGAGCGTGGGGGCCAGCGTGGGCATGGCCACGAGGCCTTCGCGGCAGAGGGCGGCCTCGGCCGGGGCGAACTGGGTTTCGAGCTTCGAGCCCGTTACGAGTGGCGACTGCGCAATCGCCGGGCAGGCCGCCGGCAGCCCATGGTGCAATGCCAATGCCAGCCCGGTAGCCGCCAGCATGCCCCAGACGATCGCGCCGCGGACCCGCAACACGTAGAGCACGGCGGTCACCAACAGCCCGAAGAAGAAGACCACGAGGTCGGGCGAGGCGAACTGCCGGCTCATGGTCACCAGCGTGCCGGGAGCGGCGACCACCAGGCCGGCGTTCTCCAGCCCGATGAAGGCGATGAACAGGCCGATGCCCGCCGCGATGCCGTCGCGCATGCTCGGACTGACGGCGTCCAGCAGGGCCTCGCGGACGCCCAGCAGCGACAGGAGCAGGAACAGCACGCCGGAGTAGAAGATCACGCCCAGGCCGATCTGCCAGGGGCTGGTCGTGCCGGGGTCGATCGTGCCGGACTGGACGCCGGCGGCGATCACGGCCGCGGCGGCCGGCAGCAACGTGACGACGAAGAAGAAGTTCTCGCCCATGCCGGGGGCCTGGGCGATAGGGTACCGGGCGTAGAGGCCCATGATGAGCGTGGCGATGGCGGCCGCCAGGCAGGTGGCCGTCATGACGGACTTGAAGTCCATGCCCGTCTCGATGCCGGACGCCTGCCCCGAGAGCACGGCCGGCTGCACGACGATGATATAGGCCATCGTCAGGAACGTGGTCAGGCCGGCCAGCAGCTCGGTGCGGGCGGTGGTTCCGTTTTCGGAGAGCCGGAAGAAGCGGTCGAGCATGGTTAAGGATGAAGGATAAAGGATAAAGGATGAAGGCGGAAGGGGGAAGGCGGCGTTTAGCGGGCGGGCAAGGTTTAGCGGGCGGGCTTGCCCGCCGCTCGGGGCGGAAAGCCTTCATCCTTTATCCTTCATTCTTCGCCTATCCTTGCCGTTCCCGACCGATAAGGTAAAATGCCATATAGACTATGGATGGAAACGAGCCTAACGTAGCTGGCGGGCCGAGTGGGGCGGCCCCGGCCCCACAGCCGGTGATCGTGCTGGAGGTGTTGCCGGAACAGCCGCCGGAGTGGTGGCCGCGCCCGCCGCGCCGCCGCCGTATCCGGTTGCCGGTGCTGCTTTTCGTGGCCACGTGTCTGAGCACGTTTCTGGCCCCGCTCTTCCCCTACGTGTTCATGCCGGAGGCGTGGCCGCACATCACTGCGGCGGCCTGGCTCGATGCGCTAAAGTACTCGTCGGCCGTCATGACGATCCTGGTGTGCCACGAGATGGGTCATTTCGTGCAGGCCTGGCGCTACGGGGTCTACGCCAGCCTCCCCTATTTCATTCCGTTCCCCATCTCCCGCATCGGCACCCTGGGTGCGGTCATCGCCATGGAACCGCGGAAGGGAGACCGCCGGGCCCTGTTCGACATCGGCATCAGCGGCCCCATCGCGGGGCTAGTGCCGACGATGATCTTCCTGCTCCTGGGCCTACACTGGTCCGAGGTGAAAGTCATCCCGCCGGGCGCGGAGCAGTACGGCGACCCGCTGTTGGTCCAGTGGCTGGACGCGTGGTTCTTCGGCACGATCCCGCCCCATCACGACGTGTTCATGCACCCGCTGGCCTTTGCCGCGTGGGTCGGGCTGCTGTTGACCTCGTTGAACCTGATTCCCGTGGGCCAACTCGACGGGGGCCACGTGCTCTACGGCCTGCTGCGGTCCCGCGCGCAGCCGGTGGCCACGCTGGTGCTGGGTTTGGCAATCGCCGCCGTGATGATGTTCCACCTTTGGTGGTGGTCGCTGATGTTGGTGTTGTTGCTGGTGATGGGCCCGCGCCACCCGCCGACCGCCCGCGACGATGTGCCATTGGGCCTGCCGCGGTACGTTCTGGGCCTGTTGATTTTCGCCTTCGTGCCGCTGGGATTCACGCCGTACCCGTTCGTGCTGGAGCCGGAGGGGGAGAGGGCTCCGCCGCCCCAGCGGCGCCTGCCGCCGCAGGACGGCAATACGCTTTGGGTGCTAGTTCCGCAGGGACTGGATGGGGGCGGGGATGCGGCCGCCGAAGTGTACGAAGGCTTCGCTGGCGCCGCTATTGCGGACTTCCATGACCGGCGTGGCCCCGAACAGGCCGCCGAAATCGACCCTGTCGCCCGCCTTGGCCCCCGGCACGGGTATCAGCCGCACGGCGGTCGTCTTGTCGTTGACCACGCCGATGGCCATTTCGTCGGCAATGATGGCGGCGATGGTCTCGGGCGGGGTGTCGCCGGGGATGGCGATCATGTCCAGTCCGACCGAGCAGACGCTGGTCATCGCCTCGAGCTTCTCCAACACGAGGTGTCCGCGTCCGACGGCATCGGCTAGCGCGGCGTCTTCGCTGACGGGGATGAAGGCGCCGCTCAGGCCGCCGACCGAGCTGGAGGCGAACAGGCCGCCCTTCTTGACGGCGTCGTTGAGCATGGCCACCGCGGCGGTCGAGCCCGGCGCGCCGATGGCCGCGATCCCCAGCGTCTTGAGGATCTCGCCCACGCTGTCGCCCACCGTGGGCGTGGGGGCCAGCGAGAGGTCGACGATGCCGAAGGCCACGCCCAGCTCGGCGGCCACCTCGCGGCCGATGAGTTCGCCCACCCGCGTGACGCGGAAACTGGTGATCTTGATCTCCTCGGCCAGGTCGCCGAGCGTGAGCCGCCCGCCCATGGCCAGCCGCCGCCGCAAGGCGCTGGAGACGACCCCCGGCCCCGAGACGCCGATGTGTACCACGGCCTCCGGCTCGCCGGCGCCGAGGTAGGCGCCGGCCATGAACGGGTTGTCCTCGGGGATGTTGGCGAAGACCACGAGCTTGGCGCAGCCGAAGCCGCGCTCGCGGGCGGTGGCGGCGGCGACCGCCAAGAGCACGTGGCCCATGCGGTGCACCGCGTCCATGTTGATGCCCGCCTTCCGCGAGGCCACGTTGACCGACGCGCAGACCCGCCGGGTCTGGGAGAGCACTTCCGGCAGGGCCTCCATGACCACCGCGTCGCCGGGCGCGATGCCCTTGTGTACCAGCGCGGTGAAGCCGCCCACGAAATCCACGCGGCACTCGGCGGCCGCGGCGTCCAGCGTCTTGGCCAGTTGCAGGGCCGCCGCCTGGCCGTGCCCCGCCAAGAGCGTGGCGGCGGGCGAGATGGCCAGCCGCTTGTTGATCACCGGGATGCCGTACTTGGCCCCCACGCGCTCGCACACCTCGACCAGGCGGCTCGCCCGCGAAACGATCTTCTGCCGCACCTTCTTCGTGAGGTGGTCGATGCCGGGAGCGGCGCAGTCGTCCAGGCTGAGCCCCAGCGTGACGCTGCGGACGTCGAGGTGCTCCGCGTGCAGCATGTGGATCGTCGAGAGGATTTCGTCGGTGCGGAGCATGGGGAAAAGCAGTTTTAGATTTTGGATTTGCGATTTGAGATTTGAGATTTGAGATTTGAGATTTGGCGATTTGAGATTTGAGATTTGGGATCAGGCCGTAAAGCCCCCGGACCCCGCTTCGCGTGGTGCCCGCGTCGGGGGGTTGGCCGGCACGGTCGGCGGATTCGCGGTTTCGCCCGCCGTGCCGTGCTGCAGCCGCAACTGGTTGGTCGCCACGAAGATGTTCTCGTGCTGCAGCTTGACGGTGAAGCCGAGATCCTGGCCCATCTGCTCCAGGTCGGCCTGCATCAAGCGGACGTCCCAGCGCGGCGGCACCTCGACCTGCCCGATCAGCACGAACTCGTTGCCCCGGCGGTCGCCGTAGAGATCGACGATGTTGATGTCCTTGCCGGCCAGGTACTGGCTGAAGCGGCGGACGATGCCCGGCTGGTCCGTGCCGAACGCGCTGATGACGAAGCGCTCCGCCGGCTCCGCGGCCGGCGACCCGGCCGGCGCGAGCGCGGGGCGGACCAGCACCTGGTACGCCGCGCCGGACGACTCCGCGGAGCGGACCCGCTCGGCCAACTGCTCCGGCAGGATGGCTTCCGGCACGCTGATAATCATGATCAGCGTGAAGTACCCGCCCAAGACCGTCTGGCTGCATGCGTCGATGTTGCCGCCCAGCGACTCCACGGCGGCGGTGACGGCCGCCACGATGCCGGGGTGGTCGTCCGACATCACGTTCAGCACGAAGACATGGGAGAATCGGGTCATTATGGCGGCAGGGGCGCGAGCAGCCTGAAACCGTGGAGTTGCCGGAATTCGAGCGAGCCGTCACGGTGCCGGCCGGCGTCGGCCACTTGCACCATGATCCCGTCCGCCGTGCATTTGTCAAGAGGGCGGCGGATCGGCAGCGGTCGAGTGCCCGACGCTATAGGCTCGATCCATGCAGGCCAGGATTCAGTTCGACGAAGCGAGGGCTCCGGTTCTCGAGTCGCCGCCGTCTGCGGCCCGCCCCCCGGCCTTAGCGTGGTATAATCACGAGATGGGCCGAAGAACAGAGAAGCGCCGATCGCCCGGCGGCCGCGGACAACCAGGGACCGGCGGGCACCCCGTCGGCCAGCCCACGGCGTTGCAGAGCCATCCGCGACGCTCCGTATTGCTCGCCGCCGGCCTGGTCGTGCTCGCTACCGTGGCGGCCTTTGGCAACAGCCTCGCTGGCCCCTTCGTTTTCGACGACAAAGCCGCGATCTTGGAGAACCGCACGATCCGGCAGCTTTGGCCGATCTGGAAAGCACTCTGCCCGCCCGGCCGTGCGACGGTCACCGGCCGACCCCTGCTGAATCTCTCCCTGGCCGTGAACTACGCCGCAAGCGGATTCGAAGTGTGGAGCTACCACGCCACGAACCTGACCATTCACGTCTTGGCGGCCCTGCTGCTGTTCGCCCTCGTGCGGCGGACGCTCCTGTTGCCTGCTCTCCGCGCTCGCTGGGCCACGGCGGCCACGCCCCTTGCTCTCAGCGTCGCGTTGCTGTGGGCCGTCCATCCGCTGCAAACGGAGTCCGTAACCTATGTCGTGCAGCGGGCCGAGTCGCTCGTAGGGCTGTTCTATCTGTTGACGCTGTATTGCTTCGTCCGCGGCACAGACTCGCCGAGGGGCGCGTGGTGGTTCGCCGCGGCGGTGGTCGCCTGCCTGTTGGGCATGGCCAGCAAGGAGGTCATGGTTACCGCCCCGCTGATGCTGCTCCTTTATGACCGAACTTTTCTGGCCGGCTCCTTCCGCGAGGCCTGCCGGCGACGCTGGGGCTTGTATCTGGCGTTGGCTGCAACCTGGCTACTGCCGGCATGGCTGGTGATCTCCACGGGCAATTTCGCGCTCAACCTCGGCGGCGCGGACGAGGCTGCCGCCACAATCACCCCCTGGGCGTATTTCCGCGCGCAGTTCGGGGCGATCGCCCATTACCTGCGGCTTTCTCTCTGGCCGCACCCGCTCGTGCTCGACTACGGCACCGACGCCCCGCGCAGCACGTTGGAAATCGCGCCTTACACCGTCGTGGTGGCGTTGCTCGGCGTGGCGACCGCCGCGGCGCTCTGGCGCTGGCCGAAAGCCGGTTTCCTGGGCGCGTGGTTCTTTGCGATTCTGGCGCCCACGTCCAGCGTGTACCCGCTGGCCGGGCAAACCATCAGCGAACATCGCATGTACCTGCCGCTGGCGGCGGTCATCGCCGCCCTGGCGGTGGGCGGATTCCTCGTGGCCCGCCGGCTCGTCGACGGCGGGAAAATGTCCTTGTTCACGTGCCGGCTCTTGGGCAGTTGCCTGGTGATCTGCGCAGTCGCCGGCTTGGGAACGCTCACCTCTCAGCGCAACCGGGACTATCAAAGCGAACTTGACCTCTGGCAGGATACCGTCGCCAAAGCGCCGCGCAACGCCCGCGCCCACCAGTATTTGGGCGACATCCTGGTGGCCTGCGGACGGACCGGCGAGGCCCTCGTCCATTACCGCAAGGCGCTGAAAATCGATCCCGCATGCGCCGAGGCCCACACCAACTTCGCTAACGCGTTGGCCGACTGCGGACAGAGCGACGAAGCCATCGCGCATTACCAGCAGGCGCTGGCGATCAAACCCGCCCTGGCCGAGGGGCACTACAATTTCGGCAACCTTCTGGCCGGACGCGGACAACTTGATGAAGCCGCCGCCCATTACCGGAAGGCGTTGGAAATCAAGCCCGAGCTGGCCGAGGCCCACAACAATCTCGCCGGAGTCTTGGTTGGGCAGGGTCGGCTGGAAGAGGCCATCGCCCATTACGAGGACGCGCTGGAACTCAACCCCGGCTACGCCGACGCGCATTACAGCCTCGGCAACGTCCTGTTCCGCCGCGGAGAGGTGGAAGAGGCGATCCTCCAGTTCCAGAAAGCACTGGAAATCAAGCCCGACTTCGTCAAGGCGCGCCGGAATCTCGAATTCGCGCGACGCAAGCAGGCGGACTAAGAATGCGGTGCGCTGGGGGCGGCGCGCGCAGGCGGGTCCTCCCCGGCCTGCTGCCGGAGCCCCGCCAGGATCAGCTCGGCCGCGCCCGCCAGGCCGAAATGCGCCACGTTGACCACCAGGTCGTAGAGCCGAGGATCGGCGATGTCGTGGCGGAAGAACCGCTCGATGAACTCGCGCCGCCCGCGGTCCGTCTCCTCGATGAACTGCCGGGCGTCGGCGGCAGCGAGGCGTTCGAGCTTCATGATCCGCTCGAGGCGGAGGCGTTCGGGAGCCACGACGCGCACCGCCAGCGTCTGTGCCGCGGGCAGCAGGAACTGGGCCCCCCGCCCCACGAAAACCCCGCTCGCGCGACGGGCCAACGACTGGATGACCCGCGTCACGTGCGCCGTGTAGCGCTGGTGCGTAATGACGCTCCGGTCCATCCACGTCCCGAATACGTCGAAGGCCCAGTTGTTGGGTGTCTCGTCGACCAGGTCGAGCATGAGGCGGGATTCGTGGAACCGCTCCGCCACCTGGTCCAGCAGGTTCTTGTCGAAGACCTTCCAGCCGAGGCGATCTCCCACCAACCGGGCGATCTCGCCGCCCCCGGCCCCGGCCTCGCGCGAGATCGTCACGTAACGCAACGTGGCCCCGGCGGCCTGGTCCACGCGCAACCGGCCAGCGGCGCGGTCTTCTATCTCGCGCAGCAAAGACCAACTCTGCATCTGCCGCTCGACCGCGGCGGCCAGCTTCGGATCCTCGTGGAGATGTGTTGCCATTGTCGACCCCTGTACAAGACGAGTAAGGAAACGGGGTCCCTGAGACCTTTCTGATTATACCCATAAAGGTGCCCAAAGTTAATGCCCCAGAAAGGGGGGTGGCGTCGGGCGGAGCACGCAATCCGAACCGCGAAATCCGAAGTAAATCCAAGCTGCGAAACTCCCATGCCCCAAACCCACCAGCCAAGCGGTTTGGCACGGCACGCGGGAATCCGTCGCTGGCACTTACGTCGCGGCCTGTCGTTGGAAGTCCTGTCCTGGCGACCAGCTAGAGCGAACAGCCGCGCCGCAGGCCGAAATCGCCGGGAGAAAAGTCGCTTGACGGGGAGTGGAAAAGGGCTATTCTTGGGTTCTTGTGGGCCATTGTGGGGAATAGTGGCAAGCGCATGTTACTGACCGGTACCTTCTACCGCTCGCTGGATGAGAAGCTGCGGATCGCTGTTCCGAAGCGGCTCCGCGATGCCCTGCCGTGCCCGCCGGGCAGCGGGCTTTTCGTCACCCCGGGAACCGACGCCAGCCTGGCCATTTACTCGGAGGCGGCGTTTGCATGCCTTGCCGAAAGGCTCGGGGGGGCTTCGCCGACCGAACGGGAGGTGCGGGCGTTCCGGCGGCTGTTCTACGGCCAGGCGCAGCGGGTCGAGTTGGACCGGCAGGGCCGGATGCGCATCCCCCCGGAACTGGCCGAACTGGCGCGCCTGGAGAAGGAGCTGGCGCTCTTGGGGGTGGAAGATCACTTGGAGCTTTGGTCCGCGGCCCGCTGGCAGGCGTACGCGGCGGAGAAACAGGCCCATTACGACGAGATTGCCGAGGCGGCCTTCGGGCCGGCGCGACAGGAGTAGTAGCAGGAACGGAGGGAACAGGAGGAAACAGAGGAAACAGACATAGGAACCCCACACTCCGTTTCCTCTGTGGCCTCCGTTCCCCTGCCTGGAAAGGAATTTCGACGGGTTCGCCGTGCGTGGGAGCCCCCGGCGCCGGTCTGCGGCCACCGGCCGGCGATTGTGTCCCGCGATGCCGCGCGGGAGGGGGTCTTACGGGCGGGGGAGAAGGGAGGCTGCCCGGCTGCGAGATGCGGAAGAACGTCGCCGCCTTCGCCGGCGTTTTCTTGCCGCAGGCACTTCACCTCGCGTGGGTCCACGGACGTTCCCGAGGTGAGTGCGTTTTCCGGGGTTGCGCACTCAATACCGCGACGTCTCGCCCGCCGCGGCCGGTGCGGGCTTCCTGGCGGTGGCATCGAAGATCGTCCACACCGGGAACTGCTTCTGGAGTTTGTCGAGATACGCGCGGTACTGCTCGCGAAACCGCTCCTGGCGGATCTTTTCGCGGACCTCTTTCTGGGCCTCGAGGAAGGGTATCCGCCGGGCCGGCTGGCGCTCGACCACGCGGATGATATGGTAGCCGGTCTTGCTCTGGATGATCTTGCTGAGCTCGCCCAAGGGCAGGGCGAACAGGGCGCGGTCGAGATCCTCGCAGGCCAGGCTCCCCTGGTTGGTCCAGTCGCGCAGGCCGCCTTGCTCGGCGGTCGAGCCCTCGGAGCGGGCCCGCGCCACGTCCCCCAGCGGCGCCCCGGCCAACACCTGGTTTCCCATGTCGGCGATGGCCGCGTGCGCCTCCTCGTTGCTGCCGTGTTTGGCGAAGGAGACGGTCAGTTCTTCCCACCGCGCCCGGGCCGGCCGGTCGAAGTCCCGCAGGTGGGCTTGATACCACGTGTGCATCTGCTCGTGGGTCACCTCGTCCTTGTCCGGGCCCTTGACCTGCTCGCGGATCCACTCTTCGGCGACGGCCTGCTCCAGGAAGATGCGTTTTTCGCGGTCCAGCGAGCTGCCGCCGGCGCGGAGTTTCCATTCCAGGTCCTGCCGCGACTGGGCCCCCTCCCGCTCCAGCAGCTTCGGCAACTCCGACTGCTCGAACTGCCGGTCGACCATCTGCTGGACGTTGGGCACGGCCTCCGGGGGCACGGTCCGCATGAAGTCCTGGTAGATCAGCTTCCGCTCGATCTGCTGGCGGAGGAGCTGCTGGATCAGGCCGCGGTGCTGGGCATCGACGGAGGAGCCGGGATCGGGATCACCCAGGTGCTCGATGAGCTGCCGGATACCGGCGGAAAGTTCCCGCCCCGCCTCGGCACGCTGTTTCTCCAGTTCGGCGGCCGGGACCTTGCCCTTGTTGCGCGCCACCATCTCGTCCAGGACCGCGAACAAGTCGCCGGTCAGCACCACGTCGTTGGGGACGCGGGCGAGCACCTGGGCGGTTTCGCAGGGCCGCAGCGGGCTGGGCACGTAGGGACTCGTCAGCCGCGGCAGCGGGCCGATCGCGGGCTTGGGCCCCGGTCCGCCGGGCCAGGAGTCCGGTCGCTCCGGGAAGCTCGGCGGCGAAAAGAAAGTCGGCGGCGCGTACTGGCCGGGCATGGCCCCGGGGCCGCCCGAAGGGTAAGCCGGGCTGAGACCGCCGATCGCGGGCATCGGCCCGCCGGGCGCCGCGGGCGGAAAGCCGCTGTCCGCCGGCATACCGGCGACGGGTTGATTAGCCGGCGCTGCCAATACGGGCTGCGTCCCGTTCTCCGCCGGCACGGCGGCGACCGGGCCCATGGCCAGCACGAAGCCCGCCAGGCATCCCAGAACGGTCGTGAGTTGTTGTGCTGCCAATTCTGCCACCTAACCGGGCGGGATTATAGACATCCGCCTAAGAGGGCTGCAACAGCGATTTGACCTGGCGGCGAATCGTTTCCGGCCGGCGGCCTTGCCCGTCCAGGGGCAGATAAGCGCTCTGGGCGTCGACCACGCGGAGGTGTCCCCCACTTTTGGCCGCCAGTTCCAGGATCTGCCGGCGGGAAGTGTAGCGAAAAACCACGTACTGGTCCTCGATCCGGATACTCTCGATGCCCCACTGGTGGGCGGCAATCCGCAACTCGGCCAGCCAGAGCAGGTGCTCGACCAGCGGCGGCGGAGCACCGAAACGATCCAGCAGCTCCCCGCGAAAGTCCGCCAGCTCCGTGGGCGTGCTCACCCGCGCCAGCCGCCGGTAGAGGTCGATCCCCAGCCGCATGTCCGGCACGTAGGACCGCGGGATATAACCTTCGCCCGGCAGACTGATTTCGACCTCGATTGCCTGCTTGGGAGGCACGTGTTTGAGCTGGGTGACGGCGTGCTCCAACAGGGAGCAGTAGAGCTCGTAGCCGACGGTGGCGATGTGGCCGCTCTGCTGGGTGCCCAGGATGTTGCCCGCCCCGCGGATCTCCAGGTCCCGCATGGCGATGGCGAAGCCGGCGCCCATGTCGCTGAACTCTTCGATGGCGCGGAGCCGCCGGGCGGCCGCAGGGCTGAGGTGCTTGCCCGGATCCACCAGCAGGTAGCAGTAAGCGCGGTGCGTGTAGCGGCCCACCCGGCCGCGGAGCTGGTGCAGATCGGCCAGCCCGTAGCGGTCGGCCTCGTCGATAAAGATTGTGTTGGCGTTGGGGATGTCCAGGCCGCTCTCGACGATCGTGGTGGCCAGCAGCAGGTCGAAGCGGTGGTCGATGAAGGCCAGCATCGCCCGCTCCAGCTCGTGCTCCGGCATTTGGCCGTGGGCCACGGCCAGGCGGGCCTCCGGTACGACCTGGCGAAGCCGCCGGGCCAGCACCTCGATGTCCTGGATGCGGTTGTGTACGAAATAGATCTGCCCGCCGCGATTGAGCTCCCGCATGACCGACTGGCGCACGAGCTCCGGATGGAACCGCGCCACCCGGGTCTCGACGGCCAGGCGGTCCTCGGGCGGGGTCTCGAGGTTCGAGATGTCGCGCAGCCCCACCAGCCCCATGTGCAGCGTCCGCGGGATGGGCGTGGCGGTCATCGTCAACACGTCCACGATCTGCCGGAAGGCCTTCAGCCGCTCCTTCACCTCGACGCCGAACCGCTGCTCCTCGTCGATGATCACCAGGCCCAGGTTGTGAAAGTGGACGTCCGGCTGCACCAGCCGGTGCGTGCCGATCACGATGTCCAGCCCGCCGGCCTCCAGCCGCTCGATGATCCGCGCCTGCTGGCGGCGGGTGGCGAACCGCGACAGCGCGGCGATCTCGAAGGGGAACTCGGCCATGCGGGCCGTGAAGGTCCGCAGATGCTGCTCGGCCAGCACGGTGGTGGGCACCAGCACCGCCACCTGGTAGCCGCTGTCGACCGCCTTGAACGCCGCCCGCATCGCCACTTCCGTCTTGCCGTAGCCCACGTCGCCGCAGAGCAGCCGGTCCATCGGCCGCGGCTCGGACATGTCGCGCTGGATGGCTTCCATGGTGGAGAGTTGGTCGGGCGTTTCCTGGTAGGCGAAGGCCGCGTCGAACTCGTGCTGCCACTCGGTGTTGACCGTGAAACGGATGCCCGGCCGGGCGGCCCGCACCGCCTGCAACTCCAGCATCTCGGCGGCCAGGTCGGTCACCGCCGCGCGGACTTTCTCCTTCTGCTTCTCCCAGGCGCGGCCGCCGAGCCGGGCCAACGTCGGGCGACTCTTCTGCCCCCCCACGTACTTCTGCACCAGCCCGATCCGCGAGGCCGGCACGTAGAGCTTCGTCCGCCCCTGGAACTCCAGCTCCAGGTGCTCCTCGACTTGCCCGCCCTTCTCCAGCAGCTTCAGGCCGCGGTACCGCGCGATGCCGTGGGCGACGTGTACTACCAGGTCGCCCGCGTGCAGATCGAGAAAACTGTCAATGACCCGACCTAGCCGCCGCCGTGGCGCCGGGCGCTTCACGTCGGCCCGGCGAAACAGCTCGCCGCTGCTCAGCAGCACGATGCGGTCCGGCACGAGCCGGAAGCCGTTTTGCAGGTTGCCGACGGGGAAGTGCAGCCGGCCCTCCTGCGCTACCCGCGTGCCCCCGAGGACTTCGCCCAGCCGCCGCACCTCGGCCTCGGTCTGGCAGACCAGGAACACCTGCTGCCCCGCGCCCGCCTCGTCCAGCTCGCTGCGGACCCGCTGGATGTCGCCGCTGAAGCGATCGACCGATTCGATCGCCAGCCGGCAAGTCGTCTCCAGCGAGCCGGCGGCCACGCCCGCGGCGGTGACCGAGGGGAACGCGATGGCCCGCTGCAGGACCGCGGCCACCGTGTGGAACTCCGGCGGCCGCTCGAGCCGCTCGAGGTACTGCCGCCCTTCGCTCTCCAGGTCGCCCGGCTCGATCAGCAGGAACCAGCTTGCCGGAGGAAGGTAGTCGGCCAGGTGGGCGAGATCGTCCCTTGTCCGTGGTCCGTGGTCTCTTGCAACTGACAACTGACCACTGACAACTGACGACTCGCCTCCCGCGGCGGCCGTCACGTCGATCTCCGGCAAGGCCGCCAGGCTCCGCTGGCTGGCGACCTCGAAGCGGCGGAGCGATTCGATCTGGTCGCCCACCAGCTCGACGCGGACCGGGTCGTACCAGTCGGGGGCGAAGATGTCGAGGATGCCGCCGCGGAGCGCGAACTCGCCCGGCAACTGCACGGCCGTCGTATTCTGGAAGCCCGCGCGAACCAGCCAGCCCGAAAGCTCCTCCAGCGAGACCTCCTGGCCCACCCGCAACAAGCGGGTTTGCCGGGCCAGGGCCTCCCGCGACGGCACCGGCGCCAAGAGCGACTGGATGCTCGCCAGGATGATCTTGGGGATTTGCGATTTCAGATTTGCGATTTCAGATTTGCGGTCCGCAATCTGAAATCTGAGATCTGAAATCTGAGATGGCTGCGCCAGCAGCTTGAGCAGCCGCACCCGCTCGCCCTGCCCCTCGTCCTGCGGCAGCCGCTCGGCCGAGAGCGACTCGCGGACCGCAAATCGCTCGGGCTGAATCGGCGTGAACAGCGCCAGGTCGTCCCCCAGGGCGTCCACCTGGTCCAACCGCGCGCAGACGACCACCAGCACGGCGGGGGTATGCCGGGCCAGCGCGGCGGCCGCCAGCGCGCAGGACGACCCCCAGACTCCGTCCAAAGTCGCCGCATGGCCCGCTTTCAGACTCTCGACGACTTCCGCGAAGCCTTCCTGCGCTTCCAAGCGCTCGACCAACTGGAAAAGTCGGTCCGGCGCGGTGGCGGCCGTAGTCTCGCTCGCCATGTCCAACAAGGAATTCTAACAAGAAACAGGTCTTGGGTCTTGGGTCTTGGGCCTTGGAGACCAAAGACCCAAGACCAAAGGCCCAAGACCTAAAGGACGCGAACAGGTCCGGCCGGGCCGCGGGCAGGGCCAGGGCGGGATGCGGGTGTTGGTCAGCGCGCTTGCGATTTTCCACTTGCTTGCTCCTCTCCGCCCCCCTCATCCGGGGCAGGCGGCCAGGGGATCGCCCCGGCCCGCGGAACCGGCTGGGCGGGGACCGTGACGACCGCGTGGGGCTGGGGGGCGGGCGCGGGGGTCGCCCGCCGCGTCTCCGCGTCGCCGGGTCCCCGCGTCTCGATGGTGCGGGACCGGCTCGCGGCGGGGCCTTTTCCGCCGCTCGGCGGCGGGCCGTTTCCCAGCGCGGGCTTTGCCGGCTGCCGCCGTCTCCCTGGCTGCCCGCCGGGTTTTGGTTTTGGGCCTGCTTCTCACGCCCTCCATGATAGCGGATAGTATACGTGTGTACAATATCGGAAATCGGGCCAGTTTGCGGGGCGGGGAGGGGATTTGAGATTTTGGATCTTGGATTTGGGATTGCCGGCTGGTGGCTGGCGGCGGCTGGCCGGGCGATACCCCCACCCACTGCCCGGTATCTTGACGGCCCGCGCGGGGTCGCTATAGTGTCGAGTGGGGCCGCCCGTTCGGGTCCGCGGCGTGGGTGCGGCGGACGGCGGCCCGTCTTGGGCTTGAGTTCACGCTGCGTGGCCCCGGCCGGCCACGGAAAACAGCCAATAATCAGTGTCCCCTTTTCATGCCCCCTGCTCGGCGTCCGCGTGCATCGTGCCCTTCCTTCTTTGCCCCAAACTGTTTCCCCATTTCGTTCAGAAACGCCTCCAGTGACCGAAGCGTCCCTTTCTCGACCAGGGCCCGCAAGCCTGCGGCCTTCGGATGATCTGCAAGAACCTCCAACAGAACGTCAAGGTTCGTGTGATAGATACAGTCAATATGTTGTCCGCGACGCTCCAGTCCAGCCGTGTTCACCAGCCGACCGGGGTCGTACTCGTTTGTGACCAGTGTGTAGAACGGAAATCGCTTTTGTGACCGAAGATCAATATACCCGTCGACCTCATCGGAAAGCTGCTTCTGTCGGTCCTGTCGAAGGCTCCATTTCACCGTTGCGAGCACCTTCGTCTCGTCGCCGACGACAACCGCCAAGTCTGGTGCTTCAATTCGGTCCCGCTCGGTCTTGCCCTGGAATCCCGGGAGCGTGTTTGCCCGCTTGCGCAGCCTCAAGAGCGTTTCATCGACGCCAGCAACCTCGACCAGCAGGTGGTGTAGCACGTCTTCGTATCCCTCGCCAAGCACGTTCTGGCGTTTTCGCTCGACGGTGAAGTAGTGACGTGCTCTTTCCGTCAGATAGCGCGCGAGATCGTGCGCGCGCTCCTGTTTCAATCCGGCACGCTCTTGAAGAATCGACATCAGCTCGGCTGCCAGTTCGGCATCAACTATGTGCGCTTCGTCGCTGGCCTCCCCCAGTTCCTCTCCCTGCGGCGCTTCCACCTTTTCTGCCTTGATTGCCGCCTTGGCCTCCTCCAAGACTTCCAGACACCCCCGGAACAACTTGTCAAATCGCTGTCTGAGCGCATCCTTCGATATGCCGCCGAACTCCCGTCGCAGGATGTTCGTGAAGCGGATGCTCCGCTCGTACCACTTTGATCGCCCTGGCTGTGCCTTGTCGCTTTCGTAAAGGTGGGCGAGTCCAGTGCTCGCGTCAAACCATAGCAACGCCTCGCACAGGAACTTCCAGGCGTTGGCTGGCGTGACCCTTCCGGCGTCACGAAAGTGACGCCTGATGATCTTCATTCGTGACGCCTGCCCAAATGGCGATACCTTTGCCATGACCTGCCCTCCGTGGCAATATGGCCTGCGAGGCTAGAACAGTCTCTTCCTGACTTGAGCGATCCTGTGCTTCAAGGTTTCGTTGCAGGTTTGAGAAGATTCAATCAGGATCGCTTTCCTGCCAAAGTTCAGCGCGACTTCGCCCGTGGTCCCACTGCCTGCGAACGGATCGAGGACAATATCTCCCTCGCGTGTTGCGGGCAGCAACATCTGCCTGACCAGTTCCCGGGGCCACATGGCGACGTGCCGGTAGGGTGATGCCTCAGCATTCAACCGGAGAACGCCATCTGAAACCGAAGGGTGTTCGGATTCCCAGACGGACCCGGCGTTGGCCATTTCGCCGGGCTTGCTGCTAGACCGTGCCGGCACGTCTATTGCGACCCTGTCAAAGTAGTATTTTGGCCGCTTGCAGAATAGAAACAGGAACTCGTAGTTGCGGGAGGTTCGATCACGGGTCGGCTCTGGCATCGCGTTGCCTTCCGCGACCTGTGTTTGGACGTTCACCAGGGACTTGGCCCAAATGACGCTACGACGGCAAATCCATTGGGGCCCCTCCCTTGCGCCAATGAAGTGGCGGAAGTCCGAGTCCGTCATCGCAAGATGAAACCGTAGCGGGACGCCCATTTCAGACTTATGGGCGATGCCGGGCACATAGTGCTTGAAGAACTCGGGTTGTTTCCGCAGGTCTTCAGCGTAACGACGCCCACCCTTCCCATACTTACCATTGCTGCCATCGGGGGCATTCGTCGTTCCTTTCTTGCCCTGCTTGTTGTTGTAGGTGTCGGCGAGGTTGACCCACAACACTCCGTCATCCTTGAGCACCCGCCACACTTCGTCGAAAACGTCCAGCAGGTGGGCGACGAAGCCGTTCGGATGCGCCTCGTGGCCCAACTCGCCTTCCCACCCATCCGGCCAGGTCGTGGAGGTTCCGTACCGCCTCAGGAGGTAGAAGGGCGGGGAGGTGATGCACGCTTGAACCGAGCCCGTCTCAATTTCCTTGAGAGCGGTGAGGGCGTCACGGCAGTGTATTTGGACTCCGTTCTCCATACGTGATCTGCTGCGGATCGCCTGCTTCTGCATCCCACTATGCTACCAGTGCTCGTTCCTTGCGTCAAGTCCTTATTCTGCTTGGAGTTGGCGCGCCGCTGCCCGGTCTCCACCCGCAGGATTCCCGGTATCAGTGCCGCCGTTCTCGCTGGCGCGGGACGCACGCCTGGCGGTCCGAGGGGCCCCGCGGGTCGGGCGCCGCCACATGTCGGCCGCCTTCGTGGACCGGCCCCCGCCCGCATCGTGCCCGCCAGCTTTTGGACTTGGTTCTCACGCCCACTATGATAGCGGATCGTGAACGTCTGTACAATAGCGGAAACCGGGCCGGTTCGCGCATGAAAAGGGGCGTGAAAAGGGGACATCACTGGCATTCAGGCAGGAGAAGCACAAGGTAGGCGTGAATGGGTGATGTCCGCGTTTCCGCTCCAAAGGTAAGAATCCCGTGAATCGGAACGCGGAGACGAAGTGAGGACCGGCCTCCAGCGGCCCCGACTCCAGGATTCTGCGATTCTGCACACTTGTTGGAATCCAGTTGCGGGCAAGCTATACTGCTCCCATTCCGCCTTCCGCCTGATACGAGGAGAGAACCATGTCGCAGACTGCCATCCGCCGCCGCACGTTTCTGGCCGCCACCGGGGCCGGCTCGCTCCTGATCGTCTCGCCCAGCGCCGCACGGTCCTATGCGGCCAACGAGAAGCTCAACACGGCCCTGATCGCCGTGGGAGGCCGCGGCGGCGCCCATCTCGGCGTGGCCGCCGGCGAAAACTTCGTGGCCATGGCCGATTGCGACGAAGGGTGCATGACCGGGGCCCGCAAGCAATACCCCAAAACCAAGGCATACACCGATTACCGCAGGCTGTTCGATGCCCACAAGGACCTCAACGCGGTGTTCGTCGGCACGCCCGACCACCACCACTTTCTGGCTTCGATGCTGGCCATCGAGTGCGGGGCGGGCGTCTACACCGAGAAGCCGCTGACGTACAGCGTGTGGGAGGCGCGGCGGCTGGCCGAGTTCGCCCGCAAGAAGAAGGTCGCCTCGCAACTGGGCAACCAGGGGCATAGCGGCGAGGGCTGCCGCCGGCTGTGCGAGTTGATCTGGGCCGGCGGCATCGGCGACGTGAGCGAGGTACACTGCCGCACCAACTGGGCTTTCAGCGCGGGCATCAGCGTGGCCAAGGAGGCGCAAAAAGTGCCGGCGGGCCTGGATTGGGACGCCTGGTGCGGCCCGGCGCCCATGCGGCCGTACCAGGGCGGCATTCATCCCTTCTCGTGGCGCGGCTGGCTGGACTACGGCACCGGGGCCCTGGGCGACCAGGGCTGCCACGTGATGGACGCGGCCTTCTGGGCCTTGAAGCTCGCCGAGGCCGACTCGGTCGAGGTCGCGGCCGAGACGTCCGAGCCCAACGGCCCGCTGTACCCGCTCTGGTCGGTGGTCACGTACAAGTTCCCTGCCCGGGCCGGCATGGTGCCGCTGACGCTCAAGTGGTTCCTGGGGGCCAAGCTCCCGCCGCGGCCGCCGGAAATGGAGCCCAGCCGCGCCATCCTGGACCACGGCACGTACTACTACGGAACCAAGGGCGTGACCTATACCGACCAGTACTGCGGCGGCGTCCGCATCATTCCCGAATCCAAGCACAAGGATACGATCTATCCGCCGGCAACGCTGCCGCGGTCGAAGGCGGGCCACCACGGCGACTTCATCAACGCCTGCAAGGGCGGGCCGCCGGCGGCGAGCAACTACGACTACTCCGGCCCGCTGGCCGAGATCGTGCTGTTGGGCAACATCGCCATGCGGGTCAAGCAGCCGTTCACCTTCAAGCTCAAGCAGCAGAAAGCGGTCAACTGCCCCGAGGCCGACGCTGTCGTGAAGCGCGAGCCGCGCAAAGGCTGGGATTTCGGCTACGGCAACGTGTGAGCAGGCCGACGGTCAACCGCCATCCGCCGGGCGTCCGCAAGTTCAACGGCGCCAAAGAGTTGCAATCCGGCGGACGTGAGTATTCGGTTCTCCCGTCCAGGGTCGTTCCCTTCTGCGGAGGGGAGAACTGATGTTGTCTCGTCAAGGACGGTGTCGGTAGCATTCCCGGCATGGTTGCCGAGGGAGTAGCGCTGCTAGAG
>Ga0326727_10004111_pt1 | contig 44624 bp, 41 predicted proteins | sample MB2enrmetagenome_FD_207643 | JGI IMG/M metagenome (GOLD analysis project Ga0326727, IMG submission 207643) | Lab enriched peat soil microbial communities from McLean, Ithaca, NY, United States - MB29MY | ecosystem: Environmental > Terrestrial > Soil > Wetlands > Peat | place: USA: New York... | reverse complement strand
TCGTCATGGCCGGGCTTGTCCCACGGGTGTCCGGCACGGATTGTGCTTGATTAGGCGCACGGCATTGATTCTAATGGGTTCAGAGGGTTTCGCGACTGATCTGGACACAGAAAAGGATCAACGCCGTGCAGCGCCAGAATACCGTTTTTCAGGGGCTTTTGAAGCCCGTTCCGTGGGCGGTCGTGGATCGGCTGGTCGAGCGATACGGCGCCGAGCGCGATCCGCGCGGCCTGAAGACCAAGGCGCATCTGGTCGCGCTGCTGTACGCGCAGTTCGGCGGCTTGCGCAGCCTGCGCGAGATCGAAACGAGCCTGCGAAGCCATGCCGGCAAGCTCTATCATCTCGGCAGTTGCGCGGTTTCGAAGTCGGCGCTGGCGACGGCCAACGCTTCGCGGCCGTTTGGCGTTTTCGCCGATCTGCTGTCGGCGTTGATGGCTCAATTGCAGCGCGGCTACCGGCGCAAAATCGGCGATTGCGTGCGCCTGATCGATTCGACCAGCGTGCGGCTGAGCGGCCTGAGCGGCGAGTGGGCGACGTTTTCGGCCGGAGTTTGCGGCGCCAGGGCGCACATCATCTACGATCCCGACGCCGACCAGCCGCTCTACCTGATGGTGAGCGCGGCCAACCTCAACGACATCACCGCCGCCAAGGCGATGCCGATCGAGCCGGGCGCGAGCTATGTTTTCGACCTCGGCTATTACGACTACGGCTGGTGGGCGAAACTGCACCAAGCGCGCTGCCGCATCGTGACGCGCCTCAAGGCCAACACGCCGTTTGCGACGCTCGAGGATCGGCCGGTCCCGGCAGGGTCGTCGATCCTGAACGACCGGATCGGCCGCCTGCCGCTGCGGCTCGCCGCTTCGCGCAACAACCCGATGTCGGACCTCGTCCGCGAAATCCGGGTGGCGATCGAAACCGGCAGGACGTTGCGCATCTTCACCAACGATCTGAGAGCCAGCGCGCAAGAAATCGCCGATCTCTACAAGCGCCGCTGGGCGATCGAGCTGTTCTTTCGCTGGGTCAAACAGACCTTGAAGATCGGCCGCTTCCTGGGAACCTCGGAGAATGCCGTGCGCATTCAGATCGCGGCGGCGCTGATCGCCTTCGTCCTGCTGCGCCTCGCCCACGACGCCAACCGAATCGTCGACAGCCCGCTCGCCTTCGCCCGGCTCATCCGCGCCAACCTCATGCATCGACGATCGATCGGCGAACTTCTGCAAACCTCGCCCCCGCCTACGCCCGAACCGCAGCCGACCCTGTTCGAGTTCGCCGCCCTCGCCGCCCGCGCGCCCCGGCCCCGCCGCAAAAGTCCCGCTCACGCCGCGATGGCGAGGGCGGCGTGAAAGCACGAACCGTGCCGGACACCCGTGGGACAAGCCCGGCCATGACGAGTCATTGTCCCTGGTTCTCGGTATGAGGTGTGTGCGCCGCGTTAATTTCGAAACGGCGTCCGGCGCGCTGTTCTATAGATACGCTGCGACGTGTACCTTAACGTCTGCAACGACAACCTGAACAACATTTCCAGGTCTGAGATCGTTGTGACAATTACGCACCACCTTATTACACTTTCCTTGCACCAGACGCTTAGACGTATTACGGCCGTATGTTGCGTAACAACAGTTTTCACCGATGATCAAATTGCGAGCTATATCGCCGACATAGATTTCGCGCAGGAGCATTGGTTTTACGGCCCGCCGGCACACGATCACCTACGAGAGCTAGCCGTTACAGACAAACAGTTGGACTGCTCTCGCAATTGTACCATCGTGCAGCGATTGCTTTGCCACAACCGAAATGATGGTTCATGGTTTGTGCGTAGTCTTACCTTGCGCGCACGATCGCGCCAATGGCGCGCGCCTTACCGCCGAGCCGCGCCACGCAGGCGCGCCGCCCCCCGCTCGAAGCGAGCGAGGCGGCCAGTCCGAACGTCTCCCACGCGAGCAGTTTCGCATAGTCGCGCCAGTCGTTTCGCCCGAGCACTTTCGTCATCACGTAATGGCGATTGACCAGTTCCATCTCGGCCAACTCGGCGGCGTTCGCCTTATGCGCGCCCGGTTGGCTGTCGTGGAAAATCCGCGCTGTACGCGCGTTGGCCAAGCGCCATTTCGCGCCGACGCGCAAAGAGAGAGCGACGTCCTCGAACAACGAGTAGCCGGCGAACACGGCGTCGAACACAGGGTTCGGCAGCGCCCGCCGTCGATATATCGCGCACGTCGTGTTGAGCCATTCCACCGGAACCACTTCCGGCAGATCCGAGCGATCTTCTGGCAGCAGATTAATCGCCGGGCCGATAACCCTTCCGGCGTAGCTCGTCTCCCTGCGACCATGCATCAGCCAGAAAACCGTTCTGCTCGGCAGCCCCGGCGAAGCATACTTCTGGTTCACGATCATAGCGTTGATCCCACCGAGAGCGGGATCTGAAGAAATGGCCGCCCACATGCGAGCGACACATTCCGGCTCGAACAGAATGTCATCGTCGAAGAACCAGACAAAAGGTTGCGTCGTGACGGACACGCCTTGTGTGCGCTGCGTCGCTGCGCCTAGCCGCTCAGCCTTCGCCCACCAAGCGTTGCAGCCCGACGCGAGGCGTGCCGAAGCTTTCGCGACGACGTCGCGCGCCTCCTCTTGCTCCGAGCCGTCTACGACGATCAGTTCCGCAGGCGCGACGCCCTGCGCGCTCAGCGACTCGAGCGTGCGGCTGAGCGCCTGCGCGCGATCTTTTGTCGGCACCACCGCCGAGACCGGTATGATCATACCCTGAGCGACGCGTCGGCGACCGAAGCCGCGCTTTCTAGCTCAAGCAAAGCCAGGAGCTCTTCGCACCCCGCGACGACCTCATCGACCGAGATCGCCGTCAGGCAAGCGTTAGCTCGCTCCGCGCAGGTCTCCAGGTAGCACCCCTCGCAGGCCAGGGCGGCGCGGAACACGCGCCGCGCGACGCCGTAAGGATACCAGGCCCCCGGCCAATCGCGCGCCGAGAACACGGCTGCGCAAGGCGCGCCGGCCGAGGCGGCGAGATGCATCGTTCCCGTGTCGTTGCCGAGATAGAGCGCGCAGCGCCGAAGCGCAGCCGCCGAGCCGCGCACGCTAAGTTCGCCGGCCGCATTGAAACCGCGCCGCCAGCGCGCGATGAGCGTCGCCCCGTCGCCCCTGTCTTCCGGGCCGCCAAACACGACCGGCCAGACGTCGTGGCGGGAAATCAATCGCGCCACGGCCTCGCCAAAGCGGTCGAGCGGCCAGCGTTTCGCCGGCATCTTGGAGCCTGGACCGACGCCAATCCATGTTCGTCCGCCGTCTGGACCGACCGCCGAGCGCCAGAGCGCGACCTCCGCCGCCTCGGTCTGTCCGAGACGCATGTCGAGCGACCCCTGGCCCTTGCCCGGAACGGGGATTCCATCGGCCGCCAGACGCGCGAGAAGGAGGTCCGCTTCGGAGTCCCCCGTCGCGAAAGGGGCGCCCGGTCTCTTGACCGGCGCCGGCGGGAAGTAGCTCGCGCCATAGACCCGGCCACACCCCGCGAGTGTGAAAAAACGCAGGTCGCGCCGCACCTGATCGGGGCGACGGATGCTGGGCGCGAGATAGACGAGCGCGTCGTAGCGCCCACGCCGCAACCGCCACATCAGTCGCAGCCGAGCCGAGAGTCGACGCGCAAGGCTCCACTCCGCTGGAGGCGCGTCATAATGCTCGATCGAGTCGAAGAGGCCCGCACTGCCGAGAATGTCGGAGCCCAGCACGCGCCCGCGACCGGGATGCGCGTCGCACAGCAAGGTCAGTCGCGCATTGGGCCAGTGCCGGCGGACCGCCCATATGGCGGGCAGCGACATGACCACGTCGCCAAGCTGCCCGACGCGGAAGACGAGCGCCCGGTTCGGCGGATCGCCCATCGCGGCGGATCCCTGCGCCATCAATCGCGCTTCACTGGCGAATAGCCTCGGCCACGATCATCGAGCCCCAGCGCCCGAGTACAGCCGACGCCACCGCGTCCGGGGTCGCGGCCTCCAGCGTCACTTTGAATTGCGTGCGTGGGATGGGAAACAATTCGGCCTTGAGCCCCACGACGCTAAGCTTAATGTTCGTGAAGTCACGGGACAGGTGCTCGTGCAATTCACGTTTGTTGAAAACGCGGGCGTAATATCCATCGCCCGAGTCCACGTAAATCTGTTGAAGCGACTTGCGCAACAGCTGTCCCATCAGCACGCCGCGGATTAAACCATTATTGACGTAGTAGGCAATGCTCGGGCGATAATAGACCATCAACAACAATCGCCCGCCGGAACGCAGTACGCGGCCGATCTCGGACAGACAGCTTTCGAAACGATTGCTGTGATGAATGACGCCCCAGCTCCAGACGCAATCGAAGGACGCGCTCGCAAAAGGGAGCTTCTCCGCGTCAGCCTGCTGAATCACGCCGTCGAGATTGAACAATTCGAATCGTCTTTTGGTCGCGGCGACCGCCCGCTCGGTGAGATCGATCGCCGTCAGCCGCGCCCCTGCGCGCGCCAGCATTGATGCGTGCGTCCCCATGCCGCAGCCGACTTCCAGAACGTCCTTACCCTTCAATGGCTCACGCTTCATGAAGCGGCCAAACGGACGCCCGTCCTCGCCCTTGGCGAAATACGACACGGCAAGAAAGCGGCGATCGATCTCCTCGTACCACTCCCGGCTCCCCGCAGGGAGCCTCATCGTGTTCTCCCAGTCGTAGGTCATTGGGTTGCTGTCCCACCAGTCCGCATTGCTTTGCTGGCGGGGGGAAAGCTCGAGCTGTCTCATTTCCGTGGTCATTTTCGACAACCCTGAAATCCAGACGCGAAGGGACGCCGGCGCGCCTGTCAACTGGCGCCGCGCGTCGGCGCGCGGCGTAGAAACCTCGACCACTCCGCCGCCCGTTCGGCCACACTGAACCCGGCGAGACGCCACAGCATGCGATAGGACGCAGGCGGGTGGTGTCCCCCTGGTTGATTGCGAAGCGGCCTGAATCCGGGTTCCGACTGAAGGAGGGCGTCGACAATCCGCATGGCCTCCGCGCGATCTTCCGGCCAGGTCATTCGCGCCATTTGAAAGCGCGACATGCTGAACGCGCTTTGCCGCGCCGGCGTGAAATCGCCAGCCGCGCGTAAGAACGCTTCGCCGCGGTCGAGGATCGCCAGTCGCTGGCGACGAGTCTGAGGCTTGTCGCGATGACAAACGGTGCCCTCGCTCCAGATGCGGTAAATCGCGCCATTATGCGGGCAATAGGCGAAGCGTTTGCCCGCCGTCAGCAAACGCAGATAGAGCTCGTGCTCTTGGCAACAGGGTTGATTGGGCTTCCAACCGCCGACGTCCAGGAGCGCCGATTTGCGCCAGAGCGGACCGCCGGTTTGCGGGAGATACCACCGGGCGAGGAGGATCCAGGGATCTCGCGGTTCTGGAATGACCTGGAGGTCCCGGCTGACGCCTTCCTCCGTCCAGTCTTCCTTCGTCACGAGTCCGTACTGAACGTCCGTGTCAGGATGTTCGCGCAGATAGGCCATCTGCGAGGCGACCTTATCTTGGAGCAGATAGTCGTCCGCGTCGAGATACTGCACCCATTCGCCACTCGCGAGTTCGAGGAGTCGGTTGCGCGCGACGTTGCCCCCGCGGTTCGGACCTCTCTCGAGGCGAATTCTGTCTCTGAATCGCTTGAGGACTTCGAGGCTCCCATCACCAGACCCGTCGTCGTCGACGATCACCTCGACAGGCGAATAGGTCTGCGTCAGCGCGCTCTCGACCGCTTGCCCGACCCAGCGCTCGGCGTTGTGGCAGGGGATCAGGATGGAGACGAGGTCGTTCATGTTCGTGGCGAAGGGGCCGCGGCTAGCCGACACGTCTCTCAAGCACCAATCGTATGCATGTATAATTCCAGATGCTATTGTGGACAATATCGTGCAGTAACAACGTTATACGCAGCGAGTAACTTCGTTGCACATGCGCGTTCATGAAACTGACAGACCACACGCTGGCGTGCCGCCTGTGCGCGCATTCGAAGAACCGACTTTTTCTCTATGGCTGTCGAAATTGCACCGCTCAATTCCTGTACCGACTCGCCCTCACAAAAGGTGATGAACTCTGCTAATACACTTTTTGAATAGGGTGACAGCCGGTTTGACACAATTGGCATTTCTACCGAGCAGCATTCAATAAACGAAACCGGAAAGGCATCCATTCGAGGGTAGTTCACCGCCACATCCGCGATTGACAACAACCCAGGCAGATCTTCGTAAGTCGTCTCCCCCACCCATCGTATCGAATTGACGATACCGAGCAAGTCGGCTTCGGCGATAACTCGCCCCAAGTATTCGCGACACACATCGCCGTACATCCGAATGACCAAAACAGCGTCTGGAAACCGTGATAGCAGGTCTTTAAACGCTCTAACAATTTCAACCTGTCTATATTTTTCGTCTATTGTTCGTACAGAAATTACGACTGGAGCATCCGGGCCTATTGCAAGCACATTTCGCCATTTTACGCGAGACGACTCATCTCGGCAGAATTTGTCGGCATCAATACCGATTGCTATGTTCACCGAAGAAACCTCTCGCCCAGCCAACAACGCTGCGGTGTCGACCATGTCATCGCTATCAACTATAAGCAAATCAACTTGAGCAAGAGCTTCGCAAACCGCCTTCCGCTGCGGATCGCCGGCCGGCAGTGACACTGCGAGATTTAAGTCTGAACCCCATGCAGTTGCTACCAGCGGCCTCAAGCCGGCTCGGACACAGCGCGAAACCCGTTCGTCAAACCACTGAACGTGGCAGATGGCCGGCCTTTCCCGACACCAAATCATCTTGAGCTGCCGCTCGTTGACGCGGTCTACAAGTCTGTCGCCAATGAGGCGGCGCAGGCGCGTGAACCGTCGCGGATAACGAAGATGCCTGACCCCTGGTGAGGCACATTCGACGCCGCCGTGATCGACGAGGACAACCTCTTGATTGATCAGGTGCAAGAGATGAATATAGCGACGCGTGTGAATAACAGAGGACGCGCCAAACAGTAGGACTTTCATTTCACGGAGTCTGCAATGGTTTTATAATTCGGTTGCCTGGGCATTTACTGCCTCCGCCGCTTCACGAACCTGTTCAAACGCCATTGTTGCGAACATTGGCAGCGTGATTGCGCGCTTGGCAAATTCGCGTGTAATCGGGATGGCTGACGTTCGCGAGGATGCAAAGGCTTCGAAATCGGCAATGCACGGATAGTGCATGCTCGTCTGGATACCGGCCTCGCGCAAGCGCCCGGCTAGACGATTTCGCGCGTCGGCGTTCGGCGCGAGTAGCGCCATCAGGTGCCCGGACGAGCTTTCGATGTGATCCGCGAAGGGCATTAGCCACCCATCACTAAGCCGCAAGCCGCTTCGATAGGCGCGCAGCAATTCCCTGCGTTTTTGGTTGTTCGCCGGAAGCTTCGCGAGCTGGGCGCGCCCAAGCGCGGCATGGAGATCGTCGAGGCGATAGTTGTAGCCGTGAGCCACCACATCATAGGAACTGGCATGCCCGCTGTGCCGATCCCAGCTCAGCGACGTCATTCCGTGCGAACGCAACAGTCGCAGGCGCTTCGCAAAGTCGTCGCTCGAGGTGGCCACCATTCCACCTTCGCCGATCGCCAGGTTCTTGTTGGAGAAGAAAGAGAAAGCCGCCAGCTCGCCGAAGCCGCCAGCCTTCACGCCTCGCGCCGGCGCGCCTACGGCATGGCACGCGTCCTCGATCATGACGAGCCCGCGTTCGTCGCAAAGCCGGCGGATCTCGGCGACTCGCGCGAGGTTGCCGCCGTAGTGCATCGCCACGACGGCTTTCGTCCTCGGGCCGATCAGGCGCGCGACCTCGCCGGCCGAAATCGTCGGTTCTTCGAGGCCAACGATGTCGGCGAACACGGGGACGGCGCCGAGGGCGACCGTCATGTTGGCGGCGGCCACGAAGTTCAGCGCCGGCTGCACGACCTCGTCGCCTGCGCCGACCCCCGCGACCGCCAACGACAAGTGAAGCGCAGCGGTGCCGTTGGCGACGGCGACAGCGTGACGGAGCCCTTGCGTTTCGGCGAACTCGGATTCGAATGCCGCGACCTCCGGCCCCATCGACAACCACTTGCTGCGCAACACGCGCTCGACGGCGGCGCGCTCTTCCTCGCCGTAATCGAGATCGCTGAGAGGTATTCGCCAATCAGTCATTCGACGCGGCCCTCGACGCGAACAGTTCCTGGGCGGCGGCGTAATCATCAGGACGCCCGATATCGAGCCACATGCAGTCGCACGGCATGGCGCAGACCTTCTCGCCGGCGGCGATGAGCCTCAGCACGAGATCGGGAAAGTCGAGATAGCGGCGCGGCTCGATGAACTTCAGCACGGTCGGCTCGTAGACGTAGATCCCCATGCTCACGTCGTACGAGTATTCGGGCTTCTCCCGATAGCCGATCACACGGTGCGCGTCATCGCACTGCAGGACGCCGAGATCGATCTTCTCCCTGCGCCGATGCGCCGCGATGGTCAGCGCGGCGCCCTGGACCCGGTGAAACGACACCAGCGCGTCGAGGTCGAGCTCGGTGAACAGGTCGCCGTTCATGGCGACGAAAGTCCGGTCGAGCCCTGCGACCAAAGCCAGCGAACCGGCCGTGCCGCTCGGCTCGTCCTCGTCGACATAACGCAGCGTCATGCGCTGCGTGAGTTCCCGGCGATGCTCGAAATAGGCTTTGATCAGCTCCGCGAGATGACCCACCGTGAGAGTGATGTCGACGATGCCGAACGCGATCAGCCTCTCGATCAAGATCTCGATGATCGGGCGGTCGCCAATCGGAACGAGCGGCTTGGGGAAATTCGCGGTGAACGGCCTCAGCCGAACGCCCTTGCCGCCGGCGAGGATCACCGCGCGCAGGCCCGCTGCGGCGCCCGTCTTCTCGGCGTCCATTAGACGACGTAACCTGTTGTTTGGTAGCTATCGAGGCGATCGCGGAGATAGGACACGGTTCGCGTGACGCCCTCCTCGAGCGAGACCGTCGGCTTCCAACCCAAGAGCTTCTCCGCCTTGGCGGGGTTGCAGAGAAGCAACTCGACCTCGCTCTTGGGCGGCCGCCGCCGTTCGCCGACGGATCGAATCTCCGCTCGGCTCCCCGATGCCCGAAGGCAGAGTTCGGCCAATTCGCCGATCGTCACAGCCGAGCCCTGGCCAAAATGAATGACTTCGCCCTCGATTCCCTCAGCGGCGGCTGCAAGCAGAAAGGCGTTCGCCGTATCTTCGACGAAAGTGAGGTCGCGCTTCGGAGCGAGGTTTCCCAGCTCGATGACTTTCGCCCCGCGCAGAGCTTGCGTGATCACCGTCGGAATGACGGCCCGCGCCGACTGTCGCGGACCGTACGTATTGAACGGCCGCAAAATGACGACTGGAACGTCGAACGCGCGATAGTACGACTCCGCCAGCTTGTCGGCGGCGATCTTGCTCGCCGAGTACGGAGACTGGCCCTGCAGGGGGTGCGCCTCGTCGATCGGGGCGTATTGAGCGGTGCCGTAGACCTCGCTCGTCGACGTGACGACTACGCGTCGTGTCTTGCTCAGCCGGCAGGCCTCAAGAATGTTGAGCGCGCCCGTCACGTTCGTCGCAACATAGGAAGCGGGCGCGACATAGGAGTAAGGAATGCCGATCAGCGCGGCGAGATGCAAGACGATGTCGCAGCCAGCAACCAGCTCCCGCACGAAGAACGGGTCCGTCACGTCGCCGAGTTTTATCTCGAGGCGATCACGTAAGTCAGCCGGGACTTCGCGCAAATGCCCGACGTCGCCACGCCCATTGTAGCGCGCAAGCGCGCGCACCTGGTGACCCTGACGGAGCAACGCTTCCGTGACGTGGCTACCGATGAAACCGCCGGCGCCCGTAACCAAAACAACGCGACTGCGGCTCTGCCTGACGCGCGAGCGCTTTGTCGCGCCCATCGCAACCGTTTCCCGACTGCCCTTAGCGCTCATAAAGGCGTTCTAAGCGATCCAGGATCCAGCCCGAGCATCTCGGGTGCACCGGAATATTCAGTATATGTTGCGCGACGTACTCCGCGTTTGGGCACATACCCCGCTCGTAGCCGCATTTCTCGAAGCTGCTTCCGGACGGGTGCAAAGGATGGTTTAGCCAGGTTCCAACCTCAATGCCCACCTCAGCGAGGCGCTTTTGCCAATATAGTCTGCGGTCTGTCAAGAACGGAAATCGGACGAAAGACGGCCGAGTGCTGACCCAATCGACCCGCGGTGTCGTCCAACCAAGGCGCTGTGCAAGCGGTTCCAATAGACTTGCCAGTCGATTTCGCGCCGTGACGTCAGCGTCCAACCGAGATAGTTGCGGCAATCCGATCGCCGCCATCTCGTCCGACAAATTGGCCGGAGGACTCACCACGCCGTCAAGCGCTCTCCCGTATTCGACTTTGTCGAACTCGATTGCGTTCCGAAGACGCGAGCCCCAGCGCCGGTTCCGAGTCGCCGCAGCGATGGCTCTTCCGGCGATCGATCCGAACCGCGGATGCAAGCTCACTGTTTCCAGACGCCACCGCATCACGCTCCCTCGAATGTAGTCGCTCGTGCTGGTTCCGAGCTTCGCGCGTCTGCTTCTCAGCTTATCTGCAAGCTGCGGGTCGTTTGTCGTAACGATTCCGCCTTTCACCGTTGAGATCATCTTCGAGTGCTCGGTTGAAAAAAACGCCGCAATTCCGTTATTTCCGCAAAAGCTCTCGCCGATTTTAGCGCCGAGCGCATGAGCGCAGTCCTCGATCAAGTGAATGCCCTTACCTTTGGCGATCTGTTCGAGAGGGGCGAGGTCGCACGGAATTCCGAAGGTATGTTGAGCTAGGATCGCCCGCGTCTGCGGCGTAATCTTCGCCTCAACGGCAGTCGGCAAAACATTGAATGTATCGATGTCTATGTCCGCGTACACCGGCCGCGCTCCAAGCGCAATAATCGCCGCCGGGATGACGATGCAGGTGTACCCGGGAAGAATCACTTCATCGCCGGCGCCGATCTCAAGAGCGGACAAAATCTCCATCAGCGCTGACCGACCCGCGCTGTACGCGAAAGCAGTCGCCACACCAAGATAGCTTTCGAGCGCGCGTTCATATCGCGATCTCGCCGAGCCCTTCCCCGGCCCCAGGGCAAGCCGCGCCAAATCGCCCAGCCGAAGCGTGCCCCCGAGCAGGTGTGCGCGAGGAACCGCTAATTGCTTTATAGCAGAGGCCATGCCCATTACAATACTGTTTACTCTGGCTTTTGCCAAACAAACAGGTAATCTCTTAGCCCTCGTGAGGGCCGCCAAGCTGAATCGAAGTTCGCCCGTAACGCCGCACATAAGACGCCAACATCCGATACCCACCTCGTTAACAAAATTTGCTTCCACCAAAAACGTTCGAAAAGACGGTAGCGGTTCAATACCAATACCTGCCGAGTCTTAAAACCTACCTCTTCGAAGGGATCCGTGAATCGTTCCGGATCTACATCGACATACGTCTCGCAGTTCACCACGTGCGCTCCCGGACGTAACACTCGAAACATCTCGGCACCTATTTCGCGGTAGCACGGATTGTCGACAAGCAGACTATACCGCAAAACGGCGCAACACCAGATACCACAAATTGAGTTGTTTGCTACCGGAATAGCAATTCCGTCTGTTACAACAAAATGGCAGTTCACGTCACCGCTCTTTCTCTTCGTACTGAGTATCAGCCTCTTTGCACTGAGTATCATCTCAAACGTAATTTCGGTCCCAAGGACGTGATGCCCCTTTGAGGTAAAGTAGTGTACGAAACGTCCGTTGCCACAGCCAAAATCAATTAGCCAACCGGGCGAGCGAAAATATCTAAGAGCACGTGCTGCTGCATGGCGATGAACGCCGTGAAGGAATTCGGCAGGCCTTCCCCCGCCGAGCGACACGACAGCCTGCAATCCGCCAAAAGCGGCCCGCTCTGCCCACGTTAGCCCCACGTTGTGAAATCTTGTTCTTTCAGCGACCACGGGACCCGACTCCAATGCGCGAGATCGACCCGCAGGCGCGAGATACGAACGTCCATATTGGATTCCACCATCTGAATGACCAGTATTCGAGCCTCTTAGCGCCCCAAATCGATTTGAATTGGTCTATCGACGGGCTTGCGGCCGCCCCAAAATTGAACGTTTCTAGCCCATCGTTGCAGGCTAATCTTATTCCAGAATTGATAAGGGCATAATATGGAAAATAGTGCTTGTAAGAATAATTCATCGCGCATTCCCAGAAATGCGAAGAATTCCCATCTCGGATTAACCAACCACCTGCCAACATCTCACCATTCACCTCCGCAACCAGGAAGGTGACGAATTCCTTAAGTTTCAGCATCTCAACAAACATTGACTCGCTGTAAATTAACCCCCAACTCGCCCGTTCGCTTATTACCTTCTTGTATATAGAATAGTACGCTGACACTTCGTCTCGAGTGACGCCTTGCCGTACGACGACACCCTTTCGCTCTGCTTGCCGGACAAGCTTCCGAGCGGTCGCGGTAAATCGGCTGAAAATCAACTCGTAAGGTCGGTCTAGATATAATACACGAGTGGCGCCGGTTATCCGTTGCAGTCCACTTTCATCCAGTAGCCGCGCCAGAACTCCGTGATCATAGCGAACCTGCCAGCCGAACGCGATCGTATCAAGTGACCGCAACTGCCTCACGATATCCTGAATGTCTTCGCGCGAGCATTGGCTATTGGGGTACGCATACAGCCCAAAGGGGGCAAGAAGGATTTCGCGCCTCCCGAACCGGTGCGGGCGTTCCAAACCGAACATATAAGCAGGTGAATTCTTCGCTTGAAGCCTGACTTTGCGACCACTTTCGTACTCTCCGCTCGCCACAACGGCGTCGATGAAACGCTCTTGCGAGAAGAACGTTGTTTCAGGGTCAAACGAATTATTGGTCTGCACCGCTGACTAGTCGCCAATGTGCAGGAAAGTACACCGTTCCCCACGCTTTTTCCAACCTCATGTCCCCGTGTTCGCCCGCTGCTTGGTTTATTTCAATAGCCGCGCACAACTTCGGGAAGTCGAGATTCCGTTGAAACGCAGAGTCACAAATCCACGGACTTAGAAGATACCGCCCAGGGTGGAAACTCAATTCGCAGACGCGCGCTTCAATTGACAGTTCTCCAGAAACAACACCCGCATGCAGTCCGTCGTGTGCCGAGCAAAAGTCCGAGAGCGGAACACCCGTCCCGTCATGGATAACAAAACCAAAAACTGGATCCCTTGCAGGTGTGGGAAATCGCGCGCGAATACGTATACGAAGGTTCCCGCCGAACGTGATCGACGTTCCGTTCCGACCATCGTCGTATTCGAGGGCGATAATGCGCGCTTCTCCGGTCGTTATCCGGTCGATCCAGCTTTCGAGGTCAATCTTGTTGCTGCTAACGGCGTCGGAAAGGTAATGGGATATCACTGGTTGGGACGCCTCATCGAGGGCGATCCGACCCCCTTTCAACAAGAGCGCCCGCGCGCATAGGTGTTGAATCGCTACCATGTTATGGCTGACGAACAGCACCGTCCTGCCCTGCCCCGCCACCTCCCCCATCTTCCCCAAACACTTCTTCTGGAACTCCGCGTCCCCCACCGCCAGCACCTCGTCGACCACTAGGATCTCCGGCTCCAGATGCGCCGCGACGGCGAACGCCAATCGCACATACATGCCGCTGGAGTAGCGCTTCACCGGCGTGTCGAGGAACTTCTCCACTTCGGCGAAGGCGACGATCTCGTCGAACTTGCGCTTGATCTCGGCGCGGCTCATGCCGAGGATCGCGCCGTTGAGATAGACGTTCTCGCGCCCTGTGAGTTCGGGATGAAAGCCGGTGCCGACTTCCAGAAGGCTGGCGACGCGGCCCTTGATCTCGACCCGGCCGGCGCTCGGCTCGGTGATGCGCGAGAGGATCTTCAAAAGCGTCGACTTGCCCGCGCCGTTGCGGCCGATGATCCCCAGAACCTCGCCGCGCTTCACCTCGAAGCCGACGTCCTTCAGCGCCCAGAACTCCTCGACCTCGTCGCCCACGATGAGCTGCCGGCCGCTGAGCACGTCGCCCGCCGAGCGGACGAAGCCCTTGAGGTTGCGCGCCACGACGTCGCGCAACGCGACATAGCTCTCGCGTTTGCCCTCATGGCCGATGAGGTACTTCTTGCCGAGCCCCTCGGCGCGGATGACGACGTCGCTCAACCGCGTCAGATCATGTCGGCGAAGGCGCGCTCGGTGGCGCGGAAATAGTGGACGCCGAACCAGAGGAAGAACGCCACCACGGCAAGGCTCACCAGGAAGCCCGGCAGGTAGAACTGGCTCTGCCCGCCGAGCAGGCACCAGCGGAAGCCGTCGATGACGCCGACCACGGGATTGAGGCTGTACCAGAAGCGCCACTTCTCCGGCACCACCGCGCTGGAGAAGCCGACCGGCGAGACGTAGAGCCCGAACTGCACGATGAACGGGATGATGTAGCGGAAGTCGCGGTACTTGACGTTGAGCGCGGTGATCCACAGCGCCGGGCCGAGGCTGGCGAGCACGGCGAGCGCGACGAAGGCGGGCAGCAGGATCACGCGCCAGCCAGGCAGGAAGCCCCACCACAGCATCAAGAGCGCCAGCATGGCGAGGTTGACGGCGAAATCGACGAGCGCGACGACCGCCGAGGCGGAGGGGATGACCAGCCGCGGAAAGTAGACCTTCGAGATCAGGTTGGCGTTGCCGATCAGGCTGTTGGAGGCTTCCGAAAGCACGCTCGAGAACAGGAACCACGGCAGCATGCCGGCGAACACCAGAATCGGATAGGGCGCCGAGCCGTCGCTCGGCAGCTTCGCCACCCGGCTGAAGATCACCGTGAACACCACCATGGTGAGGAACGGCCGCGCCAGCGCCCAGGCGAGGCCGATCGCCGTCTGCTTGTAGCGCACCGCGACGTCGCGCCAGGCGAGGATGGCGAACAGCTCGCGGTAGTGCCAGAGGTCGCGCCAATAGTTCCGCTCGGCCCGGCCCGACTCGAGGATGATGACGCGCTCGCTCGCCGGCGAGGGCGCCGGCTCGCGGCCGCGGCTGGCGTCAGGCGGCGAGAGTTCGGACGAGAGCGTCGACATGATCAGGACTATCGCGGAGAGCAGGCGCTGCGCACGATCAAGCCGCCCCCGCCAGCACGACGTTCGCCCAGTGGCGCGCCCACGGCTCTCTCTCGCCGCGCGCGCCGCCGTTTCGGGCTCGCGCCGCCAGCGCGCCGCGCCGCTGCCAGGTTGCGATCGGCGTGAGGAATCCGGTCTTGATGCGGCGCCTCACCGCGGGCGGCAACGGGCGCGACGGCGCCTCGGCGAGCAGCGACTTGCTCGGCGCGATCCCCGAGGCGCCGACGATGCGCGCCGCCTCGGCGAGCAGGACCGCGTCGACCAGCGGCGTGCGCACCTCGAGCGAATGCGCCATGCTCGCCCAGTCGGTATCGCGTAAGAGCTGGTTCTTCATGTAGAGCGAGGATTCGAGGGTCGAGACGCACGCCGCCGGCGCGGTCGGCCGCGGCGTCAGTTCGCGCTCGATGAGCGCGAGCGGCGCGAGGCAGCGCAGCCCCTCTTGGACGACCTCGCGCTCCATCACCGTGTTCAGCTCCCAGGGCATGTAGAGGCCGCGCCGCAACAGATACGCCCCGACGTAGTCGCCGCCGTATTCGAGGATTCCCGCCGCCTTGGGATTGGCGCCGAGCGCCGCGGCGATCGGTCGACCGACGACGCGCGCGAGCCGTCCGAGCAGCGGCGCGCGCGACGACGCATGCAGCAGCCGCACCCAGCGCGGGATGTCGCGAAACGACGGATAGCCGCCGAACAGCTCATCGCCGCCGAGTCCGGAGACCGCCACCTTGAGCCCCAGCTCGCGCGCCGCCTTGGCCACGAACCAGGTGTTGACGCCGTCGATCGAGGGTTGGTCCATCGCCTCGAGAATGCGCGGCAGGTCGCTCGCGAACTCCGCCTCGCTGACGAGCCGCGTGGCATGTCGCGCCCCGTAGGTGCGGGCGACCTCGGCGGCGAGCGGCGCCTCGTCCTCCGAGGCGCCGGCGAATTCGGCGAAGGCGAGGGTGACGGTTTGGATGTCCTGCTGCCCCGCGTCGCGCATGAGCCCGACCAGCGCCGAGGAGTCGATCCCCGAGGAGAGGAAGGCGCCGACCGGCACGTCGGCGACGAGGTGGTGGCGGGCGCTGTCGAGCAGCGTCGCGCGGAATTCGGCCGACGCGTCGGGGTTCGCCTTCGCCCCGCGTCCTCCGCTTTCGGCGTCGCAATAGACCTGCGCGATCGAGTGATAGCGGACGGGAGCGCCCGCGCCCAGGCGATCGACCAGCAGCGTCGACCCGGCCGGCAAAGCGCGGATCGCGCGAAACATGGTGAACGGCTCGGGCGCGCTGCCGAATAGGCGGAAGCCGACCGCGCCGGCGGGGTCGGCCTCGCGCGAGACCGCCCCTCCAGCCAGCAGCGCCTTGACCTGACTGGCGAAGCGGAAGGTTCGACCGTCGTCGGCGTAATAAAGCGGCTTGATGCCGTAGGGGTCGCGCGCGAGGAACAGCGCATGCTCCGTCGCGTCCCAAATGGCGAAGGCGAACATGCCGCGCAGGTCATGCACCATCTCGGCGCCCTTCGCCGCGTAGAGATGCAGCAGGACTTCGGTGTCGGACTGACTGCGGAACGCGCGCCCCTTGCTTTCCAAGTCGCGCCGAAGTTCCCGGTAATTGTAAATCTCGCCGTTGAACGTGACCATCAATCGCCCGTCGGCGCTCGCCATCGGCTGGGCCCCGGTCTTGGAAAGGTCGATGATCGAAAGCCGGCGGTGGCCGAAACCGACGCGGCCGTCGTCAGAAATCCATTCGCCCGCAGCGTCAGGTCCACGCGCCGCCATATGCTCGCGCGTGCGCAGCAGCTCCGACCGGTCGATCGGGTTCACCGCGCAATGGCGCGCGAAGATGCCGTTAATTCCGCACACGACTACTTAACTTCCATTCTAGCCGTCTACTTCCGGGCGACAACCAACATTACGAAAGTGTACGATTGACGATTGACTCGCGCGAGCCAAGTAAATGGATGCCAAGAAACATCAGGGATCGGCATTCTTAAGAGACCTAGCGCGCCGACGAGCGGCGTGAACGCGTTGCCCCACCCGTTCGCATCAAGAACTTCAGAATATTTTGCATGGAGACGCGCTAGCCCGCTCGGGGTAAACCGCCAGAACTCTCCGTTCGCAAGATCGGAGTAATCAGGTACTCCATGACAGGGCGTCAGGAAGCACGTCGCGTGAACCGCTATCCCGCCTGGTTTAAGGACACGCCACACTTCGTCGACGACTTCCGTCGGTGTGCACTCAACGTGCTCGACGACATGACCGCTTACAACCGCGGAGAAACTCTCTGGCTAAATGAAAGGCGCTCGATGCACTGGTCGAGATAGCTTTCCTCTACGATACTGCTCTGACCGGCGCCTAGCAAACGGCAGAGGTGTGTTGAGTGAATAATTGAAAGTACTCTGTCGCCCATATTCTGAGGCTGAACCAGGGCCTGGAGTCTTTTGTACATCGAATAGCGCACGATGGAACCGCCTTTCGGCAACCCGATTGTTACGGCAAACCATAAAGCTCTTGCTGAGCATCCGACAACATTTCGAATCACCCGCCGTTTTCTCCCGTACGTCGGCCTGAGGTCGATCAATCTGGCTGCGCGGGGTGGTCACGGTTGTCAATCAAGCAATCGCCACGAATGAAACGCGACGTTGAGTCCAGTTGCCAATCAGAGCGTGCGATAACGCCCGTGTGCCGCGCGCGAGCCCTCGCTTCGTCGGCGCTCACTCCATCGGGCCCGCATCCGGCGCCGGCGCCGGCATGAGCGCCGCGGCGATCGCCGCCCCCGCCGCACCGGCGAGCAGCAGCGCGGCGTGCACTTCCTCGCCGGAGCCATCGCTCGCGGCGCTTAGAAGCGCCGCGCGCGCGCGCGCCCCTCTTACTCCGCCGGCGCTCCTGCGCCAATCTCAACCCGTGACTCTAGGCCCGGCTGGGTGAACGTCCGGGGTCGCAGCAGTCGCCTCAAGGCGCTTTGCTTGTGAGACGCTCGGATTTCATGGCCAAGGGGCCTCTAGCCCTTTCGCGCAACAATCAGCATCGATTTTGAAGACGGATAGAACCGCCCTGCGAAGAGGGTCTCACAAATCTCGAAGCGACCCTCGGCCAGAAGCTTGCCAAGTGTCTTGCACGACCAGAACTTGATATGGCCATGGTCCCAGAGGGCCGTGAAGTGATCGTCGAGCTTGCCGGTCAGAGCGAGCGACAGGTTCTTCCAGTAGCCATGGAAAGGCGTCGACACGAACAGAACCCCTCCCCCCGGGCGAAGGAGTCGACGAGCCTGCGCGACAAGCTCACGCGGGGCGTACAAGTGCTCGATGACTTCGAGCGCGTAGACAAGATCGAATTGGCCGTGGAATCGCCCGAGGTCGTCGTAGAGCGACCCTTCAAATATCGTCGCCTCGGGACGAGGCGTGACGGGCGATGCTCACCCCTTCTCGGCTCGGCTCGATCCCGGAGACCTTGTATCCGAGTTTGGCGAGCTCGCCCACGACGTGGCCGTTGCCTGCCCCGACCTCGAAGGCATTGGCGCCTTTCGGAACATGTCTTGCGAGAGCGGATAGAAAGATGGGCAAGAGATACGCGTGCGGCCAAGTCGCTCCCGCGGCCGAGTAGTGATAGTTCGCGATCCCGAGGGACGTTTCAGGGGTCGTCATCGCAGGTTTTCCGCCTGAGGTTCCCTCACCGCGCGATAACGTCCACTTGTCGCACCACCGCTCACTTGGCCGCCGCGCCCGGCGCCTCCGGCGGCGACGGAAGAAGCGTCGCGGCGATCGCCGCCCCAGGGGAGCTGTTCAGCAGCAGCGCGGCGCGCACTTCCTCGCCCGAGCGATCGGACGCCTCGCTCAAGATCGCCGCAAGCCGCGCGCGCTCGCCGCCGTCGAGCGCCGGCCAGCCGCCGATGAGGTCGGCGACCAGAGTCCGGCGCGTGTCGGGCGGCAGCGCCGACCAGAACGGCAGGGCGAAGGCGGCGCGGCCGGCCATCAGGCGCGCCTCGTTCGGGCCGGTGGTCGCCGACATCGCCAGGGCGGCCGCGACGCCCTCCATCGACAGGCCGGCGGCGCGGCGCGCGATCGCCAGATCGAGCCAGGCGCCGCCGTTGAGCGGCGTCTCGCTTAGCAGCGCGCCGACCACGTCGATCTTCGCCTGCGCCGCCGTCGGCGACGCGAGGCGCAAGAGGTCTCGCTCGGCGACGTCGCCCACGAGGCCGTCGCTGGCGAACGGCGCGAACCGCGCCTCGGCCGTCGACGGGTCGGCGAGCGCCTCGGCGAGGCCGAGGCGCAGCGCGCTCCATCCTTCGTCGATCGCAACCAGCGACAGGCCGACGACGACCAGCGTCGTCCAGAAGCGGATTTCCCGCACCCGCATCATTCGTGATAGTACTTCCGATAGTAACGGCCGCCGTAATAGTACGAATAGGCGTACTTGCCGTATTTCTGCGCCTGCGCGTCGATGACGCAGTTGAACACCACCCCCGCCACGCTTCTTTGGCCCGGCATCCTTTCGATCGAATGGGCGACCATCTCGCGCGCGGTCGCCGCCCAGCGCACCACGAACACCGTCTTGTCGACCACCTGCGAGACGAGCAGCGGGTCGACCACCGGCCCTATCGGCGGCGTGTCGATGACGACGAGGTCGAATCTCTGCCTCAGCGCCGCCATCAGCGCCTTGAAGCGGTCCGAGCCCAACAGATCGGGCGGGTTCTTAGTCTTGCTCCCCGAGGGCAGGACCCACAAGCGCAGCTTCTCGTCGCTGACGACGATCGACTGCAGGTCCGCGTCGCCGACCAGATAGTCGACCAGGCCAGGGCTCTTGTCGCACTTGAAGTAGCGCGAGATCGACGGGTGGCGCAGGTCGGCGTCGACCAGCAGCGTCCGCTGACCCGATTGCGCCGCGGAGGACGCGATGGTCATGGCGATGGTCGACTTGCCCTCGCCGGGAATGGTCGAGGTCACCATCAACGTCTTCGGCGGATTGTCGACGTCGCTCATCTGCACGGCGCTGCGCAACGAGCGGAACGCCTCGGAGAACCGCGACAGCGGCTTGACCGTAGGATACTCGGGTATGGTCAGCACGCCGCCCTCGGCGGTGAGGTCCCTCGCCTCCATCTTGGAGATCGAGGCGAGCAGCGGCAGCTCCAACAGCTCCTCGACCTGCCGCGGCGTGGTGAATCCGGCGTTCAACAGCTCGATGAGACAGGCGCCGCCGACCCCGGCCATCAGCCCGAGCAACAACGAGGTGATCAGGACCTGGGTCGTCTTGGGCGAGCTCGGCGCGCCCGGCGGCTGCGCCGGGGTGATGATGCGGGCGTCGCGCGCCTCGAAGGTCGACTGCTCCTCCGTGATCTTGGCGCGCTGCAGAAACTCCTCGAACAGGGTCTTGTTGACGGCGGCGTTGCGCTCGAGCTCGCGCAACGTGATCGTCTTGGCGGCGTCGAGGTCGGTCTGGCCGGTCACCTCGTTCAGCGTCTTCTCGACCGCCTGTTGCCGCGCCAAAGTCAGGTCGTAGTCGTGCTTGACGTCGCCGGCGAGGCGCGCCGCCTCGGCGGCGATCGCGCGATGGACGTCGGCCAATTGCGCCCGCACGTTGACCACCGACGGATGGCGGTCGGAATAGCGGGCGAGCAGGTCCGCCTCTTCGCGCTTGAGGTCGTTTTCCTGCTTGCGCAGATCGGGAATGGCGCCGGCGTTGGCGATGTCGGTGAGATCGGCGACGACGCCGCCCGACGCCTGCACCTTCTCCAGCAGATCGAGCCGCGCTTTCTTCTCCGCCGTCTCCGCCCGCACGGCGACCAAGCGGCCGTTGAGCTGGCCGAGCTGCTCCTGATTGAGCGTCTGGCTCGACGGCCCGCCGGAGGCGACGAGGTTGTTGTCGGCGCGAAAACGCCCCACCGCCTCCTCCGAGGCGCGCAGCTGCTGGCCGAGCTCGACCAGACGGTCGCTGAGCCATGCCGAGGCGCGCTTGGCCGCCTCGAAGCGGGCCTCGAGCTTGTCGACCACATAGGCGTCGGCGACGGCGTTGGCGAGGCGCGCGGCCTTGGCGGGATCGGCGGAAGTGAAGGCGACGTTGAGCACCAGCGCCTGGCCGGCGCGCGAGACGCCGACCGCGCCGGTCACGTTCAGGATCGTCTGCATAACGTCCGGCGCAATCTCCGTCGGGTCGGCGCCGTTCGCCTGGCCGGCGCGCGGCGGCGGCGGCGGCGGCGAGGAGCGCGAGAAGAAGTCGCGGATCGAGGCGAGCACGCCGCCGCCGGCGCCCGCCGGCCCGGCGCCGAACTCCGGATCGTTGACCAGCCGCTCCTTGACCACCACGCGCCTGAGCAGCGAGGTCGAGCGGATGACGGCGATCTGGCTCTCGATCGCCGGCAGATCGAGCGCGACCTCGCTGAGGATCGGATCCGGCCCGGTCGCCTTCTCCCGCTGCGGCTCGAGCAACAACTGCGCGGAGGCGGTGAAGAGCGGCGTCTGGCGCGCGATGTAGAGCGCGCCAATCAGCAGCGTCAGCGCGGCGACGCCGGCGATGAACTTCCACTGCCGCCAGGCGAAGTTGATCGCGTCGCGCAGGTCGAAGCCGCCCGCCTCGCGGCTTTCGGCGGGCGCGCGCTCGAAATCGTCGCTCTGGAGCCGATCGAGCCGCTTCAGCATAAGCGCGTCTTCCTCACGTCCGCCGAACGACGCCGTCAATCCGCGACCGCAACGCGCGAGCTCTGCGATTGCGCGACGCCGGCGCCCAGCAGGGCCATGAAGGTCAGCGTCACCGCCTCCATCTGCAGGCTGAAGTCGACCAGGGCGTGGACGCCGACCAGCAGCGTCGCCGCGGTCGCGACCACCGGCGCGATCGAATCGCGCTGACGGTTGACCGCCCCGGCGAGGCACTTGAGCGCCAGCACGCCGATCGCCGCCATCAGCGCCGTTCCGGCCGCCAGCCCCAGGCCGAGCCAGACTTCGAGATAGGTGTTGTGCGCGAGATCCCAGACGCCGGACGTCGGGATCGACTGGTCGCGATACATCGGAAAGACGTCGGCGAAGGTCCCGTAGCCGAAGCCGAGCAAGGGAGCGTCCATGATGGCGTGGACAACGATCGCGTAGACCGAGAGGCGGCTGGTGTCTTCGAGGCTCGAGGCGACGATGCGCCCGACGAAACGGTCGCCGTAGAACGCGAAGGCGATGGCGATCGCGGCGGCGACGAAGGCGATCGCCTCGACCTGGTCGCCGCGACCGCGCCGTCGGCGCGTCATGGTCAGCGCCAGCACCGCGAACAGGCCGACCGCGGTCGACAGGACGCCCCCGCGCGAGACCGTGCCGAGCAACGCGGCGAGGATCGTCAGCCCGCCGCCGACGAGCAGGCCACCCTGTCGCCCCGTCGCCGCGAGCAGCTTGTTCAGCCGATAGGAGGCGATGCCCTCGGCGTCGGGAACCGCGCGGCGATAGAGCCGCAGCGTCAGCGCGGTGACGACGACGAGCCCGAGGCCCGCGTAGGTGGCGAACGAGTTGCGGTTGACGAAGGTCGAGCGGATGAAGCCGCCGCTTCCGGGAACGTCGAAGAACGGAATCGCGCCGCCAAAGAGGACCGCGAGGACGATTCCATATGCCGCATAGGCGACGACGATCGCCGCGATCGCCTCGAGCAGGAACAGCGCCTGCGACGGTTGGCGGCATAGCTGCAGCGACAGCCACAGCACGCTCGCGTCGGTCGTCAGGCGCATCAGCGCGCGCATCGTCGCCGGCGGATCGACGCTGATCGTCCCCGCAAGCTGCATCCCGAGAGCGTCGGAGGCCATTCCCCAGATCGGATGCGCGAACGCGGCCGAGGCGATCGGCGAGGTCTGCGCGAAAGCCCACAGCGCGACGAGCAGGAACAGGGCGGCCGGCGCGGCGATCAGGCGCGCCGCGAACGGGTGGCGTCGCCCGCGCGCCAGAAGCGACGCTTCGTAGACGAGCGCCAACGCCGGAAAAAGCACCGCGTCGACGCCCCAGGCCAGCAGCCGATCGCCGCCGAGCCAGAACGGCGCCCAGGCGAGCCCGCCGGCGAGGCCGATGAGCAGCGCGGTCTCGACGCGCTCGGCGCTCCCCGTCGCGGCGCGCGCCGCCTCCTTGCGCCCCGCGGCCGCGCGCCCGGCCGCCGATGCGGGCGACGCCGCCGTCTCCCTGCCCTGTCGCGAAAGCGCCGTCACTTTTCCATGCTACCGCAGTTCGGGTGAAGCGACGCTTCGCCCGCCAACTCTCCCTTTGCGGATCGCCATCGACGGCGATCCGCCTCACGCGGCCTCGAGGACCGACCTCTCCAGCGTGACAGGAACCCGCCCGCCGAGGATTTCCAGAAGCACCTGCACGCGTCCGCGCGCGTCGAGCCTGACCAGCCTGCCGATCGCTTCGGCGAGCGGTCCGGCGATCACGCGCACGCGCTGACCGACGACGAGATCGCGGTCGAAGCGGCAAGCGCCCGTTTCGTCGAGGTAGCCGAACAACGTTTCGACGACGCCATAGGGAACGGCCGCCGGCGCGCCGTCGCCGCCCGCGACGAGGCGAGAGACGCCGATCGTGCCGTTGACCGAGCGCCAGCGATCGCGTCGCGTGTCGATGGCGACGAACAGGTAGCCGGGAAAAGCCGCCGTCTTGACCTCGCGCGTCCGCCGCGCATGCCGCGCCGTCTTGATCAGATAGGGGAGGAAGATGCGAAAGCGCTGCGCCTCGAGCTGCAAGGCGGCGCCGAATTCGCGTCTGGCGATGGTTTGCGCGACGTACCAGCGCTCGCCTTCGACGAGAGGCTGGACGACCTGGGCGTCTTGCGGGATCAACGAAGCGCTCATCGTCGCTCGACTTCGCAAGCGACGCGCGCGACGACGAGCGGCGCCGGCGACCCGAACCTTCCGGCGCCGCCGCCACGTTTGCACGGTCTATCGGCGCCTGTTCGATCCGGCCCGTTCAGCCGTCGCCTGACCTTGAACAATCGTTCCATCGCTCGCCGCCCCGCCGCCAAACCGTCGCTCGCCGCGCGGGCGATCAATGCGGGCTGACGGGCGCGCCGCCGCCGCCCGAGAACCCGCCGCCGCCCCCGCCGAGGCCCCCCCCTCCGCCGGGAGCGCCGCCTGCGCCGGGCGCCGCCGTTTGCGCAAGCGCGCTCAGCGCCGACTCGATCTCGGCGACCACCGGATTGTCGGCGTGCGCCTTCAGGTAGTCGGTCAGCGCCTGGTAGCCCGCCGGGTCGACGCACTTGAGACGCTCGGTCGCGCGCACCACGCCAAGCTCGATCTCCGTTTTGGCCGTCGCCTCCGCCGTCGCCGCCTCGTCGATCACCGCCGCGATCTGAGCGGGATCGCGGAACAACCGGTCTCGGGTCTGCTTGGTCAGCGGGGAAAGACCGGCGTCGTTGTGGCCCGCCTTGGCGAGGCACGCCTGCGCGTCCTGCTCCTGCTCCGCCGCCGCCGGGACGCAGAACAGCGCGCTCATGGCGCAAAGAACGATCGCTGTTTTTCTCATCTCTCTTCCCCGTGCGTTAGTAATGGTAGGTCATCCCTGCCGACACCAGGTTTTGCGAATATGTCGTCACGCCGGATCGGTTGGCGTCCACCGACGTATATTGGTAATTCAACGTCAGCGCGACGTTGCGCCAGAAGTTGTAGTTGATTTCTCCGCCGAACGTCCAAGCGGATTCGACGAGCGAACTGTTGGACCAGGTCGTTCTCGCGTAGCCGGCGCGCGCGGAGGCGTTCCAATATTCGGAAAGGCTATAGTCGGCCTCAAGGCGGGTCTGTACTGTGTCGCCGCTCGGAGACCCGGCGAAAGCGGCCGTCTGGGCCGCGGCCGAGCCGAACGACTGGTCGACTCGGCCGGCGAGGGTGAGATAGCGCGTCGGGTAATAGTAGATCGCCGCGCCGTACGCGGGCGCGTCCACCGCCCCGAAGTTCCCGCGCGCGCTGAACTGCTTCTGGTAGCCGCCGTAGATCTCGCCGCGGAACAGGCCGATCTCGTCGGAGCTGAGGCCGCCGACCACGCGATAGGCGTTGGAATCGTACCAGCTGTCGCGATAGCGGCGCAGGTCGGCGCCACCCTCGACGAAGGCGTTGATTTGGGGGGTCAGCCAGAAGCCGCTACGCAAGAAGAAGTTGTAATCGGCGCCGCTCTGCCCGCCGGCGACGCCCGCCGATCCGCCCTCGTATTCGGTGTCCTGGGCGCCCACGCCGCCGCGCAGGAACCACTGATCGTTGAACTTCTTCTCAATCGCGACCGAGCCGCTGACCTGGTTCGAATACTGCGTGTACGCGCTGACGCTGGTCACGTTCGGGGAAGAAATGAAGCCCGCGTTGGTGGCGACGGAGGACCCGAATATCCCGTATTGCCGGGCGAAGGCGGCCTTGACGTCGACGGTGAGGTCTTCCGCCGGCGTCCACACGTGCTCCGCGCCGATCGTCCCGCTGACGTTGGTCGGCGAGGGCTGGCCGTTCGACGAACTCGTGTGGTCGGGAAAAGCGGTGATCGCGCCGCTCAGCGTCAGCGTCGTCTTGTGCAACCCCTGGTCGTCGACCGCAGTGACATTGGGTGAAAACAACATCCCCAGCGCGGCTTTTCGGTCGTCGTGGGTCGCGTAGAGGTTGTCGTTGTAGACGACGCCGACGAAAATCGAGGGGTAGACGAGGAAGCCGCCGATCGGCAGGCCCGCGTCGGGGTTCGGCCCGGCTGGCGTCCCGAGGTCCGCGGCCGCCGTCGGCGCGGTCGCGGCCGCCGCAGCGCCCGGCGTGGCCTCGTCGGCCTGCGCAGACGCGGCGGCGATTACGAAAACCGCGAGGAGAGGCAAACTCCTTCGGGGTTCGTGTAAGCGTCGGTGCATTTGCCCCGTCCTCACGCGCCAGCTTCACGCGCCGCCGCGGAAAGCGCGCCCTCGCAACTCGACGTCGCATCCGGCGCCTGTCATCGTTATAGTTGCATGCTCATTCATAGACAAGCCTCGGTTGCATCGATGCGCGGTCGTTGTGGAGGCGCGCGGCGTCCCGCCTAGCCGGCGGCCTTTGGTGCGTCTCCGTAAGCTTCTGATTTACGACAGATTACAGCGATCGAAGGCCAGCAGGCGGCAGGGTCGCGCCATAGCGCCGCTGCGGCGGAAAGACGCGCCGCGCGTGGGCCGCCGCAGAACCGCCCGAGCGCTGCGAGCGCGTAGGGTCGAAGGGGCGGCGCGAACGCCTTTCTCCGACCCGGCCGCGTCGCCGCGAACCGCCTTGTTGTTCAATCAGAAATAGCGTTCCGGCACGCGGATGAGATCGCCCGGAAGGACGGGGATGGTCGCCGATAGCGGGAATTCCTTGAAACCCGATTCTCCGGCGTGCTGAATCATCACGCTCGACCGGTTCGCCCGGTAGGTCGAGCCGCCGGCGAGGGCGATGGCGCTGAGAACGTTGAGGCCGCCTTTGTACGGGTATTCACCGGGTTTGGCCACTTCGCCCAAAATGTAAAATGGACGGAAACTCGACACCTCGACGGTCACCTTCGGATCTCGCAGGTATTCGCCCTTGAACTTCTGAGTGAGCGCCGCCTCGAGCTCCTGCTTGCTCAGGCCCGCCGCTCTGACTGTGCCGGCGAGCGGCAGCGACACGAGGCCGCCCGGATCGATCTCGTATTCGCCCGACAGGCGGTCCTCGCCGAACACCGTCACCTTGATCTTCTCGCCCGGCTGCAGGTTGGGCGACGTCGTCGCCGCCACGTCGATCAGCGCCTTCTCCTCTTCCGGGGTGGCGACGCCGAGGCTGTCGACGCTCGAGCAGCCCGCCAGGCCCCAACAGCCGAGCAGCGCCGCTCCACAAAACTTGACAACCCTAGCTCGCAATTCGCCGCCCCGCGCGTGGATGAATCCGAGAATTCGCTTTACGTGCATGTTTAATCAAACACTAGCATAACGAGCATGCGCCGTTCCGGTCAACGCATTTTGTCCCCTCCGACAAGCGCGAATTCAACCTCGCCGCGTCGCCGCCCCGCGACAAAGCGCCGCTTCGCCAGCGGCGCTGGCCGCGCCAAGCGGTTTCGGCGAGACGGTTTCGTCGCCTCGCGCGCTCCGTCGCCTGGCGCGCCGATTTGCCCCCCGGCCTAAGACGGTAGTATAGCCCGGTTGTTCGCACTGCGATTTCTCCAGGCGTTGACGATGACCGCTCCCTCCAGCTCAAGAAAGGTCGCCCTGATCACCGGCGTGACGGGACAGGACGGCGCATATCTCGCGGAATTCTTGATCGGCAAAGGCTATTTGGTGCACGGCGTGAAGCGTCGTTCGTCGTCCTTCAACACCGGGCGCATCGAGCGCCTTTACCAAGACCCGCACGCGGCGGACCCAAACTTCATCCTCCACTACGGCGACATGTCGGACGCCACCAACCTCGTCCGCATCGTCCAGGAGACGCGGCCCGACGAGATCTACAACCTCGCCGCGCAATCGCACGTGATGGTGAGCTTCGAGACGCCCGAATACACCGCCAACGTCGACGCGCTCGGGACGTTGCGCCTGCTCGAGGCGATCCGCCTGCTCGACCTCGTCGGCAAGACGCGGTTCTATCAGGCTTCGACCTCCGAATTGTACGGCCGCGCGCAAGAGACGCCGCAGAACGAGCGCACGCCTTTCTACCCGCGCAGCCCTTACGCCGCGGCCAAGCTCTACGCCTACTGGGTGGTGGTCAATTACCGCGAGGCTTACGGCCTCCACGCCTCGAACGGCATCCTGTTCAATCACGAGAGCCCGATCCGCGGCGAGACCTTCGTCACCCGCAAGATCACCCGCGCCGTCGCGGCGATTGATCTCGGCAAGCAGGACAAGCTCTATCTCGGCAATCTCGACGCGCGCCGCGACTGGGGCCACGCGCGCGACTTCACCCGCGGCATGTGGATGATCCTCCAGCAGCCGGCGCCCGACGACTACGTGCTGGCGACCGGCGAGTCCCACACCGTGCGTTTCTTCGTCGAGCGCGCCTTCGCCGAGATCGGCGTCGCCATCGCCTGGCGCGGCCGCGGCGTCGACGAAAGGGGCCTCGACGCGGCGACTGGACGGGAGCTGGTGGTGGTCGACCCCCGCTACTTCCGGCCGACCGAAGTCGACCTCCTGATCGGCGACCCGTCGAAGGCGCGCGCCAAGCTCGGCTGGCGCCATGAGGTCGGCATCGACGAGCTCATCGCCGAAATGGTGCGCGAGGACCTCAAGGCGATCGCGCTGGAGACGCATTCGCTGGTCGAGACCTGAGGCGCCCGCCTCGCCGTCGGCGCGCTATTGCGGTCGGTGCGCGAGGAACCACTGGTAGGTCGAACCCAGCCCCTCGGCGAGGCCGATCGTCGGCCGCCATCCGAGCGCGCGCAGCCGGCTCGAATCCATCAGCTTTCTCGGCGTGCCGTCGGGCTTGGAGGCGTCGAAGGCGAGCCGCCCGCGAAACCCCGTCGTCGCCGCGATCAGGCGCGCGAGCTCGGCGATGGTTGTCTCTTCGCCCGCGCCGCAGTTGACGTGCTCGTAGCCGTCGTAGGCCTCCAGGCACAACGCGACCGCGGCGGCGAGATCGTCGACGTGGAGGAACTCGCGCAGCGGCTTGCCGGAGCCCCAGACGACCACTTGCTCCTCGCCCCGCTCCTTCGCCTCGTGGCACTTGCGCATCAGCGCCGGAATGACGTGCCCGCCGCGCAACTCGAAATTGTCGTTTGGCCCGTAAAGGTTGCAGGGCATCACCGAGACGTAGCGCCGGCCGAACTGCCTGCGGTGGGCCTGGCACAGCTTGATCCCGGCGATCTTGGCGATGGCGTACCATTCGTTGGTCGGCTCGAGCGGGCCGGTCAGCAACGAATCCTCGCGCATCGGCTGCGGGGCGAACTTCGGGTAGATGCAGGACGAGCCGAGGAACAGCAGGCGGTCGACGCCGGCGGCGTGCGCGGCGTGAATCACGTTCGTCGCGATCGCAAGATTTTCATATAGGAAATCCGCGGGATAGGTGTCGTTGGCGAGGATGCCGCCGACCTTCGCCGCCGCCACCACGATCGCGTCGGGGCGATGCGCGGCGAGCCAGCGCTCGACCGCCTCCTGCCGCCGGAGATCGACGGTCGCGCGGTCGACCGTCAGCACCTCGCGGCCGTCAGCGCGCAGCTTGCGCGCCACCGCCGAGCCGACCATGCCGCGGTGTCCGGCGACCCAGACGCGTTCAGCCGCCATCGTTCGCTCCAAGACCTCGCGCGTTCGCGCGGCGCTATCTAGCCCAACCGGCGCGGCGAGGCCAGGCGACGCGCGGGGCCGACGCCCGAGGCTGGTCTGATTTTCGCCCGATAAATAAGTAACGAAACGCGCAAGCGCCACGTGCATCGGGCGAAAGCCGCGGCTATTGTCGCCGCGCCCTGGTCCGCGGCGTCTCGGCCCGTCGACCGCCCCTCTCGACGGCCCGCCGCCACGAAAGGCCCATGACCGAGTCCGACGCCGCCTCCCTGACGCCGAACGCTTCCGCTCCCCCGCCGCGCGGCCGCCGGCGCGCCCGCCGCTGGCGCGCGCCGCTCGCCTGGGGGCTCCTTTTCGGCGCCGTCGCCTCGGCGACGTTCGTCGCCATCGCGACCGCCTCCGAGCGCCAGGCGCTATGGCAGGTGGTGCGCGCCTGCGTCGCCGACTATCAGCTGGCGGGCGCCCCCTTTCCTTGCCTGTCGGTCGACCTGTCCGGCGGGAACGACCGCGGCTATGTCGTGCTGCGCCGGCCCCTCGGCCCGCCCGACACGATTCTGGCGCCGACGCGCAAGGTGGTCGGCCTCGAAGACCCCTGGCTGCAGTCGCCGCAGGCGCCGAACTATTTCGCCGCAGCGCTCGACGCCCGCGCCCTCATCGTCAACGCGACCGGGACAACGCCGAAGCTCGGCCGGACGGCGCTCGCCGTCAATTCGCGTTTCTCGCGCACGCAGGACCAGCTTCACATCCATATCGGCTGCCTATCCTCGCGCGCGCGCCGAATGCTGGACGCGTCGGCCGCGGCGCTGAAAGTCGGCGCTTGGGGCCGGGTCGGGGCGCTCGCGCCCGAAACGGCGTTCTGGGGATGGCGCACCGCACAGTCGAACCTCGACGGCGTCGAGCCCTTTCGTCTCGCGGCGGAGCGGCTGTCGGGCAAGGCGGCCGATCTCGGCCGGATGATGATTGTCGTCGCGGGAACGCGGATCGCCGGCCGCGACGAGCTCGTGGTGCTCGTCGCCGACGTCGGCGTCGCCACCCCGCACGGTCTCGTCGCCGCCGAGGAGATCCTCGACCCGGATTGCTCCGAAAGCGCGCGTTCCTCGGCCGCGGATTGAGCCCTCGCGCGCTCGGCCGGATCGGCCGTCGACGCCCGCGAAGCCGCGGCGGGCGCGCCGGACGCGGAGAGACGAGCCTTACCGCGCGAACGAGGTCCTCGCCGACGCGGAGATTGCGGCGGGCGGCCGAAGCGCGCAGACGCGTGAAGCCGGCGCGGCGACGGCGCGCCGGTCGAGCGCGCGGAGACAGGCGTTGACGACGCTCGGCGTCGGGCGAGGCGACGACGCGGCCCGGCTCGCGCCGGCCCGCTCGCAGTCGGGGACGCCGAGCGCGATCGCCTCGACGCCGCTCATCACGGTGATCGCCGTCGTGTCGAGCGCGCGCCGCGCCGTCGCCCAGGCGCGCACGCCGCGCGGATATTCCTGCAGCATCATCAGCGTCGCCAGCGCGTTGACACGGCCGTCCGGGTTGCGGGCGGCGTGGAACCACAATTGCGCGTCGCCGTACACGCAGGCGCCGCGCGCGCCGAGCTTCATCGTGCAGGCCGAAGCGCAGACCCCGGCGATTTCGATCCGCTCGCCGCTCGCGTTGGCGGCGGCGACGAAGTCGAGATAGTCGCCGACGCGGCCGCCGCCGTCGAACGGGCCGACGAAGGCCTGAGCGGACGAACCGAAGAGCGCGCACGCGAGGGCGAAGCCGAGACTGAGAAGCTTGGCGGCGGAGGCGAGCGCGGCGCCGTCGGGCGCGCCGAAGCGGCGGCGACGCCCAAGCGATTTCCCGCCGCGGCGCGCCGGCGTCGAAGGGCCTTCGCTCAAGTCGCGGCGCCTGAACGGAGAAAGGCGCGAGCGGAAGGACGACGATTGGAAATTGAGCGCGCGCATGCCGAAGCCTCTGTGCAGCCGCGAGATTCGCGGGACGAAGGCGGGGCGTGAGGTTCGCCGGACCGGCGGGGCGCCCGGCCTTCTGTGACGTACAGTCACTTCTTCCCACGCGCGCTTTAGCGACGAGCTTAAGCCGCCACATTAAGTTTTATCGAGCCCGCCGTTGCGGAAAGCAGTCGGAAGACACAGCGAATTAAGAGTGAACAATAGGATGCTGCGGTTTCTTCTCGTTAAGACGCCGAGGTCCTTCACGATAACGCGGCGTTCGCCGCGCCGCGCTGCAACGGAAGCAAGCGCAGTTGCCGAGAAGGAAAGGCGAAACGAACGCAGCGGCGCCTCGCGCGCGCCGCGAGAACAGGCCGCTTTGACGCGGTCGCGGCGCGCGCCTAGCGGGGGCGCGCGCCGCGCTTCCCTGCGCCCGCTCCCGCTGCGTTGCGGCGTTGCGGGCGTTCGGGAAGTCCTAGGACGCGAACGAGGCGCGCGTCGAGGCGAAGGCCGCGGCGGGCGGGCGAGGCGCGTAGAGGCGCGACGCCGGCGCGGCGGCGAACTGGTTGGGCGCGCGGAAGCGCGCCTTGACGGCGCCCGGCGTCGCGCGCGGCGAAGAGCCGCCCTCGCGTCCGCTGAGCCTTTCGCAGTCGGGGACGCCGAGCGCGATCGCCTCGACGCCGCTCATGCGCGTCATCGCCACGCTCGCCAGCGCGCCCCGCGCCTTCGCCCAAGCGCGCACGCCGCTCGGGTATTCCTGCGACATCATCAAAGTCGCCAGCGGGTTGACGCGGCCGTCGGGATTGCGCGCGGCGTGGAACCACAATTGCGTGTCGCCGTAGACGCAGGCGCCGCGCGCGCCGAGCTTCATCGTGCAGGCCGACGCGCACACCCCGGCGATCTCGACCCGTTCGCCGCTCGCGTTGGCCGAGGCGACGAAGTCGAGATAGTCGCCGACGCGGCCCCCGCCGTCGAAGGATCCGACAAAGGCGTGAGCAGGCGATATCCCGAACGCGTAGCCCGCGGCGAACCCGAAGCCGAGAACCGCGACGGCGACGCGCGCGCCCAAGAATAAGGTCTCGCGCGCCGCCAACGCCTGGGCGCTGACGCGGTCGAAGCCGAACCGGGAAATCGTAGAAAAGCTGAACATGGCGGCGTCCTCGTTTGCGGCCCAATCTGTGCCGCAAACCGGCGCGGCCCTGACGGGCGCAAACGGCGCTTAGCGATGTTCTGCGGTATCGAGAGGCGATCACAATGGCGGGGCGGGCGGCGAAAAGGGCGACCTCGCTCTACGCTTTCGAGAGAGCAATTGTTCTTTAGACTAGCCAAGCGTTCCGACGGCGGCGCCGTGAGCCGCGCTCGCGCGCCGCAGGCGGGCGCCGGCGCGGCGGCGCGCGCGCCCGCCTGCGGCGCGCTCCGGCGAAAAGCGAGCGTCGTCAGCGCGCGGAGCGCGGTCCGATCAGCGCGGCGCGGCGATCGTTTTCGACCCCGCCGCGTCCCCCCTCTCACACCCGAACACGCTGCGCCCGCCGTAGGCCGGCGAATCGCGTCGCTCGTCGGCGATTAGCGTCTCGACCGACGGCCCGGCGGCGGCGCGCTCGAGGCGGCGCGCCTGCTCGTCGAGGCGCTTCAGGGCGCCGAGCCGCTCGTCGCAGCCGAGCTTGGCCTTGTCGACCGCCGATCTCAGCACGGCGATGGTCTCGTCATAGACGCGGATCGGCACCGGGAACGGATGGCGGTCCTTGCCGCCGTGGGCGAACGAGAAACGCGCCGGGTCGCTGAAGCGGCAGGGCGCGCCGTGCAGCGCCTCGGCGACCAGCGCCAGCGCGCGCACCGTGCGCGCTCCCACGCCAGGAACCTGCAACAGCTCGGCGAAATCGCGCGGGCCCGCTTCCGCCGCGGCGGCGAGCGCGCCATGCAGGCGGCGGGCGACGACGTCGCAGGCGCGCGCGTCATGCCGCGCGGGCATGACGAGATGCGGCAGGCAAAGCTGCTCTGAGACCCGCGGCGCGGTCGCCGGCGGATCGATCCGCGCGTGCTCGTCGACGATCCCGTCCGGCCCAAGCGACGCGAGCAGGTCGACCTGGCGCGTCCGCGACGCCGCGGCGCGGCGGTCGGCGAGGTTGACGATCTCGCCCTGGTTGGCGCCTTCGATCGCCGCGTGCGGATCGTCGACGAAGCTGGTCAGTCCTTCCGAAAGCCAATGATAGCGGCGCGCCTGCTTCGCCTCGCCGTTCATGCCTTGCTGCACCACCGCCCAATGGCCGTCGTCGGCGACGATGAAGCCGTGCAGATAGAGCTCGAACCCGTCCTGCACCGCGGCGCTGTCGACCTTGGCGACGAGCCGGCTCGCCTGCGCCAGCGCCGCGCCGTCGAATCCCACGCTCTCGCCGATCGCCGCCAGCTCGCGCGGCGTCGCGCGCGAATGCTTGCCGCGGCCGCCGCAGACGTGGATTCCGAGCTCGCCGGAAAGCGGCGCGAGGCCGCGCTTCAAGGCGCCGATGACGCTGGTGGTGATTCCCGACGAGTGCCAGTCCATCCCCATCACGGCGCCGAACGACTGAAACCAGAAGGGATGGGCGAGCCGGCGCAGCAGCTCGTCGCGGCCGTAGTGGAGAACGATCGCCTCCGCCATCGCCGCGCCGAGCCGGGTCATGCGGTCGGCGAGCCATTGCGGCACGCGCCCGCCGTGGAGCGGCAGATCGGCGTAGCCGGCGCGCTTGGCCATGGCGGTCTCCTCGCGGCGATTCGTTCGTGATATGTTCTAGCGCCGATTCGGCGCGGCCGCCACCTGGGCGGCGCGCCGAGGGGCGGGCCGTCGCGCGGCTGGCGCTGGCGCGCTCAGCCCTTTGTCTCGACCAACGCGACGGGCGCGGGCGCGGCGAAACCGCCGCCCGGCGTGGCGCTTCGATCGGCTCCGGCGCAAAGCGCGCTAAAGATGAGCGCGCTCAGTCCCGCCGCGGCGAGAAGGAAACGAAGAATGATCATAATCCTGCCCTCGGCCGCCAGTTTGCGCCGCTTTTGTTAACCGAGCGTTAACCACGTCAGCGGCGGTTTTCCCTCTTCCGCGGGCGGTTACGAGAGGTTATGGGTGAATTGGGCCTCGCTGCGGTCGCGGCGGGCCTGCAAAGGAGCAGATGGCGCGACATGACTAAGCGGGCGAAGTTTCACGGATCGATTCCAGCTCTCGTCACCCCTTTCAAGGAAGGAAAATTCGACGAGCAGGCGTTCCGCGCGCTGATCGATTGGCAGATCGCCTCCGGCTCGCACGGCCTGGTGCCGGTCGGCACCACCGGCGAGAGCCCGACGCTTTCGCATGAGGAGCACCGCCGGGTGGTCGACGTCTGCGTCGACGAGGCGCGCGGCCGCGTCCCGGTGATCGCCGGCGCCGGCTCCAACAACACGATCGAGGCGGTCGAGCTCGCGCAGCACGCCGAGAAGGCGGGCGCCGACGCGGTGCTGGTGGTGACGCCCTACTACAACAAGCCGACCCAGGAAGGGCTCTACCAGCACTTCAAGGCGGTGAACGACGCCATCGGCATCCCGATCATCATCTACAACATCCCGTCGCGCAGCGTCATCGACATGTCGGTCGACACGATGAAGCGGCTCTACGAGCTGAAGAACATCGTCGGCGTCAAGGACGCGACCGGCGACGTCGGCCGCATCTCGCGCCAGCGCCACGCCATGGGACCGGACTTCATCCAGCTTTCTGGAGAGGACATGACGGCGCTCGCCTGCATGGCGGCGGGCGGCGCCGGCTGCATCTCGGTGACCGCCAACGTCGCGCCGGCGCCATGCGCGGAGCTGATGGAGCACGCGTTGAGCGGCGACTTCGCCCACGCGCTGAAGCTCCAGGACCGGCTGTCGCCGCTGCACGCGGCGATCTTCGTCGAGCCCGGCGTGTGCGGCACGAAATACGCGCTGAGCCTGCTCGGCCAGACGCGCAACGAGGTGCGCCTGCCGCTGATCCCGGTCAGCGCGCCGACCGAGGCGATCATCCGGCGAGCGATGGTGCACGCCGGCCTGCTCAACGCCTGACGTTTGAGGAGCGCCGCAATTCGTGACGGCCGCGAAGGAAGAGCGGAACCATAAGGTCGTCGCCGACAACCGGCGCGCCCGTCACGACTATGAGATCGGCGAAGTCTTCGAGGCCGGGATGGTGCTCACCGGCCCCGAGGTCAAGTCTCTGCGCGCCGGCAAGGCGTCGGTGGTCGAGAGCTACGCCGCGGTCGACCGCAGCGGCGAGATGATTCTCTACAACGCCAACATCCCCGAGTATCTCCAGGCCAACCGCTTCAACCACGAGCCGAAACGCCCGCGCAAGCTGCTCCTGCACGCCAAAGAGATCGCCCGGCTGGCGAAGGGGGTCGAGCGCGAGGGCATGACCATCGTGCCGCTGCGCATCTATTTCAACGACAAGGGCCGCGCCAAAATCTCGCTCGCCCTCGGCCGCGGCAAGAAGCTGCACGACAAGCGCGAGGCGGAGAAGGAGCGCGACTGGAGCCGCGACAAGTCGCGGCTGATGCGCGAACGCGGCTGAGGCGACCCGACGATGGAGCGGCCGACACTGGTCACGGGCGGGAGCGGCTTCGTCGCCAGCCAGCTCGTCAAGCAGCTATTGGAGGACGGCGTTCCGACCCGCGCCACCGTGCGCAGCCTCGCCGACGAGGCGAAGCTCAAGCCGCTCAGCGCCTTGCAGGCGCAATATCCAGGCCTGCTGGCGCTGTTCGAGGCGGATCTCCTCAAGCCGGGATCGTTCGACGCGGCGATGGAGGGCTGCGCGATCGTCCACCACGTCGCCTCGCCCTTCCTGCTGCCCGAGACGATCAAGGACGGCCGGCGGCAGGTGGTCGAGCCGGCGCTCAGGGGAACCGAGAACGTGCTGGCGAGCGTCGCGCGGACGCCGAGCGTGACGCGGGTGGTGGCGACCTCCTCGGTCGGCGCGATCTTCGGCGACTACGCCGACGTCATGAAGATGGCGAACCGGACGCTGTCGGAAGCCTATTTCAACGCCACCAGCACGCTCGCGAACAACCCCTACCACTACGCCAAGGTCGAGGCGGAAAAGGCGGCGTGGCGGATGGCGGAGGCGCAGGACCGCTGGCGCCTGGTGGTCGTCAACCCCGGCATGATCCTCGGCCCGTCGCAGGCGCCGACGTCGCGATCGGGCAGCCTGTCGCTCATCGACCAGATGCTGAAGGGCCATTTCCTCTTTGGCGCGCCCGACGTCAGCCTGACCACGGTCGACGTGCGCGAGGTCGCGCGCGCGCATGTCGAAGCGGGCCGCCGACCGACCGCCCACGGCCGCTACATCCTCGCGCAGGCGCGGATGATCTCGCTCCTCGACATCGCGGCGATCCTGCGCAAGGTCCACCGGCGGCCATGGCTGCTGCCGCGCCGACCAATCTCCGATTCCGTCATTCGTCTGGCCGGGCCGTTGTTCGGCGTCAGCCGCGACTACCTCGACAAGCATCTCGGCGTCCGCTTCGCCGTCGACAACCGCCGCAGCGTCGAGGAGCTGGGCGTCGTCTACCGGCCGATCGAGGAGACGCTGGTCGACCATTACCGCAGCTGGGCCGAACAGCGGCGCGCGTGAGACGGCCGACGTCGCGCCTTGCGTCCCTGCGGATCGATCGCGGCCCGGTCGACGTCCGCGCGCGCCGAGCGGCCGCAGCGGCGTCGCGTCATAAAACCGTCATGCAATTCAGTTCTTTTGATCGGCTCCAAATTAACCCTTCCCGATTCCGTCCGCAGGGAACGACCGATGGCGAACACCGAAGCCGAATTCAGTATTCTTGCGGGATCGGGCGCGCCGGTTCGCGCGTTCAAGCAAGGCGAGACCATCTTTCGCGAGGGCGACCCGGCCACCGAGCTCTATGTCGTCAAGAGCGGGCGGGTGGACGTCACGAGCGGCAATCGCCTGCTGGCGACGCTCGGCGTCAACGGCATTTTCGGCGAAATGGCGTTGATCGACAAAGAGCCGCGCAGCGCGACCGTCGTCGCCGCGACCGACGTCGAGCTGGTTCCCGTCGACGAAAAGCAGTTCCTCTTCCTGGTCAGCCAGACGCCGTTCTTCGCGTTGAGAGTGATGCGCGTTCTCGCCGGCCGGCTGCGCGTCGCCAACAAGGCGATGTGATCGACGCCGGGCGGCGAAGGAATCCGTCGCCCCTCGCCCCGCCGGCGTTCACTTGGTCTCCAGCTTGAACACGGGCGCCCACGCGGGGCCGAGGTCGCTTTTGGCCAGGAACGCGAAGCGCTCCTGGTAGTACATGGTATAGAGGCCCTGGACCTCGGCCGGCGCGCGCTCGACCGCCTCCGCAGCCAATCGCATCGCGGTTGCGAAGTCGCGCGACCGGTAGGCGGCGAGGATCGCCCTGTGCCGGCGCTCGAGCTCGCGGAAAGGCTCGCTCGCGGCGGCGGTCGCGTCGCCCGCCAGCGCGTAGATCGGCGTCGGCCGCGTCTTGCCCTTGAGCAGCACGCAATCGACTTCAAGCCAGGCGAAGTCGGGCGCTTCCTCGCGCGTCAGCCCGCTCGCGACGATGTCGACTCCGAGGACTTTCGAGGCCCCTTCGAGCCGGGAGGCGACGTTCACTTCGTCGCCGATCGCCGAATAGTCGAAGCGCTGCGTCGAGCCGAGATTGCCGACGCAACTCTCGCCGGTATTGAGGCCGACGCCGAACTTCACCTCGTGAAAGGCGCGGCCGGATTCCGCCGCCCGGCTCGCCCAACGTCGATTGAGCGCGGCGAGGGTCTCGCGCATCGCCAGCGCCGCGCGCACCGCGTGCCGGGCGTGGTCGGGATCGTCGAGCGGCGCGTTCCAGAACGCCATGATCGCGTCGCCCATGTATTTGTCGACCGTGCCCATCTCCTTCAGCACGGCGTCAGTCATCGGCGTCAGGTATTCGTTCAAGAACGAGGTGAGCTCGACCGCCGACAGCCCTTCGGACAGGGTCGTGAAGCCGCGGATGTCGCAGAACATCAGGGTGAGCGTGCGCTGCTCGCCGCCCAGGCGAACGGCTTCCGGATGCTCGGCCAGCCGCGCGACCACCGCGGGCGAAACGAACCGCCCGAAGTGCGAGCGCGTCTCGTTCAACTGGCGCTGCTTTTCGCTGTAGAGCGTGAGCGCGCCGGCGAGGAAGACCATGCCCGAGGAGAGGCTGGGCGTGATCGGGTCCAAGAGCCGCCCGTAATGCGCGAACGCCAGCCAGCTGCCGCCCGCCATCGCCGCGACCGCCAACGCGCCGAGAACCGCGCTCCACAGCGCCGATAGCAGCGGCGTGGCGACGACGAGCGCCAGCGACAGCAAGGCCGAGGCCGCCGCCTCGGCGCCGGGCGCCCAGTCGGGGCGCAGCAATTCGTCGCCGTCGAGAATCTGCTCGATCATTTGCGCCTGCGCCTCGACGCCGGGCGTCGACGGATCGACCGGCGTCGCGACGACGTCCGACAACAGCGACGCGCTAGCGCCGACGACGACGATCTTGCCGGCGAGGTCAGAGAGATCGGCGCCCGGCTCGAACAGCCTCCACGCCGGCGTGACGAGGCTGGAGTCGGCCCGGCCGAAATAGGCGCGGATGTCCCCGGCAGGCTGCGTCGGCGCCACCAGCTCGCCGACCTTGATCGCCGCGACGCCGACGTCGGCCGACTTGATGAGGTAGGTCGAGGCGCCCTGCGCGACCCTCAGACACTCGATGGCGAAGCTCGGCTGGATTTGCTCCCCGACGACGATCAGCAGCGGCACGCGGCGGACAACCCGATCGGCGTCCGCCTGCCAGTTGACGAAGCCCACTCCCGCCGCGCTCTTGGCCAGCGCGGCCAGCGGCCGCAGCGCGCCGGACAAATGCGGCAGATCAAGGTTCGGGGCCTCGCCGATGAAGGTGAAGCCGGCCTTGGCGGGCGCGGCGGCCGCGAGCCTGTCCTGGGTGACGAGCTCGCTTAGGACCACCGATCGGCCGGCGAGCGCTCGGGCGAACGCCGCGTCGCCTTCGTCGCGCGCCGCGAGGTTGGCTTCGTCGCCGTCGCCGGCGTCCGAAGGCGAAGCCTCGGACGAGGCGCGGTCGGTCTCCGAAAACAGCACGTCGAAGCCGATCGCGGCGACCTTGGCGTCGGCGAGGGAATCGACCAGCTTCGCCATCTTGGCTCGCGGCCATGGCCACTGGCCCAGCCGCCTGATCGATTCGTCGTCGATGTCGACCACACGGACGAGCCGCTCGGCCCCCCGCGCGCGCGGCCGCCAGCGCTGGTACTGATCGAACACGACGTTCTGGAAATTGGCGCGTATCGTCGTCGCGGTCTCGCCGAGCGCGACCGCGCCGGCGTAGACGGCGACGACGACGAGCGCATAGCGCCAGCGTCGCTTCAATCGCCGCGCCAAAGCCTTGCGCAAGGGCGCGTTCATGACGAACGCGCCCTGCGCGGCGATACGGACAACGGAGCGAAACTGGCGATCACACCCCCACCGAGCCTCGGGCGCTGCGCCCTTCGACAGGCGTAGCGCCCCGATCCTGCGAACGCGCGCGCCTCATTCAACGCCCATGGCCGCCATGTCCGTTGCCGCCATGTCCGTGGCCGCCATGTCCGTGGCCGTCATGGCCGTCATGGCCATCATGGCCATCGTGCCCGTCATGTCCGTCGTGCCCGTCGTGCCCGTCATGGCCGTCATGGCCGTCATGGCCGTCGTGCCCATCATGGCCGTGATGGCCGTGATGGCCGTGATCGCCGCGGTTCTGATCATGGTCGTGATGATGGTGGCGGCCGTGATCATGGTCATGGTCATCGCTCCCGACGCAATCCGGGCCGTCGCCGCCGCCGTCGGGACCGCTTGGAGGACTGCCGGTAGGACCGCCTGGAGGACCGCCTGGAGAACTGCCGCCCGGGCCGGTCGATCCGGGCGGCGCATCAGGAATCGCGGCGATGACCGCCGAGACCGCATCCGCTGCGCCGCTCCATTTGATGTCCGTCGCCGTGACTTCCACCGCCTGGTTCGGCTCCGTGAGCTGGAGGCAATGTTTCTTGTGCGCGACGCGGGTGCAGACGACCGCGCCGCCGTCGTCGAGAACGACGAAAGTCTTCGATTGGCTCGAGACGATCTTCAACACCGTTCCGCGCACGCCCAAGGCGGCGGTCGGCGTCGACAGGACATAGGCGCTCTTGTCCGCGTCGCCGGTCGCAAACCTCAACGCGCCCTTCACCAGATTGATCGCGATCGCGCCGGGTTGGCTTGGGCCGGCGTAGACGAAGCGATCGAGCTTGATCGACGAGGACGGGCCGAGCAGCAAGTTGGTGTTGTCGCGCAGCACGAGCCGGGCCGAACTGTCGGCGTCGGTCTTGACGCCCTCGTCTCTGAACACGTCGTCGCCCCGAACGACGTCGACCTTGTCGCCGGAGGCGAGATCGCCCGTCACCAGATTGACGACGGTCCTCGCCCCGCCGATGCTCTCCTCGGCCAGCGCCGGCGCCGCGGCGGCCGAAACCGCCAGCCCGACCGCCAAAGCCGCGCGCTTCGCGCGCGCGAGAACGCGCGGCGCACGCCGGCCGGTCCCTTCCTTGGTCGCATTTTGCAGGAATCCCCGATGGTTGCTACGCATGGCACAACGCTCCCGTTCTCACAGTTCACAGGTCCACAGGCCTCCATCGTTCGATCTTATAATTTTAATGTTTCTAAGCCAATCGAATGCGTCTAATCAATTCGATAAGTCCCTGCGATGTAAGGGAACGATCCCGGCCAGCAGGCTCAGCCGGACCGGGCGTATGGTTAACGGCGGCCGGCGATAGGGCGGCGCGGCGCCCCTCCTCGCCGTCATCGACTTCAGCGAAGGTCAAAACCGATGACGGAAGAACAGGATCGGCTCGATTTCGACGCGCTGCTGGCGCGCGTCCCGCTGTCCGATCGCGCCAAGTCGGAATTGACCGCGACGATGGAATCGGAGGGCCGCCGCTATCACGGCGTCGGACATCTGGCGCAGCTGTGGCGGCGCCACCGCCTTTACGCGGCGGCCGAAGGTCTGACGGCGCCGGAGGTCGAACCGCTGATCGCCTGCGCGATCGCCTATCATGACAGCGTCTATGAGCCAGGCCGGCGCGACAACGAGGCGCGATCGGCGGAGATGTGGATGCGCGCGAGCGCCGGGACGTCGTTTTCCGAAGCGGACCGACGCTGGGTCGCCGACACCATCCGCGCCACGGCCGACCATCTCGCCTATCCCGATCCCGCGGCGGACGGCCCCTTGCGCGAGCGGGCGCGGGTCTGGGTGCTCGATCTCGATTTGACGCCGCTCGGCGAGTCCGACGCCGACTTCGACCGCAACGCCGAACTGCTGCGCCTCGAGGCGCAGCATCTGACGCAAGCGCAGTACGACGCCGCTCGCCTGGGCTTTCTTCGTCGGCTGTCCGACGCGCCCCGCGTCTACCGCACGCCGACGCTGGCGGCGCGGTTCGAAGCGCAGGCGCGCGCCAATTTCGCGCGGCAATTGCCCGACGAGAGACCCGCCTGAGCCGACTCCGGCGCGATCAAGCCGCCGTCGAAGTCCGTGCGACGGAGGAACGGCGCGCCGCATCGTCGGCGCCGATCTTCATTCAGCCGCCCGTCGCCAAGCGCGCGGGCTTCGTCCTCAGGTCTCGACGATCAGCACGTGCACCATCGGTTTCTTGCCCCACTCGGCGCCGACGGCGTTGCGCACGGCGCGTTCGATCGCGCCGCAGACGAAGTCGGGGTCGCGGCGCTTGCCACGCGGCAAGCTCTCGAAGGTCTCGAAGATCGCCGCGTCGACGACCGCGTCGAGGCCGGCGCCCAGACGCGTGGTCTTCGGCAGGCCGGCGATGATCACGTCCGGATCGCCCGCCATCTCGCCTTTGGCGGTGAGCGCAAGCGCAATCGAGACGACGCCGGCGACGGCGAGCCGGCGACGCTGCCCGACGCACTCGTCCTTCTCCGACACCAGGATGTCGCCGTCTTTGAACAGCCGACCGTGGTCGATGCGGCCGATCACCCGCGCGTCGCCGTCGGCGAGCCGCACCACGTCGCCGTTGAGCGCGCGCACGGTCTGGCCGACGCCCTGCGCCCTGGCGAAGGCGAGATGCTCGATCAGGTGCACCGGCTCGCCGTGCGCCGGCACGGCGATCTTCGGCTTCAGCCACGAATAGAGCTTGGCGAGCTCGGCGCGGCGCGGATGGCCGGAGACGTGCACCAGCGCGCTGCGGTCGGTGATCACCTCGACGCCGTTCGCCGCCAGCGCGTTGACGATCTTGCCGACCGCCCTCTCGTTGCCGGGAATGGTGCGCGAGGACATGATCACCCGGTCGCCGTCGGCCAGCGTCGCGTTGGGGTGCTCGCCCTCGGCGATGCGCGCAAGCGCCGCGCGCGACTCGCCCTGGCTGCCGGTGGCGAGCGCGAGCGCCTTGTCGCGCGCCACGCGCCCGAACGGCTCGGCCCCGAGCAGCGGCGGCACGCCGTCGAAATAGCCGCATTCGCGCGCCACCGAGACGACGCGCTCGATCGCGCGGCCAAGCATCATCACCTGGCGGCCGGCGGCGAAGCCCGCCTCGGCGGCCGCGCGCAGCCGCGCGACGTTGGAGGCGAAGGTGGTGACGAGCACGCGGCCCTTCGCCTGCGCCACCAGCGCCGCCAGCGACTTGGCGACGTCGGCCTCCGACGGGCTCTCGCCCTCGCGCAGCACGTTGGTCGAATCGCAGATCAGCGCCAGCACCCCCTCGTCGCCGAGCTCGCGCAACCGGCGCTCGTCGGTCGGCGCGCCGATCGTCGGCGTCAAATCGATCTTCCAGTCGCCAGTGTGGACGATGAGCCCGGCCGGCGTGCGGATCGCCAGCGCGCAGCTTTCGGGAATCGAATGCGCCATGGCGATGAATTCGACGTCGAACGGCCCGACGTCGAGGCGCGCGCCCGGCGCGACGATCTTCATGGGGATCTTCGGCGCGCCGGCCTCGCCGAGCCGGCGCGTCTCGGCGAGGCCGGCGGCGAAGCGCGTGGCGTAGACCGGCGCGCCGAGCCGCGGCCACAGATCGGCGAGCGCGCCGATGTGGTCTTCGTGCGCGTGAGTGATGATCACGCCGACCAGATCCTTCTTCACCCGTTCGACGAAGCCGACGTCGGGCAGGATCAAATCGACGCCGGGCAGATCGTCGCCGGCGAAGGCGACGCCGAGATCGACCATCAGCCATTTGCGGCTACGCGGCGGCCCGAAGCCGTAAAGCGCGCAGTTCATGCCGACTTCGCCGAGCCCGCCCAGCGGCGCGAACACCAGCTCATTGTCATCGCTCATCGATTGAAACTTTCATCAGGAACATCGGCGTCCGGGCCGGCGGCGCGTGGCCGCGCTTCGGACGAAACGACAAACACGTCGGCGGCGGCGACCCTCTCGACGCCGTCCGCCGTCGCCAGCAGCAAGCAGCCGTCGGCGTCGAGGCCTTCGAAACGTCCGTCGCGGACGCCGCGCGGGCTGGCGACGCGCACGCGCTCGCCCAAGCCCGCGGCGGCGGAAAGCCAGCGCGCGCGGATTTCGGCGAACCCGGCGCCGCGGGACCACGCCGCGAGCGCTTCGTCGAAGCGGACCGCCAACCGGTTGAACACCGTTTCCGGCTCGACCGCGGCGTCAAGCGCGGCGGCGAGGTCGGCCGCCGGATAGGCGAGCCCCTCCGGCGCGCTGACGCAATTGACGCCGATTCCGACGACATAGGCGAGCCGCCGCGCAGGCGTCGTCACGCCTTCGACCATGAGGCCGGCGAGCTTCGCGCCCTTCCACAGCGCGTCGTTCGGCCATTTGAGGGCGACGCCCGCGGCGCCGAGATCGGCGAGCGCCTCGATCAGCGCGACGCCGGCGACGAAGCCGATCTGCGGCGCGACCGCGGCCTCGCATGGATCGAGCGTCAGCGCGCTGGCGTAGAGGTTGCCGGACGGCGAGCGCCAGGAACGCCCGCGGCGGCCGCGCCCGCGCGTCTGCTCGCCGGCGACCACCCAAAGCCGCCCCGGATCGCCCGCGAGCGCCCGGCGGCGCGCCTCGTCGTTGGTCGAGTCGAGGCGCGCATAGCGCGCGACGCGCCAGCCGGCGACCGATGACTGAGACTCGGCGATCGGGCGAGCGGCGGCGTTCAAAACAGCGACTTGGCGGCGGCCATGGCCGCGTTGGTCAGCGGCGCGGGCGCCACGGCGTAGAAGATCACCACCGCGGTCGACAGCGCGAGCACGATCCGCGCCGCCGCGCCGGGCCGGTCGAACGCCTTGGCCGGCTCGTCGAAATACATGATCTTGACGATGCGCAGATAGTAGTAGGCGGAGACCGCGCTGAGCAGCACGCCGATGACCGCGAGCCCATAGAGGTCGGCCTTCACCGCGGCGGCGAAGACGTAGAACTTGGCGAAGAAGCCGGCGAGCGGCGGCACGCCGGCGAGCGAGAACATCATCGCGGCGAGGAAGAACGCCATCGGCGC